>ERZ773211.84-NODE-84-length-23686-cov-5.63446_pt1 | contig 23686 bp, 19 predicted proteins | sample MGYA00511914_ERZ773211 | MGnify/ENA primary metagenome ERZ773211 (study PRJEB29015, sample SAMEA2738163) | human oral metagenome | biome: human oral; feature: human-associated habitat; material: saliva | place: China | collected 2242 ...
AGCGCCGATAGTAGTTGGGGGTTTCCCCCTGTGAGGGTAGGACGTTGCCACGCTTTTCAAATATTCCGCAATAGCTCAGTTGGTAGTAGCGCATGACTGTTAATCATGATGTCGTAGGTTCGAGTCCTACTTGCGGAGTTCTTTTTTTTTACCCAAAATTCAGTAGCTTGCTGCTTTAGCTCAGTCGGTAGAGCGTCACCTTGGTAAGGTGGAGGTCGCCGGTTCAATCCCGGCAAGTAGCTTACATAAAAATATAAAATTAAGTGAGACTGGTAAATGCCAGTCTTTTTTTGTCTAACTATTTCAACATAATTCTACAAGCTTTTTTGAAACTTTGTAGTATGGTATAATCATCGTATGTTTAAAGAGGAGTTGTAGAATTTTATGAAAAAAACATATTTTATTATTGGAGATGTTCATGGAGAAGATAAAATGCTCGATGAAATGTTAAAGAATTGGGATGAAAGTACTCAACAATTAGTTTTCCTTGGAGACTTAATTGATAGAGGACCAAATAATAAAAAAAGTGTTTTAACAGCTATGAAATATGTAAAAGAAAAAAATGCTTGGTATGTCATGGGAAATCATGAAGTGATGTTTTTAGCGTGGATTGATAATCCAGAAGAGCGCTTTGACCATTATATGAGAAACAATGGGAATACAACCATTAATCATCTATTAAATCGTCCTGTAGATACAGAAATTGATTCTTTAAAAGATTGCGAACTAGTAAAAGAACAGTATCCTGAGTTAATTTCTTTTTTACGAGAACGCCCTTTATATATTGATGAAGGAGATGTTTTATTTGTTCATGCTGGAGTCGATTTAAGATTAGATCATTGGTTAGACACTGTTCCAAAAGATTTTTATTGGATTCGTGAACCTTTCCATACTGGAAAAAATACAACAGGAAAAACAATTATTTTTGGTCATACTCCATTAAAAGGATTAAATGAAGATGGAGATTATATGAAATTATGGCAACATGATGGAAAAATTGGAATGGACGGTGGCGCTGTTTTTGGTGGGGCTTTACATGGTGTTGTTTGGCATGATGGTAAAATTCAAAAAATTTATAGTTTAGAACATAAAGATTTCCATTAATGGAGGTAAAGAATGAAAAAAAAGGCAGTATTATTATGGTTTGTTTATTTTTCTAATTTAATGATTGTTCCTCGATTTTTTTTAACACAGGCTGAAGATGGTACATTACATGTGGACAGAAAAGTGTATATTTTAGTTCAATTGATTACAGCTATGTATGCAGTCTGGTCTTATCGTGAAGTGATTCAAAGAGGATTTGAAAATTTAGTAAAACGAAGATTTGTTCGCGATATTGCGATTGGATATGTAGTTCGAGTAGTCCTAACTATGATTTTAGCTCTTGTTGTTCCATTACAGCAGACAGATAATCAAGCGAATATTGAATCGTTATTAAGTTCTACATCTATTGTATTAATGCTAATCTTAACTTGTGTAGTTGCACCGATTGTGGAAGAATTAGTATTTAGGGAAGCGATTATTGGAGCTTTTAAAGATAAAATGAATCCTTGGATTTTAACAGCAATTTCAATTTTCTTCTTTGTTTTACTGCATTCAATTTCCAATAGTGGTGGAATTGACTGGAGTGCGGCGTTGATGTATATACCTTTGACAATTCCTTTAGTCGGAATGTATCGTTATTATGAGGATAATGTTGCGGCATCTATGTTAATGCATTTTGTGAGTAATAGTGTTGCGATGATTTTTTTAGTTGCTAGAGGATTCCTATCATGAAAATGATTCAAGAAAATCAACTAAAATTTTTAATTCGCTATGGCTTATTAATGACAGCTCTTGTAGAGTGGGCATTATATCATCCAGTGAATGCTTATCACTTGCTATTATTTCTTGTTATTCTTGTTGTAGCTCAATTAGATTACTATTCGATTCAATATCCTTGGGCAATTTTAGCTCAAGGTATCGCAGTTTTAACATTTTGTTATTTTACAGGAAATATTTTTATTAGCTTAATGCTTTTATTATGTTTTGAGATTAGTTTTCGATTTTCATCTTTACATGCCATTATACTTCAAGGGATGATTACTCTAGTAGTTATTGTATTAGGAATAAAGCAACAACAATGGTGGTCAATTCCAGTAATGATTTTTGGAAATGTATTATTTTATTATGGTGCACATCTTGTTTTAAAATTAAATGAACAAGAAAATTTATTAAAAGATCAAGAAAATCAATTGTTTGAGCAGAAAAAAGAATTGCAACAAGCGCAATATACAATGGGAACGATGAAGGAATTATATACTTTACAAGAGAGAAATCGTATATCAAGAGAAATTCATGATTCAGTTGGACATAGTCTTTCAACGATTATTATTCAACTAGGAGCGATTAGTAAATTAAGTGAAGAAAATAATCCTCAAGTTTCTCAAATGAGCGCACAATTAAGAGAATTTGCAGTTAAAGGATTGCAAGAAGTACGTACTGTAGTTCATGATTTAAAACCAGAACAACTAACGAAACAACAACTAAATGTAGCTTTAGAAGAGTTTATTTATGAAACAAAACAACATAGTGGAGTGGAATTTGTATTTCGACAAAATAAGCCAACGATTCAACTTACTAAAGAGCAAGAATTAACCATTTTTAGAGGAGTGCAGGAAGCAACGACAAATGCGATTCGTCATGGAAAAGCAACTAAAATCACGCTATTAATGATGTATTCTACAAATGAACTCATTGTAACAATTATGGATAATGGAGTAGGATCTTCAGCTATTTCACTAGAAGGTGGATTAAAAGCGTTAGAAGAGCGACTGCATGAACTACAGGCGCAATTAGAAATCAAAAATACTGAACAAGGGTTTACAGTGCAAATGAAATTGAAAGGAGAATCTAATGTCTGAAAAAATTAAAGTGATGTTAGTAGATGATGAACAATTAATTCGATCTGGTTTAAAAATTATGTTAGAAACTTATCCAGATATTGAAGTGATTCATCAAGCTGGAAATGGAAGAGAAGCATTTGAATGTTGTAAAAAAGAAGTTCCAGATGTTGTATTAATGGATATTCGTATGCCAGTAAGTACGGGAATTGAAGGAACTAAACTGATCAAAGAAGCTTATCCAGAAGTGAAGATTGTAATGGTGACAACCTTTCAAGATACGGAATATATAGTAGAAGCGATGCAATATGGAGCTTCAGGTTATTTATTAAAGGATAGTAGTTATGAAGCTATCTATGATGGGATTAAAGTTGCTTTATCTGGAAAAGTAGTGATGGATGCAACAGTTTCCGAGAAGTTAGTGATGCAACCAAAAGCACCAGCTTCTTCTACGGAAAAAACAGATATTTCTTCCTTCGGTTTAACAGAAAGAGAGATTGAATTGATTCGACTAGTATCTCAAGGGTTAAATAATAAAGAAATTTCAGAAGCATTATTTTTATCTGAAGGAACGGTTAAAAATAATATTAGTACAATTTTATCAAAATTAGCTTTGAGGGATCGTACGCAATTAGTAATTTTTGCTTATGACCATCATATTCGTTAATAAAAAGTAATGTTTTCTTTTCTTCTCATTGGAAACATGTTATACTGAACTCAATTCAATAGAGAAGCATTTGGGGTGCCGAAAGGCTGAGATCATACCCATTGAACCTGTTCTGGATAATGCCAGCGAAGGAAAATGACGATCAAATATAGAAGAAGGGTAACTTACAGTTTTTAAACTAGTATTTTATTCTAATCTATGATTATGCAATGATTCCCCTTTTGTTTTTAATAACGAAAGGGGCTTTTTATATAGTTATAAAGGATTGTTTCTGTTAACAGGAAACATGTGCTTTCGAATTGAAGTAAAACACCCATTTGTTGCCATCATTTTGGTGTGTTTTCCCTTTTTCTCCACTATCAGAGTTGTGCCTGATAGTGGAGTTTCTCTTTATAGACTATTAGTTGATTTTTATACAAGATTCGGTACAATAAACAGTAAGGAATAAAGGAGGCACTTTATGAATAAAAAAACAATTATTTCATTACTAGCAACGGTTACTTTAACAAGTCTTGCTGCAGTTCATGCAGAAGAAACTTCAAAACAAGGTTGGATTAAAGAAAATGGTTCATGGTATTTTTATCAAAATCAAAAGCCAGTGACTAAACAATGGCAAGGTGACTATTATTTAAAAGCCGATGGAAAAATGGCTGAAAAAGAATGGATTTATGATGCTGATTATCAAGGTTGGTATTATTTACAAAGTGATGGTTCTTATGCTTATTCTACATGGCAAGGGAATTATTATATAAATTCTAATGGGAAAATGGCGATTGCAGAATGGATTTATGATAAAAATTACAAAGCTTGGTACTATTTAAAAGGAAATGGAGCTTACGCTCGTTCTGAATGGCAAAAAGACTATTATTTAAAAGCTGATGGAAAAATGGCTGTTTCAGAATGGGTACAAAATTCTTTTGAAAATGCTTGGTACTATTTAAAAGGTGATGGATCTTATGCTCATGATGAGTGGGTAGGTTCTTACTATTTAAAATCAAATGGGAAAATGGCTGCATTAGAATGGATTTATGATAAAAATTATGTAGCTTGGTATTATCTAAAATCAGATGGAACGTATGCTTATGACCAAGAAGTAGATGGATACTATTTAGAATCAGATGGTAAAATGCGTGAATCTAAAGTAGATCAATTAAAAAGAGAATTAGATGGTACAGTTCAATCTCAACGTCAACAAGAAGAAAAGAAAGCACTAGAAAAAGCGATTCAATGGTTAGAATTAGAGGATTCAATTTCAATTAATGAAGAATATGCAAAACGTTTGAATCAATATGGTTCGACTGCTCAAGGTAAAAATCAAGAGAATGTATCGGCTTTAAATACTGTCAGTAAATCATTATTAAAACAAAATCAAAAAGAAATAGGAGCTATTTCTAATACCTTGTTGGCAAAATATAATCTTCGTTCAATGCCAGAAGATATGAAACAATCGCTAAACCTGTATGCTGCTTCGTTAATTAATTCAGTCAGAAAACAAATGAATTATTCGCCAGTAAAAGTAACAGAAACAATGGTTACTATTGCAGAGCAAATTGCTAAAGAATACATTAATGATGGAAGATTTATTGCAGATGGAAGAGGGCATGATGCGCATGCTATTAATAAAGTAGTAGCACAATATGGAATACTAACTTCTAAGGATCATTCAAAATTAAATGGTAGCCAATATTATGAAAATGCTACTAGTACAGATTTCCAAAATCAAGATTACTTTACTATTCGTGCTGAATTAAGAGAAGCCATCTTATTATTCTTATTCAATGGAATTGAATATGACCATGCGCAAAGTATTGCAGGTGTTAATTTTGGAAAAGAATATAAAGATGTATACTTTGGAGTAGGATTAGGAGCTTCAGGTCACTTTATTCAAATAGAAGATTCTTATTTAGAAAAAGAAGGTACTTTACCATTTTCAAAAACAGAAATTTCTCAAACAGTTCGTACAGATTATGAACAAAAAGTTATCAAACGCTTAAAAGATCATTTAGCAACTTTAAAATAATCGATTAAAAGTGGGCAATTGTCATTGCCTGCTTTTTTGTTTATAAATTTCATGAATATTATCGTAAATTCTTGCTTATTCGTACTAAAATATGCTATCCTAACAAACGTACATAAAAAAGAATTACTACGATTTAGAAAAGGAAGGAGTTAGTATGAGTTACGTTTCAGTTGAGAATTTATCATTTTCGTATGATAATGAGCCCGTTTTAGAAAACATTAGTTTCACCGTTGAACCGGGAGAGTTTGTTATTTTAACAGGCGAAAATGGTGCAGCAAAATCCACTTTATTAAAAAATATTTTAGGATTATTAACTCCAAAACAAGGAAAAGCAACAATCGCAACCGTTAATACACAAGGAGAAACATTATCGATTGGATATGCCCCACAACAAATTTCTTCTTTTAATGTGGGATTTCCTTCAACCGTTTATGAATTAGTTGCTTCAGGTCGTTACCAACAAGGTCGTTGGTTCCAACGATTAGATAAAGAAGATCATGAACATATTGAAAGAGCCTTAAAATCTGTTGGCATGTGGGATGAACGTCATAAACGTATTGGTGAGTTATCGGGTGGTCAAAAGCAAAGAATCTGTTTAGCGCGTATTTTTGCAACAGATCCAGACTTATTTGTGTTAGATGAACCAACAGCAGGAATGGATAAAACAAGTAGAGAACGTTTCTACCATCTCTTACATCATAGTTGTGCACATCATGGAAAAGCGATTTTAATGGTGACGCATGAGGAAGAAGATTTGGAGAATTATGTGGATAAACATATTCATTTGATGAGAAAGGAGGATTCTCCATGGAGATGTTTTTCTATGGTTTCATGCAAAGAGCATTCATCACAGGATTAGCAATGGCGATGATTACGCCAATTTTGGGATTATTTTTAATTTTAAGAAGACAGTCATTATTGGCAGATACCTTATCTCATGTTTCCTTAGTGGGTGTTTCTCTAGGCTTATTATTAGGCTATAATCCTACCTTTATGACATTAGTAGTAGTAGTATTAGCAGCCATTGTGTTAGAAGTGATTGGAAAATATTTTAAAGGGTATTCAGAAGTGACCGTTGCGATATTAATGTCTGGCGGAATGGCGATTGCCTTAATTTTAATGAATTTCCAAAAAGGTCGTTCAACGATTAGTGTGGATCAATTTTTATTTGGTTCCATTGTGACGATTACACAACAACAAATGTGGTTGATGATTGCTTTAGCAATTATTGTAGTCGTGTTATATTTGATTTTTAGACGACCATTATATGTTTTATCATTTGATGAAGATACTGCTTATACGGCAGGATTACCTGTTCGTTTGATGACACAAGTTTTCACGATTATTACGGGTGTAGTTATTTCAGTGATGATGCCAATTGCTGGAGCTTTATTGGTTTCAGCGGTAATTGTGTTACCAGCTTCGATTGCGATTCGTTTGACGAAAAGTTTTACAGGAGTGATTGTGTCAGGTATTTTAATTAGTATTTTTGGTATTTTTACTGGGTTAAGTATGTCTTATGAATTTGATACACCACCAGGTGCCACAATTACTTGTGTATTCTTAATAATTTTAGTCGTTAGTTTATTTGGAACAATGATTAAAAATCAATTCAAGAAATAAAGATGAAGTCTCGGAAAGTTTGTCTAGCAGATTTTTCGAGATTTTTAATATTTTATGAAATGTTGACAGGTAAAGGAAAAGCAGAGTATAGTGACTGTACTAAGTAATTGGAGGATTAAAATGTTAGGTCAAATCTTTTCAAGTATGGCAACAATTGTCATCATGATTAGTTTAGGATATGTATTACAAATAAAGGGCTGGTTTGATAAAAATTTTTCAGCAAGTATTGCTTCTCTTATTATTAAAATTGCGTTACCCGCTTCTATTATGATTTCTGTTTTAAGATTTATTTCAAAGGAAAAAATGATTGAATTTGTTGGAAGTTTAGGAATTCCACTGTTGAGTGTTATTATTGGATATCTTCTTGCATGGATCATTGTTCAAGTATTTCGTATTCCTAATGAACGTAAGGCGACGGTAATGAATACGATTGTTAATGCGAATACGATTTTTATGGGAATGCCTTTGAATTTATCTTTATTTGGTGAAGAGGCTATGCCTTATTTTTTAGTATATTATGTAGTGAATACTTTATCGACGTTTACAGTGGGGTCGTATTTATTTGCTTATTATAATCAGCAACATGTTGGAAAAGGAATTCAATGGAGTCGGATTTTTTCACCACCTTTAATCGCTTTTTTAGGAAGTATGATTTGGGTATGGTTTGGAGGAACGATTCCAACATTTTTGAATCAATCGCTCATTTATATTGGTAATTTAGTAACGCCATTATCTTTGATGTATATTGGAATTCATTTAGCACAAGTGGGGCTTCGTTCATTGACATTCAATCGAGATATGACTTTATCGATTTTTGGGCGTTTTGTGTTGTTTCCGGTAATTCTGTTAACCGTTCAAGTAGGAGCAATGCAGTTGTTTTCAGTAGAATTACCAATGAAATTACAAGAAACGTTCTTTCTTCAATCAACGATTCCGACATTGGTCATTATGCCATTATTAGCAACGGAGGAAAATGCTGATGTTGATTTTGCGACATCAGCTGTTACGATTCCGACTTTACTCTATATCGTGATTTTACCCGTATGGATGATGTTGTTTTCGATTGCATTCCAGTCGTAAAATTTAACGTAATAACGTATGCAAAAATAACAGAAAAACTTCCTTGAATAGCAAGGTCGCCAGCAGCCTCGCAATGCGAGTCTCATGGCTAAAATTCGAGCCTTGGTCTCGAATTTTACCTTGTAACATAAGCCAAAGTGGCTTATGTTACTGCTGCTATTCAAGGGAGTTTTTCTTTTTATTTTTGCTAGATAAAAACGTTTCCTTAACTTTTGTGATGTAGTATACTTAACTCATAAAAAAACAGGAAAGAGGGAATAGAATGAAAGTTAATCATAAATCTCTAAAACTAGGAGTAGCGTTTGCTTTAGTATCAACGGTTGGTATTACAAGTGCAGAAATTATCAAACAAGAATTATCTAAACCTATTATTGCTGTTGAGGAAATAACAACAACGACAACGACTGAAAGTCCAGAAAAAATTAAATATAAGAAAGAAGTACAAGAATTTAGCAAAACTATGAGACCGGTAGTTGCTAAATATGGTATTACTAATGAAAAATTGGATGAATTAGCTAGTAACTGGATACAACTGAATAGACGTACGACAGAGTTTGATGAAGAAAATAAGAAAAAATTTATAGAATATGTTATAGATTCAACAAGTTATAATTTCATTATAAATGAAGTAGATAAAACAATTGCTATAATTGAAAAATCTAATTATTATGACGAAACAAAGAAACAAGAATGGATTAAGGATTTAATTGAATATAAGGATGATCAAAAAGGAGGAAGAGAGTATCACTTATCACCTTATTCAAGGATTAGATATTATGAGGAAGATAGAAAAAATCTTATTAATAATTATCCTGACATTTTAGAAAAGACTATTCAATATATTAAAGAAAATGGAATTAAGTATCATACGGAAAAATTATATAGTTATGAAATAGAAAATATTTTGGGATTTGCAGAAATGCAAGAAGAAAAAGAAATAATGGAAGATAATTCGTTATCTGAACAAGATAAAAAACAATTGTTAGAGAAAATAGATGATATTTTGGAAGTAAAATATACTTCATTTACGAATGATAAACTTTCTTTTGAAATAATTAATAATATTATTTCAGAAATTAGAAAAGTACATTTAAATAAAAATGGCAAAGAATATGAAGAGACTTTTTCAAAAGAGAAAGTAGAAAAATATATTGAAAGAATTGTAAAAGAGAAAAAAGAATCTAAGGTTAAAGAGATAATTTCTAAAGCTAAACCTCAACTTGAAGAGTATGCTAATACTCAAAAAGTACAATTAGTACCAGTAGAAATTTCTGAAGATGATACTAATAAAATTTTAAAGGAAGCTTTAAAGGAAGCATCTAATAACGTTAGATATTTTTATAGGATAAATCGAGAAAACGAAATTCAATATTTAATAAATAGAGCAAAAAGCATTTTTGAAGATAATATAAAAAAAATAAGAGCAAAAATAAAGGTAAAAGGATCTTTAAAATCATATGCCGATAGTAAAAAGCAAGAGTTAGGAAAATTTGGTGTTCCAAATGAAGAAATTGAAAAACTAATCACTGTTATTCCTGATAACTTATATTATGGAGACATTCGATTTGGAGATTTTAATGAGGTTGTTGAAAGAATAGTAAATAATGGAAAAGAAAAATTTGACAGGGATATAAAACCATATGAAATTAAGTATTTAAGCAAAGAACGTTTGAAAGAATATGCTTTAGAAAAACAGCAAGAATTATTGAAATATGAGATATCAAAAGACAAAAATAGAGATATTACAGAAAAAGTTTTTGATGAGTTAAGAGAACGTCGTTTAGATTATAATTTTGATCACGAAGAAAATGATGCATACTTACAAAGCTTAACAAATAGAGCAAAAAAACAATATCAAGAAATGGTATTAGAAGAAGTAATTAAATCAAAAGTTTCAAAATTTAGAGAAGAACAAGAAAAATTAATTTTAGCAAATAATCACTATACAGATGTTGAAAAGGAAAAAGTGATTTCTGAGATTAGAATGAGATTTGGTGAGCCTGTTATTCATTTCTTAAGAAATAAATTGCATAATAATGCAAAAGAATTTGATGTACTTTCACTTTCTCAAAAAATTGAGAAGATGTTGAGTCTTGTAAATGGTAATATTCAAAATACTCATTTCACTGCTCCAATGAATAAGAATAAATATACAGTGAATAATGTAGCTTTAAATGAAAAGTTAGAAATTAATCAAGATTCTTCATTATCATTATCTGAAAAATTAGCACTTCAGTTAAAAGTTGATGAGTTAGCAGAAAAAGTTATTAAAAAAATTGAAACTTTAAACTTAATTGGAGTGAATAGGGAAGGTATTCCTCGTTCAATGACTGCAGAAGAGTTAGCAGTATTTGTTGAACAAATTCAAAATATTCATAATGCTAAAGTAGTTAATAATTCGAATGAAGGTTTCAAACCAAAAGAGGAAAAAATCGAAAAACCTCTTCTTGAAAAACCGGCTTCAACTCAACCGATTGATAATGGCGGAACTATTACTGAGAAACCTTCAGTGCTTCCGGAATTAAAACCAGTTCAACCTACTGAAACAACTAGTACGATTGAATTAAAACCTGTTGCATCAAAAGAAAAAGAAGAGAAAACTACAGAAGTTATTTTGAATAAAGTAGAAACAACTAAAGAAAATGACGATACAACGAAAGAAGTAGTCTCTCGTAATAAATGGGAGAAAAAAGGTAATCATTGGTACTATGTAGATAATGATGGAAAAGCTGTAAGTAAACAATGGATTGGATCTTATTACATTAAAGCAGATAAAACAATGGCAGAAAACGAATGGATTTATGATGCTAAATATAATAGCTGGTTCTATCTTGATGAAAATGGTCATTATGTAGAAAATACATGGAAAGATCAATATTATTTGAAATCTGGTGGATACATGGCGAAAAATGAATGGATTTTCGATTCTTCATATAATAGCTGGTATTACTTAAATGAAGATGGATCTTATGCTAGAAATCAATGGATTCAATCAAATGGTAAATGGTATTATGTTCTATCAAATGGTAAGATGGCAAAAAATACTGTTATTGATGGATATCAATTGAATGAAAATGGTGAATGGGTATAGTCCGTTTTATAACGTAAAGAAAAAATAACAGAAAAAACTTTTCTTAATAGCAATAGTAAAATGAGCCACTTTGGTGGCTTATTTTACAGGGAGAATTCGAGACCAAGGCTCGAATTTTAGCCATGAGACTCGCAAAGCGAGGCTGCTGGCGACCTTGCTTTTCAAGGAAAGTTTTTTTCTGTTATTTTGAGTTTATTTTGTATTTATTAATGTGTTTCTTCTAAAAATGTATGTGTATCGAAGAAGTTGCCGAGTTCGGCTTTGATATGTTGATTTTCGGTATTGATTTCTGTGATACGAATAATAGAAGAATAGTCTTCTAATTGATGTCCTGAAACTCCTGATTCACAGAAAACGACAGCACCTACTGCTTGAGAATCGAATTCTTGGATCAGACTTCTCATCCCATTGATGGTACCACCAGCTTTTAAGAAGTCATCGACAATGAGTACATTCGATCCACTTGGAAGTGTTCGTTTAGATAATTCCATTTTTTCAACACGAGAAGAAGAACCAGATACGTAATTAATGCTGACAGTGGCTCCCTCTGTAATTTTAGAATCACGGCGAACGATAACAAATGGCACATTTAAATAATTGGCAACTGTTTGAGCAATTGGAACGCCTTTTGTTGCTACAGTCATAATGACATCAACTTTCTTATCTTCATAGGCAGAAGCAATCATTTTTCCTAAGTGATGAAGAACATCCGGTTTTCCTAGTAAATCAGATAAGTAAATATATCCACCAGGAAGTAGACGAGTTGAGTCATTCATCTGGTCACAAATTTTTTGTGCTGCTTCTAATGCTTGTTCTTTTTTAATTTTTGGAGTGAAAATTACGCCTCCTGCAGCTCCAGGAAGTGTATTAACAATACCAATTCCTTGAATTTCAAAGGTGCGTTTAATAATGGCAATATCTTCACTGATGGAAGACTTTGCAGATTGATATAAATCTGTAAAAGTTGTTAATGAAATCAATGTATGAGGATTATCGAGTAATCGTTGTGTCATATCGATTAAACGTTCGCTTCTCTTTAATTTCATCGGTTAGCCTCCTTTAATTTGAATCAAAGCTTGTAAGACAGCTCTGGCTGAAGATTGCTCCAGTAAAACTATTATACAGAAAATTACGAAAATTACAACAAAAAGAAAGGCGAATATTCGTTAAAAATCGATTTCTTTTTTAAATTTTCTCTTTAATAATCGTGTTTTGTGAAGAGTTTCTTTATGTTACAGTGTAAATAAAACCCAAAGGGGTGTAAAATCTCCTTTGGGTTATTTTTCTGTTATTAATTTCAATTCAATTCCAACGACTCCATAAGTGTCTTCCGATTCTTTTGAATAATACATTCGCATATCATCAGGATGTGCGTGTTGAATGGTTGAAGCTGTATAGCCACAAGATAGCAAAGGAAGTGCTTCGTATAATGAAGCAAAGTTTTCGAATGGATGAAGCCGGATAACTTCGCAAAGAATGGATTCGTTTGGAGATTTTATATTGGTAAATTGAATGAAATCTCCAATTTGAATTTTTCTTCGTTTTTCGTCACTTAATCTTAGTTCGATAGTCTTTTTTCCAGATGCAATCATTTCAAATGGAGAAGGAGCTAGATTCATGGAATGAATCATAGAGAGTTCTCCGTATTTAACACATGAGTTTCTACAGCTACTGCAACGCCATCTTCATCATTTGTTGTTGTAATGAAGTTTGCTAGTTCTTTAATTTCATCGATTGCATTTCCCATGGCAACGCCCATACCTGCATATTCAATCATATCTCTATCGTTTCCTTGGTCTCCGATACACATCACTTCGCTGGCATCTAGTCCTAATAGTTCTGCTAGTTTAGCGACAGCGTGTCCTTTACTTGCTTGTGGGTGTAGGACTTCTAAGTAAACAGGCATACTACGAACGATATTATGATTTTCTTTGAACGAGTTTCTTAAATTTGGAATCAGATTTTCTAAAATTTCTGGTTCATCTACGAACATCATTTTTGAAAAAGTAGCATTTGGGTCAAATTGATCTAGTGGTTGTTGTACAATTGGCATTCCAACAAGGTCACGTTCCATATAAGAGTATTTTCCAATATCTGGTGTAGTCACATAAATATTTTTTTCATCGATTGCGTGGTAGTGAACGCCGTATTGTTGATGATAATTATCCATTAGTTTTAAGTCATCCATTGTCATTCCAAAGCGTACTAAACTTTCGCCTGTTCCTGTTTTTTGAACAAGTGAACCATTATAAGTAATAACAAAATCACGATCATTGATTAAGTTTAATTCGTTTAAATATCCTTGAACGCCAGGAAGAGGACGACCTGTACAAAGAACAACATAGACACCTTGTTCTTTTGCTTTTGTTAATGCAGCGTGAACACGAGGAGTAATTTCGTGTTTTGAGTTAATCAAAGTTCCATCGATATCAATGGCAATTAATTTAATCATAGTGAGTCTCCTTTTTTCTGTATCACCTTTATTATAGCATATTTTTTTATGGAATAAAAAAGCACAAAAGACTTTTCCGCGTAGCCTGTATTTCGGCTAGTTTAGAAAAGTCCTTTTAACATTATTTCATTTGATTGGAGTAGACATCAAGTTTAGTTGCTAATTCTTGGAATTCTTTATAATCTTCGCTAAATAATTCAGATGTTCCTTCTGCAAACATTTCTCTTGGGAAATATAAACGTTCATCTCCACGAACTCTTCCAGAAATAGCAGATACAATCGAGCTGACAAGAGATAATTCGACCATATTTCCATTTCGTTCCATTAATTCGATTTGCGTTCTTGGTTTTACAGAATCTGGACGATAGAAATCATATGGTAAATCATAACTATTATTAATCGCAGTATAGTACTCAGTGTTATAACCGACACTTTGCACCAATTCTTTCATACGTTCAATCGTTGCCACGTCATTGACATGATTAAATGGTACGGATTTAAATGGGCGACGATTAATAAAACGATCCGCTAAATCACTTAAAATCGCATCGTCTTCAATTTGCCAGTGAGCAAAATAAGTGTTTAACACACTGTCATCTAGACGAAGATAGTCCTCCAAAGTCCAATTTTTTTCAAAAAATGGTTTTAAGAAAGAGGCGGTATATTTTAATGGATTAGTCGTTGAATGATAACATTCAGTCGCACGTTTTAATAAGTGATTTAACACCACTTCCATACCTCTTGATACTGGATGGAAATAAACTTGCATATACATTTGATAACGGCTAACAACATAATCTTCTACGGCATGCATTCCTGAGAAGTTAAAGGCAATCCCACCTTTATACGGGCGAATCACACGTAAAATACGAGTTAAATCAAAGGTTCCATAATTTACCCCTGTGAAATAAGCATCTCGTAGTAAGTAATCCATACGGTCAGCATCAATTTGACTAGAAATTAATTGAACAACTTGTGGATTTGGATGTTTCTTTTGAATAACACTGGCTACTTCTTCTGGGAAAGTAGGAGAAACGGTTTTTAAAATTTTGTTCACTTCAGTGTCGGGTGACAAAATAATATCAATCGTAATTTGTTCATGGTTTGTATCGAAAATTTTCTCAAAAGCATGAGAATAAGGGCCATGTCCTATATCGTGTAAAAGAGCGGCACATAGGACAACAAGGCGGTTAGAGTCATCCCATAATCCATCTTCTGGGGTTGTAGAAGGGTAGTTACGAACAAATTTGTCGCAAATTCTTCTAGCAATTTCATAGACACCTAATGAATGAGAAAAGCGAGAATGTTCAGCCGTATGGAAGGTGAACATCGAAGCGCCTGTTTGTTTAATTCGGCGTAATCGTTGCATTTCTCGGCTATTAATTAAGTCTAAAATCACACGGTGTTGAATGTGAATGTAATCATGAACAGGGTCACGTAATACTTTTTCACGGGATAGTTCTTCAATATACATCAATCTTTTCCTCCTTATATTGTCTGGATTCACCGTTAAACTTTTCGAAGGTTTAAACGATCCATGGCTTTTTGGTAACTTGCTTCGGTTGCAAAATTAATTTCTGACTCTAATAATTCACATTGTCCATCTAATAGAGCTGTTAAAATGCGTTCTTTAACTTCTTGAACCGTTAGAGTTAAGTCTAATAATTGGGATAAATTTGCCATACTATCTGCATTGATAGTTGGATAATGCCAACGTGTTTCTTCTCCCTTAATACTTTCTTCATAAAAATCATGGATTAAGTTTCCACGTTCTTCTTGATCTCCATTAATGCTAAGATAAATAGAGACACAAATAGAATTTTTAAAACGTCTTTGCGCAATTCCAGCGAATTTTTTCCCTTGGATACTTAAATCATAGTCTCCTGGACAATAGGAATCGCTCACTTCAAAGGCTAGGATTTCTTTTTCTCCAATGGCTTCTGGAAAGGCACGTGTGATGAGTTCTTGCATCCATTCATAGACCTGAGTAATCGTTGCATTTTGTCTAGAAAATAATAAACTAATATTTAAAACGCCTGAGTTACTAACAACGGCTAAGCCCCCAGCATGACGAACAACTGGTGTGTAGTTTCGTTGTTTTAATAAAGCAATACCCTCTTCTAAATAGGGTGTTTTAGTGTCTGTCATTCCTAAAATCACTGTATCTTCCATTTCCCAAAAATGAAGAAAAATTTCCGATGGAAATTGCACGAGATGATGTAAGATGGATTCATCCACTGCAAATGGAACAAAATAGTCTTGCATTTGTTCTGATGAAGAGACAATCGTTTCTAGTAATTGAACTTGTTGATTTGTAATAGGTGTTTGTGTCATAAAAAATCCTTTCCAATAAATTAGGAATACACTTACATTATAGCAAAAAAACGTGTATTCAGGCATAAAGAAGCGATTTTTTTGCCAAATTATTAAAGAATTTTCAAGATTTTAATGAAATGGTGGAGTTTTTCTTAGAGATTGAGTAGGATAAAGTTGAAAATAATACGAAAAGAGGGATTTTTATGAAAATTTTAGTCGTAGATGACGATCGCGAGATTGTTGAATTATTATCGATTTATTTAAGAAATGAAAAATTTGAAATTGTAAAAGCATATGATGGAAAACAAGCATTGGAAAAACTTCAAGCTTATTCAGATATTGATATGGTGATTTTAGATATTATGATGCCACGATTAGATGGAATTTCTGTTGTGCATGAAATTCGTAAAACGAATGATACTTTACCGATTTTATTATTAAGTGCCAAATCAACCGATATTGATAAAATTCAAGGATTGACAAATGGGGCAGATGATTATGTAACGAAACCTTTTAACCCATTAGAAGTCATTGCACGTGTAAAATCATTATTACGTCGAACTTCTGCTTTAACAAAAGAAAGTGAGAGTGCTGAAGAAATCACGATTGGACCATTATTAATTAATAAAGGTTCTCATCAAGTAACTACATTAGATGGCTTAGAAATTCAATTAACCGTGTTAGAGTTTGGAATTCTATTCCTACTAGCAAGTCACCCTAATAAAGTGTTTAGTGCAGATGAAATTTTTGAAACAGTATGGCAACAAGAAAGTATTGTCTCTACTAAAACTGTAATGGTTCACGTCAGTCATTTACGTGATAAGATTGCTGAAGCAACAGGTGGAGATAAAGTTATTGAAACCGTATGGGGAGTTGGCTATAAAATTGAAAGTAAATAGGAGATTTTTTCAAAAAAAGGCAGCTAGAGAGGAAAAACCTGCTGCCCTATTGAAATTAACAGCCCGGGAAATTAGTGAATTATTTTTAGAAGGAATTATTACGCTATGTATTGTCTTCGTCTTGTATTTAGGAGCTTTAGTATTGTTGAATCAAATGTTAGATGCTCCTGGATATTTTGTTGATGGAAGTCGTTCCATTCGTCAAGCATGGAATGTAGCTCCTAGTGAAGTCCGCTTGTATAAAACCATTTTTTCCATTAGTTCGATTATTTTTGCGATTGGATTTACTTATTGGCGTTTAATTCGACGTTATCATCAAATGCAATTGTCTCATGTTTTAGAGGAATTACATTTAATTGCGCAAGGAGATTATGATCGAAGAATTCCTTTCCAATTAGCAGGAGATATGGGAAAAGTCGTGACGAGTATTAACCGTTTAGTAGATTCAACCGTAAGCGCCATGGAAGATGAACGGATGATTGAAAAATCAAAAGATGAATTGATTACAAATGTTTCTCATGATATTCGTACCCCTTTAACGTCTATTATTGGATATTTAGGATTAGTCATTAATGGAAAGCCGAAAACACCCGAAGAAACAAAACGTTATGCAGAAATTGCGTATCATAAAGCGCAACAAATGAAGGCATTAGTAGATGATTTATTCGAATATACAACGACAAGTCCAAATGGAGCACCGTTGCGATTAAATGATATTCCGGTAGCGAATTTCTTAGAACAAGTAGCAGCCGATTTTGAATTAGAAGCACAAAAACGTCAAATGACAATTGAAGTGATTCCGCCAAAGAAAAAAATGGTGCTAGAAATGGATGCTGAAAAGATGGTACGAGCGATTCATAATTTACTGTCGAATGCCATTAAATACGGTCGTGAAAATACGAAAATTACGATAGAAGTGCTGGAACAAAAAGACATTGTAACCATTGCTGTTCGTAATATTGGAGAACCTATCTCAAAAGAAGTATTGGAGCATTTATTTAGCCGTTTTTATCGTGCAGAAGGCTCTCGTTCGAAAGAAACAGGTGGAACAGGCTTAGGTTTAGCCATTGCGGATAATATTGTTCGAAGTCATGGCGGAAGAATGTTAGCTGAATCCATCGGAGAAGTGATTAGCTTTTATATTTGCCTGCCGAATGATGCGGATATTTAGAGAAAAAGTATTTCTGAAATACCGACCACAAAAAGTTAGACTAAACATCTAACCGTTGGAGGTCGGTATCTTTTTGCTAGTCATCGTTTTATAAAATTGTTATGATAGAACAAAATGAATGTGGAGGAAGAAGTATGAAATTAACAACATGGAATGTGAATGGAATTCGTTCTGTTTTAAATAAAGGAGCTTTACAAGAATATGTATTAGAAGCTCAACCAGATATTTTATGTTTACAAGAAACAAAAGCACAGCCTGAACAAGTAGATTTAGGAATGGAATTTGAAGGATATCATGCCTATTGGAATTCAGCCGTGAAAAAAGGATATTCTGGTACAGCTATTTTTACAAAGGAAGAACCGATTTCTGTTCAATATGGATTAGGAATTGAAGAACATGATCAAGAAGGACGTGTTATTACAGCAGAGTATGCAGATTATTATTTAGTGACAGTTTATACGCCAAATGCGAAACGTGATTTAACTCGTTTAAGTTATCGTCAAGTGTGGGAAGATGATTTCTTAACCTTTATTAAAAAGTTAGAAGAAACAAAACCTGTTATTTTCTGCGGAGACTTAAATGTAGCACATAAGGAAATTGATTTGGCAAATCCAAAAACAAATACAAAAAATGCAGGATTTACAAAAGAAGAGCGTGAAAAATTTGATCAAATTGTAGAGAACGGCTTAGTAGATGCGTTCCGTTTTCGTTACCCGGATACAGTAGGAGCTTATACTTGGTGGAGTTATATGGGTGGCGCTCGTGCAAGAAATATTGGATGGAGAATTGACTATTTTGTTGTATCAGAAGTGTTAACTTCTCGCATTCAAGAAGTGAAAATTCGTGCGGATGTAACCGGAAGTGACCACTGTCCAGTGGAGATGGAAATAATCTAAGAGTTTACAAAAAATGTCTGAATTTTGATAGTGAGGGACTATGAAGATTCAGACTTTTTTGTTGAGTAGAAATCTGCTCATAATCTGCTCACATTCTGCTCAAAATTTGCTCATTTATGATATACTGATACAAATAGAAAGAAGGGAGCGCATATTGATGACACCCCATTACCGTATTACAGAGAAAATACTAAATTTGGTACAAGAAATATCTGAAAAATCAACGCAATTATCATTTGAAAAAAGAGAATTGCATTTGCGGAAGGAAAATCGAATTCGTTCTATTCAATCTTCATTAGCAATTGAAAATAATTCTTTAACGTTAGAACAAGTCACCGATATTATTGAAGGGAAGAGAGTATTAGGCCCTCAAAAAGATATTCATGAAGTTCAAAATGCTTATGAAGCTTACGAACAGGTATTTAAAATGGATCCATATGAAATCAATGATTTTTTATTAGCGCATCACTTACTCATGCAGGGTTTAGTCAAACTTCCGGGTAAATTTCGACTGGGCGATGTAGGAATTTATGATTCGAATGGTAGAGTCGTGCATATAGGCGCTAGAGCGCAGTTTGTTGGAGCATTGGTTCAAGAGTTGTTTGATTGGGGAAAGAATAGTAAGATTTCTCCTATTGTTAAATCATGTGTGATTCATTTTGAATTAGAAATTATTCATCCGTTTGAAGATGGAAATGGTAGAATGGGGCGGTTATGGCAAAGTTTAATTTTAAGTAAGTGGAATTCCTTATTTGAATGGCTACCAATAGAATCTGTTATTTATAATCATCAACAAGGTTACTATGATGCTTTAAGCAAAAGTAATCGAGAAAATGATGCCACGTATTTTATTGAATTTATGTTGCAAGCTATTCTTCAAACATTAGAGTCTTATGGAGAAATTGCTTCTGTAGTGGAAGATTTCGTTATTCATTTAACTGTAAAGGAAAAAGAATATTATCGAGTATTAGAAACTTATTTAAAAGCGCATCAATCTGTTAGTGCTTATCAAGCTCAGGAATTATTAGGAATGAGTGGATCTAGTGTGAGAAGATATTTGAAAAAATATGTAGAAATAGGATTACTAAAGAAAACAGGAACGACAAAAAATCGATTGTACTATCTTGTATAATTGAACAAGAACGTTTGTTCGTAATAAAAAAGAAACTATGCTATACTAAGGTGAACGCCTAAGGGCAGAGGTTTTAATTATAGATAGAAATAGAGGAAGATGGAATGGCGAAAGATCAGATTATCGTTCGAGGAGCACGCTCCCATAATTTAAAAAATATTGATGTAACGATTCCAAGAGATCAATTAGTAGTAATTACAGGATTATCCGGTTCAGGGAAGAGTTCACTAGCTTTTGATACATTATACGCAGAAGGGCAAAGAAGATATGTAGAGAGTTTATCAGCTTATGCACGACAATTTTTAGGGCAAATGGATAAACCAGATGTCGATAGTATTGATGGATTAAGTCCAGCAATTGCAATTGACCAAAAAACAACTTCTCGTAATCCTCGTTCAACTGTCGGAACAGTAACAGAAATTAATGATTACTTGAGATTACTATATGCACGTGTAGGAAAACCGTATTGTCCAAATGACGGCACTCTAATTGAAAGTCAGTCGATTGAACAAATGGTGAATCGAGTGATGGAATTACCAGAAAGAACAAAAATTCAAATTTTAGCTCCGATTGTAAAAGGGAAAAAAGGAGAACATAAAAAGGTTTTCGAATCGATTCAAAAAGACGGCTATATTCGTATTCGAGTAGATGGTGAAATGATGGAGACAACGGATGAAATTTCATTAGAAAAAAACAAAAAACATTCCATTGAAATTGTTGTCGACCGTATTATTGTATCGGACAAGAGCCGTTCAAGATTATTTGATTCATTAGAAGCAGCGCTTCGTTTAGCAGAAGGGTATGCGATTGTCGATGTCATTGGGCAAGAAGAAATCTTATTTAGTGAGCACTATGCTTGTCCTCATTGTGGATTTACGATTGGAGAATTAGAGCCACGTCTGTTTTCATTCAACGCACCTTTTGGAGCTTGTCCGGAATGTGATGGATTAGGAATGAAATTAGAAGTGGATATCGATTTAGTCGTTCCAGATAAAGCGAAAACTTTAAATGAAGGAGCATTAGTGCCTTGGAATCCGATTAGTTCGAACTATTATCCAGAGATGCTACGTCAATTTTGTGAGCAATTTAAAGTTCCAATGGATTTACCTTTTGAAAAATTAACGCAGTCTCAGAAAAACCTGGTGTTATATGGTTCTGGAGATGCCACTTTCCATTTCCATTATGAAAATGAATTTGGTGGCGTTCGAGATGTGGATGTACCTTTTGAAGGAGTTATTGTCAATGTGAAACGCCGTTACCATGAGACGAATAGCGATTATACTAGAGAACAAATGCGTCAATATATGACGGAATTATCGTGTAAAGCTTGTCATGGACATCGTTTAAATGAACAGGCATTAGCAGTCAAAGTGAATCATAAACATATTAGTGAAGTATTGGAATTATCGGTTGATGAAGAAATTGAATTTTTCAAAGAGTTAACCTTATCTCCACAAGATGAACAAATTGCCGCTCCTATTTTAAAAGAAGTGCAATCTCGTTTAACATTTTTGAAAAATGTTGGGCTGCAATATTTAAACCTTAGCCGTGCAGCAGGAACTTTATCAGGGGGAGAAGCGCAACGGATTCGTTTAGCAACTCAAATTGGATCGAATTTATCAGGAGTATTATATATTTTAGATGAACCATCGATTGGATTGCATCAAAGAGATAATGATCGATTAATTCAATCATTACAAAATATGCGTGATTTAGGAAATACATTAATTGTAGTTGAACACGATGAAGACACGATGAGAGCAGCAGATTACTTAATTGATATTGGGCCAGGAGCAGGAGAATTTGGTGGGCAAATTATTGCTGCTGGAACGCCAAAAGAAGTGGAAAAAAATCCAAATTCATTAACGGGTCAATATTTATCAGGGAAAAAATCAATTGCCGTTCCAACAGAACGTAGAACAGAAGATAAAGGGTGGATTCACTTAAAAGGAGCTAGTGAAAATAACTTAAAATCTGTTAACGTAGATATTCCTTTAGGAAGATTAGTAGCAGTTACAGGAGTTTCAGGTTCTGGAAAGAGTTCTCTTGTTAATGGAGTATTGAAAAAAGCTCTAGCAAGAGAAATTTCAAAATCAAAAGAAAAGCCAGGAGCCTTTAAATCGATTAAAGGATATGAAGGATTAGATAAAATTATTGATATCGATCAAAGTCCAATTGGTCGTACCCCAAGAAGTAATCCAGCAACTTACACAAGTGTATTCGATGATATTCGTGACTTATTTGCAACGACAAATGAAGCGAAATTACGTGGCTATAAAAAAGGACGTTTTAGTTTCAATGTCAAAGGTGGAAGATGCGAGGCATGTAAGGGAGACGGTATTTTAAAAATTGAAATGCATTTCTTACCAGATGTATACGTTCCGTGTGAAATTTGCCATGGTAGTCGTTATAATTCAGAAACATTGGAAGTCAAATATAAAGGAAAAAGTATTGCGGAAGTATTAGAAATGACGGTAGATGATGCGGTAGAATTTTTCCAAGCAGTGCCAAAAATTAAACGAAAACTTCAAACGATTAAAGATGTTGGTTTAGGCTATGTGACTTTAGGACAATCCGCTACAACTTTATCGGGTGGAGAAGCACAACGGATGAAATTAGCGAGTGAACTGCAACGAGTGTCTACAGGAAATACCTTTTATGTATTAGATGAGCCAACGACAGGGCTTCATACAGATGATATTGCTCGATTATTAGAAGTATTGAATCGTTTAGTAGAATCAGGAAATACTGTTTTAGTGATCGAACATAATTTGGATGTAATCAAAACTGCTGACTACATTATTGATATGGGACCAGAAGGTGGAAGTGGTGGAGGACAAGTTGTCGCTACTGGAACACCTGAAGAAGTGGCTCAAGTAGAAGGAAGCTTTACAGGTCAATATTTGAGGAAAGTGTTGAAATAATGAGAATGAAAGACTTTAGGAATTATGGAAGAAGTAGTTTCTAAAGTCTTTTTTCGTATTAAAAACTAATGGATTATGAGAAAAGTCGGTAGATAGATAAGAATTCCGTGAAAGTTTGGTAAAATCAACATTTAAAGCGTTTACATAAAAATATCTCAGTGCTAGAATAGAGGTATCAAATTTAAAGGGGATGGAAATATGGCACGTAAAAATTTGAAACATCAAATTATTGCGGGATTGTCGACAACTTTATTATTAGGGATGCTTGTAGTCAATCCAGTCTTTTCTAATAACAAGTCATAGTCACTTATAAGAATTACTAATAACGCGTTTTACCAGTCTAACTAAAATACAGCTATAAAACAAGATACACAAAGGATTTGAGGCATTTTTCTCAGGTCTTTTTCTTTTGTTTAAAACAGAGATATAGTTTCAAACTATATCAAAGCCTAATTTTTTACAATTATACAGATGATTTCTTTTCTGTTAAGATAGTTTCAACAACAAATTTTGGAGGACACATCATGTCAACT
>ERZ773211.86-NODE-86-length-23579-cov-5.31291_pt1 | contig 23579 bp, 24 predicted proteins | sample MGYA00511914_ERZ773211 | MGnify/ENA primary metagenome ERZ773211 (study PRJEB29015, sample SAMEA2738163) | human oral metagenome | biome: human oral; feature: human-associated habitat; material: saliva | place: China | collected 2242 ...
ATAGCATAGGTAGTATCTTTTTGTCTTTTTTTGGTACTTTGTTTCAAATAAAATTCGAGACCGAGGCTCGAATTTTAGCCATGAGACTCGCACGCGAGGCTGCTGGCGACCTCACAAACAAAAATATTTTTTTCTTGTCTTTTCTCATTGTTTCAAAAGATTAATCTTCACTAAATACTCTCTAGCAACTTCTTCAGCAGGTCTTCCATTTGCTCCTACTTCGAAGTTCATTTGGCTCATTTCTTCTTCAGAAATTTTTCCAGCTAATTGATTCAAGATTCCTTCTAATTCAGGATGTTTTTTCAACAATTCTTGTTTCATTAGAGGAGCCCCTTGATACGGTGGGAATAATTGTTTATCATCCTCTAATACTTTTAATTGGTAACGTGAAATTTCTGCATCTGTTGAATAAGCATCTGTAACTTGAATATCACCAGATTGAATAGCTTGATAACGTAATGCAGGTTCCATTGTGGCTACATCCAATTGTAAGCCATACATACTTTGCAATCCTTTGTTTCCATCTTCACGGTCATTAAATTCTAGTGTAAATCCAGCTTTTAATGAACGGTTCACTTTTTTCAAATCAGAAATTTTTGTTAATTTTTCAGCTTCTGCTAATTGTTTTGGTACGGCAACTGCATAAGTATTTTGATACGCCATTGGTTTTAAAAATACAAAACCATCTTGTTCTAAAATTCCTTTACGAGCTACTTCGTACACTTCTTCAGGTTCATGACTGACTTTTGGTTTATTCTTCAATAAACTTTCTGTAATCGTTCCTGAAAATTCTGGGTAAATATCAATATCTCCCTTTTTCAATGCTTCATATAAGAAATTCGTTTTTCCAAAGTTTGGTTTCACTTCAACTTTCAATTTTGTTTGATCTTCGATTAATAACTTATACATATTCATCAAAATCTCAGGTTCTGGTCCTAATTTTCCTGCGATCACTAGTTTATCTGATGTGTGCATTTTAGCAATTGTTGGTGCATAAGAAGCTCCTAATCCAATGATTAAAACTAAAAAGGCTGACAGAATCGTTTTTAATTTTGCAGTTTCCATCCATTTCAATAAGAAATTGAATAAAATTGCTAAAATCGCAGCGGAAATAGCCCCAATCAAGATTAAACTTGAATTATTTCGGTCAATCCCTAATAAAATAAAACTTCCTAATCCCCCTGCACCAATTAATGCAGCTAAAGTCGCTGTTCCAATAATGAATACAGCTGCGGTACGAATCCCAGACATAATCACGGGCATCGCTATAGCAATTTCAAATTTTTTAAGACGCTCGAATTTTGTCATTCCAAAAGCAATTCCTGCTTCGACTAGACTTTCATCAATTCCTTGTAGCCCTGTAATTGTATTTTGCAAAATCGGGAATAGCGCATATAACACTAAAGTCGTTAAAGCTGGTAATGTTCCAATCCCCATTAATGGAATAAATAGTCCAATTAACGCTAAAGATGGTAATGTTTGAATAATTCCTGCAATTTGTAATAAAAATCCAGAAATCTTTTTCGACGGACTCACTAATACTGCAACAGGAATAGCAATTACTACTGCTAATAATAACGCTAATAAAGAAAGTTGAAGGTGTTGCCCTAGAGATAACATCCATTCACTATTTCTCTCTTGAAATGTTCGAATGAATTCATTCATGATGTTCTCCCCCTTTAAATAATTCTTTGACAAATGCATTAGCCGGATTCGTTTGAATTTCGTGAGGAGTGTCTACTTGAACAATTTCTCCATCTTTTAATACAGCAATTCTATCGGCTAACTTTATAGCTTCATCTGTGTCATGCGTGACAAATAGTGTTGTCATTTTAAATTCTTGATGTAATTGTTTCGTTAAATCTTGTAATTGTTTACGGCTGATGGCATCTAACGCTGAGAAAGGTTCATCCATTAATAATATTTTTGGAGTCGCAATAATTGCCCGAACAATTCCTACTCGTTGTTGTTCTCCTCCGGATAATTCTTTTGGATAACGATTCGCATAATCTTCAAAAGAAAGCCCAACCTTCTCTAATAATACCTTTGTTTGCTCTTGAATTTGTTCTTTTTTCCAACCTTTCATCTCAGGAATTAAAGCAATATTTTCTGCTACGGTTAAATTTGGAAAAAGCGCAATTTGTTGCAAAACATATCCAGTTTCTAATCGTAATTCTCGTTGATGATGATCTTTAATCCTCTTTTGATTCAAATAAATATTTCCATCTGTTGGTTCGATTAATTGATTAATCATTTTCATCATCGTTGTCTTCCCTGAACCAGATGGTCCCACTAACACCATAAATTCACCGTCTTCAATGCGTAAATTAACGTCTTTTAAGACGGTTTTTTCTGCGTAGCGTAATGCTACATTTTTATATTCAATCATTTTAACTCCCCCTTTTAGCAAAATCAGATTGTCTTTACAATAGTCACTCTAACTTTTCTCCAGTTCTCCGTCCTTTAAATTTTGCAGAATTCGATTCAAATAGTTCTCTACTTGTACGATTTCTTCTTCCTTAAATCCTGCATAGAAGATTTCTCCTAATTCACGGCTAACTTTTTCTCCGATTTCTTTTTGAGATTTTCCTAATTCCGTTAAATTCACATATTTTCTTCGTTTATCTTTTGGACAATCTTCCATACAAACTAAGCCTTGTTCTTCTAATTTTTTTAGCATACTTGTTAATGTGTTGTTTGCTAAACCTGTTCTACAGCTCAATTCTGAACAGGTAATATACCCTTCGGTATCATTCCATAAAACAGACATTATTTTTGCTTGTTCACTTCTAAAAAGAACATCTGGTTCTTTACTCAGTAGTTTTTGATAAAGTCTTCCATTCAATAAACGAATATGGTGAATTAAATACCCTACATTTTTTTTAGCACCCATAATATTCATCTCCTTTCACTTTTATTTCTATATAGAACTATATTCCTTCTTCTTGTTCTTGTCAATGCTATTTAGATAAATTTTTTTAAATCAAAAAAGAGCGTTCTTTCTCGAACACTCCTCTTTGAATCATTAATCTACTTTTTTCATTTCTTCAAACATTTCATCATTAACATAACAACCTAGAGCTGGATTTTCAGATGGGTTAATCACTACATCGAAAGCTTTTGTTACTTGAGATAGAGTCTGAATCATTCCACTCCAGCTTTCATCATAAATTTGTCTCAATCTCTTCCAATCTGTATAGAAGACCATTGCTTCTTTTTCATCTTTTCCTGGTAAAATCGCAACATTTAATTTTTCTCCAGATTGTAAATCAATTTGTGCATTTGGATCTGCATTTTCTAATTTAATTGGTGTTAAGAATTTTGCTTTTGGTAATTCTAAGCATAAGAATCGATAGTATAATCCGTGCATAATTTTTTGTTCTTCTGTCTGCGGAAATCCTAATTGTCCTAATAATAAGATCCATCTCATGACATCTGGATTTGTAACAGGAATATCTTCCTCTTCGACTCCAGTATAATCAGGTGCTGCGATAATTCCTTCTGCAGCAAGAGATGTTTGTTCTGTTACAAGATGGACACCTGTCGCTCCGTTTTGGTAGAACGTTTCTAAGAAGAAATTCTCAATTCCTTTTCCATTTTCTCCTTTTTGAATACGACGTAATTCAAAAATTTCTGTATCTGCAAATCGAGATGCTAATCTTTCTTCATACGCTACTGGAGCAATAAAGATCATTGGCGAACTACAAATGAATCCACCTTCTTCTCTTTGTTGTGTTTGAGAGAATAAATAAGGTTCTTCTGTTTTTTTAGAATAAACGGTTACTAATTCATCTGCTTGTAATAATTTATCTCGCACAGCAATCATTAATTGTTCAATCTTGCCGACATTTGCAGTATGCTCTTCTGGTGTTTCTTGTGAAGCATTCATATGACAGTATAATAAAAATACACGCGCAATTTCTGATAAATCCGCTAAGCTTAATGTATCAATATCTCTTTGTGTTAAAACACCTTCTTGACGTCCCACAAAGATATTTCCTAATGTATTGACAAATGTTTTATAGATTTCTTCCTTGTCGGCACCTTCTTCATGTAATACAGTTCCTTTTTTAATGCCTAAAGGCATTGCATCTTCTAACCAAAGAGCCACTGGTTCATTTGTTACTTCAAACACTTTTTCTCGCTGAGCATTTTCCATTGCATAAATCGCAGAAGTTGTAACAGTTCCGTTATCATCTCCAAGATTGGTCAACCAAACAAAGTCCCCTACTTTTAATGTTCCTTCGAGATTTCCTGTTACTACTAGGTCTAGTGAGTCGTCACTAATTTTATAAACATCTTCTACCCCTAGTTTGAATGTTGGTTTTTCTTTTGCTGTTTCTTCTGTTTCTTGTTTGTTAAATAAATCTTTTAATCCCATTTTCTTTCCTCCGTCGTTAATTCTTTTCTCCAACTAATATCCATAAATGTACTGTAATAGTTTCTAAAGGATGATTTTTACTATAGTCTTGATCTTCAATACTCGCTCCCCAATATAAAGGAGTCATTTGTAATAAGTGTCCATACATTTCTTTTGTAAGTGTCACTTGATAAGAAACTTCTTTCATCTTCATAGATGGATATTCTTGTTTAAATCGTTCTACAATATCCTCATTCGAATAGTGTTGTTTTTCTTCATTACTTTTATATAATTGTTGTCTTAATTCAATTAAATAATTACTTCCAGGAATAATTTTGATTAATTTTCCTTCTGGAGCTAATACACGGTTGAACTCCTTATAATTTGAAGGAGTTAACATATTGATGAGTGTACCACAAGCTTCATCCTCAAAAGGTAACTGTGCTAAATCTGCCACAAGCCACAAAGCTTTTTGAGCATGATGATTACTTGCAGCAAGAATGCCTTCCTTAGCAATATCCATTCCTACTAAAGGAATATCTTCTAAAAATGACGATAAATAAGCAAGCGGGCTTCCTTCTCCACAGCCAATATCAACAATTAGTTGATTCTCCTGTTTTGAAATCAGTGACAAAACTTCGTCTAATAAAGGATTGAAGAAACCACTTTGCACTAATTCATAACGATGAGTAAATAGCTCAGCATCATAATCCTCATTCGCTTTTTGTTTCATCAAATGGAGAGTGCCTTTTTTATTAATATCAAAACGATGACGGTTCGTACAAACCAGACTATACCCATCTAACGCCTCAATAGTTGCATGACAATAGGGACATGCAAATAAATGTTGATGTTTTTGTATAAAGTCTCGACTCCAGTCGATTTTCTTTTGCATCATGCACACTCCTGCTCCATTTATTCTCAATTGTCAGTATACCATAAAATTGATTTTCTGTTTGATTTTCTTTCTCTATAAAATTAACAGTTTTTTATTTTGACATTTTTTCCTGCAATGATACAATAGAATAGAATCGTAATTATGCCGATTTAATTACATGAATGGAGGAAAACAAGATGAGTAGTAAAATTCCAGTAACCATTGTCAGCGGATTTTTAGGAGCAGGTAAAACAACGCTCATTAACAAAGTATTAAAAGAAAAACACGGTGAACATATTGCCGTAGTTATTAATGAATTTGGAGAAATTGGTGTTGACCATCAATTCGTATTAGATGTAGAAGAAGAAATTTATCAAATGGATAATGGCTGCTTATGTTGTACTCTTCGTACAGATATTGCAGACATGTTAAAATCTATTTTAATGGTCAAAGAACAAAACGGTATTAAAGTAGACCGTGTATTATTTGAAACAACTGGCTTAGCAGATCCTGCACCAATTGCTCAAACATTTATCAATGTACCATTTTTAAATGAACATTTTATTTTAGACGCTGTTTTAACAGTTGTCGATTCAAAAAATTTCTTATATCAAACCACTCATCAAACTGAACCAGCAAAACAAGTTGGTTTTGCAGACAAAATCTTTATGTCTAAACATAGTTTAGTAGACGATACAATTTATGCAAAAGTCATTAACGAAGTTCGTTCTATCAATCCTTTTGCAGAAATTCAAGATTTAGATGCTCGTCCAGTAGAAATGAAAGATATGTTTGGTCTTGAATTATTCTATGCTTCTGAAAAGAAAATTTTAGAAATGCAAGAAAATTCTGAAGAAGAATATTGTGAAGCGTGTGGACACACTCATGCCCACGGCGAACATGATCACCACCATCATCACGATGAAGAACACTGCGAAGAATGCGGTCATGCTCATGAACACGATCACCACCATCATGATGAAGATCATCACCACAATCACGACCATGATCATCACCATCATGGACATCATCATCACAAACATCACCACCACAGTGGGATTAATTCATTTGTCATTGAAACAGAGAAACCTCTTGTTTTAGCTCATATTAACGAATGGTTGAATGAATTAGTTTATATTTATGGACCTGAATTATATCGTTATAAAGGGATTTTAAGCGTAGAAGGTTTAGATTACCAAATCATTTTCCAAGGGGTTCAAATGAGTTTTGATATTTCTCGTGGACGTGATTGGAATGATACAGAGCGTAAGTCGACTTTAGTATTTATCGGTAAAAACTTACCAGAAGATACATTAAGAGAAAGCTTCGTTGCTTGTACAAATAAATAAATTCCGTAGAATATGACATAAAACAGAAAAAACATTCTTAGCCGTAGCAAGGTCGCCAGCAGCCTCGCAACTGCGAGGCTCATGGCTAAACTTTGAGCCTTGGTCTCAAAGTTTCCCTGTACTATAAGCCAATGGCTTATAGTACTTTTGCCACGGAAAAATGTTTTTTCTGTTTTATTTAATTCTCCAAAAATTCTTCTCACTTTCTTATCGGAGTCTTCATATAATTTTCAAAATTTCACTCTATACTTTAGTCATTCCCAAATAAGAAATATTATCCTCCCAAGTTAAATATTTCAAAATCCTTTTTTCCACCGACCATTGTGTCGGTGGTTTTTTAATATTCTTGGAGAATCATCATCATCTCATCCTTTAAAGAATTTTCCCAAAGGTTTAAAGCTTCCATCCTAAAATAGATTGTCGCTAAAAAACTTTTGTACATTGCTAAACGTTGATAACTTTCACGGCTTCCATCTAATTCTTCAAATCTTTGCTTTTTAATCCATTCACACAACTGTTTTTGAGAAAGATTTCCAGACTCTATCCCAAAAAAGATTGCTAATCCTAATCGTTTTTCTTCTTCATCCATAAATGGTTGTTTACTCTTTTGAAAAATATCACTAATGACTTCTAATACTTCCACTACATATTCTTGGGTACAATTTGGATGAGAAATAATGGTTCCTAATAAATCTGCTCCATGAGCAAATGCGTGTATCCATCCTAACTTTTCATCATATCCCGTTCTGTCTTTTTCTCTTTTTAAATAATGAATTCCATTTTGGATCCAACTCGTTCTCTCGGAAGTTGTTAAACAAGAGTCATATCCACTTGTTTTATCCCCATCAACTTGTAAAATCATTCCCATTACAAGCGCTGAGAATGAACGATATGCTGTTGCACTACCGAATTCTTCGATTCTATACTCCAAAGGATTTGTGACATTCACTTTTTCAATGATCCATCGTAATTGTTCTTTTGTTATCAGTTGTCCAAAAATAAATTGTCCAAATAAATTAAAGACTAAGTTGTCTCGGATTTCTGGATTTGGATTACCAATATTTTCCCATAACCATTCTAACTCTTCTTGTGTCAATGCTGTATTATTCCCTTGTTTTATTTTTAACTGAGTAATCATTTTTTGTACTAACATGATATTCACCTCTCTACTAGGCATATTGTAACACAAAATAAAAAGGCTAAGCATTTCTGCCTAACCTTCTTTCTACACTTTTTATCGCATACTTTTTGGTTTCGATAACACTTCACTTGCGACAATTGCTTTTTTCCATTGTAAGTGATGTTTTAACACTCGATTTTTCGTTGTATAATTTGTTGCACTTTTTACGGTTTCAACGACTAAATCACCTTTTGAGCCCATATGTTGAACTTCTTCTTCCTGTAATTGGATTGCTTCCATTTCTTCTACAAAAACTCGAAGATGTTCTAATAATTCTTCTGGTAAATTCGGATTATTTAAGTATAATCGTTTTAATTTTTCAGTATGAATTAAAATGGCACTTCTTCTCATCGTATCAATTTCTTCTGGAGAAATAATCGACACTCTTTGGATTAATTCCTTGTCAAATACGGATAAAGAATAATCCTCTGGTGAAAATTGTCGAAAGACTTGTACCATCTTTAAAAATTGTTGTCTCATTTTCTCTGTATGAGATAATGTCGCTTTTGTTTCAGGCATTTCTTCTACGACAACATCTACTACTTTTTGATTTTTTGGATGATGATGTTTAGATGAAACTGGTTTTTCGTGAAAAGAATGGTTCAACCAATCGTGCAGTTGGTTAAATCCCTTTTCCTGACTCTTTAGTTTTAATTGAATAAAACTAGCAGCAGACATGATTACAAGAATTACTACATACAAGAGAAAGAGTAAAATATTCATGATTCACTCTCAACAGAAGATTTGCTAATCGCTTCTCTCATATCTGTATCCGATTGAATATTTTTCAATTGATAGTAGTCCATAACTCCAAGTTTTCCATTACGAAGAGCTTCTGCCATCGCTAATGGAATTTGCGATTCAGCTTCTACAACTTTTGCACGCATCCGTTGTACTTCTGCTAACATTTCTTGTTCTTGTGCTACAGCAAGAGAACGACGTTCTTCAGCTTTAGCTTGTGCAATTTTCTTATCCGCTTCTGCTTGTTCTGCTTGTAATTTTGCCCCGATATTTCTACCGACATCAACATCTGCAATATCAATGGATAGAATTTCATACGCTGTACCTGCATCTAATCCTTTTCTCAAAATCGTTTGGGAAATAGAATCCGGATTTTCTAAAACTAATTTATGGTGAGCTGCTGAACCAACGGTAGTAACAATCCCTTCACCAACACGGGCAATAATGGTTTCTTCACCAGCACCCCCAACTAATCGTTCAATATTCGCACGTACCGTTACTTTTGCTTTTGCTTGAACTTCAATCCCATCCATCGCAACCCCTGCAATAACAGGAGTTTCAATTACTTTTGGATTAACAGATACTTGAACGGCTTCAAATACATTTCGACCTGCTAAGTCAATAGCAGCTGCTTGTTCAAATTCTAAATCAATATTCGCACGTTGTGCTGCGATTAACGCATCAATAACCACATTGACATTCCCACCTGCTAAATAATGGGCTTCTAATTCATTAATATCGATTTTTAATCCTGCTTTTGTAGCTTTAATCATTGGACGCACAATATATTGAGGAGCTACTCGACGTAATCTCATCCCCACTAATGTGCCTACTCCAATTTTTACATCAGAAAAATACGCTGTAATCCATAATCCAATTGGTACAAATCTAAAAAATAACATGACAACTGTTAAAATTAGAAATAGTATCACGATAAGTCCAATGACTCCTGTTGGATTATTTAATAAACCTTTTTCTAACATTTTACTCCCTCCTACTCATTATTGTTCTCCAAAACTTGTACGACGATTTTACTTCCTTCTACTTTGACAACTTGTATCATTGTATCTTCTGGAATGACAAACCCCGTACTCACCACATCAACGATTCCACCTTCTAGTTCAGCCTTTCCGCTTGGACGTAATACCGTCAATGTTTTCCCTGTTTTATTGACTAAATCATCATATACTTTTGAGGTTGAATAGCCTTTTGATTTTTTTAGAGAAGAAAGTAATACTAATCCTTTCTTATGAGAAAAATAATTTCCCCTTTTCACCAATAAAACTAACAAGACGATTGCCAGCAATAGTGACATTAAAATTAAAACGACTAAATCCATGACAGCCTGGTTTGCCCAGTACATCCCTCCTAATACAAATACTGTTCCTAACACTCCTAAAGCTCCAATTCCTGGAATTAACACTTCAAACCCTAAAAATAGGAACCCAAATACAAATAGGATAATGACGAAAAAGTTCCAGTATGGATGTAGGAAAGTATAGGTTGCAAAACTTATTACTGTTATAACACTACCGAGTAGGTTCCATTTGGAGAACAAAGAAATGAAAACACCAATGACAGCTACTAACAGTAATAATAAGTCTACATACAAAAGACCACCCCCATTCGTTGCCATCATTATATCACTTTCCTTTTTAAATACAACTGAATAATTATTATGAAATGCTTAAATTTAAAGAATGAAAACCGTTTCTAAAATTATGATGAATAGTCTTCCATTTGAGCAAATTCTTTAGCTTGTTGCAGTTGTTTTTCGAACAAGTCCATATCGATAAATCTCGCTTGACGAGCAAATTCCTTATCTCCTACAAACACAATCGCAACCGGAACAGTTAGCACTTGATACTGACTTGCAACTTCAGGATGCTGCGTTACATTAATGACTTCTAACGCTACGCCTTCTTGTTCTGTGACTTCTTCAACTCGTGGCTGTAATGCATGACAAACCCCACAAGTTTCGCTTTCTAAATAGATTACTTGAATAGTTTTCATAAATTCACCTCCCTTATAGTGTAACATTTTTAGAAAAAATTTCTTGTAAAATGCATTTCTGAATAGAAAATACTTAACAAACCTAGCTTCCATCTGTATAATGAAGAATGTCTTATAGATATTTTAGAAAGTGAGTGAGAAAATGGGACGTAAATGGGCTAACATCGTAGAAAAGAAAACTAAACTCGATGCTAACAACAGTAAAATTTATGCAAAATTCGGAATTGAGATCTATGTAGCAGCAAAACAAGGTGAACCAGATCCACATTCTAACCAAAAATTAAAATTCGTAATTGACCGTGCTAAAACTTATAATGTACCTCGTCATATTATCGAACGTGCAATTGAAAAAGCTAAAGGTGGCGGCGATGGCGATTACCAAGAATTACGTTATGAAGGATTCGGTCCTAACGGTTCTATGATTATCGTAGATGCATTAACAAACAACGTAAACCGTACTGCTGCAGACGTTCGTGCTGCTTATAGCAAAAACGGCGGAAACATGGGTGCACCAGGTTCTGTTACTTATTTATTTGACCATACAGCAATCTTCGGTATCGCAAACAAAGATGCAGACGAATTATTAGAACAATTAATGGAAGCAGAAGTAGACGTTCGTGACGTTGTACAAGAAGACGACCAAGCAATCGTTTATGCTGAACCAAACGACTTCAACACAGTTCGCGCTGCATTAGAAGGATTAGGAATTACAGAATTCACAGTATCTGAAATCGAAATGATTCCTCAATCAGAAGTAACATTAACAGGTGATGACTTACGTTTATTCGAACGTATGATTAACGCATTAGAAGATAATGAAGACGTTCAAAAAGTTTACCACAATGTAAACTTAGAAGACTAATCATTGTTGATTTTTTATTGAATATGACAAAAGGTCTGTCCTAGGAGATGTTCTCCTGCGACAGACTTTTTTGATTTAAGATTATTTGGCGTGAGCATTTTTATAAAGCCCTTACAAAACTTAATTATATCATAGAAAAAAATTTTTTTAAATACTGTTATCTATTTTATGAAAGCGCTATAATATAGTTGAAGATAAAAATAATAGGAAAGAGAGGGTGTAGTTTGTGTTAGAAAAAGTAAATGATAATCAAAAAGAAAGGGTGTGTCTTATATGTTTGGTCAATATAGAAAGTTTTTCATGGTAAGTGTCGCTGTTACAATGTTATCTTTTGGATTAATGACATCGAATGTTTCTGCTGAGTCTGTTAAAGAGTATCAAAATCTAGAAACTTCTTTAACTAACAGGAATAACAAACAATTTTCTTTTCAAGAATTAATCGAAATTGCTAATCCTTATATAGTTGAAAATTTTTATTCTTATTCAATTGTTCGTGAAGACGAATTAAAAGGTAAAATTGGAGAAATAAATTTTAAAACTATACAATTATGTTTAGAAATCGCAAATAAAGAAAAATTGGAAAAATTAAATAGAGATGCCGTTAGCGATGAACATATTAGTATACTAAGAGCAGCTGGGGCTGAAGTAAGTTCTGAATGGTGGGGAAAAAGAATTAGAACATATGACAGGGAAACAGCTATTAAGGTTAGAAAACTGGCTAGTGGATTTAGTGGTGATGCTGGGGCTGAAGGATTGAAATATGCATTAATATCTGCAAACTTAGCTTTTGTACCTGGATTGGGTGAAGCCGCAACAGTAGCAGGTACTTTAGTAAGTATAGTTACATGGGCAGATAGTACTACTTGGTCTAAAGTTTTTGATTTAGTTGCTAGTAAGATAGATGATGGTGAATATAATTTAACTATAGATATTAATGCATGGAATATGGATGTTAGGGTGTATTAAAATGAAGTTTTATGAAATAATCATTTGCATCACTTTTATATTTTTAGGTTTATTAGTAGGGTTTACTAATATACTTGATTCATTTCCATTTCTTAAACCAGTATTCGTTATACTTTGTATTGCTAGTTTTTACTACCGTTTTATATTCCCAAGAAACAAAGGCATGGATATAAAATAATGTAGGCAACATTTGCTTACTACCCAAGGTGATTATAAATGATAACAGTATTTGTGTTTGTTATGGGTTTGATTTCAATGACAATAAGTATTGTATTAGTATATAAAAAGAAGATTCCAGAATTTAACCCTATAAGTTTTTTAATATTTGTATTAATATTAATTTTTATTTTAGCCATAGCTTCAATGCAATATTGAAGGAACTCTGGAATAAATTTTCCTTAATTGTCATCATCGTCATTTCACTAAGTAGATACAATAGAATGGGATATACATGTTAGGAGGGATTGATATGAAGTTTTATAAAATAATCATCTATATTACTTTTATAATTTTAACCTTATTAGTTTGGTTTACCAATATTCTCGAATCATTTCCATTTCTTAAACCAGTAATCGTTATATATTGTATTGCTAGTGTTTACTACAATGTTATATTCCCAAGAAACAAAGACATGGATATAAAATAATGAAGGAATAATTGAAGCGACCTCAAAAAATTAAACTTTTTGGGGTCGCTTCATCTTTTTTATTTTTCCAATTTAGATAATTTATGATTCAATCGCAATGCGTTTAGCACAACTGATACGGAACTGAAACTCATCGCTGCTCCTGCAATCATTGGACTTAATAATGGACCTCCAAAGAAATGTAAGACACCCATCGCTACTGGAATTCCAATTACATTATAAATGAATGCCCAGAATAAGTTTTCTTTAATCGTCATCATTGTCATTTTACTTAATTGAATCGTTTTAGCTACTAATCTTAAATCATCTTGCATCATCACCATATCGGCTGTTTCAATCGCAACATCTACTCCAGATCCAATCGCAATTCCGACTGTTGCTTTTGCCAATGCTGGAGCATCATTAATACCATCTCCAACCATGGCTACTTGATAGCCTTCTTCTAATAATTGTTCCACAACACTTGCTTTTTCATTTGGTAAGACTTGGCTATATACAGTCTCAATTCCTACTTCATTCGCAATTGCTTTTGCTGTTTTTTCATGATCTCCTGTAACCATTCTAACTTGAAGTCCTAAAGCTTTCATTTGTTGAATTGCTTCTTTACTAGTTGCTTTAATCGTATCCGCAACTACAATAATTCCTGCTACTTGTTTTTGAATGGCTACGAACATTGCTGTTTGTCCTTGAGAAGCTACTTCATCAATCACTGTGTTAAAATCATCCACCGCAATTTCTTGATTTTGTAATAATAAATGATTTCCTAGCAATACTTCTTTTCCATCTACAATCCCTTGAATTCCCATACCAGAAATAGATTGGAATTGTTCAATTGGTAAAACGTCAAATTCTTGTTTTTCAGCTTCTTCCACGATAGCTTTTCCTAATGGATGTTCAGAATGTTTTTCAATAGAAGCTGCTACTTTTAGCACTTCTTCTTTTGAATAATCGTTGAATACTTGAATATCGACTACTTTAGGTTTTCCATTTGTAATCGTTCCTGTTTTATCTAGTAAAACAACACCGACATGTCCAGCTTCTTCTAAAGCTGCACTACTTTTAATTAAAATTCCTCTTTTAGCACCGAAACCTGTTCCTACCATAATGGCAGTTGGAGTGGCTAATCCTAACGCACATGGACATGCAATGACTAACACAGAAATCATCACGGTTACGACAAATTCAACAGATTCTCCACCAATCAATCCCCAATATAGACCTGCTAAGAGAGATAATCCCATTACGATTGGAACAAAAATTCCTGCTACACGGTCTGCAATGGCAGCAATTGGAGCTTTAGAGCCTTGCGCTTCTTCTACTAAACGAATAATTTGAGATAATGTTGTATCTTTCCCAACTTGGCTTACTTCAACTTGGAATGAACCAGTTGTATTCAACGTAGCACCGACAACTTTACTTCCTTCTTTTTTGAAGACGGGTACACTTTCGCCTGTAATCATGGATTCATCAACAAAGCTTTCTCCAGAAATAATAACCCCATCCACAGGAATTTTTTCACCTGGTCGTACGAAAACTACTTCTCCAACTTGTAATTCCTCTACTGGAACTTCTACTTCTTTTCCATCACGAATGACTGTCGCTACTTTTGGAGATAAAGCGACTAACGATTGAATCGCTTGAGAAGTTCTACCCTTTGTTAAAGTTTCAAAATATTTTCCAACTGTAATAAAAGCTAAAATCACTGCTGCAGATTCTACATAGAGATGCATCACATAATTATACTCTCCAGCTAAAATACGAATCGTACTCCATACACTATATAAAATGGCAGCACTCGTTCCCAATGCAACTAATGAATCCATATTCGGATGCTTTCTAATCAATGCCTTAAATCCATTCACAAAATAACTACGACCCACCCATAAAATAGGAGTTACTAAAATCAATTGCGTTACAGAAAATACAATTGGATGTTCCATAGGCTGTAAGATTTGTGGAAGAGGAAGTCCAATCATTTCACCCATCGCAATATAAAGTAATACAATGGCAAACACACCTGATACCCATGCTCTTACTTTAAGTGATTGTAATTGTTTTTCTTTTTTAATCGCTGTTTTTTCTAACACATCTTCTTCATCATTTATCAATATAGCCTGATATCCAGCTAGAGAAACAGTTTCCATAATTTTTTGTACATCTGCTTCCTTTGGATTAAATTGCACCATCATTTTTTCAGTCGCTAAATTCACATTGGCTTCTTTAACGCCTGGAAGATCTCGGACAACTTTTTCAACCGTACTGACACAACCAGCACATTGTAATCCTTCTAATGCAAATTCTTCTTTCTTCATAATTAACAATCCCTTCTTACTATTATGCTAATTCAGCTTGATATCCTGCTTTGGATACAGCTTCTATAATTTTTTGTTTTTCTACTTTATCTTGTTGAAATTCTACAGTCAGCTTTTTAGCTTCAAAATCAATACTTGCTTTCTCAACACCTTCAACAGCACTTACTGCATTTTCAACAGCTTTCGCACAACCTGAACATTTTAATCCTTCTACTTTAAATTCTTTTATCATTTTAAAAACCGCCTTCCTTAAATTTACATTTGTAAACTTCATAAATTTATTATACCTCTTATTTTAAAAAAGTCAACACAAAAAAAGGAAGACTAAAAAGTCTTCCCTAGAAATGTTATTCTGCTAATTCAGGACTAACGTTAATTACTCGTCCTTCTTTTTTCCATTGACGGAATTCTGCTGCTGCTGTGAATAAAACATCTGTTGATGAATTTAAGGCAGTTTCACAAGAATCTTGTAATACCCCAATAATAAATCCAACCCCAACAACTTGCATCGCAATATCATTTGAAATTCCGAATAAACTACATGCAACAGGAATTAATAATAATGATCCACCTGTTACCCCAGAAGCACCACATGCTGCTACTGTTGATAATACACTTAACACTAAAGCTGTTAAGAAGTCTACTTGAATTCCTAAAGTATTAACGGCTGCTAATGATAATACTGTAATTGTAATTGCTGCGCCCGCCATATTAATGGTTGCCCCTAAAGGAATTGATACTGAATAGCTATCTTCATCTAATCCTAAATCTCTACATAATTCCATATTTACTGGAATATTTGCTGCTGAACTACGAGTGAAGAATGCTGTAATTCCACTATCTTTTAAACAACGGAATACTAATGGATACGGATTTTCTTTAATCATAAAGAATACAATAATTGGATTCATAATTAATGCTACAAAGAACATACTTCCAACTAGTACTAAAATTAACTCACCATAATTCGCAAATACTCCTACTCCATTTTCTGAAACAGTTGTATAAACTAAGCCCATAATCCCAAATGGTGCAAAACTAATCACTACTTTAACAACATGACTCGTTGCTTCTGAAATTTGATGTAAAAATGATTTTGTTGCTTCATCTGCTTTACGGAAAGCAAATCCAAATACAACTGCCCAAGATAAAATACCAATATAGTTTCCGCTCATTAAAGCATTCACTGGATTATCTACTAATTTTAAAATTAATGTTTGTAATACAGAAGCAATTCCTTCTGGTGCTTTAATTTCTGACACTGTATCTGTTAATGTTAATGTAATTGGAAATGCAAAACTAACAAGAACTCCCACTAATGCTGCTGCAAAAGTTCCAAACAAATATAAAATAACAATTGATTTCATATTTGTTTCATGTCCTTCTTTATGTTGTGCTAAAGCACTTAACACAATAAAGAATACTAATAATGGTGCGATTGCTTTTAACGCACTAACGAATACTGTTCCGATAGTTCCTACCGCTGCTGCTTGAGGAACGAAAATTCCTAATAAAATACCGATAATCATACCAATGACGATTCGGTTAATCAAACTTAATTGATTCCAAAAATTTAATGCTTGTTTCATCTTCTTGCCCCTATTCTCTTAATATAGCGACAATCATACACAAACAAACCCTATTCTGTCAATAAAAATCCATGAAACAGATACATTTGTGCTTATTTTAAAAACACTTCTTTTTCACTGCTTATGAGAGGAAGAAAAATCTAGTATCTCTCTATTTACAAAATGATTTTTTCATCTAATAAAGATTTCAATCCTTCAGGAAGATGATGAGTGACCCAAAGAATGGTTAGGTTTTCTTCTTGCAATAAAGACTGCATGATTTCTGTTCCAGTTTGAACATCTAAATTCGCTGTCACTTCATCTAATAATAACACTTGAGGATTTCGAACTAACGCTCTTGCTAGAGAAATGCGTTGTAATTGTCCTCCAGACAATGTTGAAGAAGTATCTCCAATCATTGTATCTAAGCCTTGAGGTAATTGTTCCACGATGGATTTCAGCAATACCTGATCTAGTACATTCCAAATTTTCTCATCCGATATTTCTTCTTGAAAAACAATGTTCTCACGAATACTTCCTTGGAAAATATGAGGATTTTGTTCCACATAAGTAATGGAATCGTACAGTTTTGAATAGGGAATCGTATTTAATTCTTTTTGATATAAAGTTACATTCCCCTGATATCCTTCGATTTTTCCACCTAAAATATTGAGCAGAGTAGATTTCCCTGTTCCACTTTCTCCCATAATCGCATATTTATGATTTTTGAATAAGGTTTTATTAAAAGGTTTCAACACAATAGCATCCCCATAAGCAAACTGAAGATTTTCTATGTTGTATAATACTTCTGCATCATCTAATGTTTCTACTGTATTCTCCTCTGCTCGTGTTGAGGGCGTTAATGTATGAATTTTTTCAAATAATGGTTTGGCACTAGTGACCATTGCTAATTCTTGACTCATATTTCCAACGGCATTGAAAATAGTTCCCGCTAAACTTGTCGTTGCTAAAATAGCCCCTACAGTTACCATCCCCTTTGTCACTAAATATCCTGTAAATAAAAAGATGGAAATTTGACTAAGGACATTCCCAAAACCACCTAATACTGCTACTTTCGCAAAAGATTTACTATAATTTCTTCTAGTAAAGCCCAATTGTTCAGAAGCTTGATGAATTTTTTCTTTAAAATATTTCCATTGTTGAAACACAAAAATCGTATCGTACGCTAATAATACATCAGAAATAATTTGATTAAATCGTTCATTTTCCTTTGTTTTGTGTACGGTTTTCTTAGATAGTTCTTTGGCATAAAACTTCGGCAATAGAAGCAAAATACCAATTTCAATCATCACAACAACGACTAAACTCCAATGAATACTCCATAACCCAATCGTTGAAAATACGATTCCTAAAATTCCCCTTAACAAGGAAAAACTTGGATTGACTGCCATTTCTTGAATTTGATCCATATCACTTGTAAACCAAGCAATATAATCATGATTCTTCTTTTGATGAAAATGACCATAAGATGTATTGGAAATAGCTTCACTCACTTCATCTCTCCAAATCGTTGCAATTTTTTGCTTTACAAAGGATCGATAACGAAGATCCATATAAGTCACTGCTAGAAAAACAGCATATACTGCTACTAGTAGTAAAGCTCCCATTCCGAATTGATGAAAATTCAAATCCACCAGAGAATTTAATAAGTCTGCATGGATAAAGCTTGTCCATAACTCTAACCCTTCTAGGCTACAAAAAATAATGAAAATAGTTATTATCTGTAATATTAACTTTCGAATCATGTCATACTCCCCTTAAAAAAAACGAATGTTTACTTACAGTATACTTTCCCCATAAATACTTTGAAAAAAATCATCCTATAGTTGGATTTATTCTATTTCACACAAAACACACTCTAAATATTCTTGATATTGAGAAGCCTTTTTCACTTCCTTTAAATTTTTAAAAATATCAATCATCTTCAAACACTCTTGTTCCCCTTGTTCTACATAACCTTGATAAATATGAAGAATCCCTTGCAAATAGTTGAAACGAATTTTCTCATAATAAAATTCTTCATCTTGTAATACCTCTATTAAGTACTTTTCTACTTGGCTAGCTTCAGATGGATTGGATTCAATATCTTCTAAAAAAATATTTAACAAAATGCGACACAACATCCGTTTATGCATCGTATTCTGTTTTCCTAAACGAACTTTTCTAAAGATAGAATCTATATATAAATGTGTTTCTTTAGTGGATAAACAAAAAACAATATTCCCAAATAACTCCCATTCATAATCTCCCCACTCTTCTACTTCAAATAAATAAGATTGAATCACTCGTTTTTGTTTCATCTCAAGATTTTTACCTTGTAAATACTGTAGATGAGCTTCCACCAAAATTTGATTATGAAGGTGTCGTATATTTCTATCGGATTGAAACAATTGTTTTTCTTCTTCTTTTAAATTTTCTAATAAATAAACGTCTTTTTGACTTTTAAAAGTATCTAATTTTTGTAGGAATTCTTTTTGAGAATGTTTTGAAGTCGCTAATTGTTCGAATTCATCTAAGGAGACATTTAATCGTTCTAACAAATTTAGAAAAATTTCACTTGTTATTTTACTTTCTCCTCTTTCAAACTTCGATAAAAAGTTTTTACTTAAAATACCTTCCGCTAACACTTTTTGCGTTAAATGCTTTTCTTGTCTAATTTTTTTAATAAATTCTCCATGTCCCATAACTTCTCCCCCAAGTCATCCTATAAGATTACTTTTTACACAATAATTTAGTTTTTATTATAATCATTTTTAAAAAGGAGTAAAGAATATGGCAGAAAAAATCATTGAGAATTCAACAAAAAATCCAAAAACACGCCCAAACTTATCAGAAATTATCCAATCTCTAAAATAAAAACTATCGAGTTCAGTTACCCGATAGTTTTTTTAGTTTAAATCTATAGTTTCATATATTTTGTAGAACGACCATTTCCTACTTGTTGTATCTTTTCTGAATCCTGTAATTCTTTTAAAGCTCGTTCAATTGTTCTTTGTGAAATATCTGGGCAAAGAATCATAATATCCTTTTTAGAAAGTGGCGATAATGATTTTTGAATTACTGTTAATACTCTTTCAGGAGATGTTAGTTGTTTTTCTCCTATTAATCTAAATCTATCATCACATTCTTTATATGCTTTCAAGATAACACCTAGCATATATTTGATAAATGGAAATTCATCGTTTTCTCCAGTATGCCATTTTTCACTTGAATGTTGTAATTCTTCATAATAAGACTCTTTTGTTTCCTCAATCAGCATTTCTATACTAATATACCGCCCTACAAAATATCCAAATTTATAGAGTAATAATAATGTTAAAATTCTACTCATTCTTCCATTTCCATCATCAAACGGATGAATACATAGGAAATCATGAATGAGCGCTGGAATTAAAATAAGTGGAGGAACATTTTCCTTTATTGCTTTGTTATAAGCCTTCACCATTTCATCAACATACATTTCTGTTTCAAAACTACTAACTGGTTGAAATCGAACTTTTTGATTTCCAAAAGCATCTACTTCTATAATACTATTATCCAATTTCTTAAACTTCCCGTTATGATTCACGAAAGAATAAGAATACAACTGATTATGCAGTGTTAAAATATCATTTTTATTAAACTCAATATAATCATAATTTTCATGAATCAGATCAAGCACATGCCTATATCCTGCAATTTCTTCTTCATTTCTATTTTGAGGCTCTGCCTTTTGATTCATCAATTCCTTCAGTCTTGAATCATTTGTATAAATCCCTTCAATCGCATTAGAGGATTTTGTACTTTGAATTTTAGCAACATCCACCATTTTTTCCAGTACATCCGGATAGTTTTCTACATAAAGCTCTTGTTTCCCTTTATATTCATGAATTTTAGCAATATGATGATAAATAGTTACAGGTATAGATAGTTCCATCAGTTTTAAATAATTAAATTGTCTCAAAATATCCCCTCCATCTTTTTCTACGCCATTATATCATATTTGGCGTAGAAAAACTAATAATGGCGAGATTAATCTACGCCATTTTTTACGTTTTGGCGTAGAAAAACAGAAACTGGCGAGATTAGCGTCTATAAACATAAAAAACTACCGAGCCCCTTGACCCGATAGTTACTAGTATTATTCTTCTGTTTCTTCTTCGTTTTCTTCTTGTTCGTACGCTTCTACTTCTTCTGGAGTTAGTAAGTGAATATGAATACGACGAATTCTTCCATTTTCTACTAATGTTGGTTTTAATAAGACATTTTCTTGACGAACTTCTACCACTTCGTCATCTTCTGGGAAATATCCTAAGTCTTCTAAAATAATTCCCGCCATTGTGTCCACTTCATCTGAATCAATCGTTGTTTGAAAAATTTGATTGAATTTTTCTAATGTCATTCCCGCATCAATTAAGAAATTCTTCTCATCAATTTCACGGTAACTCATTTCTTCCACATCATACTCATCTTCAATTTCACCGACAATTTCTTCAATTAAGTCTTCCAATGTCACGACACCTTCGACTCCACCGTATTCATCTTTTAAAATCGCCATATGTTGACGTGTTTTTCTAAATTCGACTAATAAATCATCTACGAAAATCGTTGACGGAACAAATAATGGCTGATGCGCTAAATCCATTAATTGGATTTGATCGAAGCCTTGTTCTTTTGCCGCCCTTAAAACATCTTTAGAGTGTAAAACTCCAATAACATTATCTTTATCTTCTTCATAAATTGGGAAACGTGAATAAGAACTACTTAAAATGATTTCGATATTTTCTGCTAAATCATCTTCCACATCAAGCATTAATGTGTCCGTTCTTGGTACCATCACTTCTCTAGCTAGTTTTGAATCCAGCGATAAAACACCTTGAAGCATTGTAAATTCTTCTTTATCAATCGCTCCATCATTGCGACTATTCGTTAAAAGAAAATTCATTTCACTACGCGTTAATTTTTCTTGTTCATTATTAAATTCAATCGGCGTCATTCCTTTTAATATGCCAGTTGAAACGGTTAAAATCCATACAAATGGTTTTGAAACTTTTTTGACAAATAAAATAATTCCTGCCGTATGTAAGGCAATCGGTTCCGCCAATTGTAAGGCAACTTGTTTTGGATATAATTCCCCAAACACTAATGTTAAATAAGAAAGAATCAATGTTACAATTAATAATGCTAATGTTTCTGCACCCGGTACGTTCTCTAATAATGGTTGAATACGTGAAGCAAAACTTGTTGCTGCAGAAGCACTTGAGAAGAATCCTGCTAACGTAATCGCTACTTGAATCGTTGCTAAAAATTCATCCGAATTTTCTAATAAACGCATCACTCGTTGCGCCTTCTTATCTCCTTCACTTGCTTTTTGACTCATCTTTCCTTGATTGACCGATACAAAGGCAATCTCCGCTGCTGCAAAAAATGCATTTATAGCAGTTAATAGTACAATAATTAAAATCTGGATTCCCAGCGAACTCCCATCAGAATCTGCTGTCATCATTCAGTTATCCCCTTTACTTTGTTAATTTTTTAAAAATATACAAATATCATACTCACTTTTGTGTGAAAATGCAAGATATGTCCATTATATAGAGATTTTTGCCCCCGATTTTAATAAATTTCTCGTTACTTTTTAATCAAAAAGTGGTATTATCAATAATGAAAACGTGTCTATATTTTACAAAACACGAAAATTGATTTCAAGAAAGGGGCATATCTATGCTATTAAAATCACTTGTTATTCCTAAAAAGAGTTTAACGGTTGTTAAAGAATCTTGTACTCTTGAAGAAGCGATTGTTATTTTAGAAAACTCTGGATATCGTTGCGTTCCAGTTTTAGATGAAACAGAAACTTTCTTCCGTGGAAATATTTATAAAATGCACATCTATCGTCATAAAGCAAATGGGGGCGATATGAGCTTACCGGTTACTCATTTAATTAAAAACACTACGAAATTTATCAATATTACGAGTTCGTTCTTCAAAGTGTTCTTTACGATTAAGGAATTACCTTATATTGCTGTGTTAGATGATTCGCAACGTTTTTATGGTATTTTAACGCATAGTAGTTTATTAAATATGCTTCAAGAATCTTGGAGTGTGAATAATGGTTCTTATGTTTTAACGATTATTTCTGGTGGGGAAAAGGGATCATTAGCTCAAATTTCTAAAATTATTAATAACTATGCATCTATTGCCAATGTGATGACATTAGATACAGAAAAAGATCGCTCACTTCGTCGTCTGTTAATTACGCTTCCAGCGGGAGTTTCAAACGAAACATTGAATCAAATTGTTGCAGCACTAGAGAAAAAAGACTTCTCAATTGCTGAAGTGGAAGATTTGAACGACTACTAAATACGAATACTAAACAAAAATAAAAACAGAAAAAGTCTACGCTTTAGTAGCTAGGGACGCCAGCAGCTTCGCTTTGCGAATCTCATTGCTAAAAATTGAGCCTAAGGTCTCAATTTTTCCCGTACTATAAGCCCTTGTGGCTTATAGTACCAAAGCTACAGCGCTCCAACTTTTTCTGTTTTTATTTTTTTGTGCGCCGTTTAGTTGAATAAGAATAATAACAATTTTTTCATTTTTAACACGTTCTATTCAATTTCTATCAATGAATTATGTAATGTACTCTGCTAGGCTCTTTGTCAAATAGGGTTGATGAAACAATTTTAGTGAAGGAATTAAGCAGCG
>ERZ773211.90-NODE-90-length-22185-cov-44.1339_pt1:2500-22185 | contig 22185 bp, 20 predicted proteins | sample MGYA00511914_ERZ773211 | MGnify/ENA primary metagenome ERZ773211 (study PRJEB29015, sample SAMEA2738163) | human oral metagenome | biome: human oral; feature: human-associated habitat; material: saliva | place: China | collected 2242 ...
CACTTTGTTCTTGTTTTAATTTTTTGAGAATAGTTAAAGTATCATTATCAATAGGAATTGTACGAATTGATTCTTCTGTTTTGGGATTTGCCCAGCGTTTTCTAGCGGTGTCATATCTGCGATATGTTTTTATTTCTGAACTTTGCCACAACACACAATCCCATGTGAGACCTGCAACCTCCCCTGCACGCATTCCTGTTTTCAGTTGAATCAATAAAAGATATGGAACAATTGAAGTTGTTAAATCAAGATTGTTTTCTAAATATGTTACTAACTTTTGATAATCTTGAAAACTATGAATATATTTTTCATCTCTTCTTTTTTTAGGGGGACGACCTGAAATAATGACACCTTCAGTAAAATCTTCTATATTGAGCTTATCTCGTTTTGCAAACACAATCACATTTCTAATTTCCGCATTCATTCGACTAACATTATCACGGCAATTTGTTTCAGCGTACTTATTTATAAAAGCCTGATATTCGCTTGCTTTAATTTTTAAGGCTGGTTTGTCTTTAAAATATTCTTTGATAAACTTACCGCGCAGTAAATGTTTATTAAATGTAGTCTCTGCTTTTCCGAGTGGTTTGACTGTTAACTCTAGCCACTTTTCCCATAAAGAATAGAATGTAATATTTTTATCAATTATTGCACCGTTTATCAATTTGAGTTCAAGAGCGAGTGCTTCAATTTCAGCTTCTCTTTTTGTCTTGAATCCTGAATTTGAAGCCACTACCTTTTTATTTTTATCAAATATTCTATAGTCCCATAAATTCTTTTTACCTCTTTTTCTGTATGAAACTGACATGATTACCTCTTTCTAAAAAGACAATAACCAAGATACTATCTTGGCTATTATATCATTTCTCTCTTAATAATTCTGAAAAATACTGTTCAAAGAATATTCTTGTTTTAGAAGCTAAGAAGACATATCTACCGCCCTGATTTTTCGGATACTTTACAAAACCATCTTTGTTTTTATCAATATCGATTTTTGAGCGTATATCAGGCTTATAAAGAACATGTTCTAGAAACCAAGGTCTAGAGACTGAAACCATCTCTAAAACCTCGTTTAGAGTCATATATTGACCAGCTGACGCTTTCTTCTTCAGATTAAGATATTCTTCCTTTTCTACAATGATATGTGATTTAGGAAGATTTACTTCCAAATTGTCTATTTTGATTAAAATTTTGTCTGTCATATAATTTTTCCTTATTCTATGATAAAATAGAAGCAGAAATAGTATTTATTATTTCCACTAGTTTTAGTTATCACTGCACTCGCTTTGGTCGGTTGAGTCTGTAGTGATAACTTTTCTTTTACTGTCAATATTTTTTTCTTTCTTAATTCTTTCTAATATATCCGAAGAGATTTTTCGAAATTCTTCTTCATTTTCTACACTTTTTAATGTGTAGGTATCTAATTTTTTAAATGCTTGTTTCGCTTTTTCTTTTAAATCACGTATAGCTGTGTAATTCCATAATTCAATTTTGATAACCTTATTCTTTTCATCATGAACCATTTTGATTACAAATCTAATTCTTCGCATTAGCTGATGATATTCTTTATTTTTCTTACCAAACCACGAATCACACCAATCCCAATAACTATCTGAATTTGTAATAATTGTTAAATCATTGATGATGTACGCATCTTTAAACCGTGAACTGAGTTGAGTTGCAGAATCTGGTTCCAGTATTTGAAATAACTCCCGAAAGGTCATCCCACAACTTGCATCTAATTCATTGATTACGATTGTTTTCTCCCCTTTATAACCTGAGCCCAAATCGAATCGTTTCTTATTAATAGATGGGGTATGTGCGCCTAATCTGTCATGTTCTTCTGCCAATAAGCGAGCTAAATATGATTTTCCTGTTCCTCCTTCAGCTTGGATATAAATACCTGAATGATTTCGTTCACCCTTACTCATACGAATAAACTCTTTCTGAATATATTCTTGTCTGTTTTCCTCGAACTGTCTTTTATTTGAATTCCACGCTTTTTGTGCTATACGTTGAGTGAATTGCTCAAATAATTGCTGTTTTGCTTCCATGATAAGTAGTCCTTTCTCTGAGATTTGATAACTTAACTCTAAACAATATTCATCGATTTCTAAACCACTATCAGACTTTTCTTTGCTATGATTTTTGATTTTTCCCATGATATCATCAACATAGTTTGCATTTTCTGATGAAATAACGTCTGCGACTTCGTAGGGGAATTTGTGTTCTTCCATGTTACGTTCATTCCTATGTGTAAGATATCTGCATGTTTTAATTGAACTACGAACAAATTCTAAATTTTGTTCCCTTGAAATTGATAAAGCCTTATAAACAGATGAATAAGTATGAGCATGCTTAAAATCAATATAAAAATGTGCATGCAATGGTTTTGAACTTCCGTCATCTTTTAAATCTTTATCGTGAAAAATAATATGATACCTATCTTCTTCATTTTTACAATAATCATGAATACGTTGAATAACTGATTCACGAAAATCTTTTTCAGTTAATTCTGAATTTGCATTATGTTCATATTCAAATGAAATTTGACCAAAAAATTTTCGTTTTCTATCATTTTGATTAATTTTCATAAAAATCCTTTCTGTTTTTGACACAAAATAAAAAGTGTGTGTTGATTTTGAGTTGTTGTGATATGGTTTGGATGTGGATGCACAGACGGAGAAAACTGTGCATCCACATCCAAACAAACATCATATTTCCTTGACACATCACAACATAAAATTCTTATTCATTAGACATGGATTGTTTAAATATTTTGGTGCTGGTGTACCTGCCTGCCTTCAGCAGCAGTACACCGCACTATTATTTTTTTCTAAATGCTGTTGAGCTGAATGTTCTACTATTTTCTAATCTAATGAAATCATTAAATAAATAATTACTGTCTAACTGATTTAATTCTCTTTTTGCCTGTGCCAATAATTCTTCCATAATATTATAACTTTCACAATTAGCTGGAAAAGTCCATTTTGCTACAGCTCTGTGTTCATAGTAAACAACAGTTAATGTCAACAGTGAACGATTCGCTTTTCTGATAATTTCTTGTTTTGAATTGCTGTAACGAGAGGATTCTTCCAAACTTGGCTCTACATTTATCTGCCTACAAAATCGCCTAATCTTGTATGTAGCGATATATGATTTGATACTATTTCTGAAATAATCAAACTCAGCATTTCGAAATCCAAAATCAATAATAACTATGTATAACAATAAAGAAAATGATAAAATTGAAATTAAACGTAGTACTGAAATAAAAACAATAAAATTAAAAAATGTTTCTAAATGTGTTTGAAAAATGAGAAATGTAGCTAAACGTTCAAAAATAAAGAATATTAATGAAATAAAAATTGTAAAATTAATTACATTATACTTGTTCAAATAATTTTTCATGTACTTTGTTCCTTTCTAATCGTGTATGTTGGGGTCAATAGTGGCATAATATGAGTCCGATGGTCACTATCTGTAAATTTAACAATACCTGTGCCGATACCAGAGGGGACTACAATATTATCGACATTGATGTTGGGCAACAAAAATTGACAAGTGTTCGCATTTATTTCACCTAAAATAAATATACAGTTGATTTGTTCACGTACTGCTGTATTACCTCCAAAAGCCGTAGCATCAAAGCGTTGACTTAATAAAATTAGACTAATATTTGTTTGCCTCCCCAGTAAAGCAATTGTTCCTAACAATTGAGAAAATGCTTCACGTGCTTGTTTTGAACTCCCCTGCACTAATGCCAATAGCTCATCAATAACAATATAAATGCGTTCGAACTTAGTATCTGGTTCTGTTAATAATATCTCTTGACGTTGATACAGTTTAGTAATAACTTTTGCGAGTAATGCATTACATTCTGATATAAAACTATTCAAGTTTGAGCCTTGAGTTGGAGAGAACACTTCTAAATTTAACTCTTTAGCTAATAAATAAATATCTGACAATTTAGGGTCAATACAGATGATTTGATTCGTAATAGATTTTAAACAATAAATGAGATATTGAACAAAATGTGTTTTCCCCTGACCACTCGCCCCACTTATGGCAACGTGGACTACTTTTGTCATGTCAATTCCAACGTTGTTTTCCATTATAGGAATATATTTTTCTGATACCTTTTCTTTAATAAAAGTTTGTAAGTTACTTATCTTTAGACGAGTTGGGACACCATCTAACCATGGGAAGAAGAAAGCCCGAGCCATGTTTGGATTTCTAGTGTCATAAGGGACGAAGTAGGCATTGTTTTGGGGGAGAAGAGTTTTATAGGGGTAAAGTATACCAGCGAGAATTGCAAAAATATCAAAGTATAGTTTCTTGCTTAAAGAATAACTGACAGGGAGATTGGGGATGTAAAAAACGCCAGAATCATTGCTTGCGACCTTAATATCAAATGAATTTAAATAAGATGATTCATCATTAATATTGAGAGCGTTATTCAAATTTCTTAGAATGAATTGTTCTAATTCAAATTTGTTTTTACCAAATTCAGCCACACCAGCAGAAGTTGATGATGTGGCTTGACTTTGGCTTTTATTCATTGAAAAAGCCATATGTTACTTTCCTTTCTTAATACCTTTTGCACGAAAATAAATCTTACGATTCATGTCAATTGCTTCTAAATGTTCAAACTCGATAGAATCACCAATTTTATAAGCAGATAAATCAATATCATAATCTGCAGGGAGTTTGATTTTGAAAGGATTATGAGTTTCAGTTGCGACCCAAACTTGTTTTCCTGTTACTTCGTCGGTTGGTTTGTTATCCTCAAATTTGACTTGTGTTTCAGCTTTAAGACCAACCAGAATGATTTGTTCATTACCAATAGCAGCTTCAGCGTTTGCTATTGAGTAGGAAGAAAAATGTTTGTAAAATACCATCACTGGTACCTCCGTTATAAAAAATTTTTTTAAAGTTTTGCTACGCGAGCATTAACTTCATGAGTCTATTCTAACAATAATTTTTTCTAAAATCTACAAAAATGTTCATTTCAAACTTGACAATTAGGGTATAACGATATACAATAGATATGTACAAGGTACAAATATTATTTTGGAGGACCAAAAAATGTCTACTTTAAAACTAAAAAGATTATCTGAATTTATTAATGATATGATACAAAAGTATCAAATCGAGGAAACAAAAAATATTAAAAAAAGTTTACGTATAAAATTTGTTAGAGAATTGGAAGTAATGGGAGAGTGGGATAAGGCTAAATATAAAACTTTTGAAAGAAGCAGAACTAAAGTATTCACTTATGAGATTCTTGATAGACTAGAGGAACGTTGTCAAGCTTACTTAGTTAAGAAGAGCGGATTTGATTTTGATAAGTTCAAAGATTATAAAAGCAACATAAATAGCGAAAACTATTTTGAAGAACTAGCAGAAGATGAGCTAAAGGATATGCATGAAAGAGCTGTTTTTAGGTCATGGGCTGGGTCTATTTCAAAAGAGGAGATTCGAGATGTTATGCTAACAGCTTTATTTGAAAAATTTTTTACTCCTATTGATATAGAACAATGGCAAAAAGATAGTGATATTTTAACAATTGTTGATGTTAATGATGATAGAGAGTCTAGTTTTGAATATTACAGAGCGAAGGAGCGTTATTCGTCTCATAATAAATCTGCATATTATAGGGAAAGAAAATAAATGAATAAAAAATAACCGCTAAGATTTTTTTAGCGGTTATTTATGTTATTTAATAGAGTTGATATTGCATCAATTATCTCAGTTTTTTGTGGTTCGGGTATTTGTTCAAGTTGATTGATAATATTTTCAATTTCTTTACTCTTTTCTGGAAATTCGAAATTAAAAAATGTTTTTTCATCTACTCCAAGAGCCGAAATGATTTTGTTTAACGTTTGTATTTGAAAATTATATTTTTCATTTTCTATATTATGGATATGTTTCGAACCTAAGCCAGCCAATTCTGAAAGTTTTTCTTGGCTAATTCCTTTTGATAGTCGTAAATATCTAATTCTTTTTGCAATAAAAGTTTGTAAGTTGTTTTGATTCATAGTTTTTACCTTCATTTATTATTTTAAAGATAAAAATTATAAATAATAAGTAGTACAAATTACACTTGTACACTATATAAGTGTTGAATATTACACTTTATAATGATAAAATAGTGTAGTAAAACTATAAAAATTAGCTCATTTTTATCAGCCATCAAAGGAGAAAATGATGAAGAAACTGAAAACCCTAACAACTTCAACAGCTATTGCACTTGCATCAGTTGGTGGAACTGCATTTGCTCAAGAAGCTCAAGCGACTCCAGTACCTTCTAACACTGCTGTCAATGAACCTGCTCTTGTTACTAAGTCACAAGTGAAACCACTTGAAAAGAGTGAAGTTCCTGCACCTTCTACAGTGAAACCTGCGCTTGACGCACAAAAAGCTGTTGTAAAAGACGCTGACGCTAAAGTAGCGACTGCTGAAGCTGACGTAAAAGCAAAAGAAACTGCTAAAGCATCTGCTGAAAAAGAAGTAGCTAACGCAAATCAAGCTATCAAAGACGCTGAAGTGGTTGCTTCCCAAGCAACACCTGAAAAAGTTGCTGAAGTAAAAGCTTTTCAAACTAAGAATGTTGAAGCACAAACTGCTAACCAAAAAGCAACTGAAGCTGTAAATGAACAAATTAAAGCTGAAACAAAATCTCTTTCAGACGAACAAGCTAAAGTTGCTACTGCTCAAGGAAACCTTGACCAAGCTACAAAAGATGTCCAAACTGCTGAACAAGCCGTAACAAACGCACAATCTGCCCTTGACGGTAATGGACTTGCTTCTGCTCAAAATGACTTGAAAGACGCTCAAGCAGATGTCAAAGACGCAACTAAATCAGTCGCTGACGCTAAAACTGCAAAAGAAAACGCATCTAAAGCAGATGCCAACCGCGACCAAGCTATCAAATCAGCTGAAACAGATGTCAATACTAAAAATGACGCTGTCAAATTGGCTAAAGATAAACTTGCGAGCGCTACAGAACATGCTGACTCAGTTGAAAGCAAATTGCAATCAGCTCAAGCTGAATTGAAATCTGCTCAAGACAAATTGTCAAATACTGGTGTTGATACAGTAGATGTTCAAAACAACAGTTTCCATATTTCTGATAAACTTCGTAATAAAATTGGTGCATCATCAAATGATATCACATTCAAAGAAGCTTATGACCTATGGAAAGCAAATCCAAATTCTGACACAGAACGTGTTCTAGTTGGAATGGGAGTCAAAGTTAAAGAGCAATCTTCAACAAAAATCAGTGAAGCTGATAAGAAACAAAATGTTGAACTAGACAACTTGACTGATGAGCAACAAAAAGAAATCAGCCTGTACGCTGCAAAAGTGTTGACTACAATCCATAAACAATTTGGATTGAACGAAGTTACTGTTACAGACTCTGACCTTCGTATCGCTCGTGAACAAGCTAAGAAATATGTAGCTCGTGGAATCTCAGCAGACAAAGCTGGTCACATCAATGGTGCTTACCATGGTGAAAACATTTCACTTGGTAATGAAACAAAATCTATGACCATGTACGAACTTAAACAAAAAGTATATGATGCAATCATGGGACAAACATTTGCTGATGCACCATCTAAATGGGGACACTCACGTAACAACTTTGTTAATAACACCGTTGGAATCGCAACAGCTAACGTAGACGGACGTTTGCACATCATTTCAACTCTTGACTTAGCTGGTGGAAACGTCATCAAAGACGAAACCGACACAGCATCTCTTGAAAAATCTGTTGAAACAGCTAAATCAAACCTTTCTCAAGCTGAAACTGCATCAGAAAACGCTAAGAAAGCTTTGACAAAAGCTTCAACTGATTACGCAAGCGCACTCAGCTTGAAAACTGAAGCTGAAAAAGTCCTTGCTGACGCAATGGCTACACCACTTCAAGCCCAAGTTGCTGAAAACAACCTACGTTTGGCAGAAATTGCTCTTGAAAATGCTAAAACTCGTGAAGCTAAAGTAAATGAAGCAGTCGCTAACTTCTCAGCAAGTCTAGCTGACAAGAAAGTTGCTCTTGAAAAAGCTCAAGACGCACTCAAAGAAGCTAAAGCTGTTCAAAAATCTGCGTCACAAGCTCTTGCAGATGCTTCAGCTAAACTACAAACTCAAGAAGATAAAATCAACAGTTTGAAAGCACAAAGTGACAAATTGATTGCAGAAAAAGATGCTCTTGTTAAAGAAACTAAGAAATTGGCTGAACAATTGCAAGAATATTTGGACGCACCTGCTAAACTAGCAACTGCTCAAGATATGAAAGCAAAAGCTGAAGCTAAACTTGAAACAGCAAAAGCTGAACTCACTACTGCACAATCTACTCTTGAAAACTTGTTGTCTGCATACCGTACAGAACACGCTAAGTTGGTAGACTTGCAAACAGAATATGAAGCACTCGTTGACCTTGCAGAGAAAGCTCAAGAAAACGTTGTTGCCAAATTGCCTGACGGTACAGTTATTGCTGTCCCTAAAGTAGCTCCAACTGCTGAAGCACTTCCAGAAGTCAATATTGACGAATTGCAAAAAGCTCTTGCTACTGATAAAGAAGTAACTTTGGATGCTCAAGGAAATGTTGTTGTGAAAGATAAACGTGAAACATACTCAGCGCCTGCTGTTAAGGTAGTAGAAAACGAAAAAATGAGTTACTCACGAGTAGAAAAATCAAAAACTTTACCAAATACAGGAGAAAATTCAAGTGTTGCGATGTTGGTACTTGGTGCAATTTTAGGAACATTTGGACTTGCGACGGTACGTAGAAAAAATTAGAATAATAAAAAATCTTCTTATTTATATAGGAAGATTTTTGTTAAAATATATTAGAAGAAAGATATAATGTGAGGGTTAAAAAATGAGAACTCCTAAAAAATATAGTGATTTAATTAAGAAGAAAGAAATAACAAATAAAATTATTGCGGAGTGTATATATTCTGTTAATAAAAGAGCAAAAAACTATCGAGATAAGGTAGAAGATTATAAGCAAGCTAGATTCTACAAATACAAAGAAAATAATATTGAAAATGCAAAAGAACAGAAAGAAAAATACTATAGTATGAAAGAAGATTTACTATTAAACTTCAGCCCAAAATTAATTCATAAACAGTATGTAGGTGAGAAAAGCCAACGAGTCTATAGTTATCAAAAAAATTATGAAAAATTATATAATGAAAAAATAAATGATATTATTAAGGAAAATAGTTACTATGACTATGATAGAAACAAAGAAGTTGATTTTTTTGATTATGGCTTAGGTGAGAAAAAATATTTATATTTCTTGTATTATGAAATCGGTAAATATAGTTTTCATACCCCAATTACAGAAGAAAGGGCAGAAAAAAATACTCAATTAGAAATCAAAGAAATAGATGAGAACTTTCAAACTCATGGAGCTGACATAGTAGATTTACTCTCAACACAATTTGTTCAAAAAGTAATAGACTTGTTAAATAGTGGAGATTATACGATTATAGAATAATCAAAAAAATCTTCTTATTATAAATAGGAGGATTTTTTGGATTCACAAAATTAATTTAAAAGACTGCGCTATTTAAACCAATTTTGAGAATGAAAATTGGACTATACCGATTGCGCCGAACACGGTATCGAACTCTGTATAAAAATTGTGGTTATTAAATTTTTAAACTTTGAAATTACAGTAAAAACTAAAAATTTATTTGGTCAACCACTGGTCAATTTCCTTAATTTCAATACTAACTAGCGTGTGATAATATCTTGGTTTAATCGCTTTTATCTTATTTATTTTAACGCTAGTTTGTTGGCCGCCGGTATAGTATAGAGTTAAGGAACGTTGTAAATCTTCGTTCCTTTTTTGTATTATTTTTGCTATAATAGTAGTTATTCAAATTTTATTTAGATTATGAAAGTGTAGGAAAGTATGTCTCGTTCTATCGATTTATTAAAACATCGGTATTTGAAAAATATTAAAGAAAATCCTGAATTGTTTGTCGGGATTGAGCTGGAATATCCTGTTACAAATTTAGAAGGGGATGCTACAGATACTGAAGTTATCAAAGGATTATTCCGATATTTAGTTTCTGCTTTGAATTTAGCTGTAGAAAAGGTAGATGATTTTGGGACTCCTATTCAGTTAGTGGAGCCAGTAAGTCAGGATGCTATTTTATTTGAAGTTTCCTATACCACGATAGAGTTTGCATTTGGTAAGGCTGAAACGATTCAAGAGGTAGAAAATCGTTTCAACAATTATATGGATGTAATTCAGAAAAAGTTAGCTGAATCAAATCATGCTATTGTTGGCTGTGGTATTCATCCCAACTGGGATAAAAATGAGAATTGTCCAGTGGCTTATCCACGGTATCGCATGTTGATGGACTATTTGAATTTGAGTAGCAACGTGACTGACTCATACTTACATCAATTCCCTGAATATGGTGCTTTTATCTGTGGGAGCCAGGTTCAGTTGGATGTTTCAAAGTCTAACTACTTACGAGTGATTAATGCTTTTACCCAAATTGAAGGGGCTAAGGCTTATTTATTTGCAAATTCTGAGTTTACAGGTACGGATTGGGATACGAAAATTTCAAGGGATATTTTCTGGGAAGAATCCATGCATGGTATCTATACAGAGAATGTTGGGGTTAATGCTAGACTCTTTAATGATGAAGCTGATTTTTTTGACTATCTAGATCATTCTGCAATTTTTACTGCGGAACGTGATGGACAAACCTATTATTTTTATCCGATTCAGGCTAGGGACTATTTGGCTACATCTGAAATCCAAGCATATGCTCTTAATGGGGATGAGGTTCTTATTTACCCTCAAGAGAAAGACTTTGAAACTCATCGTAGTTATCAGTACCAAGACTTAACGACTCGAGGAACAGTTGAGTTTCGTAGTGTGTGTACACAGCCACTTGATAGGACTTTTGCTTCTGCTGCCTTTCACTTGGGATTGTTGTGTAATTTAGACAAGTTAGAAGCTTACTTAGAAACAGCACCTTTCTTTAAAGAATTTGGTCGTGATTATAAGTTTTTAAGACGACAATTTTCTAAGAAAAAGCTAGCATATGAGGAGAAAACTGCGATTATAGAGTTTTCCAAAGACTTACTACTACTAGCTGAGGAAGGACTGGAGATGAGAAATAAGCAAGAAATGACCTATTTACAGCCTTTGAAAGAAGAATTGAGCCTATAATTTCTCTTATAAAGGGAGAATTTTCTGAAAAATCATGATATAATGGAAGAGACTATAGATAAAGGATAGAGAGTAATGACATTAGTTTATCAATCAACGCGTGATGCCAACAATACAGTAACTGCTAGCCAAGCTATTTTGCAAGGTTTGGCGACGGACGGCGGTTTGTTTACACCGCTTACTTATCCAAAGGTAGATTTGGACTTTGACAAATTGAAAGATGCTTCTTATCAGGAAGTTGCTAAGTTAGTTTTGTCAGCATTTTTAGATGACTTTACAGCTGAAGAGTTGGACTACTGTATCAACAATGCCTACGATAGCAAATTTGATACTCCAGTTATCGCGCCATTAGTGAAATTAGACGGGCAATACAACCTGGAACTGTTCCATGGTTCAACGATTGCCTTTAAGGATATGGCCTTGTCTATCTTGCCATACTTTATGACAACAGCTGCTAAGAAGCATGGTTTGGAGAACAAGATTGTCATCTTAACAGCAACATCTGGTGATACTGGGAAAGCTGCTATGGCAGGATTTGCAGATGTACCTGGTACTGAGATTATCGTCTTTTATCCAAAGGATGGTGTCAGCAAGGTTCAAGAGTTGCAAATGACCACTCAGACTGGTGATAATACTCATGTTATCGCTATTGATGGTAACTTTGACGATGCGCAAACAAATGTGAAGCATATGTTTAACGATGTGGTTCTTCGTGAAAGATTAGCGGCCAACAAGTTGCAATTTTCATCTGCAAACTCTATGAATATCGGTCGTTTGGTGCCACAGATTGTTTATTATGTTTATGCCTATGCTAAGTTGATTAAGTCTGGTGAGATTGTGGCTGGTGATAAGGTCAACTTCACAGTACCAACTGGAAACTTTGGAAATATCTTGGCTGCCTTTTATGCTAAGCAAATTGGTCTACCAGTTGGCAAATTAATCTGTGCTTCAAATGACAACAATGTTTTGACAGACTTCTTCAAGACACGTGTTTACGACAAGAAGCGTGAGTTTAAGGTAACAACTAGTCCATCTATGGATATTTTGGTATCTTCAAACTTGGAGCGCTTGATTTTCCATCTTTTGGATAATAATGCGGTTAAGACAGCTGAACTTATGAATGCCTTGAACACGCAAGGTCAATATGAGTTGACAGACTTTGATGCAGTGATTTTGGACCTCTTTGCAGCTGAATATGCGACTGAGGAAGAGACGGCAGCAGAAATCAAGCGCGTTTATGAGTCAGATTCTTATATCGAGGATCCACATACGGCGGTTGCCTCAGCAGTTTATAAAAAATACCAAGCGGCTACTGGCGATGCGACTAAGACAGTGATTGCTTCAACAGCTAGTCCATACAAGTTCCCAGTGGTTGCAGTAGAAGCTGTAACAGGGAAAGTTGGCTTGACTGACTTTGAAGCCTTGGCTCAATTACATGAAATCTCAGGAGTGGCTGTGCCACCTGCAGTTGACGGGCTTGAAACAGCTCCTGTTCGTCACAAGACAACAGTGGCAGCTGCTGATATGCAAGTAGCGGTTGAGTCTTATTTAGGACTTTAAGACAGAAGGAGTAAACTCGGTTGGGAAACCAACTGAGTTTCTTTTCATCAGGAGGAAGGATTGTTTAAGAAAAATAAAGACATTCTTAATATTGCCTTGCCAGCTATGGGCGAAAACTTTTTGCAGATGCTCATGGGTATGGTGGACAGTTATCTGGTTGCTCACTTGGGTTTGATAGCTATTTCGGGTGTATCAGTAGCTGGCAATATTATCACGATTTATCAGGCGATTTTCATTGCTCTGGGAGCTGCTATTTCCAGTGTTATTTCAAAAAGTTTAGGGCAGAAGGATCAGTCGAAGTTGGCTTATCACGTGACAGAGGCTCTCAAGATAACCCTATTGCTGAGTGCACTGTTAGGCGCCTTATCGCTCTTTGCTGGGCAAGAGATGATAGGACTTTTGGGAACTGAGAAGGAGGTAGCTGAGAGTGGTGGGCTCTACCTATCTTTGGTAGGCGGATCGATTGTTCTCTTGGGCTTGATGACCAGTCTAGGTGCCTTGATTCGTGCAACGCATAATCCGCGTCTACCCCTCTATATTAGTTTTTTATCCAATGCCTTGAATATTCTTTTTTCCAGTCTAGCTATTTTTGTTCTGGATATGGGGATAGCTGGTGTTGCTTGGGGGACTATTCTGTCTCGTTTGGTTGGTCTTGTGATTTTGTGGTTACAATTAAAACTTCCTTATGCGAAGCCAACTTTTGGACTGGATAAAGACTTACTGACTTTGGCAATACCAGCAGCTGGAGAGCGACTCATGATGCGGGCTGGAGATGTCGTGATCATTGCCTTGGTTGTTTCTTTTGGGACGGAGGCAGTTGCTGGGAATGCAGTCGGAGAAGTCTTGACCCAGTTTAACTACATGCCTGCCTTTGGCGTCGCTACGGCAACAGTCATGCAAGTGGCACGAGCGGTTGGAGAAGATGATTGGAAAAGAGTCGCTAGTTTGAGCAAACAAACCTTTTGGCTTTCTCTGGTACTCATGTTACCCTTGACCTTCAGTATCTATGCTTTGGGTATACCACTAACTCATCTCTATACGACTGATTCTCTAGCGGTTGAAGCTAGTGTTTTGGTGGCACTTTTCTCTCTACTAGGAACTCCTATGACGATAGGAACAGTCATCTATACGGCAGTTTGGCAGGGATTGGGAAATGCTCGGCTTCCCTTTTATGCGACAAGTATAGGAATGTGGTGTATCCGCATTGGAACAGGATATCTGATGGGGATTGTGCTTGGTTGGGGCTTGCCTGGTATTTGGGCCGGAACCCTTTTGGATAATGGTTTTCGTTGGTTATTTCTACGTTACCGTTACCAGCGTTATATGAGCTTGAAAGGATAGGAAATGCAAAAAACAGCTTTTATTTGGGATTTAGACGGGACTTTATTGGACTCTTATGAAGCGATTTTATCAGGGATTGAGGAGACTTTTGGTGAGTTTGCTATTCCTTATGATAAGGAGAAGGTGAGAGAGTTTATCCTCAAGTATTCTGTGCAGGATTTGCTTGTGCAGGTGGCAGAAGCGCGAAAGCTGGATGTGGCAGTGTTAAATCAGGTGCGTGCCCAGAGTTTGGCTGAGAAGAATGCCCAGGTAGTTTTGATGCCAGGTGCGCGTGATGTGCTAGCTTGGGCAGACCAAGTAGGAATTCAGCAGTTTGTCTATACTCATAAGGGGGACAACGCTTTTACCATTCTCAGAGATTTGGGGTTGGAGTCCTATTTTACAGAGATTCTAACCAGTCAGAGTGGCTTTACGCGCAAGCCTAATCCGGAAGCGGCTACCTATCTGTTAGACAAGTATCAGTTGGATCCTGAGAAAACCTATTATATAGGGGATCGGACTCTGGATGTGGAATTTGCCCAGAATAGTGGTATTCAGAGCATCAATTTTTTAGAGTCATCTTATGAAGGCAATCACAGGATTCAAGAGTTAGCAGATATTCCTCTTATTTTTAAGGTTAAGTGATAAAAAGATTGTGTCAGTTTTGTGACAGAGACCTAACAAACTATTTCAAGTAACCGAGTTTGTTACAAGGAATGGACAGTTCTGTTAAATAGGCCCGAGAGGGCTTTTTTTCTGCATTTTTTGTGTTATGATAGACAGGTACTCATTTGAAAGGAATTTGAAAGAATGAAGAAAAGAATATTATTAGCCTCAACAGTAGCCTTGTCATTTGCCCCAGTATTGGCAACCCAAGCAGAAGAACTTCTTTGGACTGCACGTAGTGTTGAGCAAATCCAAAATGATTTGACTAAAACGGATAACAAAACAAGTTATACAGTACAGTATGGTGATACCTTGAGCACCATTGCAGAAGCCTTGGGTGTAGATGTCACAGTTCTTGCGAATTTGAATAAAATCACTAATATGGACTTGATTTTCCCAGAAACTGTTTTGACAACGACTGTCAATGAAGCAGAAGAAGTCACAGAAGTTGAAATCAAAACACCTCAAGTAGCTTCTAGTGAAGAAGTGACAACTGCGACAGCAGATTTGACAACCAATCAAGTGACCGTTGATGATCAAACTGTTCAGGTTGCAGACCTTTCTCAACCGATTGTAGAAGCACCAAAAGCAGTAGAAACTACAAGAACAAAAGAAGTGGCAACAAGTTCAGAAGTTGCAGAGACAGTTGCTACTGCAGAAGAAGTGGCACCATCTACAGGAACTTCTGTCCCAGAAGAGCAAACAGCCGAAACAAGCAATGTAGTTGCAGAAGCAGCTCCTCAGGCAACGACTCAAGCTGAGAAGCAAGAAACACAAGCAAGCCCTCAAGTTGAATCAGCAGGGGAAGCAACTACAACGCCAGTAAAAGAAAAAACAACCGAAACACCTGCAACAAGTGCAGAAGAAGCAAAAGAAGTAGCCTCATCAAATGAAGCTACAGCAGCAGTTTCTACTTATCAACCAGAAGAGGCGAAAACAGTTTCAACAACTTACGTGGCTCCAGCTGCGCCCGATTATACTGGACTGGCAGTAGCAAAATCTGAAAATGCAGGCCTTCAACCACAAACAGCTGCCTTTAAAGAAGAAATTGCCAACTTGTTTGGCATCACATCCTTTAGTGGTTACCGTCCAGGAGACAGTGGAGATCACGGAAAAGGTTTGGCTATCGATTTTATGGTGCCAGAAAGCTCAGAACTAGGGGATAAGATTGCGGAATATGCTATTCAAAACATGGCCAGCCGTGGTATTAGTTATATCATCTGGAAACAACGTTTCTATGCTCCATTCGATAGCAAATATGGACCAGCTAATACTTGGAACCCAATGCCAGACCGTGGTAGCGTGACAGAAAACCACTATGACCACGTTCACGTTTCAATGAATGGATAAACCAGGCTTGGTAATATCATTTTGACGAATGAGATCTAGCTTTCGTGATAGGAAGCGAGTCTCGTTTGTTTTTTTGTTTGTCAATTTGAATGGAAAATGGGAAGTTTCTGTCTTGTAATGATTTAAGCAACATTCTTGCAATTTATTTTACTTTGCATTATAATTGATTAGTCAACTATTGATAAATCAATAAAAAGAGAGAGGAAGAAATGATAGAGATTCAAGATCTGCTTTATCAACTCCGCTTGTCTGAGCAAGCGAGTACGCAATTGTTTGAAAAAAGACTTGGGATTAGTTTGACACGATATCAGATTTTATTATTTTTGCTGGAGCATTCCCCTTGTAATCAAATGGCAGTTCAGGAGCGTTTGAAGATTGATCAGGCTGCTTTGACACGACATTTCAAGATTTTAGAAAAGGAAGGTTTGGTGGAGCGTCATCGCAATCCTGAAAATCAGCGGGAAGTGTTGGTAGAGGCTACGAAGTACGCTAAGGAGCAGTTAGTGGTGAATCCACCTCTGCAGCATATCAAAGTTAAGGAAGAGATGGAAAGTATCTTAACAGAGTCTGAAAGAACAGAACTCAGCCGTTTATTAAATAAATTGGTTTTGGGTATTGAAAATATAGAAATTTAAGGAGAAATAGATGTCAATTATTACAATTATTTTAGCAACGATCGTTGCTTTGGAGCATTTTTACATTTTTTATTTGGAAAGTATTGCAACGCAATCAGATGCAACTAGTCGTGTCTTTAACATGGACAAGGAAGAACTGGCTCGTTCGTCTGTAAGTTCATTGTTTAAAAATCAAGGGATTTATAATGCTCTGCTAGGAGTCTTTCTCTTATATGGGATTTATTTCTCACAGAATTTAGAAATTGTGACTATTTTTGTTTTATTTGTGATTGGGGCTGCGGCTTATGGCTCTCTCACAGCAGATAAGAAAATTATTTTGAAGCAAGGTGGACCAGCTATTTTGGCCTTGATTAGTATTTTATTCTTTAAATAAACTTTAATGCCAGTCTGATACTCTCTGGTCCTTTTCACTCCAGAATAAGGGAAATATGTTATACTTGTTTTATTGTCGGAAAAAGAGTTTCATGGAATTGGTTGTAAGGAGTTAGAAATGAAAGTATTAGTGACAGGTTTTGAGCCATTTGGAGGGGAAAAGGTCAATCCAGCTTTGGAGGCCATTAAAGGTTTACCAGCTGAAATCCATGGTGCTGAGGTCAGCTGGCTAGAAGTTCCGACAGTCTTTCACAAATCGGCCCAAGTATTGGAAGAAGAGATGAGTCGTTATCGACCTGACTTTGTCCTTTGTATTGGCCAAGCTGGTGGAAGAACTAGCTTGACACCTGAGCGAGTAGCTATTAATCAAGATGATGCACGCATTCCTGATAACGAAGGTAATCAGCCGATTGACCTTCCCATTCGATCGGATGGTGCTCCGGCCTACTTTAGTAGTTTGCCGATTAAAGCGATGGTTCAAGCTATAAAAAAAGAGGGATTGCCGGCCTCTGTTTCCAATACAGCAGGGACTTTTGTCTGCAATCATTTGATGTATCAGGCCCTCTATTTGGTAGAAAAGAAATTTCCACATGTTAAGGCAGGTTTTATGCATATTCCTTATATGATGGAACAGGTGGTGAATCGACCGACTACTCCAGCTATGAGTTTAGTGGATATTAGGCGAGGGATAGAAGCAGCAATCGGCGCCATGATAGAACATGGGGATCAGGATATCAAGTTGGTAGGTGGAGAAACTCATTGATAGAAAAAAGCTTGAGGGACAACCTTCAAGCTTTTGGACGTTTTCGAGCCAGTACTGCTCGGTAAAAAATCATTTTATTGATTTGAATGTAGGGTAGGAGTGAGAAACTAGCAATTCCAAAGGTAATCCAATTGAGGACGTACCAAGGAAGGAGTTGTAAGTCTAGGACAAAGCGCTGGAACTTGTAACCTTTCATCAGGAAACGGCTGGTTTTTAGGATTTGTCCTGGTTTGGCTTGTCCTAAGTCTAGGGTGTCACAGAGGAGAAATTCTACCTGCGAATAGGCATAGTATTGTGGAATATAGAGACTATTTCCGACAATCATCAAGAGGATACTTGCTAGAAAGTAAAGACCAAAGATCATGAGGAAGTGCTCGGTTTCAATTGATGTGAGATCCAGATTAGGAAATTCAGGATGAAGGACAACGAATTTCTTGGCTAAAAAGCTACTGTAAAAGAGGAAGTAAATCCCAAGCAAGCTAGGAATGCTCCATAAAAAGAGATAGAAGCGTTTGAGAAGGAGAGTCAAAAAGGTTTGTGAAAAGTGTTCTTCGTTAAAGAGAGTGAGACTATTTTTGACGGATAGTTCTGTATCAGGATTTTTGATGAGTTTCAGGGTTGTATAGACTGAACTGGTTAGAAGTATTGTCCCGATAAAGGAGACTAATAGAGGAAAAAGGTAGGCTTGGAATACATGGCCAAACACACTTAAAAAGGATTGTTCTAAAATAGCCTCGTTGATACGCTTTAAGGGATTAAGGAAGCCAGACAAGATGACCAGCATGCTGGGTAAGAGATAGACGAGAAAGAGACGGGGATTTTCAGTCTGAAATTGTCTGGCCTGCAGACGAATGGTTTTTAAATTAATTTTCGGGTATTTCATTCTCTCATTATACCATAGTTCGTGACAGTTCCGGCTTTTTTTGATAAAATCATACAGTATGCCCTTGGGCACAAAGTATGAACTGGGACTGTTTTTCCCAGCTTCGGAGGTAAAAAATGTCAGATTCACCAATCAAATATCGTTTGATTAAGAAAGAAAAACACACGGGAGCTCGTCTGGGAGAAATCATCACTCCCCACGGTACCTTCCCGACACCTATGTTTATGCCAGTTGGGACACAAGCCACTGTCAAAACTCAGTCGCCTGAAGAATTGAAGGAGATGGGTTCGGGAATTATCCTATCAAACACCTATCATCTCTGGCTTCGCCCTGGAGATGAACTCATCGCACGCGCTGGTGGTCTCCACAAGTTCATGAATTGGGACCAGCCTATTTTGACAGATAGTGGTGGTTTTCAGGTTTATTCCTTAGCAGATAGCCGTAATATCACAGAAGAAGGAGTAACCTTTAAAAACCATCTCGATGGTTCTAAGATGTTCCTATCACCAGAAAAAGCCATTTCTATTCAGAATAATCTGGGCTCAGACATCATGATGTCTTTTGATGAATGTCCTCAGTTTTATCAACCTTATGACTACGTTAAGAAATCAATCGAGCGTACTAGCCGTTGGGCTGAGCGTGGTTTGAAGGCTCACCGTCGTCCACATGACCAAGGTTTGTTTGGAATTGTACAAGGGGCAGGCTTTGAAGATCTGCGTCGTCAGTCAGCTCATGACCTTGTCAGCATGGATTTCCCAGGCTACTCTATCGGTGGCTTGGCAGTGGGAGAAACCCACGAAGAGATGAATGCGGTCTTGGACTTCACAACCCAACTGCTACCTGAAAATAAACCTCGCTATTTGATGGGGGTGGGAGCGCCAGATAGCTTGATTGATGGAGTGATTCGTGGGGTAGATATGTTTGACT
>ERZ773211.91-NODE-91-length-22177-cov-5.0895_pt1 | contig 22177 bp, 19 predicted proteins | sample MGYA00511914_ERZ773211 | MGnify/ENA primary metagenome ERZ773211 (study PRJEB29015, sample SAMEA2738163) | human oral metagenome | biome: human oral; feature: human-associated habitat; material: saliva | place: China | collected 2242 ...
CTTCAGCTTTTTCAAGGTAAGCAGCAGGAACATCAATACTGTCTTTTACGTTATCCTTAACAGCTTTTTGAACAGTTTCTTTAGCAACTAATCCATTAATGTTGATGTTTACATCTTTAGTAGCGACTAGATTAGTCAAGTCAGCTTTACCGTCTTTATTGCCATAAACTTTAACAGTAGCTTTATAAGTTTGAGTGCCATTAGCACGAAGTAGATCGATTAAAGCCTGTCCTTGTTTACCCACAGTATTGCCATTTAAGTCTACTTCATAGAAGTATTGACCTTTAGTATTCACATTTTCACCTAATGGAGATAAAGCAGGATTTTTAGCAGAACCATTGTCAGACCAAGGAGCATTATCAGAAGCTTTTAGTAATAGGCGAGTTAACATACCGTCACCAGCGAAGAATTCATAAGGAATTACTTGGTTCACGCCGGCAGTGAAAGGACCTTTACCTTCAGCTTTTTCAAGGTAAGCAGCAGGAACATCAATACTGTCTTTTACGTTATCTTGAACAGCTTTTTGAACAGTTTCTTTAGCAACTAATCCATTAATGTTGATATCTACATTTTTAGTAGCAACTACATTTTTACCGTCTTTGTCACTATAAACTTTAACAGTAGCAGTGTAAGTTTGAGTACCATTAGCACGAAGCTGATCGATTAAATCTTGCCCTTGTTTACCAACAGTATTGCCATTTAAGTCTACTTCGTAGAAGTATTTACCTTTTGTTAATCCTTCAAGAGGAGGTAAAGCTGGATTTTTAGCAGAACCATTGTCAGACCAAGGAGCATTATCAGAAGCTTTTAGTAATAGACGAGTTAACATACCGTCACCAGCGAAGAATTCATAAGGAATTACTTGATTTACACCGGCAGTGAAAGGACCTTTGCCTTCAGCTTTTTCAAGATAAGCAGCAGGAACATCTATACTTCCTTTAACGTTATCTTGAACAGCTGCTTTCACTTGTTCAGGGGTAGTTTCTGCAGGTGTTGCAGCTCTATCTTCTGTTTCAGGTTTATTTGTAGAGCCTTCAGTTGGTTTTGGTGAAGTAGTTGAATCTTTTGGGTTAGCTAAGGCTGTATCAACTGCGGAATTTTGAATTAATTTGTTAATATTTTCAGGATTATTTTTCTCCCTATTAATTGTTTTTTCTTCTCCCTTTAGGACATCCTTTTTAGCTTTAGCATCTGTCGTTACAGTTGCTTTTTCTTCCTGCTTAATAGGCTTATCTGGTGTTGATTGAACAACTTGTGTGCCAGTTTCTTCTTTAGCTAGTACCGAATTTGCTGGTGAACTCATTATAAAGAATCCGCTAGCAACCACAACGGATGCTACACCGACACTTAAACGACGAATGGACCAACGAGTAACTTTATCTTGCATATTTTTTTTCATAGTAAAACCTCCTAAGTTTTGTATGTATTTACTATAAAGGAGAAACATAAAGTGAATATAATTAAAAGTTAAAATAATTCTTAAATGTCTGTTATAAAAATCTTATATACGATGATTTTAGACAAAAAATAACTTGTAATCATGAATTTAAAGAGTAGAATTGGATTTTTTCGGATGTATAAAAAGGCAATCACTTCCAATTGAGGAGATGATTGCCTTTTCCTTTTTATTATTTTTTCACACTAAAATTAATCGCATTTAGCACACGCTCAACAGGGGTGCTTTCTTCGAGTAAGTGTTTTTGTTCTTCTTTAGCAATATCAGGGTGATCAGTAATGATGCCTGAAACGGAGCTATGAAGATATTTATTAATTTCTTCTGGTTCATTAATTGTCCAAACATAAACTTCATGATCTTGTTGCTTTGCAGCAATGGTTGTTAAGTCATGATAAGAGAAGTCTTCCACTACATAAAAATCAACAGCAGGATTTCCAAATCCACCAAATTGGAGTGGGATGACATATCCAGTATCCATTTCAGGAGCTTTTCGTTCAATTTCTTCAATCACGTTTAGGTTGATAGACATTACTTTGTAAGTTTTTTCAACCCCTAATTCTCTCATTTTTGCAATAAAGAGGTCGGTGTAGTCAGCTCCTTCAAAACCATGAGGTTTTAGTTCAACGAGTAGTTTAACATTGAGTTCCTTTGCTTTTGCAACAAATTCTTCAAAAGAAGGGATATGACTTTCATAATTATTTTGGTAAATTGGAAGACCAACAATTTCATCATAAGTCATATCTTTAACTTTTTTATTGAGATGAGCTAATCTCTTCAAATTATAATCATGCATGACGATAAAGCGATTGTCTTTTGTAAGTAAAATATCCATTTCCACATAATCAGCGCCTTCTTTTGCTGCAGCTTCAAGAGCTTCAAGAGAATTTTCTACTCCGTATTCGGTAAATCCTCGGTGAGCGATGATAGCAGCTGAAGAAGAGCTTTCCCAGTGATATTTTGTAATAGCCTCCCCAGAATAGTAAATAGTTAAACCGATAAAAGCAGCCACTGTAACAAGGGTACTTTTAAAAGGAATTTCAGGAATATGATGCTTGATTGTTACATCTACTGCATCTTGATCATCGGCTAATTTTACTAAAATAATCACTAGGGCAATTTTTGTATAAATGGCCATAAAGAAAATGACTAGTTTTGATAAGACAAACAGGCTCGTTACAATAAAGACATTATCCATTATAAAAGATAAGTATCCTAAAGTAATCATGAGAATAAACGTCACTAAAAATCCGATGAGGGATAGAACGACTTCAACTAGTATGAAGACACCAATATGTCTCCATAATTTCTTTTTGGTAAGTGACCAACTTGTTTTCATATTTTCTAAAAAACAATGATTTGTTAAAATTTGTAGTGGAATAGCGTAAATAAATCGAAGATGAAAATAAGCCAGCACAATATATAAAATGCTAAATCCGATTGCTCCGGTAGTTGTTTTTTGAATTTCTTCTGTAATAAAGTTTGGAATATATAATTGTTCGGTTAAAAATGAAGTCATTCCAAATTTTCCTAACGGTAATAGGGTCAATAAATACAATAAGAAATATATAAATTGTGGGCTGAAAAATTCTCTCACTTCACCGAAAGCATTTTTTAAACTGGTTCGCCATGAGAAATGTGTCTTAGAAATGGTTCCATAAACCATAAACGTAAGAATCGAAAATTCAATAAAGACAAATAAAATGACGGCGAATAAATACGCAATAAATGCTAAAATAATAAAGGGTGAGGAGAAGAATAATTTCATATTGCTAAAATTAAAATTACTTTGCCCCGATAAATAAATAATTCCTTTAAATAAGATTGATAAAATTCGAAAGCCAACAAAGGATACGAAAAATTGTAAGAAGGCGGCATTTCGAATATACATGAATTTGTTGGAAAATAAATTATTCAATACAAATCGAACTGTTTTCCAAATAGGTAAAGTTTGATTTTCCATAAAGCCTCCTTATAGAAAGTTTGAGAATATTGTAGCACAGATTAAAAGAAATTTCTTGCTGAAATTTGAAAAAAATCCTTAAGAAAGATGCAAGCTTTCTTCATTGTAACAAGAGGAAGATTGCCGTATACTTAAAGCGTAATCATGATTTTATAGGAGGGATTTTATGTTTTTATCAGAGGAATTACTAGAGCAAATTCATCAAAGAGCAGCACAATATGACTTGGAAAATGCGTGGCCGAAGGAAGATTATGATGCATTAAAAGAAGCGGGGTATTATAAAGCTTTTGTGCCAAAAGAATATGGTGGATATGGCTTATCTCTTCAAGAAATTGCTATAGAACAAACAAGACTAGCAATGGCAGCACCAGGAACAGCTCTTGGTATTAATATGCACCAAATTATTGTTGGATTAGCCAAGCATATGGTTCGATTTGGCAATAAGAAGGGCGAACAAATTTTACGAGATGCAGCTAATGGAAAGTTGCTAGCGTTTGGTATTTCTGAACCGAGTAATGACCGAGTTTTATTTGGGTCCATTTCAAAAGCGGAGCCACAAGAAGATGGGGGCTATCGTTTTTATGGAAAGAAAGTTTTTCTATCGATGGGGAAATATTGCGATAAATTAGTTTCATTTGGTTCAGATACAACTGGAGAATCTCCATTATCTGTCTTTGCTTATTTAACACCTGATGCAGAAACATTTGAAGTCAAAGATGATTGGAATACATTAGGAATGAAAGCAACTCAATCAAATACGGTCGAATTAAAAGGGATTTATGCTGCAGAAGAGCAAATTTTAACAAAAGTAGCTCCTGGTCCAAGCTTTGACCCAGTTGTTTTCGGTATTTTTGCTTATTTTGAAATTTTATTAGCGGCTACTTATCATGGAATTGGAAAACGTGCGTTAGAAATCGGAATTGAAACGGTAAAAACTCGTCATTCTGTATCGAATGATGCGCCATATTCTCAAGATAAAAATATTCGTTGGAGAATTGCCGAAGCAGCTATTATTTTAGATGGCATTCAACCACAAATTAATGAATTAAGTCAAACATTGGAATCAAGCGAAGAATATAGCTTTATTTGGTTACCACGTTTATCTTCGATTAAAAATCGTTCTGTTGAAGTATCAAAAAAAGCAGTGGAAGAAATTGTACGTGCTAGTGGAGGAAGTTCTTATTATAATACAACAGAACTTTCACGCTTATATCGTGATGTATTAGCTGGTTTATTCCAACCATCTGATCAAGAATCTCTCCATGATGCATGGGCAAATATTTTATTAGGACCTATTGCGTAGTTAGTTGGTAGGAGTATGAGTTTTGGCTGAATTTCTTCTCTTTCAAAGCTTCACCCTGGATATTCCTAGTATTTTCAGGGAGTTTATAGTATAATCATTCGTGGCGTTTTGAACGCTCGAGGTTCGCAACCATCCCTCGATTCAAAAAACTAGGAGGAAAAGAAATGAAACAAAACAATGTAAAAGTGTTGATTGTCAACGCGATTGTAGCAGCACTATATGTGGTGATTACAACAGTATTCGCCTTTATGTCCTTTGGGAATATCCAATTCCGTATTTCAGAAATGTTAAACCATTTATTTGTCTTTGATAAAAAATATGGGTATGGAATTATTGCGGGTGTTATTTTAGCCAATACGATTTTTATGTCTAGCTCTGGTTTAGGAGTGTATGATTTAGTGTTTGGTTTAGGACATTCTATTTTATCTTTAGTAATTGGTTCATTCGTGTTCCGATTTGCAAAAGATTTACAAGGTAAAATGTTATTGTTATCCATCGTATTTAGTGTGATGATTTTCTTAGTAGCAATTGAGCTAAAAATTGTATTAGAATTACCATTTTGGTTAAGCTACTTTGAAACTTTTGTTGGTGAAATTGTAGTCATGCTGGTGGGTATCCCAGTCATGTTAGCAGCCGACAAAGCAATTGATTTTACAAAACAAATGAATGCATAATCTATGTTTTAAAAGGTATATTCGAGAAATCGGGTATGCCTTTTATTATTGTGAAAAATGTTGATGGTTACGTTTGTTAAAAAAGTCAAAACTTAACCAGATAACTTGTCAAATAGCATAAAAGCATCTAAACTATAGTAGACTATGAATTAGAAAAGAGGAGTTTCAATGGAATTATTGAGTTTAACAGTAGGACGTCTACAAGAGAACGTGTATTTTTTAATTGATGAAAATAAAGAAACATTAATTTTTGATCCAGGTGCACAAGCAGAGGATATTAAAGAATTAATTGAAGAAGAAGGATTGAAGCCAATTGCGATTGTGTTAACACATGCGCATGGAGATCACATTGGAGCAGTAGATGAATTAAGAAAAGTCTACAATATTCCAATGTATATGAATGAAATTGAAAAAGAATTTTTAACGAATACAGATTTTAATCGTTCATTATATTCAAATGAAAATATTACGGTAGAGCCTGCTGATGGATACTATCCAGCAGAATTAGGAAAATGGAAAATTGGAAGTTTTGAGCCTGAATTAGCGTTAATTCCAGGACATTCTCCAGGTAGTACAGTGTTTATCTTCAAAGATAATGGATTTGTGATCGGAGGAGATGTTTTATTCAAAGGAAGTGTTGGAAGAAGCGATTTCTCATATGGTAGTCATATGACATTAATGGCAGGGATTGAACAATATTTATTACCATTACCAGGAAATACGGTCGTTTTCCCAGGGCATGGAGAACCAACAACATTACAAGATGAAATTGCAAGTAACCCGTTTTTAAATGGAGCAACGAGATAGGACTCAGTAGGAGAATTCAAAATGATTTTTGATACACATACACATTTAAATGTAGAGCAATTCGCAGGAGAAGAAGCAGACGTTATTAAGCGTGCAAAGGAATTAGCTGTTACACGTTTTGCGGTTGTCGGATTTGATACACCAACGATTGAAAAAGCTCTCCAATTAAGTGAAACTTTTGAAGAAGTAGTGGCGATTGTAGGATGGCATCCGGTCGAAGCACATGCCTATACACCAGAAATTGAGAAAAAACTAATCACTCAATTAACCCATCCAAAAGTAGTGGCAATGGGGGAAATGGGATTAGACTATTACTGGGATGATTCTACACCTGAAGAACAAGAACGAGTATTTCGACGTCAAATTGCCATTGCTAAAGAAATGAAATTACCGATTGTCATTCATAATCGTGATGCAACAGAAGATTGCTATCGTATTTTAAAAGAAGAAGATATTCGAGATATCGGTGGCATTATGCATAGTTACAATGGAGATGTGGAATATATGAAACGTTTCTTAGATTTAGGGATGCATATTTCTTTTAGTGGTGTAGTGACGTTTAAAAATGCCCCTCAAGTTCGTGAGTGTGCAAAAATCGTTCCACTCGATCGTTTTTTAGTTGAAACAGATGCACCTTATTTGGCCCCTGTTCCTTACCGTGGAAAGAGAAACGAAACAGGGTATACTCGCTATGTTGTTGAAACTATTGCTAAGGAAAGAGAAATGGCTTGGGAAGAAATTGCTAAAGCTTCGACAGCAAATGCAATGAAGCTATTTCGATTTGAAGAAAGAGGATTAAAATGAATCCAATTATAGTAGTAGAAGGGCGAGATGACACTCGTCGATTAAAGGAAGTTTTTCCAGAAATTGAAACGATTGAAACGAATGGTTCAGCTATTGATGATGAAACACTCGCATTAATCAAAAAGGCAAGTGAACTTCGAGAAGTCATCGTGTTTACAGATCCAGATTATCCAGGACAAAGAATTCGTTCGATTATTCAAGAAGCGATTCCGACGGTAAGTCATGCATTTATTGAAAGAGAAGAAGCGGTTCGAAAAACGAATCATAAAAGTCTTGGAGTGGAACATGCTAGCGATGAAAGTATTCAAAAAGCATTGGAGCATGTGTATAAACCAGTAGCAGAACTTCAAGAAGAGATTGCTCAATCGGTGATTTTAGAACTAGGACTAATTGGCTATCCTCACTCGTCTTATTTAAGAAAAGAAGTGTCTAAAGAATTAAGAATTGGACATACAAATGGAAAGCAATTAACAAAACGATTGAAATTATTTGGCATTTCAGAGCAACAATTACGAAATGCGGTACAAATTGTACAGGAAAGGAGCTAAAAAGATGTTTGAAAAAGATATTGCCACGCCGACTCGAACACGTGAAATTATGGAACGTCATGGTATTAAGGTGAAGAAGAGTTTAGGGCAAAACTTTTTAATTGAACCTAATATTTTAACAAAAATGTTAGATGTGGCAGATGTTAATAAGGAAACAAATGTCATTGAAATTGGGCCCGGAATTGGTGCATTAACGCAACGATTAGCAAGAGCTGCTAAAAAAGTCTTAGCCTTTGAAATTGATGGGCGATTAATTCCGGTTTTAGAAGATACTTTATCAGATCATGATAATGTCACTGTGATTCATGAAGATATTTTAAAAGTTGATTTAGAAACCGTGATTCAAGAACACTTCAATGTGGAGGAGAGATTACTAGTCGTTGCAAACTTGCCGTATTATATTACGACACCGATTATTATGAATCTCTTAGAATCTGGTTTACCAATTGATGGATTTGCAATGATGATGCAAAAAGAAGTGGCAGAAAGAATGACTGCTCAACCAAATTCAAAAGCTTATGGCTCATTAACGGTGGCGATTCAATATTGGTGCCATGCCAAAATCGGATTTATTGTTCCTAAAACAGTTTTTAATCCAGCACCAAATGTAGATTCAGCCATTTTAGTATTGGAACGTAGAGAAGAACCTCTAGTAACGGTCAAAGATGAAGCGTTCTTCTTTGATTTAGTAAAAAATAGTTTTGTCCAACGTAGAAAAACATTATGGAATAATTTGGTCAAAGCTTACGTGCCAGGAAAACTAACAAAAGAACAAATTCAAGAAGCATTGAACTCTGTTTCAATTGAACCAAATCGTCGAGCAGAAACACTAACCATTGAAGAATTTGCAGCCTTATCAAATCAATTACAACAATTTGTAGAAGAGTAACAATTGTTCACGGAAAAAGAACGAAGACATGATACATTTGTATGTAATTATTTTTGAAAGGATGGAGAAATATGGAACAATGGGTTCAACGAAGTAAAGGAATTTTATTAACCTTTGGATTAGCAGTATTAGCTGTTATTTTAGGAGACGTAATGCCGGTTATTGGAAGTGCGGTATTTGCGATTATTTTTGGGATGTTAGTAAGTAATTTTTATACATTACCAAGTGATTTTAAACCAGGAATTAATTATTCTGCTAAAAAATTATTACATTATTCGATTATTGTATTAGGGTTTACAATGTCATTTGCTCAAGTGCAACAAACAGGATTAGAGTCTTTACAAGTAACGCTTGTTACGATTGTGGCAGCCTTTTTAACAGCAGCTCTTGTAGGAAAATGGTTAGGCTTGTCTGATCATTTACGAACATTAGTAGGATTTGGGACAGCCATTTGTGGAGGATCTGCAATTGCAGCAGCTTCACCGATTATTAAAGCAGATGATGAAGAAATTGCTTTATCGATTTCAACGATTTTCTTATTTAATATTATTGCAGTTTTCTTATTCCCGTTTTTAGGGCATGTGTTACAAATGACAGATGCACAATTTGGATTGTTTGCAGGAACAGCGATTAATGATACTTCAAGTGTAGTTGCTGCTGGTTATAGTTATAGTAGTGGAGCAGGAGATATTGCTACAATTGTAAAATTAACACGTGCGTTAATGATTTTACCAGCTTGTTTAATTTTGTCACTTATTGAGGCAAGACGTCAAAAGAAATCTGGGGAATCTGTAAATTGGAAGAAAATTTTCCCAATGTTTATTTTATGGTTTTTAGTTGCATCTGTTGTGACAAGTGTGGGAATTTTCCCTAAAGAATTTGTCCCATATGCAAAATTAGCTTCTAAATGGTTAATGGCAATGGCGTTAGCAGGAATTGGTTGCCAAGTATCATTTAAGAGTTTCCGTGAAGCGGGAGCTAAACCGATCGCTACAGGGTTGGCAACTTGGTTTGTGGTAGGAGCGACTAGTTTATTTATTCAATATTTTGTAATGAAGTAATCCATGAATGAAGGAGAGTTTATGAAGCGCCTATTAAGTTTAGGATTTTGGATAGGTTTGATTTATATTTTGATTTTTTCGAAGGTAAATGCGGTTCAATCGTTTGTAAATACTTCGATGGTTGGAGTTTATTTGCATGTGGTGATGATTTGCTTGTTGATAATCGGATTTTTCGCCTATCTATTAAGAATCATTCATTTCTTATTTGTACAGTAACAAAAAAAGAACTTTTCTTAAATAGCAACGGACGCCAGCAGCTTCGCGAAAGCGAATCTCATGGCTAAAATTTGAGCCTAGAGTCTCAAATTTTCCGGCAACTAAAACCGCTGCTGCGGTTTTGGTTGCTTCTGCTATTAAGGAAAAGTTCTTTTTTTGTTTTTGTATCACTCATTTTTATGACGGACAATATGAAAGATTTGTTTTGAATAGCAACGGACGCCAGCAGCTTTGCAAAAGCGAATCTCATGGCTAAAATTTGAGCCTAGAGTCTCAAATTTTCCGGCAACTAAAACCGCTATTGCGGTTTTGGTTACTTGTGCTATCATGACAATTTTTTTGTTTTTCTATTTATTTTTTGAAGGAGCAATAACGGATGCCAGCAGCTTCGCAAAAGCGAATCTCGTGGTATTATGCCAATTTTTCTTTTTCTATTTATTTTTACTTCTGTTTGCGAAGGTTGTCCAGTCTATGTGGCGGGCGTTGCACCAGTGGGCGGTGGTGTTTGGGAGAATGATGTCTGTTTGGCGTAATGCTTCTGTGTTTGAAACGCCTAATAGGGTGTAAATATTTTTTAATTGATTCTTCCAGTCATTAACGGTTTGAATGCCTGTTGGTAAGGAATCTTGTGGGCGAATTAAGTGTAAAAATTCTCCAGACATTCCTACAGCACTTGCTCCTAGTGCAAGACATTTTACGATATCTAATGGTGAATGAATGCCCCCGGAAGCAATGAGTTCACAAGATAAATCATAGCCTTCTACTAAGGACTGAACCGTTGTTTGTCCCCAGTCTTCTAATTCATCAAATAAAGTATCTTCTCTTCGAGCATTTTCGATGGCTGCAAAATTTGTGCCTCCACGTCCACTAATATCAATCGTTTGAACTCCGATATTGATTAGTTCTTGCATGGCTTCTCTACTAAATCCAAATCCGACTTCTTTGACAATAACAGGAACATCTACATGAGAGACGATTTCCTCAATATTTTTTAACCAATGATGGAAAGAGCGATCGCCTTCTGGCATTACTAATTCTTGTAACGTGTTCACATGGATTTGAATCCCATTTGCTTCAATAAGGTCAATTGCTTTTTTAGCAGATTCAACGGTATAATGCGCTCCTAAATTCGCCAATACAATTCCGTTAGGATTCTCTTTTCGAATAATGGTGAAGCTTTCTGCAGTAGAAGGGTCTTTCATGGCAATACTCATCGATCCAGTTGCCATCGCAATTCCTGTTTCATGTGCCAATTGTGCTAGGCGTTGATTAATGAGAGTTGTTCGAGGACTTCCACCAGTAATCGCATTAATGAAAAATGGAGTTTCTAAAGTGAATCCTGCCATTTTGGTTTGAAGAGAAACTTCATCTACAGCCATTTCAGATAGAGGATGATGGACAAAACGAGTTTGTCGTAATTCTAAATTCGACTGTGATTGATATTGTTGAGTTGCATGCCCTACATGTTCATCTTTTCTTTTCATTTGTTGTGTATAGGCTTGTGTCATGAGAGCTCCTTTCTAATAGCGCTTTTTGAAGGGGCTATTTCTAAGTTTAGTGGAAGAATACCAGCTTTTTCCCATTGGGTTGTAATGGTGTCTTCTTGTTGTGGTTTTGTAATAAAGCAAATCCCACAATCGCCTCCGCCGGCTCCAGAAGTTTTGGCACTGGCGTTTTCTTGAAGTGCAATTTGACAAAGTTTTGTTAAGGATGGAGTTTCGAGTACAATATTCATCTCTTTAGCAAAGTCTAATAAGAGAGCTCGATTATCCGTAATTCCTTGTAGAAATGCCTCTGTATTTTCTTCTGTTAAAGCAGTCGTTATTTGTTTTAAAATTGCTGTGTTTTGTTTTAAAAATTGTTGGTAATACGCATCCTTTTCTGCTTGCGTTCTTTTATGCGTGACAGATGATACGAACGAAGAAGTGTCGGCTTTTTCCTTTGTCCATCCAACAAGCATTTTTAGCGATGTTGGTAAAGATAATGGCTGAATGACTAATCCTGTCCATTCTTTGTCGACAATTTCTGAAATGGAATGCTGTTGTAATTGTTCTTGAATCCATGTTGCATCGATTCGTTGATATAAAATGATACCGCCAAAGGCACTAGAAGCAATATCTCCTAAGGAACCATTACTACCAAGCAGAGTATTGGTAATGGCTGCTAATTTGTAAACGAGTAGAGGTTCAACAGGAATATGATGCCATTGTAAAATAGCGTCAATGGTTGCAACAACGACAGCTCCACTAGAGCCAAGACCGAATTTAATATTCGAGTGAATATCGTCTAATTGGCTTGTCACTTTCAAATGATAGAGATCTTCATTCCAATAGCTTCGTTGTTTCGCATAAGTTTCGGCAACTTCAATCGCAGTAGTCATTAATGTATATGGATGATTTTCTTCGATTATTTGTAAAAATTCTTGTTCCCTTTTCCAATGAAGTGTCAAATCCGGTTGTTGAGTGGAATAAATTGTTCCAACTTCTTCAAGGGAAGGAGTTAAGTCAACGGTTAAATAGCGATTGACCGCTGCAATGAGTGCCGTTTGTCCTGGAGTAACGACCGCATATTCACCAGCGATAAATAGTTTTCCAGGAGCTGTAGCTTGTATATTCATAGTTAAATTCCTTTTTGATTGAAATGTTGAATGCTTTCTTGCCATTCTTCTTCTGTTAAAGTTCTCATTGCTTCTCCAGGAAGAGAGGAAATGAGTTTTTCAGAAGCAAAATATTGTTTGAAATGGTCATGGATTTTGTCTAAATCACTCGCTTTGCAAAGAACTTTTACATTCGGACCAGCATCCATTGTGTAATAAGCAGGAATTCCTAATACTTCACGTAAGTAAACGACTTGTTGCTGAGCAATCATACTATCTGGTTCAAAATAACAAAATGGAGGTTGACTTGCAAGCATTGTCGCATGCATTTTCATTCCGTTAAATTCGGCAATTTCTCCCATTCGAGTAAAGTTTTTCTCTTGGATAGCTGTTTTAATCTCTTCTAAATCAGTTTTTGCACTTTCTACCCATGCAGGATAGAAAGGAGAAGTGGCAACTGTTTGTTCCATTCCAACTCGGCTGGAGATTTTTTTAGCAGCTCCATTAACAACGACGATGAGCATTCCAATATCCCAAGAAGCATCATCAATAGGAATCGCCATACTATCTTCTGAATTCGTTCCTTGATTCCATTCAACGAAGCCACCAAATAAACTTCTCGTAGAACTTCCACTTCCACGACGAGCATATGTTGATAATTCACTTCTTGATAAATCCCATCCCATTGCTTGGTGCATCGCTCCTGCTAAAGCTGCAAAAGCTGAAGCAGAACTTGCTAAACCAGCTGCAGTAGGAACAAAGTTATAACTCTCAATACGAGCAAATCGTGTTTCCTTTGCAGGAAAACGGAATAAATCTAAAAATTTTGAAATTTTTTGTGTTTCAGCTTCTTGTTGCAAAACATGATTTAAATAAAATTCATCTTTTTCTAAAGTTTCATCTAAAGTAATTTTTGTATCGGTATAAAAAGCCTCTAATGTGAGGGATAAGCTACTATTCATTGGAAGAAATAATGCTTTATCTTTTTTCCCCCAATATTTAATGAGTGCAATATTTGTATGTGCACGTGCAATTCCTGTTGTTTTCATATAAGCTCCTTTTTATTCATTGGAAAATGAATGTGTCCATGTTTGTACAGCTCCTGCTTGTTGTAAAGCTTCAGCAATTTTTTCAGCTTCTTCAAGATTTGCTGCAAGAGCAATCATACAACCACCTAGTCCACCACCTGTCATTTTGGCACCAATCGCTCCATTTTCAAGAGCCGTCTGAACAAGATGGTCTAACGTTTTGTTCGATACTTCTAATTGTTGAAGAAGTGCATGGTTTTGAGTCAGAAGACTTCCTAATGTATCAACGGCTCCTTTTGATAGACAAGTTTTAGCAGTGTGTACTAGTTCTCCAATTTCTTCAATGATTTTTTGAGTAGCAATGGGTTCTTGTTGGATTTTTTCTTGTACAGCTTGAACAGCTTTTAGTGTTTGTCCTGTAATACCCGTATCTGCCACAATTAAAGTACCTTTTAATTGAATAGACAGAGGTTGTAAAGCTTCTCCTTTTATAAAAAATACGGCTTCTTTTCCACTAGTCGTTGCGGTATCAATACCGCTTGGATTTCCATGAGCGATTTTTTCAGAAGCTTGTACAATTTCGAATAATAATGGTTCGCTTAAAGGAACATTGTAATAATCAAACAATCCTCTCACTACCGCTACTGAAACAGCTGCGCTTGATCCCATGCCACGTTCTGCAGGAATGGAAGAAGTAATCGTAATCTCAATAGAAGGTGCTTGTACGAAGGATGCTTCTCCTTTTTCTACTTTCCCATTATTCCAATATAAGCGAGTAGTGGGTGTAATTCCTAATTCAGGACGAAGTTGTTCAATTTGATTCAATGCTTCATGGATTGTAAATTTTAAACTTTTTAATACTTCCGGTATTTCATAAGCTAAACCACTATAAAAGTCGCAATGAATGCTTAGTGGATGAGAGCTTGGTTGAATTTTTGCTTGAACTGATACACCGGAAAAAGGAATGGCAATCGCAGGTTGATGATGGACGACTGCATGTTCCCCCATTAAAATGACTTTTCCAGTAGACTGTCCCATACCGGAAGCTGTTGTATATTCCATGATAAAACTCCTTCATAATTTCTCTTATTTATCATACTAAAAACCACTAAAGGTGTAAACGAACAAGCGAGGATTTAAAGGAAATTTAAAGACCCAATCGTTAGTCATCCTAAAAAAACTATGGTAAAATACGCAAGAAAAGGAATTCAACAAAAGGAGAGAATCGTTGTGACAGACACATCGACGTATTATCATATTAGCCGAGATGAATGGAAACAATATCAAAACGCTCATCACTTGGCACTAACATTACACGAATTAGAACATTTAACATCATTGAATGATAGAATTTCATTAATTGACGTACAAGAAGTATATGCACCCTTATTAGATTACTTTGATATCTATTATCAAAAACATGGACAAATTCATGAACAAGAACAATATTTCTTAAAACAACCGAAGAAGAAAGTTCCATTTATTATTGGCGTTTCAGGAAGTGTAGCAGTTGGAAAAAGTACCACAGCACGTTTAATGCAAACGATGCTCCAACAAAAATATCCAGAATTAACGATTGAATTGATGACAACGGATGGATTTTTATGGCCAACAAAGGATTTAGTGGAAAAAGGAATTTTACATCGCAAAGGATTCCCAGAAAGTTATGATATGGAATCATTAGTGAATTTTTTACTAGCTATTAAAACAGGAGAAGAAGCTGTTGAAGCACCTGTTTATTCTCATGAAATTTACGATATTATTCCAAATGAAAAACAAGTCATTTATCCACCTGATATTTTAATTGTGGAAGGAATTAATGTATTACAATTACCACCGAATCGAGAAATTTACGTCAGTGATTTCTTTGACTGGTCGATTTATGTAGATGCAGAAGAAAATCTGATTGAAAAATGGTACTTAGAACGTTTTGAATTATTAATGGAACGAGCAAAAACTCAACCTGATAATTTTTATTACCAGTTTGCGATTGGAGACCGAGAAGAAGCGATTGCTATGGCAAAAGATGTATGGAAAAAAACGAATTTGAAGAATCTAAAAGAATACATCTTACCAACAAAAGGACGTGCAGACTTTATTTTGCATAAAACATATGGACATCATATTGACTATGTCCAAGTGAAAAAATACTAAAAAATGGAAGAAGAACTCGCAGGATAGAAGTCTTTGCGGGTTCTTTTTTGGAATAGAAGGATAATACATGAAAAATGAGGAAACTTAATAAAAATACGAACGAATTTTATAAGTATTTAAGGTAATTTTCGTGATTTTCTGCTACAATATATATAATAAGACTAAGGAGGCTTTTTATGTCAACAAGAACCACTTCGTTAGAAAAAATTATTGTATTAGATTTTGGAAGTCAGTATAATCAGCTGATTACACGTCGTATTCGTGAGTTTGGAGTATTCAGTGAGTTACTTCATAATGATATTACAGCGGAAGAAATCAAAAAGCATGGAAATGTAAAAGGGATTATTTTCTCTGGAGGACCTCATAGTGTTTACGAATCGGGTGCTTTTACAGTAGATCCTGAAATTTTTGAATTAGGAATTCCGGTATTAGGAATCTGTTATGGAATGCAGTTGACAACTCATTTATTTGGAGGAACTGTTGAATCTTCACCGACAAGAGAATATGGTCCTGCAAAAGTAGAAGTATTTAATACAGATTCAGGAATTTTCCAAGGATTATCAACTTCAGAAGAAGTCTTAATGAGCCATGGTGACAGAATTACAGCTATCCCTGAAGGTTTCACTGTAACAGCTTCGAATGACCACACACCATTTGCAGCATTTGAAAACCCAGAACGAAATATTTATGGAGTACAATTCCATCCAGAAGTACGTCATAGTGTTCATGGAAATGATATGTTGAAAAACTTCGTGTTCAATATTTGTGGCGCAACAGGTGATTGGACGATGGCAAACTTCATCGAGATGGAAATTGAAAGAATCCGTGAAAAAGTTGGCAATAAAAAAGTATTATTAGGTTTATCAGGCGGAGTTGACTCAAGCGTTGTAGGGGTTCTATTACAAAAAGCAATTGGCGACCAATTAACGTGTATTTTTGTAGACCATGGTTTACTTAGAAAAGATGAAGGCGACCAAGTAATGGAAAGCCTCTCTGGAAAATTTGGATTAAATATTATCCGAGTGAATGCTCAAGAACGTTTCTTATCCAAACTAAAAGGTGTTAGTGATCCAGAACAAAAACGTAAAATTATTGGAAATGAATTTGTGTATGTATTCGATGACGAAGCCGCAAAACTAACGGATGTGGATTTCTTAGCACAAGGAACTTTGTATACAGATATTATCGAATCAGGAACAAAAACAGCCCAAACCATTAAGTCTCACCACAATGTAGGAGGACTACCAGAGGATATGCAATTTGAATTAATTGAACCTCTGAATACATTATTCAAAGACGAAGTTCGTGCCTTAGGAACAGCATTAGGCATGCCAGATTCGATCGTATGGCGCCAACCATTCCCAGGACCAGGACTAGGCATTCGAGTACTAGGAGAAGTAACCGAAGAAAAACTAGAAATCGTACGAGAAAGTGATGCCATCTTAAGAGAAGAAATTGCTAAAAATGGACTTGAAAGAGACGTATGGCAATACTTCACAGTCTTACCAGGAATTCGCAGTGTCGGAGTAATGGGAGATGGAAGAACCTATGATTACACAATCGGCATTCGTGCAGTAACAAGTATCGATGGCATGACAAGTGACTTCGCTCGCATCCCATGGGAAGTCTTACAAACCATCAGCGCAAGAATTGTTAACGAAGTCGGACATGTGAACCGAGTGGTGTATGATATTACAAGTAAACCGCCTGCTACGATTGAGTGGGAGTAGGATGGGAAATAAATAATAGGATTTCTCAAATAATCGAATAACTAAGAAAAAGTAAAGGTGCAATTTGTTAGGAACACGAACCTTTACTTTTTTTATTTAATTATATAATCTGGTAAAATTAATATTGGAATATAATATTAAGAATAAAAATAGTGATTTGCTGAATTTTAAAAATAATAAAAGGGATTATGGCTAGAAAGGAGTAGGAAATAGTTGGCATCTTATCAGAATAGAGTGAAATATTACAACGTAAATGATATGAGTATAAGATCAAATTTAGAAAAAGCTGAAAAAATAATTCGGTCTTATGATGAAGAGATGATTTATGAAGATATTAATGATATTTTAGAGTTATATAATATCCATTTGCTTTTTGAAACTAAAATAAAATTGGAATATTGGAGTGATGATTATTATAACAAGTTGTATACAATTGTTAAAAAATTTAAATCTATAATAGGATTATACTGTTCAGAAATTAATTATTTAAAAATTAATGATTTTTATCCAGAAATAATTCGATTATATCATGATACTTTTTGGAAAATGTTTGCACAATATAAGTTGTATACCAAGTTAACTCAACTGGAATTCTCAACTGTTTTGAAAAAATATAAAATACCTCTTGAATTAATTTTACTGGAAAATAAAATAGTAAAAACTTATGATAATGAGATTAGTGATTATATGAAGAATTCAATTGAGACTGCAGAATTTCTTATTAGGTATTATTTAATACGTAAATACCCGAAATATTATTTGCCTAATTCATTAACTCCAAATAATAAGATTTCTATAATTGAAAAATATATAGATTCAGAAGATCCTCATCCAAATTATCTGGAATTATTATCTAGAGCTAGATGTAAAAAAGAATTCCCAATTTCTAAAGAGGTTCGTTATAATGCTCAAAAAAGATATAAAGAGTATACTCAACAAGTTATCTCTAATGATACAAGTCCCTCGATTAAGGTTAAAGTTGAAATTTCTGACTCAGAGAAAAGTATGCAGTATTTAAACACAGACGAATCAAATATAGAATTATTACATAGTAGGCAATGGATAAAAGAGAATTTAGATTATCCAACACTACTTAATAATTATATATATATGTTTGGATATGTAGATTATTGCTGTAGAATAATTTTTCCATCTTTTAAAAATGAACTAGGTATTTTTGAAAGCACTTTATATATAAAAGGAAATCGAGATTATGATATAGGAGTATCATTTGAGATAAAAGAAATAATTTCTAGTATGCAAAATATTTTGTATTATCATGAACTTTTGAGTTTGGATAAGAGGGTTGAAGATATCTTTAAATGGTTTTTTGAGGAGTATTTAGCTGAAGAGTTTGGAGTTGAAGGTTTTACATTATCAATCCCTTCAGTAGAAACTACATTTTTAGAAAAAATACGAATAATGCTCCCAGAACTTGAATTTATTTTAAGACAATTTGAAACTTATATAAATAATAGAGAAGTAAATCAAAAGTTATTACAAATGTCTAAAAATAGTATTTTAATAGAAAATATCCCTAGTTTTATTCAAAAAAAATACGGATATATTATTGATTCAGAATTAAAAAGGATATCCTATTTGCTATTTTCTAATCAATCTGATCTTTTATTTATTGAAAATAAAGAAGAATATGCAAATTTTGAATGTTTAATTAAAAAGGAAAAAATAACTACTGAAGATTTCTCTGAATTTCAACAGTTTGATTTAAAAGTTTTATTTGAAAATAAAATTATTTTTGAAGATTATCAAGGGGTAATAAATTTAAATTGGGAAATCGTTAATATTTTAAAAGATTTCTATCAAAATGAAGTGATTTGTATTAGTTATTATAAGAATAATGAATTATTAAATTCTTTAATTAAATCAGGTAAAATTTCTTGTGAATCTAAACTTTTTTCAAAACCGGAACAACACTATTTAAATTTTAAATTAAATGATCGTGAATTTGATAATGGTCCATCACTGAGAAATAAATATCTACATGGAATTAGTTCGCAAGATAAAGAAGAACACAAAAGAGACTATTTTGAACTTTTAAAAATTTTTATTGTTGTAATTATAAAAATTAATGAAGAATTTTGTCTGAATAATGATAAAACAGATAGAATAGAAATGAATTTTGAAAATTAAATATTTGTTAAAAAATGTTAGATTAGATATTTGTAAATTTAATGTAAAAAAATAAAATTACAAGAAACGTATGATAGTGCTGGATATAGGGAGGTGTTAAGATGTATTGTAAGGAAATAATATTAATTTTTGTTGGAGCAATTGTCTCTATATTTACAACAGTGGTGGCTAAAATTTTGGAGAATTGGTTAAAGCAAAGAGGTGATATATATATCTATGGAAAGGTAATTTTGAATAAGAATATAGAATGTTTTTATCAAAATAAGGATGTATCTTTAATTATTCCGGTAGGAATTGAAATTCAAAATTCAAAAGAAATACCAATAATTATTCGAGATTTGAATTTAATTTTGTATAAAGATGGTAAGAAAGTAAAAGAAATGATTCAAATTAGAGAAGGGGAATTTAGAAAAGATCATATTTTAAAAGAAATAAAATACGGTGAAAATGGTCAATATTCATTTGTTGTTAAACCGGAAAGTATTATAAGATACGACTGTTTATATATAGTAGACGGTAATAGTGAAGAATTCGATGAAGTTAGATTTTCATATTATGATTCAAAGAATAGAAAGAAAACAAAAAAATTTAAAAAAATTAATGTTATTAAAAATAAACAGATAAATATTGATGAAAATTGGATTTTAATTACATGAATGATAGGGATTGAATTTAGAGTAATACACTTAGTGAACTAAGAAAATATTTGGAGGAAATTTTGAATGAATTTAGTTAGTTTATTTGCGGGAGCTGGAGGGTTAGATTTAGGTTTCGAAAAAGCGGGATTCAATATTATTGCTGCTAATGAATATGATAAAACGATTTGGGAAACCTATGAAAAGAATCATAAAGGCTTATTAATCAAAGGGGATATTAGTAAAATTTCTTCAGATACTTTTCCAGATTGTGATGGAATTATTGGTGGACCTCCATGTCAGTCGTGGAGTGAGGCAGGCTCTTTAAAAGGAATTGATGATCCAAGAGGGCAATTATTTTATCAATATATTCGTATTTTAAAGGATAAAAGACCTAAGTTTTTCCTTGCTGAAAATGTGAAAGGTATGATGGCGAGTAGACATAGTGAGGCTGTTGAAAATATAGTGTCACAATTTGAGGAAGCTGGGTATGATGTGTTCATACATTTATTAAATGCAAGTGATTATGGTGTTCCTCAAGATAGACAAAGGGTATTTTATGTAGGGTTTAGAAAGGATTTAAAGGTTGAATTTGTTCCGCCAAAACCTTATAAAAATAAATTGACGTTTAAGGATGCCATTTGGGATTTAAAAGATTCTGCAATTCCTGGTTTAGAAAAAAATAAAACAAATGGCGATAATTGTAAATTCTTGAATCATGAATATTTTATTGGGGCTTATTCTTCTATGTTTATGAGTAGAAATAGAGTTCGCCAATGGCATGAACAAGCATTTACAGTTCAAGCTTCAGGTAGACAATGCCAGTTACATCCTCAGGCTCCAGTAATGCCAAAAATTGAAAAAAATAAAAATATATTTGAACCGGGAAAAGAACATCTGTATAGAAGATTAACGATTAGAGAGTGTGCGAGAGTTCAAGGGTTTCCTGATGATTTTAAGTTTTATTATACAAATTTAAATGATGCTTATAAAATGATTGGAAATGCTGTTCCAGTAAATTTAGCGTATGAGATGGCTAAAGCAATTAAGACATCGTTGGATAATCATAAATAACTAGAAAGTTAATAGGGGGTATAGTTATGAGTAGTAAAAGCAATAATCAAGGAAGAGCGTATGAATTTGCCTATTTAAATATTTTGCATGAGGAAATATCTAAATATAGACTTTCAAGAATTGAAAAAAATTCAAGCTATGAAGCTGCTGAAAAAGCATGGCATACTTTGGAAGAGTCAGAAAAAGATATGTATAAATTGAGTGCCTTAGCAGGAGCTAATGCTATCTTAGAATTAGAACCTTTAATTCTAGATGACGGTGATGATGAGTTAGAATTGAAAATTCAAGCAGATGAAAAAGGTAAAGAGGGAGATGTAAGGGATGTTTTAATTATCCGAAGAAATATCGAATGGGAAATTGGGTTGAGTGTTAAGCATAATCATTTTGCTGTTAAACATAGTAGACTATCTAAAGGTTTAGATTTTGGAGAAAAGTGGTACGGTATAAAATGTTCTGAAGAATATTGGAATGATGTTAAACCAATTTTCGATTATTTAGAACAAGAGAAATCAAAAGGATCTAAATGGAAAGACTTACCAAGTAAAGAAGATGATGTGTATTATCCTTTATTAATGGCATTTAAAGGAGAGCTAGATAGACAGAATAAATTGTATAGTAAAGATATTCCTAAATTAATGGTGGAATATCTTCTTGGAGAATTTGATTTTTATAAAGTGATAGGTATAGATTCTAAGAGAATTACTCAAGTTCAAAGTTATAATTTAAGAGGAACTTTGAATAAAGAAGGAGTTAAACGTAAAAGAAGTATTAAGTTGCCAATTGCATCCTTGCCTACAAGAATTGTAAGTTTGGAAATTAAACCAGGAAGTAAAAATACATTAGAATTATATCTTGATAGAGGATGGCAATTTAGTTTTAGAATACACAATGCATCATCAAAAGTAGAAACAAGTTTAAAATTTGACATACAAATTATTGGTATGCCAACAACAATTATTTCGATTGATTGTAAATGGAATTAATTTGTTGTTGTGTGATTATCTAATCTTCACTGGAGGCTGGGCAAAAAGTCTCAAAAATAGAAGAAAGCACTATAAAATTCTGAAACAGGATTTTATAGTGCTTTTTAG
>ERZ773211.92-NODE-92-length-22031-cov-4.08045_pt1 | contig 22031 bp, 19 predicted proteins | sample MGYA00511914_ERZ773211 | MGnify/ENA primary metagenome ERZ773211 (study PRJEB29015, sample SAMEA2738163) | human oral metagenome | biome: human oral; feature: human-associated habitat; material: saliva | place: China | collected 2242 ...
ACTACACGGCTCGTTTCCGTGTGGACGGCGGCCCGTGGCAGATGATGATGGTGACCCCGCAGGCGACCAGTGACCCGCTGCTGGTGCGTGTGTGGTGGGTTGATGTGGGCCGCGTGGCAGGTGACTGCAGCTACGACGATACTCGTTGGGGTTGCAAGAACGATCCGACGATGGGTAAGAAGGATAATCCGAACCCGCGCCTACGCAAGGCTGACATCCGTACCGGCCAGCGCTGGCACCTGAACGATAACGGCGACGGGGACACGGAGTATTCGCTGCACCGCGACTGGCCCGACATGTAAAGCCGCCCCGTGGGTCTTATGCTGAGAAGCCACATGTTCGCCGAGAAGCCACTTCTTGTGTGGCTTTTCGAAACACATGTGGCTTCTCAGCTATCGGGTTTTTCCTTTCGGCTGGTTATTCTTCCGGTTTTTGGTCAGCCCCTATTCACACTTCACACCGATACGAGGAATGTATTTCCATGACTTCCGTTATTTTGACCCGCCGCGCAATGCTGAGCGGCGGCACGCTCCTAGGTATCGGCACCCTGCTTGCGGCCTGTGGTCAGCAGGTAAATAACGAGGCGGGTGCCGCGGCGTCCTCAACCACAGTAGCGTCGAGCGAAACCGCTTCGGCATCTGCAGTGGCTTCTGAATCTGCTTCAGCTTCTGCTACTCCGAGCCCGGTCATTACCCGCGGATACTCCGGCGGCTCCAAGGCGCCCGATGGGGAATACCGCAAGGCAGATGAGCACGGCCCGGCGCAGAATGTTCCTCTGCCGAAAGCCAAGCCGCAGCAGTACCCCGAAACCTTCGCTGGTCTCCGTGAGATGATGCGGGACTGGATCAAAGCCCGCAACTACGGCATCCAGACGGGCGATATGCAATACGTGAGGCCGTACATGCTGGACACCTTCAAAAGCGATATCGAATTCCTCAACTCCATCGAGAAGCTTTACAAAGAAGGCGGCTGGGTGATTGAAGGAACCTCAGAATACCAGGCCGAAAGCGACCTCATGTATGACGAAGAAGCCAAAGAATATTGGGTTCTCATCCGACGTTTGTGGACTTACGGGCTATACATTCATCCGAATGGAAAAATGCGTAAACGAGCCAACACTGGCAATGAAAACGAAACTTTCATGTTCCGTTACCGTTACAAGGATGGTTACTGGTATTTGTCTGAGTACCGCTCTAATGAAGAGCTCCGCAAACAGGGAATTATCCAGTAGTCCTTTGTAATTCACACACCACCACTGACATAAGGAATACGTTTCCATGACTTCTACTCTTTTGACCCGCCGCACGATGCTGAGCGGCGGCACGCTGCTGGGCATGAGCGCGCTGCTTGCGGCGTGCGGTCAGCAGGCGGCTAACGAAGCGGATGCCCCGGCGTCCTCAACCACAGCAACGCCGAGCGAGACTGTTTCGGCTTCTGCGGCAGCTTCTGAGTCGCCTTCGGCGAGTGCCACCCCGTCTACTGTCCGAGGCTACTCCGGTGGCTCCAAGGCACCCGACGGCGAATACCGCCCGGCTGATAAGTACGGTCCGGCGCAAAATGTACCGAAACCTAACGCTCCCGAAGACGGCTACAACGAAAAGTCTCTAGAGGGCATGCGCAAGACGATGGATGCCTGGATCTTGTGGGCAAATTACGGCACCGAAACCGGTGATTTCACCAAAGCACGCCAGTTTATGTCGCCTTCATATGAAAACGAATTGAAAGCGTATGAAGATATTGAGGATCTCTACGCTAGCGGTGGTTGGGTCATTGGAGGAGTAGACCATTTTATTGCTGACGGTAACCCCTGGTCAGAAGACGGTGAAACCTACTTTTGGAAGGCTTACCGCGAGTGGGATTACGAGACCTATGTTGAATCTGATGGAAGTTGGCGCCGCTGGGAAAATAAGGACAAGACTAAGAACACTTTCAAATTTGAGCTGAAGCACAACGGCCAGAAATGGGAAATTATGAATTATGAACCTGTCGATGACTAGCCCCTTCACGCGAGCCTAAAAGTCCGCATCCCGCAGACATCCCACAGACCGCATACACTCAGAAGCCACATGTGTTTCGAGAAGCCACCAAAGAAGTGGCTTTTCGAAACACATGTGGCTTCTCGGCGTTAAGGCGTTAATCTAGGCAAGTAACCCGGGGCGCCAGCCTCTATCAGCCGGCACCCCGGGCACTACCTATCGGCTAGAACTCCGGTTAGACCTTAGTTGCCGAAGCCCTGCAGGGTTGCTGCCCAGGCGCGGCGCGCCTCCAGGGCTTCCTTAGCCTTGGCGATCTTCTTGGAGTCGCCGCCCTTCTCAGCTGCGGCGAGCTCTGCTTCCAGTTCGGCGAGGGAGTCCTCGATCTGTGCGAGCAGGGAGTTCGCGCGGGCTGCCTTGGCGGGGTCGTTGCGCTTCCACTTTGCCTCTTCGGCGCCGTTGATTTCGTCCTGAATACGGCGCAGTTCGCCGTCGACGCGGCGCAGGTCGTTGCGGGGCACGCGGCCTGCCGCATCCCAGCGGTCCAGGATCTTCTCGAAGGCTGCCTTTGCTGCCTCAATGTCCTCGACGGGCAGGAGTGCGCGTGCTTCTTCGAGCAGTGCTTCCTTGACCTTGAGGTTTTCGGCGTAGACTGCGTCCTGCGTTGCTTCGGCTTCGTTGCGGGCGTTGAAGAACACGTCCTGTGCCGCGCGGAAGCGTGCCCACAGCTTGTCGTCTTCACGGCGGTGGCCGCGGGGTACCTGCTTCCAGGCGCGCATCAGGTCGCTGTATGCGCGGGAAGTTTCAGACCAGTCAGTGGAGGTGGACAGCTCTTCCGCACGTGCGATCAACTCTTCCTTGGCGCGCTTGATGCGTGCGTTGCGGTCGTCCAGCTGCGAGAAGTGTGCGCGGCGGTTGCGGTCGAAGGTGGTGCGGGCTGCACGGAAACGCTTCCACAGCTCGTCCTCTACGCTCTTCGCCAGGTGAATTTCGCGCTGTGCCTTCTTCCACGCTTCGAACAGTTCGTTCATGCGGGAGTGGGAGTTCTTCCAGTGAATCTGGTCGGGGTCCTGGCCGGCAATCTGCTCGGCTTCCGCGACGATTTCTTCGCGGACGGCGAGGGCGCGTTCACGGTTTTCGGTGCGTGCCTGCTGCTGCTTTTCGCCGAGTTCAGCGATCTGCTCTGCGAGGGTGATGAGGCGCTTCTGCAGGCCGGAGTAGTCGCCGACCATGTTGCGCACACCAATCTGTGCACCGATGGAGGTGATGCCCTTCTGCAGGTCTGCGGCGGGGGCGTTGTTGGCGAGGCGGGATTCGAGCAGGGCAACCTGCGCCTCGACGTTTTCAAACTTGCGGGCGAAGTAGCTGAGCGCTTCTTCTTCGGAGGCGCCGGGCAGCTGGCCTACGGCGTATTCTTCGCCGTCGACAATGACGAAGACGTGGCCGTCCTCGGAGACGCGGCCGTACTGGCGTGCCTTTTCGAGGTTTACAGTGTCGTCGGGTTTGGTAGTCACCGCTATAACTCTTTCACTCGGGGGTGCTGGGGGTGGGGCGCCTTTGCGCTGTTCCCCGTGGTGGGCACCCGTTTGGGTGTGCGTGTGCACCTCCTAAGCATAGCCTCTGCGGGGTGTGTGTGAGTAGTGTCTGGTCGTGTTGTGTTGTGGGCGAACCTGCAGGCCGCAGGTTTGTGCGGGGTGTGCTGGGGGAGTGGGTGCTGTGCTGGGGTGGGTGTTGGTATGATGGGTAGATATGCCCGGAGGTGTTCCGGGGTTTTGTTGTCGAGTTCTTTGTCAAGGAGTATCGCGTATGGCTCGCAAGGCTTCGCTGTCTGGTTTTCCCGAGTATCTTCCGGCTGAGCGGTTGGTTGAGAATCATGTTCTGGACACTCTGCGTGAGACTTTTGAGTTGCACGGTTTCTCCCCGATTGAGACTCGTTCGGTAGAGACTATTGAGCAGCTGCTGCGCAAGGGTGAGATTGACAAGGAAGTTTACGCAATTTCTCGCCTGCAGGAGGACGAGGCTGCTAAGGCTAAGGAAAAGCTGGCTCTGCACTTTGACCTGACCGTGCCGTTTGCCCGTTACGTGGTGGAGAACGCCGGTTACCTGAATTTCCCGTTCTCGCGTTACCAGATTCAGAAGGTGTGGCGTGGTGAGCGTCCGCAGGAGGGTCGTGCCCGCGAGTTCACTCAGGCTGATATTGACGTGGTTGGTGACGGCGAGCTGCCGTTCCGTTACGACGTGACCCTGGCGCTGGTTGTTGTCGATGCGCTGTCGAAGCTGCCGATTCCCGAGTTCAAGCTGCGTGTGAATAACCGCAAGCTGGCTGAGGGTTTCTACCTGGGCCTGGGTTTGACTGATACTGCGGCTGTTCTGCGTTCTATTGACAAGCTGGAGAAGATTGGTGCTGAGCGTGTGGCTGAGGAGCTGCAGGCTGAGGCTGGTGCGAGCGCGGATGCTGCCGCTGCCGCCTTGGAGTTGGCGCAGATCCGCACCGAGGATGCTTCTTTTGTGGAGCAGGTGCGTGCGCTGGCCGCTAAGTATTCGGTGGAGCACGAGCTGCTGGATCAGGGTCTTGCTGAGCTGGCTGAGGTCATTGAGGAGGCGGCTCGCCGTGCGCCGGGTAAGGTGCTGGCTGACCTGTCGATTGCTCGCGGCCTGGACTACTACACCGGCACCGTGTATGAGACTGTTCTGGTTGGTCACGAGTCGCTGGGTTCGATTTGTTCGGGCGGCCGTTATGAGTCGCTGGCGTCGAACGGTAAGAAGACGTACCCGGGTGTTGGCCTGTCGATTGGTGTGACCCGTGTGGTGGCTCGTATTCTGTCGCAGGGTTTTGCGCAGGCGAGCCGTAAGGTGCCTTCGGCTGTGTTTGTGGCTCTGACGAATGATGAGGGCTGGTCTGCTGCGAATGATGTTGCGGATGCGCTGCGTGCCCGCGGTATCGCCTGCGAGGTGTCTGCGAACGCGGCGAAGTTCGGTAAGCAGATTAAGTACGCTGAGAAGCGCGGCATTCCGTTCGTGTGGTTCATTTCCTCGGATGAGTCGGGTGCCCCGGTTCACGAGGTGAAGGACATCCGTTCGGGTGAGCAGGTTGCTGCTGATCCGGCTTCGTGGATGCCTCCGGCTGAGGACCTGCACGTTCAGATTGTGCGTGCTGAGGGCCTGTAAATAGTTAGGTAAATAGTAGGGGCCTGTCATCGTAGGGCCTGTGATGCCTGTGGTGTTTGGCCGCTGTGGTATCTGGCTGCTCTAGTATCTAGCTGCTCTGGGCCTGCATATGGACCCGCATATGGATGTGTACCCGCCTGGTGGGGAGGATGTTGACCTCCCTGCCGGGCGGGTTTTTTTGTTGCGCTGTTGTGCCTTTTGGCTGTGTTGATTTATGCTGCGCGGATTTGTGCTGTGTGGATTTGTGCTGTGTGGATTTGTACCATGGTTTTTAACTACGACAGAAGACACTAACCTATGGCACAAAAATTCTGAGATACAACCTAAACCTGTGGATAGTGGATATTTCCCTCAAAACAGCGAAGTTATCCACAGATTTCACGGACAGGCCCCACAACTTCGCAGAGACTGCCAGGATAAAACCATGAATACCGAAAATATCCTGAACCCCCGAATCCCAGCCGTGCAACCCCCAATCACACGTGCAGCCGAGCTGTACCCTCTCGTGCTCACCCCTCGCATCCTCAACTCACGAGGTATTGGAGCCCGGCATATCCGTGCGATGGTAGCGGCAGGAACGTTACAACGTATTCAGCGAGGAGCCTATATTTACACCCGCGATGCTCAGGCGCTCACTCCCGATGAGCGGCTCGCGGTACGGTGCATTGCCGCCTACCTCATGGGTCTTCAGGGGGTTTTCTCACACACATCAGCAGCTGCACTCTGGGGGCTAGATGTACTTAATGCGCCCTCAATCGTGCATGTGTACAGTACTGCCACTAGCCCATCCGATAGGGGGCGCATCTGCAGGCACAGGCGAGGTTTTGACCCTAATGCAGTGACCGCAATACCTGGTACACCCGTCATGGCGACAACGGTAGCTCGCACGTTGCAGGATTGCGCTCGCAGCATGCCCTTTCGGGAGGCAGTAGTCCTCGCTGACTCCATCATGCGGCGGGGGCTAATGGAACCCCGCGAGGTAACCGAGCTTCTACTAAACCTCGCGGGGTACGGCAGTTCCGCAGGGCCCCTCCTTGCGCAGGCGGTGGATGCATCCAGCGAGTCGGCTGGTGAAAGCCTCGCCCGGTGCCTACTCATGGAACATGAGTTACCTACCCCCATGACGCAGTACCCGATTTCGTGCGAGGGTCGCAACTATCGGGTGGACTTCGCCTGGCCCGAGGCGCGGGTTATTCTCGAGTTTGACGGCGAACAGAAATACGTGGATCACCCCGGCAGGGACCGCTCCGAGGCAGCCCGCGACCGTGCACTGACCCGCGCCGGGTGGACGGTCGTGCACCTCACGTGGGCTGATATTTTTCAGAAAGAGAGGGAAGTCATTGTCCATCTTCGGGGACTGCTCATGCGATAAGGCTAAGGCTACAAATTTCGACCATAGGTTAGTGTCTTCTGCCATGGTTTTTAACTACGACAGAAGACACTAACCTATGGCACAAACCCGCGTCCTGCCTCCGCACCCTTTTTTCTGCCCTCGACCTGCCCGGAGGGGATACAATATATGAGGCGCACGCAGTGTGCGCATATCATCAACCGCGTGTACCCGGCTACTGTCTATAGTCGTGAGGTGCCCGCTATGAAAGGAATGTCTGTGCTTCGCACTCACACCAACGGCGAGCTGACCGCCGCAAATATTGGAGAGACTGTTACCCTGACCGGTTGGGTGGCTCGCCGCCGCGACCACGGTGGTGTCGCCTTCGTTGACCTGCGTGACCGTGAGGGTGTCACCCAGTGTGTTTTCCACAATGAGGCTGATTTTGAGCACCTGCGCAACGAGTACGTGCTGCGCGTGACCGGTCTGGTGACTAAGCGCCCGGAGGGTAATGAGAACCCGAACCTGGCGACTGGCGAGATTGAGGTTGAGGTGTCCGCCGTTGAGGTGCTGAACACTGCCGCTCCGCTGCCTTTCCAGATTGATGAGCACGTTGAGGTGGGTGAGGAGGCGCGCCTGCGCTACCGCTACCTGGATCTTCGCCGCCCGGAGCCGGCCCGCATCATGCGCCTGCGTTCGGACGCGAACCGTGCGGCACGTAACCTGCTGGCTGAGGACGGCTACATTGAGGTTGAGACCCCGACCCTGACCCGTTCCACCCCTGAGGGTGCGCGTGACTTCCTGGTGCCGGCTCGTCTGGCTCCGGGTTCTTGGTACGCTCTGCCGCAGTCCCCGCAGCTGTTCAAGCAGCTGCTGCAGGTGGGCGGTATTGAGAAGTACTACCAGATTGCTCGTTGCTACCGTGACGAGGATTTCCGTGCGGACCGTCAGCCTGAGTTCACTCAGCTGGACATTGAGGCTTCGTTCGTTGATCAGGAAGACATCATTGAGCTGGGCGAGCGCATCGTTGAGGCTGTGTGGAACCTGATTGATGTGAAGGTTCCCCGCCCGATTCAGCGCATGACCTACAAGGATGCGATGGAGAAGTACGGTACGGACAAGCCTGACCTGCGTTTTGGTCTGGAGCTGACTGAGCTGACCGAGTACTTCAAGGACACTACTTTCCGCGTGTTCAAGGCTCCTTACGTGGGTGCTGTTGTGATGCCCGGTGGTGCTTCTCAGCCTCGCCGTACCCTGGACGCTTGGCAGGAGTGGGCGAAGCAGCGTGGCGCTAAGGGCCTGGCTTATGTCCTCATTCAGGAGGATGGCGAGCTGACCGGTCCGGTGGCTAAGAACATTACTGACGCTGAGCGTGCTGGCCTGGCTGAGGCTACCGGCGCGAAGCCCGGCGACTGCATCTTCTTCGCTGCTGGTGAGGCTAAGGCTTCCCGCGCGCTACTGGGTGCTGCTCGTGTTGAGATTGGTCACCGTACCGGCCTGATTAAGGACGGCGAGTGGTCCTTCGTGTGGGTTGTTGACGCCCCCATGTTCGAGTCTTCTGCTGAGGCTACTGAGTCCGGTGACGTGGCTCTGGGTCACTCCGCGTGGACTGCTGTGCACCACGCGTTCACCTCCCCGAAGCCCGAGTTCATGGATACTTTCGACACTGACCCGGGCTCGGCTCTGGCGTACGCTTACGACATTGTCTGCAACGGTAACGAGATTGGTGGCGGTTCGATCCGTATTCACCGCCGTGACGTGCAGGAACGCGTGTTCGCTGTGATGGGCATTGGTGAGGAAGAGGCTCAGGAGAAGTTCGGCTTCCTGCTGGATGCGTTCAAGTACGGCGCACCGCCCATGGGTGGTATTGCGTTCGGTTGGGACCGTATTGTGTCTCTGCTGGCTGGCGTTGATTCGATCCGCGAGGTTATTGCGTTCCCGAAGACCGGTAACGGTTTTGATCCGCTGACTGCGGCTCCTGCACCGATTACTCCGGAGCAGCGTAAGGAAGCTGGCGTTGATTTCAAGCCGAAGAAGAAGGACGAGGAGTAATCTTCTCTAGTCTTTGGTCGTGCGCCCCGTAGAGGGGTGTGGGCATGTGCGGCGTGAACCCGGCGGGCATTGAGCTGTGCGGGGTTGCCGTTGAGGGTGGGCTGTGTATTCTGCTGGTGCAGGGTCGCAGCCCACCCTTTGTATCAACTGGCGTGTGTGCTGATTTGTGTACTCATCAAAGGGGGAGGGGAACATGCGTATTGTGGTTGCCGGCCCGAGCGGTAGCGGTAAGACGACGTTCGCGACGCGGTTGGGGCGCCTCCTGGACATTCCGCATACGGAGATGGACTCGTTGCATTGGGGCCCGAACTGGACTCCGCGCCCTAGTTTTGAGGCGGATGTTCAGAGGCTCATTGAGCAGCCTGCGTGGATTACGGAGTGGCAGTATCCGCAGGTGCGTGGCCGTCTGCTGGAGCGTGCGGATGTGGTGATTTATCTGCGCTATAGCCGTGCGGTGGTCATGTGGCGTGTGGTTCGCCGGACGGTGCGTCGTGCGGTGACGGGTCAGAGGTTGTGGGCGGATAATGTGGAGCCGCCGCTGAAGAATATTCTGCGCGACCCGGACAACATGATTCGGTACACGTGGAGGAGCTACCCGCACGTTGGGGAGTTGCTGGCGGAGGCTCGTGGGCAGCATCTGCAGAAGCGTTTTATTGAGTTTCGTACCCCGCGGGCGGCGAACCAGTTTTTGCGTGCCGTGCAGTTGCGCGGCGTGCTCTGATGGCGCTGCCTCTAAAACAGCTGCCGAGTGTGGTGTTGAAAGAGATGTATGAGCCCGGTGAAGGCCGGCTCCAAGTTGAAAGGTGAACCCAAGTTGAAAGGTGAACGATGCGAGTAGTTATTCAGCGCGTGACCCGCGCGGCGGTGCGCGTGAACGGTGAGACGGTCGGCGCGATTGAGCAGCCCGGCTACCTGGTGCTGGTCGGTATCACGCACGGTGACGGTGCGGCGCAGATTGCGAAGCTTGCCGATAAGACCGCGAACCTGCGCCTGCTGGAGGGGGAGAAGTCCCTCCTCGTTGAGGGTGCACCCGTGCTGGCGGTCAGCCAGTTCACCCTGTACGGGGATGCGAAGAAGGGCCGCCGCCCCTCCTGGTCTGCTGCGGCTCCGGGTGCGGTGAGTGAGCCGCTGTTCAACGATTATGTTCAGGCGCTTCGTGAGCGTGGCCTGCACGTGGAGACCGGCGTGTTCGGTGCGGAGATGCAGGTGGAGCTGGTCAATGACGGCCCGGTGACCCTGATTCTCGATAGTGAGACTCTCTAAGAGCGGCTCACAATTTAGACGCTAGGTTCTGAATTCTGGTCATGAGTTAGTGACTTTGGCGGGGGTCTTTAACCCGTACCAGAGTCACGAAGTCATGACCGAAATTTCCTGTGAAACGATAGAGTAAGACTATGGCTGATTCCCTCTTTGATCTTGAGTTGCCCGATGATGGGGACCGCGTGAGTTTGATTGGCGCGCCCGCTGAGGAGCCCTCCTCGGGCGCCTCTGCATCCCGTGCGCACTCTTCCCGTTCGGCGTCTCGTGCGCCGTTGGCGGTGCGTATGCGTCCGCGCACTATTGATGAGGTTCTCGGCCAGGATCATCTGCTGACTCCGGGTGCGCCTCTGCGCGTGTTGGCGGGGGAGAACGCCGGACCGGCTGGCCCGTCCTCGGTGATTTTGTACGGTCCTCCGGGTACGGGTAAGACCACCCTGGCGCATGTGATTGCGCGCGCGCCGGGTCGTAAGTTCGTGGAACTTTCGGCGATTACCGCGGGCGTGAAGGATGTTCGCGCGGTCATGGATCAGGCGCTGCTCGACCGCGACATGTACGGCACGACCACCGTGCTGTTCCTCGATGAGATTCACCGTTTCACGAAGGCTCAGCAGGATGCGCTCCTGCCCGGCGTGGAGAACCGCTGGGTGATTCTGGTGGCGGCTACGACGGAGAACCCGTCGTTCAGCATTATTTCGCCGCTGCTCTCGCGCTCGCTCCTGTTGCGGGTTCATTCGCTGGAGCAGTCCGATATTGAGCATCTGATTGACCGTGCGCTGGCTGATCCGCGCGGTTTTGGTGGTGCGGCGGTTATTGATGAGGATGCGCGCGCCCACCTCGCGGCGGTTTCCGGAGGCGACGCTCGCCGCTCCCTGACCTCGCTGGAGGCGGCGGCTGCGATTGCGTTTAGCGAGGCTGAACAGGCGGGGGAGAAGGACCCCGAACCTGCCGCGCCCGTGCGCATCACCCTGGCACACGCCACGGAGGCGGTGGACCGCGCCGCGATCCGCTACGACCGTTCGGGCGATCAGCATTATGACGTGGTGAGTGCGTTCATTAAATCCATGCGCGGCTCTGATGCGGACGCCGCGGTGCACTATCTGGCGCGCATGCTGGAGGGCGGCGAGGATCCGCGTTTTGTGGCTCGGCGCATCATGATTTTGGCGAGTGAGGATATTGGCCTGGCTGATCCGCAGGCGTTGCAGGTGGCGACGGCTGCGGCGCAGTCGGTGGCGCTGGTGGGCATGCCGGAGGCGCGTATTATCCTGTCGCAGGCGGTGATTTATTGTGCGCTCGCGCCGAAGTCAAACGCGGCGTATAACGCGATTAACCGTGCGATTGCGGATGTGCGTGCGGGTGCTTCGGGTCAGGTTCCGGTGCATTTGCGTGATGGTCATTATGCGGGGGCTAAGCAGTTTGGTCACGGCGTGGGGTATGTGTATGCGCATGATGAGCCGGGGCATGTGGCGGCGCAGCAGTACCTGCCGGATACTCTGCGCGGCACGGTCTACTACGAGCCCACGCAGCACGGTTTTGAGCGTACGTTGACGGAGCGTCGTGAGCGTATTCGCCGTATTTTGGATGCGGCTCCGGTGCAGGATACGACCCGTTAGCTTACGTGGCTCCCATCGAGCCGTCTACTACTTTGAGTGCTGACCACCGGGAGATCGGCGCGGCTCGGTAGGAAGGTAGCCGTATAGGGCTGAGCGCAAACAGAAAGCGGTGCGTAGTACCTCGGTAGTACTGCGCACCGCGTCAGAGTTTTGAGTTGTGATAGACGTCTTGACTATCGGCCTTCCCGGAAGGGCGGACGCCAAGCTTGTTATGGCTTCTAGTCTAGGCGATATGGGGGTCTGATTCAAGCTATTCCCATAAAGACACAGGTTAAAAATAACGAAATGATTACAATCCCACATCTCGGCGCCGTAATTTTTCGGAGAATTCGCATCTAAATAGCGCTGACGGGTGCAAATATTTTCTGTGGGGGTCGTGTGGGTAAGTGTCAAAAACCCACACGCACAGTGATTTGAACCAAAGATTTCCCAAAAGGCTGGTAAAGCCCTGGCGCATCCGGTAAGCTTGACGGGTCTGGCAATTACTATGCCCGCATTCGTGCGGGCGTCAGTAATGTAGCTGCGGGGTACTCTGCCCCGAGCTCTCCGCCCCACCGCCGTACAGCAACGACCGAACCGGTCGCGTACGGATTCCGGCGGGGTCAACCGAGGAGGCCAGTATTCAACAGACCGAGGCCCCACCCGCAAGGGTGCAGGAGCCTCACATAGAAAGGTAGATTGTGGCTAAGCACAACCGCACCCGCCGTACCGTGCGTCAGTCCCGTGCCCTGGGCATTGCACTGACCCCGAAGGCAGAAAAGTACCTCGAGCGTCGTCCTTACGGCCCCGGCCAGCACGGCCGTGCCCGCAAGAAGGCTGACTCCAACTACGCTACCCAGCTGAAGGAAAAGCAGCGTCTGCGCGCTCAGTACAACATCCGCGAGGCACAGATGCGCCGCGCATACCTCGAGGCAAAGCGTACCGAGGGCCAGACCGGTAAGAACATGGTCGAGCTGCTCGAGACCCGCCTCGACGCTCTGGTTCTGCGTGCAGGTTTCGCCCGCACCATTGCACAGGCACGTCAGATGGTTGTTCACCGTCACATCATGGTTGACGGCGTTCGCGTGGACCGCCCCTCGTTCCACGTCAAGCCCGGCCAGCTGATCCACGTTCACCCCAAGGCTGAGAAGACTGCCCCCTTCCAGGCTGCGGCTGCTGGCGAGCACCAGGCAGTTCTGCCCGAGGTTCCCGCATACCTGAACGTTGAGATCGAGAAGCTGCACGCAAAGCTTGAGCGCAAGCCCAAGCGCGAAGAGATCCCCGTGATCTGCGACGAGCAGCTGGTCGTTGAGTACTACTCGCGTCTGGCATAATCTCGATTTTTCGAGAAGCAACCCGTCCTGCACCGTTCGGTGGGGGCGGGTTGTTCCCGTTTAACGCGCGGGTTTTTGGGGTATATACACTACAGGGCAGTGGTGCTGCTGAACCTGTGAATCTTCCGTCGCTGGGAGTTTCATGAGAGTTTAGGGGGCGCTTGAAGGATTTTTCGACTAAAATAGGGGATTGAACTGTGTATACAGTCCTGAACTGTACGCACAATCCGGCTGTACGCCACGGTGGCGTCCAGCTTTGTACGACTATTGATAAGCATCATGCATTGAGCGGAATGGGGTTATAGATGACCGGCGGAGATATTGCGGGCCTGATTGCAGCAGGAGTTTTTGCGATTCTGGTGGCTCTGCTTGCGCTACCCATTATTCGCCTGACTAAGGTGTTTGATGAGCTTATCGTGACGATTCGTTCGCTGAACCAGAGCACCGGCCCCCTCATTGAAGAGGTGACCCGCACTGTGGTGACCACCAATGAGCAGCTGGAGAAGGTTGACGACATCACCTCGAACGTTTCGGATGCGTCCGCGAACGTTTCTGCGCTGTCCTCGCTGGTGACCTCGACTGTGGGTCAGCCGCTGATTAAGGTTGCGTCCTTCTCGTACGGTGTGCGTCAGGCGTTCCGCGGCGGCAAGACCGGCGATGCACACGGCACCGCTGGCAACACCCACGCTGGTGGTCAGTACGGTTCGGCACAGTCCTCTTACTCTGCAGGCGGTGAGAACTAATGGGTCTGCTTCGTTCAGCTCTTCTGCTCGGCGCCGGCGCGGCGGTTGGTTACTTCGCCTCCAGGCGTGCCGCCTCCGAACCTGCTCAGCGTACCCCCGGCAGCGCCCTGCTCAAGCGTGAGCACGGTGAGCTTGCCCTCAACCCGGAGTCTCAGATGGGAAAGTTCTTCGATTCGCCGATTGGCAAGCCCCTGCAGCCGTATGCGTTGCGTGCTGTTGAGTTTGCCGCCCGCGTGCGTGAAGGCATGCAGGAGAAGGAGATGGAGCTCAACGCTAAGGTGGAGCGCCAGAAGCAGGATCTGCGTCCTGGCTCCCTGGATACGTGGGACCGCCAGATGAGCTCGGCTGAGATTGAGTCCACGAACCGCCGCCTGGCTGAGCGTGAACTCATTGAGGTGGAGGCTGAGATTGCCTCCTTGGAAGAGGCTCAGAAGCGAGCGCGTGAGCAGCGTATTGCGCGTGACCGTCAGCTCGGCGACGGCTTCTTCAACTAGGTTTTTAAAGGTGGTGCTTTTGTCCGTTAACCACGGTACGAGGATGGCTCGATTAGCCATTTTGCTCTCGGACAGGCACCATAGGTCAGTAGACTAATTTAGAATTTCGCACAGATTACTCTAAGGAACGAGATGCTCTCACAGGAGATTTCTAAGCGTTGGATCGATTTCTTCGCTTCCCGCGGCCATACTGTGGTGCCTTCGGCATCGCTGATTTCGAACGAGCCCGGCGCTATGTTCACCATCGCTGGTATGGTGCCGTTCATTCCCTACTTCCTGGGCCGTGAGACCCCTCCGTTCTCCCGCGCGACCAGCGTGCAGAAGTGCATCCGCACCCTGGACATTGAAGAGGTCGGTAAGACTGCACGTCACGGTACCTTCTTCCAGATGGCTGGTAACTTCTCGTTCGGTGATTACTTCAAGGAGCAGGCGATTCCGTTTGCTTACGAGCTGCTGACCACCCCTCAGGATAAGGGCGGTTTCGGTCTGGATCCGGAGCGCCTGTGGGTCACCATTTATGAGGGTGACGATGAGGCCTTCGACATTTGGCACAACAAGGTGGGCTTCCCGGCTGAGCGTATTCAGCGTATGGGCATGAAGGAAAACTACTGGTCCACCGGTCAGCCCGGCCCCGCAGGCCCCGACTCGGAGATCTTCTACGACCGTGGCCCCGCGTACGGTAAGGAAGGCGGCCCGGCGGCTGACGACGACCGTTACATTGAGATTTGGAACCTTGTGTTCATGCAGTACCAGCGTGGCGAGGGCATCGGTAAGGATGACTTCGAGATTCTGGGTGATCTGCCGAAGAAGAACATCGATACCGGTCTGGGCGTTGAGCGTCTTGCCATGCTGCTGCAGGGTGTTGAGAACTTCTACGAGACCGACCAGGTTCGCCCCGTTCTGGATGCTGCTTCTAAGCTGTCCGGTAAGAAGTACCACGGCTCTGAGTCTGCTGAGGATGAGGGCTACGAGGACGACGTGCGTATGCGCGTGGTGGCTGACCACATCCGTTCCTCGCTGATGCTGATTGCTGATGGCGTGACCCCCTCCAACGAGGGTCGCGGCTACATTCTGCGCCGTCTGATGCGCCGTGCGATTCGCGCGATGCGTCTGCTGGGCGTGACCGAGCCCTGCCTGCCCGTGCTGTTCCCGGCTTCGCGTGACGCGATGAAGGGTGCTTTCCCGTACGTGGGTGAGGACTTCGAGCGTATTTCCCGCATTGCGTACGCTGAGGAGAAGGCGTTCCTGCACACCATTGAGACCGGTACTGAGCGTCTGGAAGAGGCTGTTGCTGCCGCTAAGAAGGACGGCTCCAACGCTGTCTCCGGTGCTGAGGCGTTTGCTCTGCACGACACCTACGGCTTCCCGATTGACCTGACCCTGGAGATGGCCGCTGAGGCTGGCGTGAAGGTTGACGAGAAGGCTTTCCGTGAGCTGATGGCTGAGCAGCGTCACCGTGCGCAGGCTGACGCTAAGGCTAAGAAGGGTGCGTTCGCTGACCTGTCCGAGCTGCGTAAGCTCGTGGACGAGCGCGGCTCTATCTTCACCGGTTACACCGAGCTGCGTACTGAGACTAAGCTGCGCGCGATCCTGGTGGACGGCGTGTCTGTTCCCGCCGCTAAGGCTGGCGACAAGATTGAGGTTGTTCTGGATGAGACTCCGTTCTACGCGGAGGCTGGTGGCCAGGCAGCTGACACCGGTGTTATTACCGGCAACGGCTTCATCATTGACGTTCAGGACGTTCAGCAGCCCGTGAAGGGTCTGAGCGTTCACCGCGCCGTTGTGCGTGAGGGCGAGGTTCACGTCGGCGCCGATGTTGTGGCACAGGTTGATGTTCAGCGCCGCCGCGACGGTGAGAAGGCACACTCCGGTACCCACATCATTCACGCTGCCCTGCACCAGGTGCTCGGCAACGAGGCTACTCAGCGTGGCTCCTTCAACAAGGAAGGCTACCTGCGTTTCGACTTCGCGTGGGGCGAGGGCCTGTCCGAGTCCGCTAAGCGTGAGGTTGAAGAGGTTGCTAACCTCGCGATCCGCGATAACCACGAGGTGATTACCCGCGAGATGCCGCTGGCTGAGGCTAAGGCTCTGGGCGCTATGAGCCTCTTCGGTGAGAAGTACGGCGACGTGGTGCGTGTTGTTGAAATCGGTGGCGAGTTCTCCCGCGAGCTGTGCGGTGGTACCCACGTTGGTTCGTCCGCTGAGATTGGTTCGCTGACCCTGCTGACCGAGGGCTCTGTTGGCTCCGGTAACCGCCGTGTTGAGGCTCTGGTGGGTCTGGATTCCTTCAACCACCTGGCTGCTGAGCGTACCCTGGTGAACCAGCTGACCGGCCTGATGAAGGTTCAGTCTTCCGCTGATCTGCCGGAGAAGATTAACCAGACTCTGGCTAAGCTGAAGGCTGCTGAGAAGGAACTGGCTCAGCTGCGCCGCGAGAAGCTGCAGGCTGAGGCTGGCAAGCTGCTGGAGAACGCACAGACCATCGGTTCTGTTCGCGTTCTGGCGCATGACGCTGGCGAGCTGGACGCTAACGGTGTTCGTGAGCTGGCGCTGGATCTGCGTTCGCGCTTCGGTTCCGAGGCTGCGGTTGTTGCTGTGGTGGGTGTGGCTAATGGTCGCCCCGTCATCCTGGTGGCAACCAATGAGGGTGCTCGTGAGGCTGGCGTGAAGGCTGGCGCTCTGGTCCGCGTTGCTGCCGGTGTTCTCGGCGGCGGTGGCGGCGGTAAGGACGACGTCGCTCAGGGTGGTGGCCAGGACGCATCCAAGATTGGTGCTGCACTGGACGCTGTCCGCGACGCTATCGCACAGGCTCAGGCCTAAACATGGCAGAATTCCAGCGCGGAGTGCGGATGGGTGTCGATGTGGGTAATGCCCGCGTCGGCACCGCCCTCAGCGACCCCGACGGTATCCTCGCCACCCCGCTCAAGACGCTGCGCCGCGACGCGAAGAAGAACTCTGACCGCCGTGTTTTGCGCAAGCTGATTGAGGTGAACGAGGTGGTGGAGGTGTTCGTCGGGCTTCCGAAGACCATGCGTGGTGGGGATTCTCCCTCCACGGAAATGGCTCGGGAGTACGCGCAGGCTCTGCGCTCCGAGCTGGATGCCGAAGAGAAAACACACATTAACATTTGGCTGGTGGATGAGCGACTCACCACCGTGAGCGCTCACCGTGCACTGCACGAGGCTGGGGTTTCCAGCCGAGATTTCAAGACTATGGTTGACCAGGTGGCGGCTGTGAATATTTTGCAGTACAGCCTGGATGCCCTCAAGGCGGGGCAGTCCGTAGCCGGGTACAAGGTGAGCGATCCGGCCCACGAAGAAAACCGACCGTCCGAGTCAGAAGGGACCACGGTCGGTGCCGTCAACGAAACGGAGAACCTTCAGTGACCGAACAGAATAAACAGCCCGAAGAGAGCGGGCTCGACCTCTTTAGGCCGACGGCTGAGGACGAACGTAAGGGCATTACCGGCATCACGATGGAACAGGAAATCGTGTCGGTGGCTACGTTGCGTGCGCGTAAGCGCCGCCGCCGCGCCATCATGCTGAGCGCAATTTCCCTGTTTGTCGTGGCTCTGGTCATTATTTCTGGTGCCCTGATTACTCGTTACGACCCGTTTAAGACTCGTGACTACTCGGGTGGCGGTAACGGTACGACCGTGACGTTCACGATTCGTTCCGGCCAGTCCACCGCGCAGGTGGCTGAGGAGCTGGAGGCGGCGGGCATCATTGCTGATGCTGATAAGTTCGTTGAGGTGTACACCAAGGAGAGCAAGGGCAAGTACCTGCAGCCTGGCACCTATGAACTGCAGCAGCACATGAGCAGCTCGAGCGCGATTACGACCATTATTGAGGCGAACAGTAACGTACTGTACCTGGCGATTCCGCAGGGTAAGCGCATGACTGAGACCATCGATCTGATTGTTTCCGGCTCCGATGGTGCGTTCACCCGCAAGCAGGTTGAGGACGCAGTCAGCAACTACACCCAGTACGGCGTGCCGAGCAACTTCCCCTCGATTGAGGGTTGGCTGCACCCGGGTGAGTACCGCTTCCCGAAGGGCACCGACATCAAGAAGGTCATTCAGACCATGGTTGATAAGACCAAGGCTGACCTGAAGGAAGCCGGCGTGAGCGGCGATCAGAAGATCTTTGAGGTGCTGACTATTGCCTCCATCGTGGAGCTTGAGGCTCAGCCGAAGGACTACGTGGCGGTTGCGGGCATCATTGAGAATCGTCTGAACAACCCCGATGGTGAGACCTCGGGTCTGATCCAGTCGGATGCGACCGTGACCTACGGTCTGGGTATCCGCTCGTACCACCTGACGGAAGAGCAGAAGGCCGATAAGAGCAATAAGTACAACACTTATGCGCATAAGGGTCTTCCTAAGGGTCCGATTGGTTCCCCGCAGCTGGCTTCGATTAAGGCTGCTGCGGCTCCCGAGAAGAACCCGTACTACTACTGGGTGACTGTGGACCTGGACTCCGGTGAGACTAAGTACTCCCGCACTTATGCTGAACACCAGCGTTATGTTGAAGAGTACAACCAGTGGTGTTCTAAGCACCCGAACCGTTGTAGCTAAGTTGCTACTGATTGGTTCAGCCGGTAGCTATGATTCGGTAGCTTTGGACTGAAGGTTCCTTGCTGAGGCGGGTACCGCCTCCACGAGAGTGGGGGAGGTGCCCGCCTTTGCTGTACCCGGATGTTGGGGGTGCTTGGTTGTTGGGCTATACCTGAATATTGGTTTGTCCCTTAAAATGGGTAGAGTGCGCCCATGAACGCGGGTTTGTGGCGTGCGTGTCCGCAAGCCCGTAAGCCCCGAGCGTTGAGAGCGTTCCCCAGCGTTGAGAGCGAAAGAGTATCTATCGATGAAGACTGAACCGTACCGTGAGGCCCCGTATCTTCGCCGCGCCTACGTGCTGGGGCACCCTATTGCGCATTCGCTGTCGCCTGCGCTGCATCGTGCCGCGTATGACTTTTTGGGTGAGCAGAATTTGGGTTATGATCGCCGCGATACTCTGCCCGATGATTTGCCGGCGATTATGCACGGTGTGCGTCACCCGAAGGGTACGGAGGACGCCCCGTATATTGCGGGTCTGTCGGTGACGATGCCGTTGAAGACCGCCGTCATCAAGTATTGCGATGAGCTGAGTGAGACTGCCCGCGTGACCGGTGCGGTGAACACGGTGTATCCGCGCGGTGAGAAGGTACTGGGCGATAACACGGACGTGATCGGCATTGTGAACGCGCTGCGCCACGCCGGTTTGGAGCCGCAGCCACTCAAGGATTCTGCCGCGATTGTGGGTGGGGGAGCGACCGCTATTTCCGCTCTGACCGCTCTGCATCAGCTGGGGTATTCCCGTGTGAGCGTGTACGCCCGTTCCCTGCATAAGCTCGGTAGCGTGCAGGAGGCAGCGGACCGCCTGGGCGTTCAGCTGGAGCAGGTTTCCCTTGCTGATTTGCCGCAGAATCTTGCGGAGCGCGGTCACCATCCGGTGGTGTCTACTCTTCCTGCTCGTGCGGCGGATGAGTGGGCGAGCCAGCTGAGCGGGCTGAAGGGCGCCTCCGCGACGCACCGGCCGGTACTGCTCGATGTTGCGTATAACCCGTGGCCTTCGGTGCTGGCGAGCGCTTGGGAGGCTAACGGCGGCACGGTGGTTTCTGGTTTGGAGATGCTGCTGTATCAGGCGGTTGAGCAGGTTCTGCTGTTTACCGACCGCACCCTGTCGGAGGGTGAGCTGCTGGGTTTGGTGAATGCGATGTGTGCGGCGGTTGATCTTGCGCCTCGTGCTTCCGTTTCGTGAAAAAAGCGTGCTTTCACTCGCTCAGTAAACAGGCATTTTATACACTATTTATACACGTGAAGAATTATTATTCCTTCCTCCTGCGCTGCGGTGCGGGTGCGATGAAAAGAGGTTAACCTATGGCTCTGCGTTGGCTCACTGCCGGAGAATCCCACGGCGAGGCGCTCGTCGGCATTATTGAGGGCGTACCCGCCGGTGTGGAACTCACCAGCGACATGGTGCGTGACGCCCTGGCTCGTCGCCGCCTCGGCTACGGTCGCGGTGCCCGCATGAAGTTCGAGGAGGACCGCGTGCGCATCCTGGGCGGTGTGCGTCACGGCCTGACTCAGGGCGGCCCGGTCGCGATTGAGATTGCAAACACCGAGTGGCCCAAGTGGACTGACGTGATGAGCTCCGATCCGGTGGATCCGAAGCTGATTGAGGGTCGTGCGCGTAATGCTGCGCTGACTCGTCCGCGCCCCGGTCACGCCGATTTTGCGGGTATGCAGAAGTACAACTTCTCTGAGGCTCGCCCGGTGCTGGAGCGCGCCTCCGCTCGTGAGACTGCGACCCGCGTGGCTCTTGGCGTGGTTGCCGCCCAGATTTTGAAGGCTCTGGGTGTTGAGCTGGTTTCTCACACCGTGGCTGTGGGTGGCGTGCACGCTCCCGAGGGTGCCCCGGTGCCTTCGCCCCGCAACGTTGATCAGCTGGACGCTGACCCGCTGCGCTGCTTCGATAAGGCGACCTCCGACGCGATGGTTCAGCGCGTGGACGAGGCGCACAAGGACGGCGAGACTCTCGGCGGTGTGGTTGAGGTGCTCGCGTACGGTATGCCTCCCGGACTGGGTTCGTACGTGCACTGGGACCGCCGCCTGGACGCGCGCCTTGCCGCCGCCCTGATGGGTATTCAGGCTATTAAGGGCGTTGAGGTTGGCGACGGTTTCGCGACCGCTGACCGCCCGGGCACTGCCGCTCACGACGAGATTTCCATTGGTGAGCACGGTGTTACCCGCGATACCAACCGTGCAGGTGGTATTGAGGGCGGCATGAGCATTGGCGACCTGCTGCGTGTGCGCGCGGCAATGAAGCCCATTGCGACCGTGCCGAAGGCCCTGAAGACCATTGACACTTCCACCGGTGAAGAGGCTCGCGCCCACCACCAGCGTTCGGACGTGTGTGCTGTTCCCGCCGCCGGCGTGGTGGCGGAGGCGATGGTCGCCCTGGTGCTCGCTGAAGCGGCACTGGAGAAGTTTGGCGGTGACTCCATCGGTGAGACTCGCCGCAACATGGATTCCTACCTGGACGCTATCCCCGCGTCTTTGGCCTGGGAGTCTAACGTGGCTGGTTGGGACGCGTAGTGCCCCTTCCGGCGGAGTCTGAGGGCCGCGACGCGGAAGGTCGCGGTTCCGGGGAGGTTTCTGTGAAGCAGGGTGTTCGCCCGGTCGCTTCGAGCCCCCTTGCGCGTATTGCTGCGGCAACGCAGCGTGCGCGAGGGGGCGCTTCGCCGCGCCCGGAACCCGGCGCAGAATCCGGTGCGGAACCCGGCGTATCTGCTGCGGCTGAGCAGAGTGTTGAGGCTGCGGGTGCTGGGGCTGTTGAGGCTGCGGACGCCGGGGTTCGTGAGACTATTGCGCGTGAGGCTGCCGCCTCGGTTTCTTCCGCGTCAGTTTCTTCTGCGCGCCCGGCTTCTCGCGTGCCCACCCCCGCTGACCTGATGCGTTCTGGCGCCCGTCCCCTGCCCGCCGCCGCTACGGCGAGCACGCAGGGTGTGCGCCTGTACGCCTCCTCGGTGTCTGAGGACACCGAGGAGGCGCTCGGCCTGGACGAGGACCTGCGCCTGAAGCTGCTCAGCGCCCTGCAGGGCATGGGCACCGCCGAAGAGGAACCCCGCAAGGAACCCGCGAAGGCGGAAGCACCCAAGCCGACTGTGCCTAAGCCTGCACCTGCCAAGCCCGCAGCTCCGAAACCGACTGCGCCTAAGCCGGCACCTCCGAAGCAGGCTCAGCCTGCAGAGGCGGCGGGGGAGAGCGCTTCTGCTCCCGTGCAGAAGACTGAAACCCAGTCTGCCCCCGCAGCCCCCGTGGCTGTGCCTGCGGCTGAACCCACCAAGCCGGTTCGTCCGACCCCGGCGCTGTTCGGCAAGGTTCAGGTTGCCGCGCCCGCAGTACCCGCTGCGCCCCCCGCGGAAGAAGAGAACCAGGCAGGGGAGAAGCCCCTCGACGCTTCCGAACTGCCCGCAACCCCCGCTGAATCTGTGGCACCCGCAGAGCCCGCCGTTCCCACAGAACTTGCTGTCCCCGCAGAGGCGCTC
>ERZ773211.94-NODE-94-length-21550-cov-3.62647_pt1 | contig 21550 bp, 19 predicted proteins | sample MGYA00511914_ERZ773211 | MGnify/ENA primary metagenome ERZ773211 (study PRJEB29015, sample SAMEA2738163) | human oral metagenome | biome: human oral; feature: human-associated habitat; material: saliva | place: China | collected 2242 ...
CAATGATTCTCAATCAGAAATGAGAGCTTTATTATTACACTTACGTCCGATTTCACTTGAAAATAAAACATTAGTTCAAGGGATTGAAAGCTTATTAAAAGAATTAACGACAAAAGTGCAATTATCGCTTCATTGGGAATTAGATGAAGTGACACTACCTAGTACTTTTGAAGATCATCTTTTTAGAATTGTACAAGAATTGGTGTCCAATACATTACGACATGCAAAAGCCAAACAATTAGAAGTCTTTTTAAAACAAAAGGATGATTATATTATTTTAAAACTAGTCGATGATGGAATTGGATTTGATACAAGTGTTTCAAAAGCAGGAAGTTATGGTTTGAAAAATATTGAAGAACGTGTTGCAGGAATGGGAGGACAATGTAAAATTATTAGCATTGCCAATCAAGGAACGATTATTGAAATTAAAATTCCACAAAAGCAGGAGAAGGAGTAGTTGAATGATTAAAGTTTTATTAGTAGATGACCATGAAATGGTTCGATTAGGGGTATCAGCTTATTTATCTGTTCAAGAAGATATTAAAGTAATAGATCAAGCAGAAAATGGGAAAATCGGTGTTGAAAAAGCACTAGAATTCAAACCGGATATTATTTTAATGGATTTAGTAATGCCTGTGATGGATGGAATTGAAGCGACAAAAGAAATATTATCTAAATGGAAAGAAGCTAAAATTATTATTGTGACAAGTTTTATTGATGATGAAAAAGTTTATCCAGCTATTAGTGCTGGGGCAAAAAGTTATTTACTAAAAACTTCGTCTGCTTCTGAAATTGCTCAAGCGATTCGTGATACTTACCGTGGAGAAGGAGTATTCGAAAAAGAAGTAAGTGAGAAGTTAGAACATCGTCATGAAGTAGAAGAAGAATTTCGTTTGTTTGAAGAATTAACGAGTCGTGAAAAAGAAGTGCTTTTATTGATTGCTCAAGGGAAATCAAATCAAGAAATTGCGGACGAATGTTTTATTACGTTAAAAACGGTGAAAACGCATGTTTCAAATATTTTATCGAAGTTGCAAGTAGAAGATCGTACACAAGCAACCATATATGCATTTAAGCATCATTTAGTGCAACCATAATTATTATTTTAAAGGACTTTTCTAATTATAGTAGTCATGGACGGCAGCAGCCTTGCAAAAAAATTGCAAGTCTCATGCCTAAAATTTGAGCCTAGGGTCTCAAATTTTCCAGTGATAAAAGCCACTCTTGGCTTCTATCACCAATACTACTATGAAAAGTCTTTAAAGAGAGTGGATGACTGTTTTAGTAGAAAAAAGCTAAAACAGTCATTTTATTTTTTATTTTACAATGCTTGAAAAATATTGTACGCTTAGGATTAGAAAAACTTTTCATGAAAGTAGGATATTATGATACGGAATAGTAAAAAATCAATTGGATTAAGTGATAAAATCCGTATGCAAAGAGATTCAAAAGAAATATTGTTAGAAGGTTCGTCTTGGTTAACCATCGGAAGCATGGTTTCCAGATTACTAGGAGCATTATACATTATTCCATGGGGAGCGATGTTTGCCACTCAACGAGATGATGCCAACTTCTTATATTTCATTGCATACAATATTTATGCATTAGTATTACAAATTTCAACTGCTGGAATTCCAGTAGCAATTTCAAAAATTGTGGCGGATAATCAATCAAGAAAAGATTACGAAACAAGTTGGAATATTTTTAAAGGCGGAATGTTATTTATGACCGCAACTGGAATTGTTAGTGCGATTGTCATGTTTGTAACGGCTCCTTATTTTGCAAAAGGGGGTTCTGCTCAAGAAATTCAAGATAGTATTTTGGTTATTCGTTCACTTGTTCCAGCGGTAGTGATTATTCCTCCATTAAGTTTATTAAGAGGATATTATCAAGGGTATAGTGATATGGCACCTTCTGCTAAATCTCAATTATGGGAGCAAATCGTGCGTATTATTTATATGTTACTTTTAACGTTCATCGTTATGAAGCTATTCGGTGGTAGTTATGCAGTAGCAGTTGCTCATTCCACTTTTGCTGCATTTGTTGGTGCAGTTGTTGCATTTGTCTATTTAGGCTATAAAATGTGGAAAGATATGCCTGGAATGAAGCGATTAATGAGTGAAGGACGTCCTGCTCGTAATATGAGTTTTGGGCGAATTGTGTTTGAAGTGATTCGAGAAGCTTTACCATTTGTAATTGTGACTTCAAGTATTCAGTTAATTAGTATTTTGGATCAAGAAACTTTCCAGCCACTAGCGATGACATTTACTCATTTGAATTTTGAACAAAGTAAAGAATTATTAACAATTTTTGGATTTAATGCCAATAAAATTATTATGATTATTTTATCTCTTGCCATTAGTATTTCAACAGCGGCATTACCATTATTAGCTTCTCATTACTCTGTGAAAAATCATGCAGAAGTGAAAAATGTTATTGAGGAAAATATTGGTTTATATTCCTTTATTATGATTCCCGCTTCTGTTGGGATGGCCGTTGTAGCAGAGCCAATTTACAATGTGTTTTATTCACCAAGTAAAGATGGAACGTATTTATTAATGATTTCCTGTGTGTTATGTATTTTTATGGGGGCTTTTACAGTCTTTACTTCCATTCAACAATCGATGCAGCAACATATGATTGCGATTAAAGCTTTGGTGATTGCTTTAGTGGTAAAAATATTATGGCAACCGATGATGATTTACTTCTTTGAAGGTGCAGGTCCATTATGGGCGACAAGTCTAGGGTTTATTTTAGCAACCGTTTATATGGGGTATCACTTATATTATCAAACCTTATTTAATCTTAAAAAAGTGGGGATTCAATTAGCAAAAGTAATAGGAATTTCATTGGTTATGATGATTGTCAGTTCCTTAACTCTAGTAGGGTTAAAACAAATCATTAATATTGATGGAAAATTAATGGCGATGATTGCTGTTATGATTGTTGGTTTTGTTGGAATGATTGTTTATGGATTGATGAGTTTGTATACAAGATTAGCGGATGAATTATTAGGGCAAAGAATGGTTGCAATTCGTAGAAAACTAAAAATGAAGGAGTAAGTTGAGTGAGACTAGATAAGTTTTTAGCCGATTCTGGAATAGCCACACGTTCTCAAGTAAAATTAATGTTAAAACAAAAGCGTGTTCGCAAAAATCAAGAAATTGTGACGAATGGTAAAGTAAAAATCGATGAAAAATCAGATGAAATTTACTTAGATGATGAAAGAGTCTATTATGAAAAATATATGTACTATGTAATGAATAAGCCAAAAGGGGTTATTTCAGCAACAGAGGATACGAAACACGCAACCGTGTTGGACTTAATTGGTGAATTAGCACAAAAACGAGGAGTCTTTCCTGTAGGAAGACTGGATATTGATACACATGGATTTTTATTATTAACGAATAATGGAGCTTTAAGTCATGCAATGTTATCTCCAAAAAAACATGTGGAAAAAACTTATGTTGCTAAAATTGAAGGAATTATGACTCAGGAGGATCAAGTTTCTTTTGAAAAGGGAATTACATTAGATGATGGTTATGAATGTATGCCTGCTCATTTAGAGATTCTTTCCGTGGATGAAAGTCATCAAGCTTCACTTGTTCAAATTAAGATAAAAGAAGGTAAATTTCATCAAGTGAAACGTATGGTGAAAGCTTGCGGAAAAATGGTCGTAGATTTGCAACGAATCAGTATGGGACCATTACACTTAGATGAATCCTTAGAACTTGGTGAGTTTCGTAATTTAAAGGATTCCGAATTAGAAGCCTTAAAAATTTTTAATGTAGAATTGTAATGAATAGGAGGAGTAAGAAATGAATGTTTTCTTATTCCTTTTTTAGTCATCTCTTCTAGCAAAATATATGGAAAAATGATAAGATAAACCTAGTGAATTTCGTAAAGGAGCGATAATATGACAATTGATTGGAAAAAAGAAGTTGAAAGTCGTAAAGAAGACTTATTAAAAGATTTATTTGATTTATTACGTATTGATAGTGTTCGTGATGATTCAAAAGCAAGTGAGGATGCACCAGTAGGCCCTGGTCCTAAAAAAGCTTTAGAAGCCTTTTTAGCTATTGGGGAACGTGATGGATTTACAACAAAAATGGTTGGAAATTTAGCAGGTCATATTGAATTTGCTCCAAATCCTGATTATAAAGAAACATTAGGAGTATTAGGACATGTGGACGTTGTTCCTGTTGGAACAGGTTGGGAAACAGATCCTTTTGAACCACAAATTATCAATGACCGTATATATGCACGTGGTTCAAGTGATGATAAAGGGCCAAGTATGGCAGCTTATTATGCGTTAAAAATGATTAAAGAATTAGGATTGCCAGTCTCAAAACGTGTTCGTTTCATTATTGGTACAGATGAAGAATCTGGTTGGAAATGTATGGATCGTTACTTCCAAACGGAAGAAATGCCTGATTTTGGATTCTCACCAGATGCTGAATTCCCAATTATTAACGGAGAAAAAGGAATTTTATCTCTACATTTTGAGTTAGCTGCTGGAGAAAGCACTGGAGAATTCCAATTGAAAAACTTCAATGCTGGATTAAGAGAAAATATGGTACCTCAAGACGCTCATGCAGAAGTAGTCGTTCCAAATTCTTCAGAATTTGTAGCAGCATTTGAAGCTTATATTGCTGAAAATCCAGTAGAAGGAACAGCTTCAGTTAGTGAAGGTGTAGTTGTATTAGATGTAGTTGGTAAATCAGCTCATGGTTCAACACCTCATGCAGGAATTAATGCAGCTACTTATTTAGCAAAATTCTTAAATCAATATGAGTTTGCAGGACAAGCGAAAAACTTCTTGTCATTTGCAGCAGACGTTCTTCACTTAGATACAGATGGTGCAAAATTAAATGTAGCATTTGAAGATTCAGTAATGGGACCATTAACAGCAAATGCAGGTATTTTAACATTTGCTCCTGAAGTAGGAGGAAAATTAGTGGTTAACTTCCGTTACCCACGTGGAATTGACGCAAAAACATTAGAAACAAAAGCAAATGAGGTATCTTCTAACTATGGATTGACTGTTTCTGCTGGTAAATCTCAAGTACCTCACTATGTGTCACCAGAAGATCCATTGGTAGCAACATTATTAGAGGTGTATGCAAAACAAACAGGACTTCCAGCTCATGAACAATCCATTGGTGGAGGAACTTATGGTCGTATTTTTGAACGTGGAGTAGCGTATGGAGCTTTATTCCCAGATTCAATTGACACAATGCACCAAGCAAATGAATTCTTTGCATTAGATGATTTATTCCGTTCAACAGCGATTTATGCAGAAGCAATTTATGAATTAATTAAATAAGAAATCAAAGAAACTTTCTAAAGGACTAAATATTCGCTATAAATTGCGGATTTTGGTCCTTTTTTTTCGAAAAAAAATTTTGCTATAGAGTATATAAACGTGATATACTAGTCCTGTATGTAAATTAATATGTAGATAAATAAATTTGGAGGAAGAGATATGGGGTTTTTATATTTCTTACTTATAATCGTGGTGTTAGGGGCCATTGGTTATGGAGTAGCACATTACTTAAGTCAAAAACAAAGTAAAGTTATTGAAGAATTAGGAGTTAAAAAACAAAAATTAATGACTGTACCAATTGCAGATATTTTATTTACGTTAAAAAATCTGAATTTAACAGGTCAAACAAAACGTACGTATGAAACTTGGCAAGCAACTTGGCAAACCATCACTCGTTTCCGTTTTCCAGAAATTGAAGCATCATTAGTGAGTGCAGAACAGTATACACAACGTTTAAATTTTGTAAAAGGTGCTCAAATTTCTAATCAGGCTAGTCAATTAATTGAGGAAACGAAAGCAGAAGTCGATAAAATTTACACAGCATTACAAAAATTATTAGATAGTGAAAAGAAAAACCGTGAAGAATTAGAAGTCTTACAAGAACGTTATGCAAGTATGCGTAAAGATTTATTAGCTCATAGTTTTTCATTTGGTGAAGCGTTAGAGTCATTAGAAAAACGTTTATCTTATTTAGAATTAGATTTTACAAAATTCAATACTTTAACAAATGAAGGTGACCACTTAGAAGCTAAAGAAGTATTAGGTCGAATCGAAACTGAAATGCAAGATTTCGAACAAATTGTGGAAGAAGTTCCTAAATACTTAAAAGAAATCGAAGAAGAATATGAAGACCAAGTAGCTGACTTAAAAGAAGGCTATCAAAAAATGGTGGAAGAGCACTATCAATTCCCTAAAATTTCTATTCCTTCTGAAATTCAAAAAATTGAAGAAATTATTGCTGTTGCAAGAGAACATATTAAGGCAACTGAATTAGAAGAAGCTCGTCAACAATTAGACAAAGTAGCACGTGAAATTGATCAATTATATTTAGTAATGGAAACTGAATATGAAGCAAAAGCATTCGTGAAGAGAAATCGTGCTCAAGTAGAAAGAAAATTAAATCAAGTATTACAAAGCAACCGTTATGTCAATATCGAAGTAGATCGTGTATCTCAAAACTTTGTGTTAGCGAATAATGAATTTAATCGTGTGCAAGATTTTGCAAAACAATTGGAAAAAGAACAAGAGGCTGTTGCTTACTACAGTAAAGCATTACAAAATCAACAAGTTCCTTATTCTATTGTGAAAGAACATTATGAAATTGTCTTAAATACATTGAAAGAAATTGATGAAAATCAATTAGCATTAGTGAATACATTGACGAATTTAAGTCAACAAGAAAAGAGTATTCGTGATGGTTTAGATGTATTTGAATTAGATTTACGTAATATGAAACGTACAATTGAAAAATATCATTTACCAGGATTACCAAAAGAATATTTAGAATTATTCTTTGCAACAAGTTCTCGTATCGAACAATTATCTCAATTAATGAATCGTGTAAAATTAGATATGACTGAAATTACAGGATTAAATCAAACAATTGAAGATGATGTTGAAAAATTAGATATTATGACTGAAGAAATAGTAGATAATGCTCAATTAACAGAATATATGATTCAACAAGCGAATCGTTATCGTTTAGAACATCCTGAAATGGATACAGCTATTCAACAAGCTTTAGAACAATTCAATCATTTCTATCGCTATGCTGAATCATTAGCCATTATTGAAAAAGCATTGAATCAAGTGGATCCAGGTTCTGCACAACGTGTACGTGATAGTTATCAATCAGAAAAAAATAATAGTTTATTCTTCTAAAACAAAAAAAGGAGCCTCACGGCTTCTTTTTTTGTTTGAAAAATGGTAAACTTAACATAATATGGTAACGAATGAAAGGATGAAAGTTGTGTCTCAAAAGAAACAGCGTTATCGTGCAAATATTGCTGGAAAGACTTATACTATTTTAGGTACTAAATCTCATCAGCATATGCATAGCGTCATTAAATTATTAAATGAACAGTGGAATGATCTCAGTGAAGTTGCTAAAGAATGTTCTAATGAAGAAAAAGCTATTTTACTAGCGATTAATGCAGTGAGTTTACAATTAGAAAAACAAGAACAATTAATGATGTTAGAAGAAGAAAATCAACAATTGAAGAAAAATGTTCCTCATCATAGAGGAAGTAAACGTCAAAGTATTGCTCTAGAACGTAAGGAAGAATTTGAAAAACAATTTGCAGAACAAGAAGATTTATGGAGAAAGTAGGTGCTGGATGGTAACAATCTGCATTTTATTATTTTTACTATTAGGAATTTATACAGGTGCTAGAAGAGGATTAGCTTTACAATTCATTCATTTTGTTGGCTATATCATTTCCACTTTTATTGCTATATTTGGTTATCGTGCATTTTCTAAAATGATAGAAATGTATGTTCCTTTCCCATCTTATATCCCCGGAACACATTTAGCGATTTTTTCTGAAGGTCAAGCATTAGAAATGGACCAATCATTTTATTACTTATTTTCATTTATTGTCATTATGGTTGTGAATTGGGCAATCGTTCGTTTGGTTATAACTGTGATTAAAGAGATGACAAAATTACCAATTATGAAGCAATTTAATACATTAGGTGGAGCGATTTTAGGATTTGTTTTCCACTATGTAGCGATTTTCTTTGTATTATATTTAGTAGCGATGATTCCTACAAATTCAGTACAAAAAATATTTGAAGGAAATACTCTAGCGAATTGGATTGTGACTAATACTCCATTATTCTCAAGAATTGTTAAAATGTGGTTGTTTTCATAATCTATGATTAGAAATCCATTCAATGAAAAATAGTAGAATCTATAAGAGTGGAAAATAATTTTATTTTTCACTTTTTTTCTGTCTAAAAGGAGGAAAAAGCATGAATCAAAAAATTGAAGATATTTTAGAATTTCATAAAATTCGTCATGCAGTAAGAGAATTTGCGAATACTCAAAAAGCAAAAACAATGATTCTTCAATTACCAATTGAAACGAATGCTCAAAAAATTCGAAATAAAATTGAAGAAACTAGAGATGCAGTAACAATTTTACGATTAAAACAAGGAATACCCATTCCAAAATTAGAAGATATTAGTATATCCATTAAACGATTAGAAGTAGAAGCAGGATTAAATGGAAGAGAATTAAGTGAAATCTTAAAAGTATTACAAACAACGAATCAAGTGGCAACTTTCTTTGAAAAAGTGAAAGAAGAAGAGATTATATTAGATCGTTTGCCACAATTAGTAGAAAAATTAGAATATTTACCAGAAATTTCCAAACAGTTACAATTATCTATCCGTGAAGATGGGTATGTATTAGATGATGCTTCCATTGCATTGAAAGGAATTCGTCAAGGAATTTCTAGAACCGAACAAGAAATTAAAGGACAATTGGATACTTATGTCACAGGAAAGTATGCAAAATATTTAACGGACTCTTTAATTACAATTCGTAATGATCGTTATGTTGTTCCTGTTAAAGCAGAATACAAATCGACCTTTGGTGGAATTGTCCATGACCAAAGTGCAACAGGGCAAACATTATTTATGGAACCACAAGCGATTGTAAACTTGAATAATAAATTACGAGATTATCAATTACAGGAGAGGAAAGAAGTCGAGCGCATATTACTTGAATTATCAGAAAAATTAATGCCTCATACACCTTCTTTAACACAAAATCACTATGTATTATCTCGTTTAGATATCGCAAATGCAAAAGCGCTGTATGCCAAACAAATTAAAGCAAATGAGCCGATTATTGATGAAGAAAACCATGTTGCAATTTGGCAAGCAAGACATCCGCTTATTTCGCCAAAATTAGTAGTTGCTAATGATATTATTTTAGGGCAAGAATATCAGTCCATTGTCATTACTGGACCGAATACGGGTGGTAAAACCATTCTTTTAAAAACGATTGGGATTATCCAATTAATGGCACAAATGGGATTATATATTCCCGCACTACCAGATAGTCGTGTAGGCGTCTTTACGCAAATTTTTGCAGATATTGGAGATGAACAATCGATTGAACAAAACTTGAGTACATTCTCATCTCATATGTCAAATATTGTTTCAATTTTACATAAAATTGATGAGAAAAGTTTAGTGTTAATGGACGAAATTGGTTCTGGAACTGACCCGCAAGAAGGAGCTTCACTTGCAATTGCTATTTTAGATTATATTGGGACAAAACAAAGTTATGTAATTGCAACAACTCACTATCCTGAATTGAAAGTCTATGGATATAATCGAGTAGGAACGATTAATGCAAGTATGGAGTTTGATAGTGATACGCTTCAACCAACGTATCGATTCCTATTAGGAGTTCCAGGACGAAGTAATGCCTTTGATATTTCGGCAAGACTAGGACTTCCAAAAGTTGTAATTGAACAAGCACGACAATTTATTTCTGTTGAAAGCCAAGAATTGAATGAAATGATTTCTGATTTAGAAAGAAAACGGCGTATTGTTGACCAAGAAAAATCAGTGATTCAACAGCAATTAAAAGAAAGTTCTCAATTATTAGAAGCATTGAAACTTGAAACTGAAAGCTTCAAAGAAAATAAAGCCCGACTCATTGAACAAGCAAAAGAAAAAGCTAATGAATTAGTGTCTCAAAGTCAAGAAGATGCAGAGAAAATCTTATCAGATATTCGTGCAATGCAATTGAAGAGTAAGGAAACAGTTGTAAAAGAACACGAATTAATTGAGAAGAAAACAGCTTTAACAGATTTGAAACACGAACAAGCGTTGAAGAAAAATAAAGTACTGAAACGAGAAAAAGCGAAGAAATCATTGCGTCTAGGACAAAGTGTAGAAGTTACAAGTTTTGGACAAAGAGGAACCTTAGTTGAAAAAATTTCTGATCAAGAATGGGTTGTTCAAATGGGCATTATTAAGATGAAAATGTCGGTTGAAGATTTGATTAGTATTGAGGAAGAACCAAGTAAGCCAACTCAAGTGATTGTGAAGAGCCATCGTTCAAGTCATGTTTCAACGGAATTGGATTTACGTGGAAAACGTTATGAAGAAGCTATCAAGGATTTAGAATTGTTCTTAGATGCAGCTTTATTAGCTGGATATCCTCGTGTGACGATTATTCATGGTCGTGGTACGGGTGCGATTCAACAAGGGGTTCATAAGACTTTGAAGAAACATCGTAGTGTGGCTTCTTATGAATTTGCTCCAATGAATATGGGAGGAAACGGGGCTACTGTAGTTTTATTTAAATAGTTTAGAAATAGACTTTTCTGATGTAGCAAAGGACGCCAGCAGTCTCGCAAAAGCGAGTCTCATGGCTAAAAATTGAGCCTAAGGTCTCAATTTTCCCTAGTACTCTTGCTACAGCGAAAAGTCTTTTCTAATTGCATGGATATATATGAATAAACGTAAATAATAGACTTTTCTGATATAGCAAAAGATAGAAGCAGACCTGCAAAAATGTTAGTTTCATTTGTCTTACTACTGTGGAATTTTTTGTGAGCAGAATATTTTGTAAATAGAATGAGGCTTGATATACTATGGTTACAAGTGAGAAGAAAGGGTGATTTTAATGGTACAATCATTAAATGATAGTAATTTTGTAGAAAAAACAAATGAAGGAGTTGTGTTAGTAGACTTTTGGGCACCTTGGTGTGGACCATGTCGTATGCAAGCTCCAGTTATCGATGCATTAGACGAAGAATTGGGAGATAAAGTGACTTTTGCAAAAGTAGATGTTGATGAAAATCCTAATACTGCTCGTCAATTTGGAGTAATGAGTATTCCAACTTTAATTGTTAAGAAAGATGGAGAAGTCGTAAATAAAGTTATTGGCTACCATTCTAAAGAACAATTAGAAGAATTGTTAGAACAATATTTATAGGAAAATGACTTTTCTATTAAATCCTGTCTGTGAATCAAATTGATTCTCGGCAGGATTTTTTTCGTATGATAAAATACCTTTTTTAAGGTAAATACTAAATTACAAATTGAATAATTAAACATAGATGTTAGGGTATTATATGTTTGTGACAAAAAGAGATCCAATATTAAACTGCAGTTAGGTAAAAATCATAAAATAGGTTCTTTTATGAAATCTATTATAACAGAAGAAATAGAACTTATACGAAAATGGACACCAATACCAACTACTTATCTAAGTAAAAAAATATAACTCAACATTAAATATGTTCCGAAACACTGTATAGGATGGGATAGTAAGGGGATTAAATATTATCAAATAAGAGTTATAGATGAATTTAGTAGAAAACGATTATCTAAAATTGTAGATGGGAAAAGCGTAACACATACAGTAGCCTTTTTAGATAATTTAGAAGATAAAATTGGATTGAGTATTAAAACCGTTCAACTGTTTTGTTTACAAGCCAATTGTCCCACAAGTTGTATTGACACTGGTTTGTGTCACAAATATATATGTTTCTTAGATTTTTTTGTAGATTCACTCACAAAATGTAGACTACAACTTTTATCAGTGATAAACTGACCATATAAGGATTAAATCGGTTAGGAGTGGGAAAAATGGGATGGAGAACAATTGTTGTTAAAGCGCATGCTAAGTTGTCGTATAAAAATAATTATTTAATTTACAAAGATTCAGAAATTGTAGAACAAATCCATTTATCAGAAATTGATATATTATTATTAGAGCGAACAGATATTGTAATTACGACAATGCTATTAAAACGATTAATGGATGAAAAAATATTAGTCATTATTTGTGATGATAAACGATTACCAATCGCTCAAGTGGTTCCTTATTATGGAAGTCATAATACCAGCTTACAATTAGCAAAACAACTTCAATGGGAGACGGATAAGAAAGTAGAAGTTTGGACAGAAATTATATTACAAAAAATGATGAATCAAGCAAGTTTTCTATACCAGCAAGATTATACTGTAAAATCAGAATCGTTAGGTAGACTAATTCATGAATTGCAATTAAATGATGTTACTAATCGAGAAGGTCATGCAGCAAGAATTTATTTTAAAACATTATTTGGAAGTAAGTTTACAAGAGAAGATTCTAGTGATATTAATGCTGCATTAGACTATGGGTACACATTGTTATTAAGTTTATTTGCAAGAGAAATTGTTTCAAATGGGTGTTTAACGCAATTAGGATTAAAGCATGCGAATCAATTTAATTCCTTTAATTTAGCAAGTGATTTAATGGAACCATTTCGTCCATTAGTTGATCAAATTGTTTATCAAAATCGTTATAAAGTTTTTGTAGATCTTAAAAGAGATTTATTTCAGTTATTTTGTAAAACGTATCATTATAATCAAAAAGAAATGTATTTATCGAATATTGTAAGTGAGTATACGAAAAAAGTAATTAAAGTTTTAAATGGGGAGAAGGCGGAAATACCGGTGTTTCGTCTATGAGTGAGAGATATATGCGAATGCTATTAATGTTTGATATGCCTGTAGAATCAGCAGAAGAAAGAAAAGCTTATCGACAATTTCGAAAATTTTTAATTAGTGAGGGATTTATTAAACATCAATATTCTGTTTATAGTAAATTATTGTTGAATGGAACTGCAAATCAAAGCATGATTGCACGATTAAAACAACATAATCCTAAAAAAGGGATGATTACGATTTTAACCGTAACAGAGAAACAATTTGCTAGAATGATATATTTATCAGGTGAAAGAAATCAATCAGTTGCTAATACTGAAGACCGATTGGTATTTTTGGGAGATGATGAAAATGATTAGAATTGGATTACCTTTAGCAGATGAAGAAATTCTTGTTGAGGGAGCAACATTATTAAGTATTGAATTAAGAGAAGCACTTGCTCGTACAGTAGAGGATTTTTATCGATATGATGGTGAGGGACGTTTGAAATTAGCGGATAAAAAATTCAAACCGATTAAAGAGTCAGAAGTAATGATTGTAACGGATATACTTGGGTATGATGTGAATTCAACAGCTATGTTAAAACTGATTTATGGGGATATTGAAAATCAATTAAATGAAAAGCCGGAAGTTAAATCAATGATTGAAAAATTAACAGATACAATTACAGAATTAATTAGTTATGAACTAGTTGAAAATGAATTGGATTTAGAATATGACGAAATAACGATTCAAGAATTAATTAAGGTTTTAGGAGTTCAAATTGAAACAAGAAGTGATAGTCTGTTAGATAAAATAATGGAAATTATTCAAGTGTATAAATATTTGAGTAAAAAGAAATTATTAGTTTTTGTGAATGTGCTAGTCTATTTTCAAAAAAGAGAAGTAGAAGAAATTCTAGATTACATTAGTTTAAATCACCTAGATATTTGTTTTTTAGAAGGGAAGTTAGTAGAGGATTTCTCAATGCTTAGCTATAAAATCGATGAAGATTTTTGTTTTTTTACAAAAAAAGTATAAAAAAGATGTCGAATCGACATCCACGTATGAAACGTTGTTTACGGACAAGCCTTATTTTAACTTGCTGTGTTGTTCTGAATAGTTCCACAATTAAAGTATACAATAAATAGTTTGAAATGTAAACGTTTTTTGGTAAAATTAATCTGTGAACAATTTCTTAAAGAGGTGGGAAATATGAGAAAAAATTACTCAATTGGATTAGATATCGGGACAAATAGTGTTGGGTATAGTGTTATTTTCGATGATAATTATAAAGTTCCAGTAAAAAATGCAAAAGTTTTAGGGAATACCGATAAAAAATCAATTCGTAAAAATCTAATGGGTTCAGTACTATTTGATGGTGGTGAAACAGCGATGGCCCGTAGAATGAAGCGTACAAATCGCCGTAGAATTGAACGAAGAAGAAATCGGATCCGTTATTTACAAGAAATTTTTGCGCCTTTTATGATGCAAGTGGATGAAAATTTCTTTGCAAGATTACAAGATTCATTTTTATGGGAAGAGGATAAACCACACGGTAAATATCCATTTTTTGGAAATGTAGAACAAGAAGTTGCATTTCATGATAACTATAAAACCATTTATCATTTAAGAAAAGAATTGGCAGATGGAAAAGAAAAAGCGGATTTACGTTTAGTCTATTTAGCTTTAGCTCATATTGTTAAGTTTAGAGGGCATTTTTTAATTGAAGGAAATGTAGATGTTGAAAATAATGATATTCAACAATTATTTGATGAATTTTTAGTAGTCTATAGTGCCTATTTTGAAGATAGTTCTGTACTAGAAAAGAAAATGGAAGTAAGAGAAATTTTAACAGAGAAAATTAGTAAATCTGCTAAAAAAGATAAAATTGTACAAACTTACTCGCTTGATAAAAAGAGTCCGTTAATTGAATTTTTAAAATTAATCGTAGGTAATTCAGGGGAATTTAAAAAGATATTTGAGTTAGATGAAAAATCTTCTCTCCAATTTTCTAAAGAAAGTTATGAAGATGACCTAACTGCAATATTGGAACAAGTAGGAGACGAAGTAGCGGATGTATACCTAGCTGCTAAGAAAGTTTATGATAGTGTTGTTTTGGCGAATATTTTATCCATTAAGAATAAAAATACAAAAGCGCCTCTGTCTGCTGCTATGATTGAAAGATATGAAAATCATCAAGAAGAGTTAGCCGAATTAAAACAATTTTTCAAAGCAACTCTAGAAAGAGAAACATATAAGGAATTCTTTAATGATTCTAAAAAAGACGGGTATGCCGGTTATATTGATGGTAGTACAACTCAAGAAGCTTTTTATAAGCAATTGAAGAAGTTATTTGAAGCAACAGAAGCTCCAGAATTATTCAAAGAAAAATTAGTACGAGAAGACTTTTTAAGAAAACAACGTACATTTGATAATGGATCAATTCCGCATCAAATTCATCAAAAAGAATTCGAAGCTATTATTGAGCGACAAGCTGTATTCTATCCATTTTTATTAGAAAATAAAGATAGATTAGTCAAAATTTTTGAGTTTAGAATTCCATATTATGTTGGACCATTAGCGAAAAATCAACAAAGTCCATTTGCCTGGGCAACTTATCATACGGATGAACCAGTACGTCCATGGAATTTTGAAGAAATTGTCGATACAAAAGTTGCTGCAGAAGAATTTATTCATCGTATGACTAATTATGACATTTACCTACCGGATCAAAAAGTGTTGCCAAAGCATAGTTACTTATATGAATTATTTGCAGTTTACAATGAATTAACAAAAATTCAATTTGTAGATGATCAAAATTATAAATCTTATTTTAATGCGAAAACTAAGAAAGATATTATCGATAATGTGTTTAAAAAAGAAAGAAAAGTTACGTATGAAAAACTAATGAACTATCTAAAAGTTGCGTATGCTGATTTTAGAATAGAAAGCATTGTTGGTTTAAGTGAACATACGAACGCTTTTAATGCTTCATTAGGAACGTATCATGATTTATTAAAATTAAAAGTGGATAAGGACTTTTTAGATAATGAATCTAATCTTCCGATAATCGAAGATATTATTTTAACATTAACGATTTTTGAAGATCGGAAAATGATTCGTGAACGTTTAAGTCAGTATGAGTCTAATTTTGACGAAAAAGTTATGAAACGTTTAGAAAGACGTCATTATACAGGATGGGGAAGATTATCTAAAAAATTAATTGATGGAATTAGAGATAATGGGAAAACAATTTTGGATTACTTAAAAGATGATCCTGCTGGCAATCGTAATTTTATGCAATTAATTCGAGATGATTATTTAACATTTAAAAAACAAATTGCAGAAGCTCAAGTAGTTGGAGAAGAGGATAGTTTAGTAGAACAAGTACAATCTCTTGCTGGAAGTCCTGCTATTAAAAAAGGTATTTTACAAACAATGAAAATTGTAGATGAACTTATTAAAATTATGGGATATAAACCAACAAGTATTGTCATTGAGATGGCTAGAGAAAATCAAACAACTGCTCAAGGATTGAAACAATCAAGAACAAGATTTAAGAAATTATCTGAAAGTTTGAAGTTATTATCAAGTAAGCTTCTAGAAGACCATAATATTACGAATAAAGAATTAATGAAGGAAAAGCTATACTTATACTGTTTACAAAATGGAAGAGATATGTATATTGATGAACCATTAGATATTAACCGCTTAAGTGATTATGATGTAGATCATATTATTCCTCGTAGTTTCCTTCCAGATGATTCCATTGATAATAAAGTATTAGTTAGTTCAAAAGAGAATCGTGGAAAATCTGATGATGTTCCAAGCATAGAAGTTGTGAATCGAATGGATGCATATTGGAGAGTTTTATTAAATGCAAAATTAATGAGTGAGTCTAAATATAATCGATTGACAAAAGCACGTCATGGTGGATTAACAGATAAAGATAAAGAAGGATTTATTCATAGACAATTAGTCGAAACACGACAAATTATAAAACATATCGCAAGAATTTTAGATGAAAGATGGAATTCAAATGTAGATGAATCGGGTAAAAAAATCTATGAAGTTAAAATTGTAACCTTAAAATCTAGTTTAGTATCTAACTTTAGAAAGATGTTCGATATTCCTAAAATTCGTGATTTGAATCATTATCATCATGCTCATGATGCCTATTTAAATGCGGTAGTGGGAAATCTTTTAATGAAGAAATATCCGAGATTAGCTCCTGAATTTATTTATGGGCAACATTTACATCTGAGTCGTAAGCCGAATGAAGAAGAAAAAGCAACTAAAAAAGTAATTCTATATTCAAATGTTTTGAATTTTTTAAAAGATGATAGAGAACAGACAGATTCCAAAGGAAATGTGATTTGGAATAAGGATCAACATATTGGAATGATTAAGAAAGTTATTTTTAACAACCAAGTAACCGTTGTGAAGAAAACGGAGGTTCAATCTGGTGGGTTTACTAATGAAACAGTTGAGAAAAAAGGAACTTCTGACAAGTTAATTCCACGTAAAAACGGATGGGATACGAATAAATATGGTGGAGTAAAAGGGGAAAATATTGCCTATTCTGTACTGTTTGAGTATGAAAAAACTAAAGGAAAGAAAAATGTTAAGGTCAAAGAGATTATAGGAGTATCGATTATGAATCAAAAACGATTTGAAGAGAATCCTAAAGAGTTCCTTGAAGTATGGGGGTATACTAATATTCAGAAAGATTCATTTATAATTCTTCCAAAATACACTCTATTTGAATTGGAAAATGGTAAACGACGTCGACTAGCGAGCCATCAAGAATTACAAAAAGCAAATGAATTAACCTTATCAGAAGATTTTACACTATTGTTATACCATGCAATTCATAGAAGTGATGAAGAAAATAAGAAACATCGAGAATATCTAGAACAGCATCAATCAGAATTTAGAGAGTTGTTTGATTTCATTGTTGAAAGATCTGAACAATGGATTGTTAAGCCGACAGCAATAGCTAAATTAAGAAAAATAATGGATAAAAATTATGAAAAAGCTTCAATTGATGAACTTTCAACAGCAATTTTATCTCTATTAACGTTTACTCAAGCAGGTGCATCGGCAGCTTTTCAATTTTTTGGAGAACAAATTGATCGACAACGTTATTCAACGGTTACGGAAATTTTAACTGGTACATTAATCTATCAATCCGTTACAGGTTTCTATGAAACAAGAATAGATTTGGATATAGAAAAGTAATATAATTTAAGTAACAAAATAAATAATTAAATATAATAAATGGAATCGTTCAGAGCTGAAGTCTTGCTAGGACGAATGGTGCGATTACGAAACCGTGCGGAAAATTTGATGTGCGAGGTTTTAGAGCTGTGTTGTTCTGAATGGTTCCAAAATATATGAAGAACAAGTATCAATTACTGATAAGTTTTAGAGCTGTGTTGTTCTGAATGGTTCCAAAATTTATTTTCTATTTGTCAACACTTAAAATAAGTTTTAGAGCTGTGTTGTTCTGAATGGTTCCAAAATTCCTGTTTTCATCATTAAGACAAATTTACTGTTTTAGAGCTGTGTTGTTCTGAATGGTTCCAAAATTTCTTTACTCATTTCTATTCCTCCACGTATGTTTTAGAGCTGTGTTGTTCTGAATGGTTCCAAAATGACAGACCACTACTCTCATCCTACAGATGAGTTTTAGAGCTGTGTTGTTCTGAATGGTTCCAAAATCAAAATTTTTATGGCTAATAAATATAATATGTTTTAGAGCTGTGTTGTTCTGAATGGTTCCAAAATAACAAGAAAGCAAAAGAATTGTCCCATTGAGTTTTAGAGCTGTGTTGTTCTGAATGGTTCCAAAATGAATTGTTTTTTATCTCCACGCATGAATCCGTTTTAGAGCTGTGTTGTTCTGAATGGTTCCAAAATTTCCTACTGCTGCTAAGTAAATAGCCCCACGTTTTAGAGCTGTGTTGTTCTGAATGGTTCCAAAATTTAGACTTGTTAATATCGTGTTCAATAGTAGTTTTAGAGCTGTGTTGTTCTGAATGGTTCCAAAATAGTTGCCTTCTGCACTCTATTCTAGCAGATGTTTTAGAGCTGTGTTGTTCTGAATGGTTCCAAAATTCCCTCAAACTCACGAATATAGTAAGTATAGTTTTAGAGCTGTGTTGTTCTGAATGGTTCCAAAATTCAACAATTAGCCGAAATGTTGGAAACAATGTTTTAGAGCTGTGTTGTTCTGAATGGTTCCAAAATTATGCTGACTCTACAAACTGGTCTGCTGTATGTTTTAGAGCTGTGTTGTTCTGAATGGTTCCAAAATTGAACAAGCTATATATCTTGATAATGTCCGGTTTTAGAGCTGTATTGTTCTGAATAGTTCCAAAATAATTAGATATTGAAAAAAGTGTATCTTGGTTTTCATTATTCTATTTGTAAGAGTGTTGGTTTTATAACCATTAGCAAAATGCAGAAAGAGTGAACATTGGTCAGGGAATAAATAAACTAACACACAAGAAACAAAAAGAAGCATATGCTAAAGGATACCAATTCCATAAATAGCAATTAGAATCTATCTAGGTGTTTTTTGCATCCAGTAATAAGATTCTTGGTGGTTCAGCAACTTCTTTCTTTGCCATGGTACTATTGGCATTGTTGTCATTGATTGTCAAAATCATAGAAATAATGACAAAAAAATAACACCGCTCATGACTTTGACTAGCTGAGTGGTGTTAAATCATCATAAAATAGCCACCGTCTTTTTAACGGTCTACAAGAGAGTCGAGTTATCGCTCGGCTCTTTTTGTATCTTTAGTATAACACAAATTGTGTAATTTATAAATCATCCGAGCAACCATTGATCTGTTTATAAGCGTTAATCTAAAAATGTATATTCGTTTCATTTGCGTATAAAAAATTTTTTCTTCTTAAATTTTAGTTGAGATACCAAAAATTATTTTCTAAAGAGGTTGACAAAACGAAATAAAAGGATTATAGTTAGTTACACAAGTAGTTAACCGGTAAAGTGTTTGATTTTATAGAAAGGAAGAGAGGAATGAAATTTGATTTTCAAAGTGACTTGCCGCTATTTCAGCAAGTGGCTTACCAACTAGAATTAGAAATTTTTAGAGGAACTTATCAAGAAGGGGATCAAGTTCCTTCAACAACAGAGATATCCACGAGTTATCAAATTAATCCAGCAACAGTATTAAAGGGGATGAATTTATTGGTTGCACAAGATATTTTAGAAAAACGTAGAGGATTAGGAACATATGTTAGCGTAGGTGCAATGCACATTATCCAAACAAAACGACAAAAAGAATTTTTGGAATCGACCATTCCAACGATTGTTCAAGAAGCACAAACATTAGGAATTAGTAGTCAGGAACTATTATCAATGATAGAAAAAGAAATGACTCGATAAGGAAGTGAAAGAAATGACATTAGAAGTTAGAAATTTATCAAAAAAATATAAAAAAAATCTTGCAGTAAAAGATGTGAGCTTTACATTACAACCAGAAAGCATTTATGGATTACTAGGTAGAAATGGTGCTGGAAAAAGTACGGTTTTAAATATGATTGCCCATCGAATTGAAAAAAATTCAGGAGAAATCTTATTAGATAATCAGCCATTATGGACAACTCCAGAAAAAATGAGTGATGTATACTTATCAAGTCCTGAAAATTGGTTCCCAATTGATTGGAAAGTGAAAAAAATTGTTAAAGTTTTCCAACAAATTTATCCAGAATTTGATACCGAGTTTGCCGAAGAATGTATGAAAGTATTCGGAGTGGATGAGAAAAAGAAATTAGTCGAATTATCTACAGGGTATAAAAGTATTGTGAAGTTAATATTAGCATTAAGTTTTTAGATGAACCAGTTTTAGGATTAGATGCAAACCATCGTCAATTATTTAATAAAAAATTATTAGAAGCGTATGCTCGTAGACCAAGAACTTTTGTGATTGCTACTCATTTGATTGAAGAAATCTCTTACTTATTAGAAGAAGTCATTGTGATTCGTGATGGGGTCACTTTCCAACAATCAAGTGTTGAAGAAATTTTACAACATGCTTATTTAGTAACAGGATCAAAAGCAGTTGTGAGTGAATTTATTGCAAATCAAACGATTATTCATCAAGAGGAAGTTGGTAATCAATTACAAGCAGTGATTATTTCACAACAAGTTCCTCAAGAATCAGTTGATTATTCTGTTCGTCGCTTAACATTACAAGAGTACTTTATTCAACTAACTCGTAAGGAAGGTGAATGAGATGTCTAGATTTTATCAATTATTAAAAATTCAAATTTTGGATTATTTACGTATTTTATTAATTGGTTTAGGTTCCTATTTGGGTGTCATTAATGTTTTAAATTTTATAGATAGATCAGAGGGATTTTCATTTACAATTAATTTACCAGCCATAAGTTTTTTAGCGATTACTTTATTAGGAATAGCTTTTTCAGTTGCTGATTTTAGAATAATGAATCAATTGAGTTTTACAAGAATGGAGCAATATAAATTTCCAATTTATATGGGAGTTATTATGACAACATTATTAACACTCAAAAATATTTTCTTTTATGTATTAGCTAGTAAAGCAGCTTCAGTAGGAATTAAATTAATTCAATGGACTGATTTAGAAAATAACTTTGTTTTAGGAACTTTTTCTTTATGGGGATGGTTACTAGTGATGTTTTTATTCTCATCAATTATAGGGTTTATTCTAAATAAGTTTAATAATCAAAAGATTGTGTTAGTCGTTACTGCAACAAGTTTAGGGG
>ERZ773211.99-NODE-99-length-20865-cov-4.21788_pt1 | contig 20865 bp, 23 predicted proteins | sample MGYA00511914_ERZ773211 | MGnify/ENA primary metagenome ERZ773211 (study PRJEB29015, sample SAMEA2738163) | human oral metagenome | biome: human oral; feature: human-associated habitat; material: saliva | place: China | collected 2242 ...
AAAATACCGACCTCCAAAAGTTAGATTTTTGGTCTAACTTTTTGGGGTCGGAACACGCAAGAGCGAGTCTCATTGCTAAAAATTGAGCCTAAGGTCTCAATTTTTCCAGTGATAAAATCTGCAATAGCAGTTTTTATCACTCGAGCTACCGCGAGAAGTCTATTTATTTGGACGTGTGGTTACGAGTGAACGTAAAAAAGTAAGACTTCTCTGAAGTAGAAAAGTGAACGTAACTGAGCGTGAGCTACTTCGGGAAGTCTTTTTTCATTTTTTATGAAAAAATTCTCTCATTTTCATAAAAAAACATTGAATTATGTAAAGTTATAGTATAGACTACTGTATATACAGTAGAGAAGGGGATATATTCAATGAAAAAGAATAGATTTTTAACGTTAACAGCTTTACTAACAGCAATTGCGATTGTTGTTCCAATCATAATGCCATTTAAAATTGTCATTCCACCGGCATCTTATACTTTAGGAAGTCACGTAGCTATTTTTATTGCGATGTTTCTTTCACCATGGATGACTGTATTTGTTGTATTGGGTTCTACTATTGGTTTCTTTCTAGCAGGATTCCCATTTATTATTGTGTTACGAGCATTTTCTCATATTTTATTTGGAACTTTAGGTGCTCTTTATTTGAAAAAGTTCCCGAATATATTAGAAAATAAAAAATCTTCATGGATTTTCAATATTGTTTTAGCAATTATTCATGCCATTGGTGAAGTTTTTGTATGCTTTGTCTTTTATAGTGTGACAGGTCAAGATCTTCAAAAATTATTGTATGTCTTATTTGTCTTAGTGGGGGTTGGTACGATTATTCATAGTATGGTAGACTATGTAATAGCGATTGGTATTTATCGTTCATTAAAGAAAATCCATAAGAGAGAGGCGTAAAAGTGACCATAAAACGTAGAAAAGAATTATTAACATTATTAAAAGAATCTTCATCAGCGATTAATGGACAACAATTGGCGGATCATTTTCATGTAACTAGACAAATTATTGTACAGGATATTGCTATTTTAAGAGCTGATGGGGAGGAGATTATTTCTACGAATAGGGGTTATATTCATTCTGGTTCAAAGGAATCCAAACAGATGCAACGTTTGTTTAAAGTAAAGCATAGTGTGAATGATATTGAAGAAGAGTTAGCGGCTATTATTGATAATGGAGGTAGAGTGAAAACTGTTTTAGTGGATCATCCGGTTTATGGAGAGATTCAAACTCTATTGAAAATGACTTGTAGAAGAGATATTTATGATTTCATGAAACAAGTGGAGGAAACAGAATTCCGTCCTTTGTCTGAGATTACTGATGGGGTTCATTATCATTTAGTGGAAGCTGATACGAAGCAAGATTTAGATGAAGTTGAAAGAGCTTTGAGAAAGTTAGGGTTCTTAATTGATGACTCTTTATAAAATACGTTTAGACTTTCTAGTATAGTAGTAAACGACGCCAGCAAACCTTCGGTTTCATTGCTACTACTATAGAAAGTCTTACGTGTATTTTTCTCCATGTAAATTCTAAAAACAAGACTTACTTTAGCGGTAAGTCTTGTTTTTTGTTTATCCATTATTCGTTTAATTTTGTTGAATCAGTTTATAAGCTGGGGAGTTTTCTAATTCTTGTTTTCGGTATTCCAGTAAGAAGTCGAGTACTTCTTGTGCAATGGAAGAAATAGGGGAAGTTTGTTCTAATCCTTTAGCAATCCAGGAAATATAGCTATTAAAATCTTCATCCTCTTCAATTTCTAATAACGTTTGAAAATTCTCTGGATGGAATAATCCTAATTGTTGTCTACGAGTATGAATGCTCATCCAATGACGATGGTCGAATGATATCAATTCAATATGAGGTTTCATTGAATCGATTAACTCTTCAAAAGAAGAAGCAATCGTTAACCATTGATCCATCTCTATATCTATGAGGCGAATGCTAGGTTCTTTTCCTTTTTCGAGATAATCAAAACAATAGTAAACAGATTCATCTTTAAAAAAGGGAATAAAATAATCGGGTAGTCCTGTTTCTTCAGGAGAAAAACAGTCATCCAATAAACTCATCCAATTTCCCTGTTCTAATCCTGCAATACCATTTAAGAGAGTATAATCTAATCCAAAACGAGTAGGTTCGATTGTGTCAATTTTTGAATGAAGAAAATAACCCGCTCCTTCCTGTTGAATCCATTGTAAATAACTTTCAGGTAAGTCTCCAATAGTCCATTGATGATGGATAGGTGTAGTAGGATCTAATAGTACTTTTGTAAAAGATTGTTGAATGAGTGACATGTTTTCCTCCAAAATTAGGTCTAAAGTATGAGGTAAGTTGTTGTAAATATGGTAGAATAAGCTCAATTAATCGATAATAGTTTGCAAAACTAATTCGATTTGTTACAATTAACTGTATAAAATATAAAGGAGTGTGTCAATATGACATTATGGATTATTTTAGGAATTATTGCAGTAGTCATTATTTGGGCTGTATCTGCATATAATGGCTTAGTAAAATTAAAAAACTGGGTAAGCGAAGCTGCTGCTCAAATTGATGTTCAATTAGGGAGAAGAAATGATTTAATTCCGAACCTTGTAGAGACTGTTAAAGGGTATGCTAAACATGAACAAGAAACACTTTCTCAAGTTATTGCAATGAGAAATCAATTAACAAATATGGGAAGTGATGCGTCTGTTCAAGAGAAAATGGATGTTTCAAATCAATTAAGTGGAACATTAAAAACAATTTTTGCTCTTTCAGAAAGCTATCCTGATTTAAAAGCAAATACTAACTTCATTAAATTACAAGAAGAATTAACAAATACAGAAAATAAAATTGCTTATTCACGTCAATTATATAATTCAAGCGTGGCACAATATAATATTAAAATTCAAATGATTCCAAATAATATTATTGCAAATATTGGTGGATTTACAAAAGAAGCAATGTTAGAAATTCCAACAGAAGCACGTGAAGTGCCAAAAGTTCAATTTTAAAATTGAGCGTAGGTGAAAAAGATGATGTATGAACAAATTGCTGCCAATAAAAGAAAAACTTGGGTGGTAGTAGGATTCTATCTCATATTATTTTTATTGGTAGGTATTGCTCTAGGTTACACCTTAATCGATAATGCTGTTGCAGGAATGGTTATTGCACTAGTTGCAGGTGGGCTATATACCATGATGATGATGAGTCAATCAACAGATGTTGTGATGCGATTAAATCATGCTAGTGAAGTGACTGAATACGAACAAGCACCTCAATTGTGGCATATTGTAGAAGATATGGCGATGGTTGCAAAAGTTCCAAGACCAAGAATATTTGTGATTGATGATGACTCTCCGAATGCCTTTGCAACAGGAAGTTCTCCTGAAAAAGCGGCTGTTGCTGTAACAACAGGGTTATTACAACGTTTGAATCGTGAGGAATTAGAAGGAGTTTTAGCTCATGAATTTGCTCATATTCGAAATTATGATGTAAGATTACAAACTATTGCAATTGCGCTTGGAGCAGTGATTGCTATTTTAGTCCAATTTGGAAGTCGAATGATGTTTTGGGGACGAACTTCTAGACGTTCAAAAGATGACGAAAATGGACTTGCAGTAATTATGATGGTGATTTCCATTTTAGCAATGATATTAGGACCATTAATGTCAACTATTTTACAATTAGCGATTTCAAGAAATCGTGAATATTTAGCAGATGCAACTGCAGTAGAATTTACTCGAAATCCTCAAGGATTGATTTCAGCACTTGAAAAAATCTCTCAAGCTCCAGCAATGGAAGAAGCGGATCCTCAAAGTGCAGCATTATATATTGCCAATCCTTTTAAAAAAGGAAATGAAGAAAAAGATTCTTGGTTTGCTACTCATCCAGCAACAAGTAATCGTATTAAACGTCTAAGAGAAATGTAAGAATAAAGACAGTTGAAGTTTTATAGGGAAGGCTTCGATTGTCTTTATTTCAATTTTGTTACAAAGAAAAAGCTTTCACATATAATTTGTAATGAAATAAATATACATAAATAGGGATAATTCCCCTATAATAGTAATGAGGAATAAGATTAAGGGAGGAGTTTTGTGATGCAATCAATTTATGTACATTTAGATTCGATTTCTAATCATGTATTAAGTAGTTCGGTTCATTTTCAACCAACTGTATTGTCACAAAATGAAGTTCCTAAAAATATATTATTATTAAAGGGACGTTCTCCATTAGCTATTTATGATGATTATACAGGATTTTATTATATTAAAGATGAAAAAAAAATCATTGTATTTTTAGAAGAAGTTCAAAATAGTGTTACCGAATATAATTGGATTGATTTTGAATCCTTAGAATTTTTACATCAATTAACACCTCAAGAAATTGCTGATTTATTATATATTTCGCATGCAAATACACATTTACATTCTCCATTTTTTTATAAACTACAAAATAATTTTATCTTTTTAAATGTAGGGCAAGAATTTACAAAAGTTTATTATCGTAAGATGGATGATTTTTATCGACAATTAGCCTTTCAATTGATAAATAAGATGAGTAAGGAAATGACTCGCTTAAGTAGACGTTTATTTTTCAATCAAGAGAAAAAGGCTGAAGAATTACCGGTAGAATTATTAAAAGAGTTAGTAACTTATTTTAAAGTTGGTATGGTTTTTTCAACAGAAAGAATTACAAAGGATATGAAAGCCTACACGATTCCATTATATATTGCAGAAGATCGATATCATGTAATGGAAAATGTGTATATTAAGGAAAATTTATTTGGTCAACTCATGTATCATGAAGAAAACGGTTGGTCATTAGAGATTTATAAACGAAAAACAGGAATTTTATAGAACGTTCTTGAAAGAAGTTGCTTACTTTCTTTAAGAACGTTTTTTTGATAAAATATTAATAGTAAATTAGAAAAGAGGTTAGGTTATGTATTATGTAAAAAATCAAAGAAATGGTAAAGAAATTTATGATGCAACAACGAATTTGGCAATCGAATATTTCTTATTAAATGAGAAAAAATTAGATAAGCCGATTTTGTTATTTTATGTAAATGAAAATGCGATTATTATTGGGAAAAATCAAAATACTTATGAAGAAGTCAATCAAGATGGAGTTGATTCGTTAAAAGTCCAAGTTGTTAGACGTTTTTCTGGTGGGGGAGCCGTTTATCATGATATGGGAAATATTTGTTTCTGTTTTATTACAGAAGATGATGGAGATAGTTTCCGTGATTTTGGGAAATTTACTCAACCGGTTATTCGTGCGCTACATAAAATGGGAGCAACTGGCGCTGAACTTCAAGGAAGAAATGATTTACTTATCGATGGCAAGAAATTCTCCGGAAATGCGATGTATTCAAATAATGGTCGTTTAACGGCTCATGGAACATTGATGCTGGATGTGGATGTAACGATTTTACCACAATTATTACGTCCAAAAGCTGATAAAATTGCATCAAAAGGAATTAAATCTGTTCGTTCACGTGTCACAAATATTAAACCTTATTTGGCAGAAGAATTCCAAGATTTAGATATTTTACAATTTAGAGAAGTGTTATTAAAAAATATTTTCGAAGTGGAAGATACTTCACGCATTAAAGAATATGTTCTAACAGAAGAAGATTGGGAAAAAATTGAAGAGTTGAGAAAGATGTATTTTAATAATCCTGATTGGAACTATGGAAAAAATCCAAAATTTGCGTTAACACAATCGAAACGTACAACAGCAGGACAAATTGAATTCCATTTAAATGTTGAACAAAATCGTATTAAAGAGATTAAAATTAACGGGGATTTCTTTGGTCTTGGAGAAATTAGTGACGTAGAAGAAAAATTAACAGGAATTGAATATCAACGAGATGCAGTTTCTAGAGTATTTGAGACTATTGATGTTCGTAAATATTTTGGAAATGTAGAGGCTGAAGAATTAGTAGAGTTATTATTGAGCTAATACGAATGATAGAAAAGGTGTTATTACTTTACATTCTATGAAAATTCGTTACAATAGTACTATTCTTATAAATAATGAATGAATTTTTAAATGTAATGTAAGTGAGGTGAATATTATGGAAATGGAACGTATTAATGATGATACTATTTTAGTCAGAATTGAAAATGAAGATTTACAAGAACGTGGTACTTCTGTTTCAGAGTTGTTAGCTAATCCTACAGAAATAGAAGAATTTTTCCATAGTATTTTAGTAGAGATGGATGTTATTGATCAATTTGAAGATTCTGAAGGAATGAGTTTTCAAGTGATGCCGAATCCTGAAGGAATTGAATTATATGTTACAAAATATGTTGAAAAAACAGATATAGAAGCAGATAGTGAACGTTTTGTTCGAAATTTAGTGGATACAATTCAACATTCTTTAGGGCATCGAATGGGGAAACCGAAAAAAGAGAAAAAAGTAGAGCTTCCTGACAAAAAAGAACAAACTATGGAGCCGCTTGATTGTACAGTATTTTTTGATACATTTGAGGACTTTGTACAGTTAGCAAAAATGTATCCTTATAATGTCCAGCAATCATCTTTATATCGCTATAGTAATTATTATTTCCTTCATGTCTATCAAGATGTTTTTGGAGGAGAAGATTTTACTGCTGATTTAGCACTTTTAAGAGAATTCGGAGAATTTTCAAGAGTATCTTGGGAAGTGATTCAAGAATATGGTGAAGTGATGATGAAAGAAAAAGCGATTGAAACAGCTAAAAAATATTTTAAATAATTGGAATAGTGGGAGTGAGCAAAACAATTTCTGTCATTTGCTGACTCCACTATTTTTATAGAGGAGTAAAAATCATGAATGAAACGATTAAAACACAATTAAATCACCGCTCTATTCGAGCGTTTCAGGAGCAAGAATTAACAAAAGAAGAAGTGGAATTATTAGTAGATGTCGCAAGACATACTGCAACGAGTAAATTTATGCAAGCTTATTCGATTATTAGTATTACAGATCCAACATTAAAAGCTGCTTTTTCTGCAATTTCAAAACAACCATATGTTGAAAATAATGGGCATTTATTTTTATTTGTAGTAGATTATCATCGTAATGTTCAATTAACAAAGGCGCAAGACAGACCTGCCAAATTACAAGAGACTGCAGATTATTTTATCGCAAGATTAACGGATGCAACCATTGCGGCTCAAAATATGGTAGTAGCAGCTGAATCACTAGGAATGGGAACAGTATTTTTAGGAAGTTTACATAATGATGCTCAACAAATTATCGATTTATTAGGATTACCGGAGTATACATTCCCAGCAGTTGGATTAGCCGTAGGATGGCCAAATCAAGAACCTCAATTAAAACCACGTTTACCAAAAGAAGTGATGCATATGGAAAATCACTATCAAGTACTGGAAAATCCATTAAAAGAAATTGAAGCATATGATGAAGAAATTACAAGTTACTATGATACAAGAGATTTAAATCATCGAGTGGACAGATTCAGCAAACAAGTGGCGGATAAAATGGAAACATTATCTCCAAAAAGATTAGCGCTATTAGAAGTAATTCAGCAACAAGGATTTTTGAAAAAATAAAATATTAGATTTTTTTGAATGAAGGAATTCCAATTAAAACAGAATTGAGTAAAGAAAAGAGGATAAAAATGGATATTAAAGATTTTACAGAACATGAACAAAAACAAATTAATGCAGGATTAACGACTTCTGTTATTAGTGATAAAGAAGCAGCAAAAAAAATTCTTGAATTAGTACCAAGTGAATGGATTAAGAAAATTCCATTTTTAGTGAGAGCTCATGCAACAACAAGAACAGTAGCAAGAGTTGCAAAACAGTATCCAGAACTTTATGCAGTAGCTAAACAAGAAGGCCCTTTACCTGAAAAGGAAAGAGAAGAATTAAGAGAAATTATGACAAATATTTTTGCAGCAAAAATGAATAAGCATAAAATTAAGTAAATCAAAAAGCTCAGCCATATTTTTCATGGCTGGGCTTTGTAACTTTAAATGTTTAAACTGTCATAAACTGATTGTTTCATTTCTGAGATTTCAAGTACTCTTGTGTGTCTGATTTCTGCTTCTAGTACACTTGTAACGGCTAGAGGAATTTCTACTCCGCTTAATTGACGTACTTCATCGATTAATTGTTGATCACTTAAAGCACTAACGTCAGAGTCTTTTACAGCCGATACAACACTTTGTGGGAATTTGTATGGGCTTGCTGTTGATACAATAACTGTAGGAGTGTTGTCTTTTGTTTCTTGTTGATATTTATCATAAGCACATTGAGCTACTGCTGTATGTGGATCTAATAAATAGTTTTCTTTAGATAAAACAGATTTAATCGTTTGGGCTGTTTCTTCTTGGCTAGCACGAGCAGCATAAAACTCTTCATATGCGTGTAACACTTCTTTTTCGATATGATAGTGACCATTGTTTGTTAATGAATCCATTAATGCTTTTGTTTCTTCGGCATTGCTTCCTGTCATTTCGAAAATTAATCGTTCTAAGTTACTTGAAACTAAAATATCCATACTTGGAGAACTTGTTATTTCAAATTTTCTTTGACGATTATATGTTCCTGTGTGGAAGAAGTCTACTAATACATCATTTTCGTTTGAAGCACAGACTAATGTTTGGATTGGAACACCTAATTGTTTTGCATAATAAGCTGCTAAAATATTTCCGAAGTTTCCAGTTGGAACAACAACATTCATAGCTTCACCAATTTGAAGAGCTCCTTGTTTTACTAATTGTGCATAAGCATAAACATAATACACCACTTGTGGGCATAAACGACCAATGTTGATAGAGTTAGCAGAAGAAAGTTGGAATCCTTTTTCTGCTAATGTTTGGTTTAAATCTGCATCATTAAATAGTTTTTTCACCATTGTTTGAGCATCATCAAAGTTTCCTTTAACACCATAAACAAATGTATTGTCTCCAGCTTGAGTAACCATTTGACGTTCTTGAATCGTACTTACGCCACCTTTTGGATAAAAGACAATAATTTTTGTATGAGGTACATCTGCAAATCCTGCTAAGGCAGCTTTTCCTGTATCTCCAGAAGTAGCGGTTAAAATAACAATATCTTTGTCCTGTTGATTTTTCTTAGCCGCAGTTGTTAATAAATAAGGTAAAATGGATAAGGCCATATCTTTAAAGGCAATGGTACGTCCATGGAATAATTCCATAATATAGGCATTACCAACTTTTTTTACAGGTGCAATTGCTGGATCATCAAAAGTTGTATCATAAGCAGAGTGAATACAATGTTGTAATTCTTCGTCTGAAAAGTCAGTTAAAAATGCTTTTAAAATTGGGAATGCAATTTCTTGATAAGATTGGTATTGCAATGTTTCCCAGTTCAATGATAATTGTGGCATTGTCGTTGGAACGTATAACCCTCCATCTTCAGCAATCCCTTTTAAAATTGCTTGAGAAGCTGTTACACGATTGTTTTTATCTCGAGTACTAATATAGTGTAATTCTGTCACAATTTATCCTCCTTTATCTCTTCTAATGCTTTGTATTTTACCATAAGTTTTTCTATGTGCCTACTAAGTTGAATAAAAGAGGCGTTTAAAAAAAGAGGTTAGAAATTTGCCTCCTAACCTCATAAAAAATTATGCTTCCTGTCTGAAATAAAGTTTATTTTTTAAACTCTTTAATAATAATAACCCAAAGATTGTTGTGAAAGTGATTTTAATCAAATCTGGTAAAATAAATGGAACTACCACGAGATTGATAGCTTTTGAAAAATCAGCATGTGTAATAAGAATAAATCCAATCACTCCACCAATAAATAGGGCAACTTCTCCTAAAAGGTTCGCTATAAATAAACGAACAGCATTTTGTTTTCTCTGTGCAATGATAGAAGTAACAAATGCACGAATAGGGAAGAAAACTAGAAAACCAGCAGTCGGTCCAAAGAAAGCTTGAAATCCACCTTTTCCACCTGCAAAAACAGGAAGTCCAATGGCACCTAATAATAAATAAAGTACAATAGCAAGTGTGGCTTCTTTTGGACGATAGATGGTAGCAACTAATCCAATGGCTAATGTTTGAAGCGTAATGGGAATAGGACCTAAAGGAATTTGAAAGGGTGACAATGCTGCCACTAATGCTGCTCCCAATGCGATTAGTGTTAAAGAATATGTTTTGTTCATAATTGTTAACCTCCTAAATTTAAATATGGTAACAATATAAAGGAGTTTTACGTCATTGTCAATCTTTTTGGCAAAAAATTGATAGGATTGTTTGAAAAACATTTTAAGCATTGATAGAATAGATACAATACTTTTATGAAATAGGAAGAGGAGTGAAAAGATGTTAAAGAAAATAGTTCCCTATTTTTCAAAATATAAATATTTCCCATTTTTAGCATTTTTATCCATTTTAGTGGAAGTTGTCTGCGAAGTTGGGCAACCGATTATTATGTTAAAAATTATTGACGAAGGAATTCCAAATCGAGATACTTCAATGATTTTATGGTATGGAATTTTAATGATTATCGTTGCGATGATTTCCCTTGGAGCCGGGGTATTAGGAGCGAAATTTGCTTCTATTGCAGGAACCGGTGTTGCGAGTGAATTAAGAAGTGCGCAAATGAAGAAGATTCAAGAATTTTCATTTAAGAATTTAGACTTTTTTTCTAATGCATCTTTAATTACACGTATGACGAGTGATGTAACCAATGTTCAAAATACAGCGATTATGACGATGCGTATTTTAGCACGTGCACCAATGATGTTTTTATTCGCATTCTTCTTTGCAGTATCATTGAATGCGCAATTGTCATTAGTCTTTGTAGTAGCCGTTCCATTTTTAGTAGTGAGTTTAGTGCTTATTATTTCAACAGCATTTCCTCGTTTTAGACTATTACAACAAGCAACAGATGGCATTAACCGCATTCTTCAAGAAAACTTTATTGGTATTCGAGTGGTAAAATCTTTTGTTCGTGAACCTTTCGAACGTGTGAAGTTTGGTGTTGAAAATACAAACTTTAAAACTCGTGCCTTACATGCAATGTATGTCATCGTTTGGAATAACCCAATTATGCAATTAACCGTTTATGCTTGTACGATTGCAGTTATGTGGTTCGGTGGAAAATTTGTAATGCATGGAGAAATGACGACTGGAGAATTAATTAGTTTCATTTCTTATATTACACAAATCTTAATGTCCTTAATGATGATTTCCTTTGTTTTTGTGATGTTAACAATGACAAAAGCTTCAATGGATCGTATTTTTGAAGTGATTGAAACAGAAGTTGATATTGTGGAACCTGAGCAAGCCATTCCGACAGAAATTACTCGTGGTGATGTAGAGTTTGATCATGTTCATTTCTCATACGGAAAAGATCAACAAGAAGAAGTGTTAAATGATATTCATTTTTCAGTGAAAAGTGGACAAGTTCTTGGAATTATTGGACCAACAGGTTCTGGTAAAACATCCCTTGTTCAATTAATTCCTCGATTGTATGATGCGACGGCAGGAAGTGTTCGAGTTGCAGGTAAAGATGTTCGAGACTATGCCTTTTCTGATTTACGCAGTCAAGTAGCGATGGTTCTTCAAAAAAATACACTGTTTTCTGGAACCATTCGAGAAAACTTATTATGGGGAAATCCTCATGCAACTGAAGAAGAAATGATTCAAGTAGCTAAATATGCTCAGGCACATAATTTTATTATGGAAATGCCAGATGGATATGATACAAAAGTTGAACAAGGAGGAAGAAATTTCTCTGGGGGACAAAAACAACGTTTATGTATTGCAAGAGCGATGTTGAGAAAACCAGCTGTTTTAATTTTAGATGATTCAACTTCTGCGGTAGATACTTCAACTGATTCATTAATTCGAGAAGCATTCTTTAATCATTTACCAGATACAACTGTTATTATTATTGCGCAAAGAATTTCTTCTATCCAAGGTGCTGATAAGATTGTTGTGTTAGAAGACGGAAAAATGAACGGAATTGGAACACATGAAACATTAATGGAAACAAACGAATTGTATCGTGAAATTTATGAAACTCAAATGGAAGGAGCGAAAGTAGATGAGCGCTAAAAAAATCGGACCAAAACGTCCTGAAAATTTAAAGCAAACATTAGCCGACTTATGGAGCTATTTATGGAAAAGTAAGTGGAGTCTTTTCGCTGTTCTTCTATTAGTTGTGTTAGGAAGTGCCGCAGGAATTGTAGGGACTTACTTTATTCGTCCGTTGATCAATGATTTTATTGCAACAAAAGATGTAATAGGTCTAGCAAAAATGCTAGGAGTCATTGGCTTAATTTATATTATTGGAGCAATTGCGAATTATTTCTCTGGTAAAATTATGATTACGATTGGTCAACAAACGATTGAAACAATGAGAAAAGATTTATTTGATCATATTCAAACATTACCGATTCGTTTCTTTGATACCAATAAACATGGGGATTTAATGTCTCGCTTTACAAATGATTTTGAAAACATTCAACAAGCGTTTAATAATAGTATGTTGATGATTGTCAGCTCTTTACTACAATTAGTGCTAACATTTGTGATGATGATGATTCTATCTCCAATTTTAACAGGCGTGTTAATCGTTATGGTCTTCATTATGTTTGCAATTGTTAGAGTAGTAGCAGGTCGTTCGGGTAAATTCTTTGCTGAACAACAAAAAATTTTAGGGCAAGTGAATGGATTTGTGGAAGAACATATTGAAGGGCAAAAAGTTGTTAAAGTGTTTAATCATGAAACATTAGTCTTAAAAGAATTTGAAACTTTAAATTCTCAATTAAGAGAAGCAGCAAAGCAAGCACAATTTAATTCAAATATTATGTTCCCCATTTTAGGGAATATTAGTTATATTAATTATGCTTTAACTGCTTCAGTTGGTGGATATTTAGTCGTATTCCAAGGGATGGATGTTGGGGCGTTAGCTTCATTCTTACAATATTCAAGAACGTTTGCTCAACCATTAGCACAAATGTCACAACAAACAAATGTCTTATTAGCTGCAATGGCTGGGGCGGAACGTATTTTTGCGATATTAAAAGAAGAATCTGAAGTGGATGAAGGGACTGTAACTTTAGATCAAACAGATTCGAAACAATGGTATTGGGTAAAAGGGGAAGAAAGAATCCCTGTTGTTGGGAATATTCAATTGAATGAAGTGGACTTCAGTTATGTTCCAGATGTGCCTATTTTGAAAAAAATCAATGTTTGGGCTGAACCTGGATTAAAAGTAGCCTTTGTTGGTGCAACGGGTGCTGGGAAAACTACGATTACAAATTTAATTAATCGTTTTTATGAAATTGATAATGGAGAAATTACATTTGATACAATCCCGATTACGGAAATTAAGAAAGATGATTTACGTAAAACAATTTCGATTGTATTACAAGATACGCATTTATTTACGGGTTCGATTGCAGATAATATTCGTTATGGGAATTTAGATGCAACAGATGATGAAGTGGTAAAAGCTGCGAAATTAGCGAATGCGCATGGGTTCATTAAACGGTTGCCTCATGGGTATCAAACGGAGATAACTGGTGATGGTGAAGGTCTTTCTCAAGGGCAAAGACAGTTACTTGCGATTGCTAGGGCGGCAGTGGCAAATCCGAAAGTGTTAATTTTGGATGAAGCGACTAGTTCGATTGATAGTCATACGGAAGCGTTGATTAGTAAAGGGATGGACCAATTGATGGAAGGTAGAACTTCGTTTGTAATTGCCCATCGTTTATCAACGATTCGTAATGCGGATGTGATTATGGTAATGGATCATGGTGAGATTATTGAGCGTGGGAACCATGAGAGTTTAATGGAAAAACAAGGTGTGTATTACCAATTGTATACAGGGCAGCTTGATTTAGACTGAAATAGAAGAAATATGACTTTTCTGATGTAGTAAGGGACGCCAGTAGCCAGCTGTTGCTGTCTCTTGGCTAAAATTCGAGCCTAAAGTCTCGAATTTCCCCGAGTAATGGTAGCCGGTATGGCTACCATTACTTTTACTACGACGAAAAGTCAATTTCTTTGGACGGATGTTTATGAGAGTGCGTAAATGAACTAGACTTTGCTATATAGTAGCTGGGGACGGCAGCAAACCTTTGGTCTCATGCTTAGAGCTACTATGCAAAGTTTTTTTTGAAGGGTAGAGTTGTTTTTTGCTGTTTTATGGATAAAAAGGCAGCCGTTATTACAGCTGCCTTGTGTCTTTTCTATCGCTTTTCTTGAATCGTCATCATATAGTTTTACTATAGAATGATTGTTACACTTTACTTTCTTTAAGAGTTTCTCGAATTTGTTCTGCTTGTTTTAGTAGAGAACCTGGTGCTTGTGTAAATGGGTGATTACTGAATAGTTCAATCCATCGGATTTTATTGTAGGGTTGTTTGTATTCTGTATGATATTTATCTAATTCTAAAAATTTCATTTCAACAAGATTTTGAGGTTCATCGAATCCTTTGAAACCTACTTTAAGCGATTCATTTGAACTCTTACTCAATAAACTGAATGAATGGAAAATCCTTTCATCATCGAAACATCGTTTTTGAGTAATATAAATGGTGTAAAATGGTAGTACTTCATGAATAAAGTATACTGGATGAAGTTCTTTTGTTTCAAATAACTCTTTATTTTTAGTGAAATAGTTTGAAAGATATAAGTAATATGATTCGTTTATATCAACTTTTTCCACTGTTTGAATTTCTACAATCATTTCAGATCCGGTGACTAATTTTGCTAAGGTAGTGATACTTGTTCTATGATCATCCAGTACCTCATGAGGCTCTAGTAATTTTACTTCATGAATTGGCTGTTCCAGTATATCGCATATAAATTGTGCGGTTATTTCAGGATTACTGAAAACTTTTTGTGTTAGTACGTGTGTCATTGATGGTGTATGGTTTATATGTTTTTCCATTGGATATCATCCTCTCTGTTTTTTTGAAGTAGAATAGTTGTGAAGTATTCTGTCTTCATCTTCTATATATGAAAAAATTCTCGAAAAATATTTTTTTATGGTAAATTTTTAAAAAGAAATGAGATTAAGTAAAGTTAACTCTATAAAATACAAGAACAAAAAAATTCTGAGTAGCGAAAGTAAAAAAATCCAGAAAAACTGGAATTTTTTACAGGGGAACTTCGAGACCTAGGCTCGAAGTTTAGCAATGAGACTCGCTTTTGCGAGGCTGCTTGCGTCCTTGCTACTAATCGAAAAGTGTTTTTTTAGTCTGTTATTCTAATCTTTATTGTTTTTCACTAAATAAAATTTCAGTACAAAACATGCAGTTTTCATCGTTATCACGACGTTTTCCGTAATAAAAATTACAAATATGGAATCCTTGGTCATAAATATTTTCTAAATTAATTAATGACTGACTGCGTTTTTTCTTTTGTTCCACCTGCTCATTTGATTGATCCGTTGGAACTGTTTCGTCGATGGTATCTAATCGTTCTTTTAAGTGAAGATTTTCCATCGTTAAATTATGATTTTCTTCAATGACCACTTGTAATTCTTGACTAATTTCTTCTAACAACTGTAACTGTTGATGAACTTGTCTTTTTAATTGTTCTACTCGGTCATATAATTGACGATTCGTCATACCATCTCTCCTTTCTTACTAAGGAATCATTAATACCCATTGTTCCAGGGCAGCTTGTATTCCTACATTTGCTTGAACTTTTTCTAACACTTTACTTGTCTTTTCATACAATTCAATCCATTTTTTCACAGTTAACTGATTCGCAATAGTTTGCAAGGTAGCAGCTTTATCTTTTTGAATCAATTGCTCTTTAGCACCGATTGCCATATAAAGAGAATCTCTCACATAGATGGATAATAATTCTAAAAATCGTTGACCTTCTAGTTTTGAAGTCAATAACGGCATCATTTGAGACTGAATCGTTACAAATGCCATCGATCGATTTTGGAATACTCGTGTATACCATTGCCAACTATCTTGACGCAATTGTTGAAATGATTCACTACCAGCTAATTCTAATGCCTCATCCAAATCACTCGTTAGTGTTACTAATAACCGAGAAACCGAAGAAATAACTCCTTTGGCTTCTAATTGAGTCGTCAACGTTTCCATAACAGGCGTTGCAAAATGAACAATTTGACAACGAGATTGAATTGTTGGTAATACTTTGCTGAGTCGGCTTGTTAATAATAAAAATAATATCGAAGATTCTGGTTCTTCTAAAAATTTTAACAAGCTATTAGCACCACCCGTTGTTAATGTATCCACATCATGGATGATACAGACTTTCATATGTCCTTCCATTGCTGTTTTCGATAATTGCTGCTTTAATTCTCGTATTTGATCCACTTTTAACGATTGCCCGTCAGGAGTAATCTCCATAACATCAGGGAAATTCCCCTCATCAATTCTTCGGCAATAATCACACTTTAGGCAAGGTTCTTCATCCTCAGCTCGTTCTTGGCAAAATACTAATTTGGCAAGAAATAGGGCTAGCTCTCTTTTCCCAACTCCTTGCATTCCTTCAAATAAATACGCATGAGCTAAGCGATTCTTTTGAACTGCATGAATAAAAGATTGCTTCAACATCTTCATGCTAGAAACGATAGAAAGCATCTACTGGAACAACAAATACTGTTGCACCACCTACACGAATTGGAACGGGCATTGACATTCCTGCTTCTAATGTTGTATCTAAATGTACTGGAGGAGTTGTTAATTGTTCTCTTGATTCACAATTTTCACGAATAATCGATAAGACTTCTTCCACACGTTCTTCTTCAATCCCTACTAAGAATGTTGTGTTTCCTGCTCGTAAAAATCCACCTGTTGTAGATAATCGAGTGGCACGAATATTTGCATTTGCAAACTCATCACTTAATAAATGACTATCTTTGTCTTGTACTATTGCAATAATTAATTTCATATTATCTCTCTCCATTCGTAAAATATTCTGGATAACGGTCTACTAAAGCTGTTAAACATTCTTGCACAACTTCATCCACTGTTTTAGTTGCATCAATTTGGATAAAACGTTCAGGATCTGTTGGAATAATATCTAAATATCCTTGACGAACCATTTTGTGGAATTGTAATCCTTCTTGATCTAATCGGTCAAATTGACGATTCCCTTTTGCTAAATGAATTCTTTCTAATCCAATTTCAGCTGGAACATCTAAATATAATGTCACATCTGGAGTTTTTCCAGCCGTTGCAAATTGATTTAATTGATACACTTCTTCAATACCGATTCCACGAGCTACTCCTTGGTAAACTAATGAACTGTCTACAAATCGGTCGCAAAATACAATGCCACCTTTTTCTAAATTCGGTAAAATTCGATCCGTTAAATGTTGTCTTCTCGCAGCTGCATATAAAATTGCCTCTGTTCGAACATCCATTTCTACATTTTGAACATCTAAAATAATTTGTCGAATATCTTCTGCAATTCGACTTCCTCCAGGTTCTCGAGTAGAAGTAATGGTCACATTTGTTCGTTTTTCTAATAATGGAATAAGCTTTTCAATCACAGTTGTTTTTCCTGCTCCATCGGGGCCTTCCATCGTAATAAATAATCCCGGCACAATACTCCTCCTAGTTCGCAAATTCTATTTTATTTTATCATATTTTCCAATGAACTTAAATTCAAAATTCAATCGAAAATCGAAAACCTGAGAGTCAACTACTACATAGAAAAACTTCTTACTTAGCAACTTCCCCTTGCCACTCATTCATTCCACCCGTAACATTAATAACATCAAACCCTTGCGCTTCCAAAAATTCACACGCTCTCCCTGAACGTCCACCTGCTTGGCAAACAACATAATAAGATTGATTTTTATCTAAGTTTGTATAAGTTGTGCCTAATTCACTTAATGGAAAATTGTCTGCTCCTGGAATGTGTCCCGCTTGATACTCATCTTTTTCACGAACATCAATTAAAACGACTTCCTCTGATTGGTTTACTTTTTGAAATTCTGCTGCTGTAATATTTTTCATTTTTCTAACTCCTTTTTATCATCTGTTTTCTTTAATTTTAACATATTACATACTCTTGTCCTACTTATGAGCTTGCAAAAAAATACCTAGATAGATTCTATGTACTCCTTATCGAATTGGTAAACCTTTAGTGTATGCCTCTTTTACTTCTGCAAGTGTCATTTTATTTGGTCCGCCTTCAATATTTATAATCCCCGTATTCTGCCAATGACATACATCATAAATATCATAGTCCATCACTTCAAACAAAAATACAGACGATTTTCGATATATCCCCAAACCATCGAACTTTTTTATATTGTCTTATTTTAGTTGGATTATATTGATCTAATTCTAAAAATGCCATATGCATTAAGTTACGCTTTTATTTACTTGCTTTAAAATATAGTTTTAATTCTTTTGAGAGATGATAGATCTGTGTGACATAATTTATATATACTCATATTTCACATAAATATAAACACATACACTTGATAAAGTCAATTTGTAAAGCTACTTATATTCCCATTTAAAACTTTATACAAAGAAAAGCTCCTACTGTAGTTAGTAAATGCTTTCCTTTCTTTATAAATATTTACTATATTAAAACTTCTATTCCATTTTTTAATATATCAATATACTCTTTATAGCTAAATATCTTGTTCATTTTCTTTTTCTTTACTAAATGAAGAATTCCCAGTTTTTCAAATCTATTTACAGCTGAAGATACGGTATTATATGCTAAAGATAAATCTTCGGCAGTTTTTCCAATTTCTATATTAGAAATACTATAAGAATTCCCTTTTTTATCCCTGTTTCAAAAAAATAACTCTCCCTACTATCACTCACTATTTCGATATTGGTATTTCTACATCTTATTGCTATATCAATCCTTTCTGCAGATTTTTTATTGAGTTTAATGTTTCTGTAGCATTGAAAATGACTAATAACTCGTCATAAACTGAATCAATACTTGTCCACATTTTTTAAATGTCTAATCACCAATCGTATCAAAAACGAGCTCTCCGAAATAATCGGAGAACTCGTTTTCACTTCTATTGATTTAGGCTGTTACTCCTCATCAGCTGATAAAGTGCAACAACTTTTTATTTTTACTGCATATACGAAGTCAATTCTGATTCTGACATGTTTAATCGCTTAGCTCCACTTTCGATTGTAAGGATTCCGTCTTTTATTAATGCGACAATGGTTGTGATAGCACCTTCTGCTCTGCCTTCTATTCTACCTTTTTCTATCCCTTTTTCTATCCCTTCTTCGATTCCTTCCATCTTTGCTAATTGTTTTTCTTCTGCCACATACTCCAAATGCGCATAGTAGCCATCCAGTTTTCTTGTTCGATCATCATACATCCTTCGTTCCTCCTCTGTCCAGCCAGTTCGATTCATAATCATGTCTGCTGTTTCTAGTATTGTCTCTGGATTTTGTGTATAAGGTTTATTTCCAAAGAACTCAATCCATCGAACTTTTTTATATTGTCTTATTTTAGTTGGATCATATTTATCTAATTCTAAAAATGCCATACGCATTAAGTTACGCTTTTCTTTGATTCCTTTAAAATATACTTTTAATTCTTCGTAGGATTCGTCATCTCGTAAGCTAAATGAATGATACATACGATCATCTGTAAAATATCGTTCTTGTGTAATCGCAATGGCGTATACTGGTATCATTTCCTTTGCGAGATGATAGGTTTGCGTGCCGTCCATTTTATGCATATTCATATTTTTAGAAATCTGTTCACATAAATATAAGCATAAACGTTTGATAAAGTCAATCTGTAAGGCTACTTGTATTTCTATAATAATTTGTGTGTGATCATCTAACTCTGCCAACACATCAATGTGTGTCGAATAAGGAAATTCATCTAAATAAAATTCATGAATTTGTGTACTTTCTAAAATTTTTACGCTTTCAACTGGCAAATCAAATATATCTCGTATGAATTGTGCAGTAACTGCTGTATTGCTGAATATCTTCTTTGCCATCAAATCCATCATGGGTCTTGCCCCTTCAATTCGTTCTTTCATATTATTTCGCCCCTCCATCATTTTTTGAAGCCTCTTCCAGCGACTATTCACTAGAAATAGCACTTCACTCTATAGATACGCAAAAAAAGGCGAAAATTATTTTTTAGTTTAAAAAAATTCTATTTTTAAATAAGGCTGTGCCAAGATTTTTGTGTAAACTTCACTAGTTGGCACTCAATCTACTAATCCAAATCCTCTATGAATTCTTTCTGTAGATAATTCCAGATAACAGTCTAAACTATCTTTTGATAGAATTTGTTCCTCGGATAACTAACGCCCGTTATTGGACGCTTACAAACACATTCCGATGTTATGCTTACTGCAAATTATAAAGCGTTTTCTAACACTAAAAAAGAAGAAGGATAGAAAATAGCGGAGATACTATTTTCTATCCTTAGTTTTGAAGTTAGAAATTCATTAGTAGACTTACTTTAATCAATCTACTTAATTATTTTCTGATTCTTCATCTTCTTTCTTTCCAAAAACTACTAATCCTAAGCCTGAAAGAATTGAAGCTGCTGCTGCAGAGAAGATACCTAGTCCATCTGCAGTACCAGTATTTGGCAAGATATTTTGGTTTGTATCTTGAGTTTGTTGTACTGGTGTTTCTTGAGCTGGTGTTTGATTATCTTTCGATGTTTCTGTCACATCGTTAGTCTTCGGATTTTGTTCTAATTCGCTTGTTGGTGTCTTACGCGCTGGCGTTGTTACATCAACTGGTTTAGATGGTTTCTTATTCGGTTCTGTTACTATACCTTTTCCTGGGATATCTTTCTTAGGAAGCTTATCATTTGGTACCTCTCCTGAACCGTTGTCACCAATTGTTACTGTGATTGTTGTTCCATCTTCTCCTGGAATTTCTACCTTAGTTCCTGGTGGGTATGTTGAGCCATCTGGTTTC
>ERZ773211.100-NODE-100-length-20682-cov-3.67906_pt1 | contig 20682 bp, 22 predicted proteins | sample MGYA00511914_ERZ773211 | MGnify/ENA primary metagenome ERZ773211 (study PRJEB29015, sample SAMEA2738163) | human oral metagenome | biome: human oral; feature: human-associated habitat; material: saliva | place: China | collected 2242 ...
ACCAACATATACTTGTGAATATCTACGCCTCAATTCCAAATATACAATATTTTCCAAAATATGACCAATGTCTTCTTTATGGTCTGGAATTAAGAGATGTCGTAAACCTAAATCTACGGGATAATATTTTTTTAATCGTTGTAATAATGCTCTACCTTTTACATCAAAACGTGGAACAGAATAAAAAAGTAAACTATCTGTCAATGTTGTCAAATAATCTTCCAATGTATTATGAGAAATTGAAACGTTTTGACTAACTAGGGTATTGCGAATTTTATTTGTTGATATTAAACTTCCCGTACTACTGAGTAATGTTCGTACAATACGCTCAATAGTAGTAGGATTTGGATTTCCTAATCTAGTTACTATATCATTTAATAGTATTGAATGATATAGTCCTCTTAGATAGTCAATTTTTTCAGCGTAAGATGATGTCTGTAATAAGTAAGGAAAAGCACTGAAGAGATAATTGTTAAAAATTTCAGCTGTATTCGTATTTTCTGAAAGAGGTTGAGCTGATAAATACTCTTCAAATGACAAAGGAAGAACCTCTAGTTCAACATAACGACCAGTCAAATTTGTTGCTAAGTCGCTACTCATAAAGTAGGCGTTTGAGCCAGTTAAATAGAGGTCAATATTTGGCAAGATGAATAGGCTATCTGCTACTAGTTCAAATTTTTCAACATGTTGAATTTCATCTAAAAATATATAGTATGTTTTCTCTTCATCTAACTGCTCTTTGATATAAGCGAATAATGTTTGAAAATTTCGTAGGTCATAATAACTTAGATCTTCAAAATTAATGGAAATAATTTGATCTTCATTTACTCCATCTGCTAGTAATTCCTCTTTATAGAGTTGAAAGAGGACAGATTTGCCAGCTCGTCTTACTCCACTTACCACTTTAATGATTTGACGGTCACGATGTCTTCTTAAAAAATTTAAATACTGTTGTCTTTTAATATAGTTCATAATTAACACCTCAAATACAGTATAATACAAACGGTTATTATTTTCAAAAAATTAGAAATAACTTCAGTTTTATTCGATTATTTTCAAAAATTTAGAAATAATCGTTTAGTTTTATTGTTATTTCCAAATGTTTGGAAATAATATATTGGATAACCTAAAAATCTTTAGAGACAAAACAGTAATTCATGGGGATTTAGTGAGAATAAAATTAAATTTATTGAAGTTATTTAGGGTGTAGCTTTGTTTTTAATAAGCACTAACTAGATTATCTCAATATTCATTTATCCCAACTTACTCCTAATATATACCTTATTAGTTTACGGAATTCTGATTATAAGTTAAAATTGTTATAAAAATCTATATCAAGCGAGGAAAGAAGATGTTAAAGAATTTCTTACAATTAACACGTAAACAAAAAATTATTACAATTGTGGTTTATACAGTTATCGCAGCTATTACGATGTATCTTGGGTATCAACAAAGTCAAACCCCTGTTGTAACTACTAATTCTCTTACAGGATTCCAAAGCGCTCAATTACCTTCAGCACCTGACAATTCAATTTTAGGTTGGTTAAATTACCATAAAATGGGTTTAATTTTTGCTCCAATAAGTGTATTGATTTTGGATTATTTTAAAATCCATTTAATTCAAAAAGGGTTTATTCTGAAAACATTACTCAGTGCAGGTTTAATTTTACTATCTACATTTTTATTACAAGTCGCTTTAGCCATTGTCTTTACAATTGTTGTAATAGCGATTGCGCTAGGTATTCTTTTCAATGAATTTGGATCAGGTTCAGGTAGTTATAGTGGAGGTGGAGATTATTCGACTCCATCTGTTAATAACAATGATGCTTTCAATGCTGAACAAGCTAGACTCGCGAGTGAACAAGATGCGGAACGTAGAAGACAACAAGATATTGATCGTTATGAAAAAGCAGCTTATGAATACCAAAGCCGTGGCTTAAATCGAGCTGCAGATGAAATGAATCAAAGAGCGAATAATTTGAAATAGAAATGCTTATCCATTGAAAGGCGAAGAAGAGATGAAAAGTGAATATCAAAAAATGATAGCAGGAGAATTATATTCTCCATCAGATTTAGAACTTAGAAAATTGGCAAAAGAATCTCGAAAAAAACAAAATGAGTTTAACCAAGAAGATGATGAAAGTAAGAGTGCTCAAATTATAAAAGATTGGTTTGGCTCTACTGGAGAACGTTTCTATATTAATCGTTGGGTAGTAGTTGATTATGGGGTTAATATTCATATCGGAGAAAATTTTTATTCGAATTATAATTTAACGATGCTGGATGTTTGTCCCATTACAATTGGGAAAAATGCTATGATAGGCCCCAATTGTCAATTTTTGACACCACTTCACCCACTAGATCCTGTTGAGCGTAATTCTGGTGTTGAATATGGAGTGCCTATCACAATTGGAGACAATTTCTGGGCTGGTGGAGGAGTGATTGTTCTTCCAGGAGTGACACTAGGAAATAATGTTGTTGCAGGAGCAGGGGCTGTTATTACTAAATCATTTGGGGATAATGTAGTTTTAGCGGGAAATCCAGCTCGAATCATTAAAGAAATTCCTGTGAAGTAAATGTATGAATGAATTACTTCATAAGCTAATTAGAAATACAAAAAGACAATAATATATGAAAAGCTATTGATGAAATGAATCAAAGAGCGAAAAATTTGAGATAAAACTAATCAACTAACATTAAAAGATTTTTTGAAAGGAATGAATGCTATGATATCAATGCAATATAAAATAAAATTACCAGATTCGTTTGACATGAATATCATCAGAGAACGAGTTCGAGAAAATGGACATAAAATGGATGGTTTCAAAGATTTACTCTTTAAAGCGTATCTTATCTCTGTAGAAAATAGTAAAAATGACATCAAAAAAGAATATGCTCCATTATATTTATGGAAAGATTCAGTAGGAATGAATCAATTTATATGGGATGGATTTTATGATAATATTCTGAAGTCATTTGGATGGCAAACTATTTCTACAGCAATTCCATTAGCATTTGAGAAAAAGGAAAACTTTAATAGCAGTCGTTATTGTTTAGAAATAACAAGAGAAATCTCAGAATTAACTCAAATGGAACGATTAAGCTTCTCAAGTATCTTTGATAATAGTACGAGTCAATTATTAATCTATAATCCAGAAAAATGGCAATGTAAGGAATATTATTTCTTTGAAGAACTTCCAGAACAAATGGAAGGTACAAATATTTATGAAATCTTACATTTATCATTAGAACAATAAAATTAAAGGAGAATGAATATGACAAATTATGAATTACCACGTGTGTGGAGTGCAGCAGACAGTAATCAAGGAAAATTCTCAGGAATTAATCGTCCAACTGCTGGAAGTCGTTTTGAACAAGTATTACCAAAAGGGGAGAAACCTTTCCAATTATATTCTCTAGGAACTCCAAACGGTGTAAAAGTGACGATTTTATTAGAAGAGTTATTAGCATTAGGAATAAAAGAAGCAGACTATGACTTATATAAAATCTCTATTATGGATGGAGAACAGTTCGGAACTGGCTTTGTAGAAGTAAATCCAAACTCAAAAATACCTGCTTTATTAGATCAATCTAGTGTAAACGATATTAGAATTTTTGAATCAGCGAATATCTTATTATACCTTGCTGAAAAATTCGAACAATTTCTTCCAAAAGAAGTTGAAAAACGTACAGAAGTATTAAACTGGCTATTTTGGCAAGCTGGATCTGCACCATTTGTCGGTGGAGGATTTGGACATTTCTTTAATTATGCTCCTGAAAAAATTGAATATGCCATCAATCGTTTTACAATGGAAACAAAACGTCAATTAGATTTACTAGATAAAGAATTAGCAATGAGACCTTATATTGCAGGAGACGAGTATACAATTGCGGATATTGCAATTTGGTCTTGGTATGGACAATTAGTATTAGATAAACTATACCAAAATTCAGCAGAGTTTTTAGATGCATCTAGCTACACAGATTTAGTGAAATGGGCAAAACGAATCGAAAGTAGACCTGCTGTTCAAAAAGGACTACAAGTAGAATATAAGAGTTGATAGTTTGTAGTTTAAGAGAAAAAATTAGAAAAGGAATTAGGCGATATATAGTTGCATAATTCCTTTTTTGTATTAATGATATTTATTTCGTATTTTAATGATTTAAAGTAAAACCAAAAAACACGCTCAGTATTCAATTGAGCGTGTTTTAATTTATAAGATTTAATCGTTATTAATCTTTTTTAAAGATGTTTTTAACACCTTCAATAGCGCCTTCAACAGCTTCTTTAGCGTCTTCAGCAACTTCTTTTACTTTAGAAACTACTTGTTCAGTAGCTCCTTCAGATTCAAGTTTTTTGTCGCCAGTTAATTTACCAAAACCTTCTTTGATAGAACCAGCAACTTGGTTTAATTTTTCTTCTGCTGACATAAGATTACCTCCATTTATTAGTTTATATCTAATTCAAGGAAGAGTAATCATCATTAAACTAGATAGTAACTAAAGTATATCTATTCTGATTTTCATAAGCAAATTAAATGCTCAGAAAATTTACTGAGCATTCATCAAAATATTAATAAGTTACAACATTTATCTGACCTTTGTCATATTCAGCAATGAAGATATCAGCTACATTATCATAGCCTTCTTTTTGTAATTCTTCCATTAACCATTCTTCAGACTTACCGATCGTGTCTAAAATTTCTGTTTGAACTACACCGTCCGTAATAATTGGATATTTAGGATTTTCATCACCAAATCTAACGATAATGAATTGACCATTTTGTTCAATCACAGCTCGTTTAACATCTTTTAATTGGAATACACTTTGAGAACGTAATTTAAGTGCCACATCTGCAGCAGATAAACCTTTTGAACGACAAGCTTCTGGATCTAACTTTCCATTTTTGATAATTATCACAGGTTTACCATCAATTAAATGTTTAATCATTGAAACATTCGTATTCAACCATTTCAATAGTAAAATTAAAATAGTCCAAATAATTAAAATAACAACATACTGAAGAATTGAAATCGAACTATTGTAAATAATCCCACCAAGAATTCCCCCGAGAACAAAGTTTTGTACTTGGTCTACTGCAGAACTTGGTGCTAAATTTCCTTTACCAGTTACATTAATAACAAATACTAAAGAAATAAGACCTAATGCCAACTTAATCGCAATTGTAATAAAAAAGCTCATTATTTTTTAACCTCCACAAGTTCAACATCTGATTTATATAATTCCATTTTTTCTAATAAATAACTATCCTTGTTAGAGCCATTTAAAGCACGATAGAATTGATCGCCAACTTTAATAATTGCTCCATCAGTCGTAGCAGAAGTGTTGACATATATCTTTTCCTTATCTACACCTAATTCTTTTGAAACAATTTCAATAAAGTGTAGAGAGTTACGGAATTGATTATTTGTAGATTGATTACTTTGAAAATTAGAAATTCCCATTAAAACAACTGCAACTAAAGCTAAAATTGAAATAATGGATAATTCACGAAATTTACTACCACGTTTATCTTGATAAGCTTTAAAAGCAAAAAATGCAGTGACAAAAATCAATACTGTAGAAATAATAACCATTACCCAATCTTGCTGACTGATTTGACTTAATACATATTCATATGAATAAAATTTCATAAAGAACCTCCTTTTTTGAATTTAATTTATTATAAGACATTTATAATATATTGACAATGGATGGGGATTGGGAGAAGGTGTGATGAGGAATGAGGTGTGAAGAAAAAATGAGAATTCTAAAAGGTTTAATGCTATACTATGAGTACGGAATGAAATGATGGGGAAGTAGTAAAATGGACTTTATAGAAGCAAAAAAAGCTATTGAAGAAATGATGCAAAAAGATTACAAAACATTCATAACAGCATTAATTAGTATCGAAAAAGACATCACTAATCAAGATGCATTAGACATGATGTATCAAAAATTTATGAACACAGATGAAATGCATTTATTGAATGATGAATTTGATGAAATCATAGAGTTTGTTTTGTGAAAAAAATTATGATTTAATACTAAAATTCTGGGTTATAATGACGATATACCATAATTTTTGGAAATTTAATGAAGAGTATTGAAAAAATTTTTGTCAATATTATTAATTTTATGATAAATCCAGATTAATATGAGAAGGAGTGGTTAGTATTATAAAAAATAGATTGATAAAATTTAAAAAATTTCAAAAAAAAAAAAACAGTTTTACAGAAGAAAAAGCATTTAATTTTCTTGTTTGTGCACTTTATTGTTATAAAACTTTAGATTATGAAATAGAGGATAATTTTTAGAAATAAAAATGTATACTCAAAGTATTTTAGAAAAATATATTATAGAGTTAAAAAAACGTGATAACTTTGATAGACTAATTGATTTCTGTGGAGATCTGTTTAGAAGATAGCTTTATGGGAAACGCATTAGTGATATCTATTGTAGAAAGAATTGCCTTAGGAATGGAGAACTAAAAGGATGACAAATTTAAGTTGGATATTTTATCAAGAAATTCCAGTGCCGCATGATGTTCAGGAATTATTAATCAGTGGTGAAGTTGCAGAGCGAGCATTTAGAACGGTTCGTGATGTGGCGATTTTTACGAACAAGCGATTAATTGTTAAGGACGTTCAAGGCTTAACAGGAAGTAAGGTGGAGATCTATTCTTTACCATATAGTTCTGTTCATATGTGGTCTACTGAAAATGCGGGGATGTTAGATTTCACTTCAGAAGTAGAATTGTGGACAAGAGCGGGGAATATTAAGATTCAACTGAAGAGAGATATTAATATCCGAAGTTTTGAACGTTTACTCGCTGAATATATTTTGTAAAATGTTTTACCGTAATAAAAAAGAGTATAAAAAATGAAACACTTTCAAGTAAAGATTTAAAATAAAAAAATTATTTAAAAAATCAAGCAAAACGTTTGCATTTAATTGAAAAATTGTATACGATATCACTTGTAGATGAGAATCATTCTTATTTATTATGAAAACATAGGAGGCTAACATACATGAAAGTTGTAGTAGTTGGATGTACTCATGCGGGTACTGCTGCAGTAAAAACAATTTTAAATGATAACCCAGGCGCACAAGTCGTAGTATATGAAAGAAATGACAATGTATCTTTCTTATCATGCGGTATTGCGTTATACGTAGGAGGAGTTGTTAAAGACCCTCAAGGCTTATTCTATTCTAGTCCAGAAGAATTAGCTTCATTAGGAGCAGAAGTTCATATGGAACACGATGTAACAAGCATCGATACAAAAGGTAAATCTTTAACTGTTAAAGATTTAAAATCAGGAGAAGAAAAAACAGAAACTTTTGATAAATTAGTTTTAACAACTGGTTCTTGGCCAATTCTTCCTCCAATTCCAGGACGTGAATTAGAAAACGTTCAATTATGTAAAAACTATAACCAAGCTAAAGAAATCTTTGCTAAGAAAACTGACAAGAAGAAAATCGTTGTTGTCGGTGGTGGATACATTGGTATCGAATTAGTAGAAGCATTTGCTTTAGAAGGTAAAGAAGTAACATTAGTTGACGGATTAGACCGTATCTTAAACAAATACTTAGACCCAGAATTCACTGATATCTTAGAAGAAGACTTACGTGAACGTGGTGTTCAAGTTCGCTTAAACGAAATGGTTAAATCATTCGAAGGTGAAAACGGAGTTGTAAACAAAGTTGTAACTTCTGGTGGCGAGTACGAAGCTGACATGGTTATCTTATGTGTAGGTTTCCGTCCAAATAACGACTTAGTAAAAGACCAATTAGAAACAATGCCTAACGGTGCTATCATCGTTAACGACTACATGGAAACATCTGTTAAAGATGTATTCGCAGCTGGAGATAGCTGTGCTGTTAACTACAATCCTAACGGAGGACACGCATACATTCCATTAGCAACAAACGCTGTACGTATGGGTGCTTTAGTTGGTAAAAACATTAACGGACACAAAGTTAAATACCGTGGAACACAATCTACATCAGGATTACACTTATTCGGATGGAACATTGGTTCAACAGGTGTAAACGTAGGTAGCGCACCTCACTTTGGTTTAGATGTACGTTCTGTATACGTGGTAGATAACCACCGTCCAGAATTCATGCCAACATACGAAAAAATCTACATGAAATTAGTTTACGAAGTAGGTACAAACCGTATCGTAGGTGGACAAGTAATGTCTAAATACGACTGTACAGCTTCTGCAAACACATTGTCATTAGCAATCCAAAACAAAATGACAATCGAAGACTTAGCATACGTAGACTTCTTCTTCCAACCAGTATTCGACCGTCCATGGAACTACTTAAACATCTTAGGACAAGCTGCAGTAGAACAAGAACGTGTATTAGCTGAAGGCAAATAATTTAGTTGAATAACGAAACAAAAACGACAAGTATCTAAACGACACTTGTCGTTTTTTGCGTTTGCCACTCTTAATAACATAACTGTCTCTCACGTTAAGGAGAGTGAATAGAAAGAAAAAGCATTTTTACCGTAGCAGTAAAATTAAGACATAACCGTCCTTTACATCAAGGAGAGTGAACAGAAACAGAAAAAATTTTCATCGTAGCAATCATATAAACCACAAGAGAGTGGTTTATATGATTAGGAAAAATTGAGACCAAGGCTCAATTTTTAGCCATGAAACCCGAAGGGTTTGCTGGCGTCCGGCAACAATGAAAATTATTTTCTGTTTCTATTCACGACTATTCTCTAAAAAAGAATTAAGGTAATAATTGAATTAGCATTTCTGTTCGTTTCTATGTTACAATAAGTACGTTATATTCCATCAGAATATAGAACTCATACATTAGATACAATAACAGAAAAGGAGTACCCAATGAAAAGGAAAATTATGTACGACGAACAAGATTCCCGCATCGATTACGGAATCATCCTACCCGTCTTATTACTAGCATTAATCAGCATAGCTACATTACTATCAACCACCTATATCCAAGTAGCACACGGATCCCTCAGAACCGTCTTCATGCAATTTGCTTGGTACGTAGTTGGCACAATCGCTATTATCGTTATCATGCAATTTGACTCAGAACAACTATGGAAACTAACCACCCTGAGTTACATTATAGGACTCCTACTCCTAGTAGCCGTCCTATTCTTCTACGACAGAGGAACCGCAGCCGCAACCGGTGCGAAAAGTTGGTTCAGAATCGCCAGCTTCTCCTTCCAACCATCGGAAATCGTAAAAATATTTTATATCCTGATGCTGGCAAAAGTAGCGACTGATCATAACCGACTAACGAAGTACCGTACAAGAAGTACAGACTGGTATCTATTTGCCAAATTAATCGCCATTTCATTACCAGCCTTATTACTCGTTATCCTACAAAACGACTTAGGAACAACATTAGTATTCTTAATGATTCTAGGCGGCGTCATGATTATGTCAGGAATTAGCTGGAAAATCTTATTACCATTAATTTTAACAGCCGTTCTAATCGGTTCATTATTAATTTACTTAGTAGTGTACAACCGACAATTATTATTAAATATCGGATTCAAAAATTATCAATTCGGACGTATCGATTCATGGTTGGATCCATATCGTGATCAAGGTGGAGCAGGATTCCAATTGTTCCAAAGCTTGAAAGCAATTGGTTCAGGAAAAATGTTCGGTAAAGGATATGGACACTCAGAAGTGTACGTTCCCGTTCGTGAGTCAGACTTAATTTTTGCAACTATTGGCGAAAACTTCGGATTCCTAGGAGGAACATTCTTAATTACTGTGTATTTCATTTTAATTTATCAAATGATTCGTGTATGTTTTGATACAAAAAATGAGTTTTATTCTTATATTGCAACGGGAGTTATTATGATGATTTTATTCCACGTTGTAGAAAATATTGGAATGACGATTGGGTTATTACCATTAACAGGGATTCCATTACCATTCATTTCTCAAGGGGGATCTTCTCTATTAGGAAATATGATGGGGATTGGGTTAATGATGTCGATGAGATACCACTTCAAGAGTAATATTTTTGGAGAAGATGAGGATCCATTTAACCAACAAACAAGACAACAACAACAATTACCAGAAGAATTTTTAAAAGCAAGAGCGTAAGGGAGAACAAACATGATTATTTATAGCCATCCAAAATGTACAACTTGTAAGAAAGCCTTAAAATGGTTAGAGCTACACAATATTCCATTTGAAGTAAAAGATATTCGTGAAGATCATCCAACTTCAGAAGAATTACAAGTCTTATTTGAAAGAAGTGCATTACCACTAACAAAAGTATTCAACACTAGTGGAGAATTATATCGTAAATTGGGATTAAAAGATGTTATTAAAACAATGGAAACTTCTAAAGCGATGGAATTATTAGCCAGTGATGGAATGTTAATTAAACGACCATTATTAGTATCAGATGAAGCAGTGTTTTTCGGGTTTAAAGAAGAACAATATGAACAATTATTGAAAGGTGAATCAAATGATTAAATATAGTGAAAATGGATTATGGATTAAACAAGAGGACAATCGTTATACAGTAGGCATTTCTCCAAAAGGTCAAGATAATATTGGAGATGTTAGTTTTGTAGAATTATTCAACCAAGAAAATTTAACAACAGAAGATTCATTTATGAGTGTGGAAGCAGCAAAAGCTGTTACAGAATTTGTCAGTCCATTATCAGGAAAAGTAGTCGCTTGGCATACAGAATTAGAAGATAATCCTGAAATGTTAAACCAAGTGGATACAGCTGTGAACTGGATTTATAAATTAGAAGAAGTGGATGAAGCAGCATTTGCGAGCTTATTAGATAAAGATTTACCAATTGTTTGTGAGAAGAAAGAAGGGTGTGAAAACTAGAATGCAAGTACAATTAATTTCAGCAGAAATTTTTGAACAACGTCAAGAAAGTTTTGAGAGTGCCAATTTTTTACAAACAAGACAAATGGCAGAAGTTCACGGGCAACGTAGTGTATTTGAAGAAGTTTTCTTTATTGCTTGGACAGAAGGAGACGAATGGATTGCTCAAGGATTAGTAGGAATTCGTAGACGTTTTAGATTTTTTAAAGAAGCCGTTTTGATTCAAGGTCCATTATTTGAAGATGATAAAATTGCCCAACTTCCTCAAATGTTAGAAAGTTTAGAAGAATTCTTGAAAGAACAAGGCATTGCCAGAGTAGAAATGAATCCATATATGATGAATAAAGTGATTAATGAATCTTTAGAAGTCGTAGAAGAGTGCCGTTATCCAGAATTACTAGCGAATTTTGAAAAAGCTGGATATGATCGTTTCTTAGATTTAGATGGCCGAGTAGTTATGGGGCAATTGTTCAGAAAAGATTTATCAGAATATGACGATAGCGAAGCGATTTATAAAGATTATTCAAATTCATTAAAACGTGACTTACGTAAAGCGGTAGAATCTCATATTACGATTCGTGAATTAGAATTAGATGATTTAGAAATTTTCTACTCTATTTTAAGTGAAACTTCTGTTAGAAAAGGATTCCGAGTACAAGATTTCAGTTATTTCCAACAAATGAAAGAAGCTTTCCAAGATAAAGTGAAATACATGGTTGCTTTCTTAGATGTTGAAGCTTATAAAGCTTATTATCATGAAAGAATTGAATTCTTCACGAATCGAGTGGAAGAGTTGGAAAAAGAATTAGCAGTCCGTGAAGAAGAAGGAAAACATGTGAAGAAAACACGTGGATTGATTACAGATGCAAAAGATCAATTAGCGAGTTATCAAAAACGTAAAAAGACTTTTGAAGCATTAGATATTCATAATCCTATGTTAGCTTTATCAGGATACTTATTTATGTGTTATGGGGATGAAGTCATTTCAGTATTTGGTGGTTCTCATGAAGAATATTTAAACTTTGGTGGTTCAAGCTTATTGAACTGGGAAATGATGAAATATGCGAAAGACAATGGATTTAAGTATTATAATTTCTATGGAACGATTGAAACGAATCAAGCGAACCAAAATGAAGGAAACTTTAACTTCAAACGTCAATTTGGAGGTAGACTCGTACAACCAGTCGGAAACTTTACAAAAACACTCAGCCCAGTATTAGGATTTATTGCGAAATTTAAGAAGATTTAAGAATCTACAGAAATCTACAGTAATAGACTTTTCTTTGGAGTAGCAAAAAGGACGGTAGCAGCCTTGCTTTGCAAGTCTCATACCTAAAATTCGAGCCAAGGTCTCGAATTTTCCAGTAACAAAAGCCACTTTTTAGTGGATTTTATTACTTTTGCTACGGAGAAAAGTCTATTTCTTCCGATTTTAACGATATACAAAAAGAGAAAACGTATGAGACAGTGAACTGCCATACGTTTTCTCTTTCTTTTTCTTCTATTTACTAGATATTAGAAAAGTCTATTTTTCTTATTTTAGTGTTAGAAATTGAAAAAAAGAGAAAAGACTTTTCAATGTAGTATGAACAATAAAAGCCACTCGAAGTGGCTTTTATTGTAGGAAACTTCGAGACCTAGGCTCGAAGTTTAGCAATGAGACTCGCAAAGCGAGGCTGCTTGCGTCCTAAATACTACATGTTAGAAAAGTCTTTTCTCTCTCACGTACTGTACAAAATAGTTGAACAATTCTTGCATTCCTTCGTCATCGTTTACCATTGTTTCTGGATGACCTTGTATTGCTAAAATATATTGTCCTTCTTCATTTGATTCAAAAGCTTCGATTAATCCATCAGTACTCCAAGCAACAGCTTTGAAGTTTGGAGCAAGTTCTTTCACCGCTTGATGATGATACGAATTAATTGCTGTCTTTGTTCCAAATATTTTAGATAATTCACAGCCTTCTGCTAGTTCAATCGTATGAGTAGCAGTAGAAGGCATTGTTTTTTGAACATGTAAAATCGTTGATTCTGGATATTGCGATTGAATGTCTTGATATAAAGTTCCACCAAAAGCAACATTTAAAATTTGCATACCTCGACAGATGGCAAGAATTGGTTTACGTTGACGATAAGCTTCTTCAATTAGCGCAAGTTCATACGCATCTCTTACTGGATAAGTTCTTCCTAAGTTAATATGAGGTTCTTCTCCATATAAAAGAGGTGAAACATCTTGCCCTCCTGATAAAACTAATGCGTCAACTCTTGAAATATATTCGTGAGCTGTTTCTTGAGAAACAATCGGTAAGATTACTGGAATGGCTTTTGCTCTTTCTAAACCAGTAACAAATCCGTTAGGTGCATAAGATAGGATATAGGTATCATGTTCAGTATTATCTTGACGATGATTCCCTGAAATTCCTATTAAAGGATATTGTTGCATCTGATTTTCCCCTTTCGCATTGTAAGTAGTTTATATGATACTCAATTTTCATGAAAATGACAAGTTTTTTATATGAAAATAAGTGAAAAACTTGCAGTAGAAGATATGAATTCGAAACGTTATCTTTTGATAATCGTTCTCATTTAAGATAAAATATTGTTAATGTGACAGATAAAAAATTCTGTTATATGATTGAGGATTTATTTTGAAAGGGGCTTAATAATGGCAACATTAGAAATTAAAAATTTACATGTGTCAATTGAAGATAAAGAAATTTTAAAAGGTGTGAATTTAACCATCAATACTGGAGAAATCCATGCAGTTATGGGACCGAATGGAACAGGAAAATCAACTCTTTCTGCAGCAATTATGGGACATCCAAGTTATGAAGTAACAGAAGGTGAAATCTTATTAGATGGAGAAAACGTTCTTGAAATGGAAGTAGATGAACGTGCTCGTGCAGGTCTATTTTTAGCAATGCAATATCCAAGTGAAATTGCTGGAGTAACAAATGCAGAATTTATGCGTTCAGCCATTAATGCTCGTCGTGATGAAGATAATAAAATGGGTGTTCGTGAATTCATCAAAAAATTAGATGAAAAAATGGCAATTTTAGATATGCCAGTAGAAATGGCAGAACGTTACCTAAATGAAGGATTCTCTGGTGGAGAAAAGAAACGTAATGAAATTCTTCAATTAATGATGATTGAGCCAAGTTTTGCTATTTTAGATGAAATTGACTCAGGGTTAGATATTGATGCGCTTAAAGTTGTTTCTCGTGGCGTTAATGCTATGCGTGGGGAAAACTTTGGATCATTAATTATTACTCACTATCAACGTTTATTAAATTATATTGAACCAGATGTTGTTCATATTATGATGGACGGACGTGTCGTAATGACTGGAGATGCTGCATTAGCAAAACGTCTAGAAGCAGAAGGATATAAAGGAATTAGTGAAGAATTAGGAATTTCTTTAGAACATCAAGAATAGGAGAAAGAGAATGGCAGAGAAATTAACCGTAACACCAGAACAACTGACTTCATTCTCACTTCTAAAGAATGAACCAGATTGGTTTTTAGACATTCGTTTAAAAGCATTGGAATTAGCGAAACAATTACCATTACCATTTATTGAGCGTGTAAAATTCCATCGCTGGAATTTATTCCAAAGTGAAATTGGAGAAGCAAACTCACTTATTACAGAATTAGAAAAAGACATTCCAAGTGCAGTAGGAAGTGCAAAAATTGTTCAATTAGGAGCAGTTTCTTACTGGGAAGAGATGAATGTTGAAACAGCGATGCAAGATGTATTAGTAATGGATTTATTTGAAGCATTACAACAATATCCAGAATTAGTGAAACCATACTATATGACAAAAGCTGTACCAGTGGATGAAGATAGCTTAACTGCGTATCATGCAGCAATGGTTAATTCAGGAATTTTCATTTATGTTCCTAAAAATGTTGTAGTAGAAGATATTATTGAATCTCATTTTGTACAAAATAATACAGTAGACGAAGCATTCGTAAAACACGTATTAATTGTTGCTGAAGAAAATAGTTCACTATCTTATGTGGAACGTTTCGAAAGTATTGGAGACCGTAAAAATACTGCGAATATCATTGTAGAAGTGATTGCTAAAGAAGGAGCAAAAGTTCATTTTGCAGCGGTTGATACATTAGGTCAACCAACGGATGCATACATGAATCGTCGTGGTTATTTAGAAAAAGATGCGACCATTGAATGGGCATTGGGGATCATGAATGACGGAAATGTAATCGCAGACTTTGATAGTGAATTACGTGGAGCAGGTTCTACTGCAAAAGTCAATGTGGTTGCTATTTCAACTGGTAAACAAGTTCAAGGAATTGATACAAGAGTGACAAACTATGCAAACCACTCAGTGGGACATATTTTACAACATGGGGTTATTCTTGATAAATCAACGTTAACATTTAACGGAATTGGACATATTATTAAAGGAGCAAAATTCGCAGATGCGCAACAAGAGAGCCGTGTATTAATGCTTTCTGAAGGCGGACGTGGAGATGCGAACCCAATTTTATTAATTGATGAAAATGAAGTAACAGCAGGACATGCGGCAAGTGTAGGACAAGTGGATGATGAACAATTATTCTACTTAACAAGCCGTGGAATTAGCCAAGCGGAAGCAAAACGTTTAGTGATTCGTGGATTCTTAGGTTCTGTAATTAGTGCTATTCCAGCACAAAATACGCAAAAAGAATTAGTAGAAATGATTGATCAAAAGTTGGCGAAAAATGATGAACAGTAATGACATTCGAAAAGATTTTCCAATTTTAACTAGAACCGTTAATGATGAACCATTAGTGTATTTGGATAATGCCGCTACAACGCAAAAGCCTGAAAGTGTGATTCGTTGTATAGAAGAGTATTATCGTCATTATAATGCCAATATTCATCGTGGCGTGCATACACTAGCTCAGCTAGCAACGGATGCCTATGAAGCAAGTCGTCAAAAAGTGCAAACATTTATCAACGCTTCTTCGATAAAGGAAGTACTGTTTACAAGAGGAACAACGACTGGAATCAATTGGGTGGCGCAAGGTTTTGCCAAATATCGCCTGCATGAAGGAGATGAGATTTGGATTAGTAAAACGGAGCATCATTCTAATTTTGTTCCATGGCAACAATTAGCACTCCAAACAGGAGCTAGTTTAAACTTCCTTCCATTAACCGAGGAAGGGGAACTAGATGTACAAGCTACAAAAGAAGTGTTAACTCATCAAGCAAAAATCGTGTCAATTGCGCATGCTTCAAATGTGTTAGGGACGATTCAACCGATTAAAGAATTAGCACAAATAGTCCATGAAGTTGGAGGAGTATTAGTTGTTGATGGAGCTCAAGCAGCACCTCATATGAAAATCGATGTACAAGACTTGGATTGCGACTTTTATGCGTTTAGCGGACATAAAATGTTAGCACCAACAGGCATTGGTGTCTTATATGGAAAGCAAGCACTGTTAGAAGAAATGCAACCCATTGAATTTGGCGGAGAAATGATTGATTTCGTGTATGATACAGAAAGTACATGGAATGAACTTCCGTGGAAATTTGAAGCAGGTACGCCTAATATTGCCGGTGGAATAGCACTAGGAGCAGCAATTGATTATTTAGAACAAATTGGTATTGATCAGATTCATGCCCATGAACAACAATTAGTAGCATATGTTTATGACAAATTAACACAAATGGAAGGTGTGACCGTTCATGGTCCAACGGATGTTTCAAGAAGAAGTGGCGTTATTTCATTTACAATGGATGGTGTTCACCCTCATGATTTAGCAACTGCCTTAGATATGGAAGGAGTCGCAATTCGTGCAGGACATCATTGTGCGCAACCATTAATGAGAGATTTATGCGTTTCTTCAACTGCCCGTGTTAGTTTTTATATTTATAATACAATGGAAGAAGCTGAATTTTTCATAGAAGCATTACAAAAAGTAAAGGAGTTTTTCTCAGATGGCTTTATCTAAATTAGATCAATTATATCGCCAAGTGATTTTAGACCATTCGAATTTTCCTCGTCATAAAGGAATTCAAACTGAAAAAACAGCTGAAGTTATCGAGTTAAATAATCCGACTTGTGGAGATGTATTGCAGTTACAATTAGAATTATCAGACGATGGTCATATTACAAGTGCTCGCTTTGATGGACAAGGATGTTCTATAAGTATGGCGAGTGCGAGTATGATGTGTGTTATTTTAGAAGGAAAAACTTTACCAGAAGCTTTGGAATTAGCAGAAGATTTCTCAAAATTAGTGCAAGGACAGAGTGTGAATGAAGAACGATTAGAAGATGCTGCCTTACTAAGTGGAGTTTCTAAATTTCCTGCACGTATTAAATGTGCAACCTTAGCATGGAAAGCATTAGAAAAAGCAGTTGAACAGAAAAACAAGAAAGGAATATAAAAATGAGTGGAGTTCCAGAATTAGAAGATTACAAGTATGGCTTTCATGAAGATGTAACGCCCGTATTTGATAGTGGAGTTGGATTAAGCGAAGAAGTCGTTCGTACAATTTCAAAAATGAAAAACGAACCAGAATGGATGCTTGAATTCCGACTAAAATCTTTAAAAGCATTTGAAAAAATGCCAATGCAAACATGGGGAGCAGATTTATCAGATATTGATTTTGATGCGATTACCTATTTCAAACGTGCGAGTGATAAACCAGCTCGTTCTTGGGATGATGTTCCTGAGAAAATTAAAGATACATTTGAAAAAATTGGGATTCCAGAAGCAGAACGTGCTTATTTAGCAGGGGCATCTGCACAGTTTGAGTCAGAAGTTGTGTATCACAATATGAAAGAAGAATTTGATAAACTAGGAATTGTCTTCACCGATACAGACTCAGCATTAAAAGAATACCCAGAATTATTCGAAAAATATTTTGCAAAATTAGTACCACCAACAGACAATAAATTAGCAGCATTAAACTCAGCAGTATGGTCAGGTGGAACGTTTATTTACGTACCAAAAGGCGTAAAATGTGATGTTCCACTGCAAACATACTTCCGTATTAATGACCAAAATATGGGACAATTTGAACGTACATTAATTATTGTAGATGAAGGGGCAAGCGTACACTATGTAGAAGGATGTACAGCACCAACATACTCATCAAACAGCTTACATGCTGCGATTGTAGAAATCTTCGTAGAAGAAGGTGGATACTGCCGTTATACAACGATTCAAAACTGGTCTGATAATGTCTACAATCTTGTAACAAAACGTGCTCGTGCAGCAGCTCATGGAACAGTTGAATGGATTGATGGAAACTTAGGAGCAAAAACAACAATGAAATATCCTTCTGTATTTTTAGAAGGGCCTTATGCAAAAGGAACAATGTTATCAATTGCCTTTGCTGGAGAAGGTCAACACCAAGATACAGGGGCAAAAATGATTCATAATGCACCTCATACTTCTAGTTCGATTGTTTCAAAATCAATCGCAAAAGATGGTGGTGTCGTAAACTATCGTGGTCAAGTAACATTCAGTAAGAAATCTGATTATTCAATTTCTCATATCGAATGTGACACGATTATTATGGATGATTTATCGAAATCAGATACAATTCCATTTAACGAAATTCATAACGATAAAGTTGCTTTAGAACATGAAGCGAAAGTATCAAAAATTTCTGAAGAACAATTATTCTACTTAATGAGTAGAGGAATTAGTGAATCTGAAGCAACAGAGATGATTGTCATGGGATTCGTTGAACCATTTACAAAAGAACTTCCAATGGAATATGCAGTTGAATTAAACCGATTAATTGCGTACGAGATGGAAGGTAGTGTGGGATAAAACCCTAGCAAGTGCTAGAAACGTTGATATAACAGCGTTCCTAGGCTTTCTTTTTTGTTTAGAATGGGAAAAGTACCAGAGATTCACTACTTCTATTTCTTGTACAAAATGACTAATTTTGGTTTAATGAAAATTAGAGAATAGTGAGGTAGAAACGATATTGTTACTATGCAACTATAATATATAAGAATGTTATAAAGGAGAATAAATGAAAGCACTAATTGTATTAGACTGTCAAAAAGGTATGTTAGAACGTGGACATTTTGACGAGTTAAGAAAAAACATTTTAACGTTACAAAACATTTTTAAGCAAAATGGAGATATTATTATTAATACGAGACATATTGATAATGATGAAAATAGTATTATTTACAATGGAAATGAAAGTGGAAGTTTAGATGAAGAATTGGCAGTTTTAGCAGACTATATTATTGAAAAAGAAAGTCCAAATATTTTTCAATGTAAAGATTTGACGGAGATTTTATTGAAGCATCAAATTAAAGAAGTTGTGATTACAGGATTAAATGCGGAATATTGTTGTTTATTTTCTGCTATTATTGCTTCAGATAGAGGTTATAAAGTAACTTATATTGAAGATGCAACTGCCAGTGTGAATAATGGGGGAACGTATGAAATGAAGGATTTAGATATTGTTGATTTCATTGGTTGTATATTAGATTGGTCAGGGCAAGTAGAAGTATTATACCTTGATGAATTTGAAAGTAAAAACTGATAGATTTGCTATAAATTGACAAAAGAAAATAGTTATTATAGAATTATGTCAGAGTTGAGGGAGAATTTTTATCCTTTCAATTACAGATTTTTCCAATAATCTATAGTGATATAGAAGTGTAAAAAAGCACGTTACACTGCTTGGCAGAGCTAATGAACTGTTCCCTTGCGATAAGCCTAAAAAGCACAACAGTAGGGAGTTAGTTGCTTTATATGAGTAACTAATCGATTGTCTTGTTCGGAGACTTTTCCGTTCCGTGTTTTAAATTTCTTGGATAAAATAAGAAAGACTTTTTGCGAATGCAAAAAGTCTTTCTTCTATTTCAATGTAAAACTCATTGAAACTGGGTTGTGATCGGAATGTTGAAACTCTAAGTCATGTGCTTGGACATGATTGAATTGTACATTGTCTGAAATAATGAATCCATCGACTAATGTTACAAAAGTTCTTCCTTTTTGGTAGCCTTCATCTAATGCACGAGCTGAAGGAATTTTTTGTTCTGCTAATCCTTGAGTGGCTAATGTAAAATGCTTTGAAAGATTTTCTACTGGGAATGGATGAGTCCAAGTTTGTGGTTCATCGGATGTTTGGAAGACTTCCGGACTTTTTCCAAGTAAAATATCATGATTAAAGTCACCACCGACAATAACATAGTTTCCTTTTGCATATTCACTTTCCATATAATGGAATAGCTTTTCTAACTGACTTTTTCCAATTGTTGGATCTTTTGTATATGCAGATAAGTGAATATTGATTAATGCTAATTGTTTCTGATTTGAAACGGGTAAGTAACTAACGGTAAAAGCTCGGTCTAAATCGAAAAATTTATTGAAATTCGTTTCAATTGGTAAACTATATCGTTGGCTAGATTGAATCGTGTATTTTGACATCGTTAGGAGTCCAGAAGTTGCTTTTCCAATGGGATCTAATAGTGGATAAAATAAATAAGGTGAATCATAGTTTTGTCCAAATACCCAATTTTGTTTTTCAAAAGCCTGAGTGATGAATTCCACTTCGTCCACATGTTGGGAACGATCTCCATCTGTATCTATTTCTTGGAATAGAGCAATATCTGGTTGAATCATCTGAATTGCATTTTGGATTCCTTGCATATTATTTAATACGGTTTGTCGATTATAAGCTCTTGAATATTTTCCACCATCCATAAAGAAACTATAGTCTTGAGGGTAAGCTCCATATCCGATATTAAAAGAGGATATGGTATAATCTTTTCCAGTGTTGAGAGATTGGTCAGTATGGCATGTAACTGATAAAGTCAGATTATCTTCTAA
>ERZ773211.102-NODE-102-length-20435-cov-5.19181_pt1 | contig 20435 bp, 20 predicted proteins | sample MGYA00511914_ERZ773211 | MGnify/ENA primary metagenome ERZ773211 (study PRJEB29015, sample SAMEA2738163) | human oral metagenome | biome: human oral; feature: human-associated habitat; material: saliva | place: China | collected 2242 ...
AGCAAGCAAATGGCGCAGTTGTCGTGCGTTACGGTGAGTCAACTGTCTTGACTGCGGCCGTAATGTCTAAGAAGATGGCAAATTAGCTCAAAAAGAATGGATTGAGTTAAATCATAAATGGTATTACTTAAAATCAGGTGGTTACATGGCTAAAAATGAAGTCGTTGATGGCTATAAAGTGAATGCATCTGGTGAATGGGTGAAATAATCGTTTAAGTTTTAGTATGAATTTTTATGAATTTTCCTTTATTTAGAGAATTAGATGATTCAATCAGTATATTGAGCAGAACTATTGTCATGCAAAAAAAAGTGTGGTACTCTTATGTACATAAAATAACATTTTCGGGGCAAGGTGTAATTCCTTACCGGCGGTATAGTCCGCGAGCCGAACAGGCATGATCTGGTGCAATTCCAGAACCGATAGTGATAGTCTAGATGAGAGAAAATGGTTATATTTCACGTTCGAAGATACCAATCAATTTGATATATAAGAATGCAGCGATGAAATGTAGACCATTTTGTTGCTGCATTTTTTCGTGCAGTTATACAAATGAAATGGAACAAGAACGTGAGAAACCATCCGATCCTTCACCCGTTTAAGGAGGAGATGTACGATGAGTACAAATGCAAAAACAGTGTCACGTTATGCGACAAAACAAATCATTTTAGTAGGACTATTTGGTGCGTTAAGTACGATTCTAATGTTATTAGAATTCAGTCTGCCATTTATTCCACCATTTGTTAAAATGGATTTTTCTGAATTGCCTGTTATTTTAGGAGGTTATTTATTGGGACCATTATATGGTGCATATATTGCGATTGTAAAAGTTGCATTGAACTTTGTTTTAAATGGAACAACAACATTTGGGATTGGCGAAACAGTTAACTTAATTGGAAGTTTAAGTTTCATGTTGCCAGCAGTATTTTATTATAAATACAACCGTACATTCAAAGGAGCGATTACAAGTTTAGTAATTGGTACAGCTACTGCAACAGTAGTTTTATTAACAGCGAATTACTTTGTAATTTTCCCATTATATGCAACAGCGATGCATTTCCCAATTGAAAAAATTGTAGCACTTGCAGCTACTACAAACCCATTTGTAACAAATTTATGGACATTAATGCTATTTGCTTTATTACCATTTAATGTATTAAAATTCGGTTTAAGCAGTGTACTATCGTTAATGCTTTATAAAAAAGTTGAAAAAGTATTAAAACTAGAAAAACAGTAAATCAATAAACCCACTACCCAGAACTTGTTAGAAATAACTGCCATTTCTAACAAGTTTTTTTGTGAATAAAATCGTCAGGGGTATAGAGCGAAGAAGTTTCTTATAAAGATTTGCCTTTTTTCTGTATGTAGTATAAACTAACCAAAAAAATGAATAAGAATTAGAGGCGTTATCGTATGAAAGAGGAAAATATTTCTAGATTTATGAAGAATGGAAAAATTATGGTTCTTCCTAAAAAGCAGAAAAATAAAATGGAAATCTTTGAATTTATTTATGCGCATTTAAAGAGTCATTCAGAGATGTATACTGAAAAAGAATTGAATGAGAAAATTAAGGAACTGTATGATGATTTTGCTACAATGCGCCGTTATTTAGTGGACTATAAATTTGTTATTAGAGATGATTATGGAAAAAGTTACCAACTGAATCCAGATGTTGAATTAGAAAATTAAAGATAAGAATAGAAAACGGTAGAGGAGAGGTCTCTATCGTTTTTTTGATGGTTTGAGGAAAATCAAAAATATTTAATGATTTCGACTATAGTCGATAAAAGCATCTGAAAGTCATTTGATTTCGATTATAGTCGAAATGTTAGCTTTACTAGTATTTTGGAGAAAAATACGGTAGGATGGATAGCGGAATAAATGAAAGTAGAGGAGTAGAATATGAAAAAAGAAACGCGAAGTTTGGTTCAAAAGATCGCAATAGTGTTAAGTATCCTTTTTATCGTTCTTGCGATGATTAACTCGCATTTTGATTGGCAATTATTAGCGATACCTGGAAGTGCATTTGCCTTATTATCGATTTTTATGAGTTGCTTATTATTATGGTTATTTGTAGGAATCGACTGGCCAAGTGTTTTATGTTTAGTCTTATTAGGACTAGGGTGGCTTCCAAAAGTAACGTATAGTCAAGTGTTTTCTCTTTCTTTTGGGAATAGTACATTTGTTTTCTTATTATTTACCTTTATAGTAACGTACGCGTTAGAACAGACTCCTGCTTTGAAACGTTTAGTCGGTTGGTTTTTAAAAACGAATTTTGCTAAGAAGAGTCCGAGTCATTTTTTAGGCGCCTTTCTAGGAGCGGTATTAGTTATTAGTTGTTTTATTTCACCGACGATTTTATTTATGATTGTCTTTCCAATTTATGAAGAGATGATGGAAGTATTTGGATTAGAAAAAGGGAGTCGACAAGCATCCTTTATTTTAATTACATTATTTTCGACTATTGCAATTGGAACAGCGATGACACCGATTAATCATGTCTTTGCGATTACGGCAATGGGCTTGTACCACACGGCAACTGGTATCAGTATTTCGAATATCCAATATATGGGAATTGCGATGCCTGCAGGAATTTGTATTTTTGTTGGAATGTTGGCAAGTTTACACCGCTTATGGAAGTTAGATTTATCAAAAGTGACTTTTCAAAGTCTAGAATCATTGGAAAATTTACCAGAAGTAACAAAAAAAGAAAGATGGATTGTTTCTATTTTTTCAATGGTGATTGCTTTATGGATTATTCCGGAATGGTTAGGAATTCTTTCACCTAGTGTGGCAGCTTTCTTAAAATCTGCGGGGATGGCATTCCCACCAATGATTGGAGCGGTATTATTAGCTTGTATTCGTGAAGATGGAAAACCGTTAATATCGATTCAAGAAGCTTTAACACGTGGCGTTTACTGGCCAAGTTTATTATTAGTAGGGGCAACTTTAAGTTTAGGAACTTTATTAACAAAACCAGAATTAGGGGTATTACCTTTAATTGAAAGTGGGTTAACTCCTTTATTCCATCAATGGAGTGCAATGGTGATTGTCATGGTCTTTGTCATTTGGGCGGGAATTCAAACGAATTTTTCATCTAATTTAGTAACTGTATCTGTTGTGACGACGGTATTAACTACGATTGCTGCTAGTACGGATTTAGGAATTCATACAGCAGTTGTCGCTTGTTTAATAGGGTTTATGGCAAGTTTAGCTTATATGACTCCACCAGCAATGCCTTATGTAGCCATCTCCGTTGGTAGTGGTTGGACAAGTTCAAAAGATGCCTTTTTATATGGTGGATGGTTATTAGTGTTAAGTATTGTAAGTGCAGTAGCAATTGGGTATCCATTAGGAACTTTATGGATGTAAGAAAGGGGAAAAATGATGTTAGAAGAACAACGTCAGAAAATTGATCAAATTGATCGCCAAATTGTTGCGTTATTTGAAGAACGTACGAATGTAGTAGAAGAAGTAGCGGAAATTAAGTTAGACAATGATATTCCGATTTTAGATAGTGGACGTGAGGAACAAGTGATTTTGAAAGTTCAGTCGTATTTAAAAGACGAGTCTTTAAAAGATGAGTTGGCTGAACTTTATACTGAATTAATGAGTATTTCTCGTGAACACCAAAAAAATTGGATTGAAAAACAAGGATAATTGAAACAGGAAAACTTCAATCGCTTTGAGGGAAGTGGTTGGAGTTTTCTTATATAAAAATAAATATTTTTTGAAAAAAGGTATTGCAAAAAGTTAAATACTAGTGTATTATGTATGAGTACGTTATTTTAATAACAGCTGGAGGGGTAGCGAAGTGGCTAAACGCGGCGGACTGTAAATCCGCTCCTTAGGGTTCGGCAGTTCGAATCTGCCCCCCTCCACCATTGGGGTATAGCCAAGCGGTAAGGCAACGGACTTTGACTCCGTCATTCGTTGGTTCGAATCCAGCTACCCCAGTAGGATTGACAGCTTCTGCTGTCTTTTTTTATTTCCTAAATTTTTATTAAATTTTCTCAGATATTCTTGATAAAAAATAGATAGTCAGTAATGATAGTTCTAAAGACGAGAGTAGGAGAGAGGAGCTTTGACAATGAAAAAATATAGTATCTATTACTGGAAATTTGTAATGGGAATGATTGTAGTCACCAATCTGATTACTTTATTTATAATGAACCAAGGAAGTAAGAGCTTGGAAAAAGAGGGAGAAGTTGTTCTATTTATGTTTATAGCTGCATTATTAATGATGCTTATTGAACAATGGAAATTAAAAACTTCGAAAGAGTTTCCTTTATTTATATTAGGAGAAATGATGTTTGCGATTATGTTAACACCTATTTTTTTTATGGCTTATCGCTATATGACAAAAGTATTTAGTTTAGTATGGATGTTTCATTTATCAAATTCATTCATTTCATTTCTCTGGCTCGTTGGAATGATACAATTTGTTTTAGTATTTATCAGTCCTTTTGTAGCTGTTATAAAAGCTATTCAATTTGTGGTAGCTCCCTATAAAAATGAAATGATTTAACCTATGATCTCAGAATGACATTAACTTTGTTGTTCTGAGTTTTTTTATGCTAATAAAAAATTTATTTGTGAAAAAATGAGTAAAAAAACTAGGATTTTTTATGAAAACGATTTATAATTAATATGTAAAGGAGTTTTTGCCAGTGTTTTTTAGAGGGGAGGTAAGATGCATGAATGAGGTAGAATTAGTTTGCTTTAAAATGATTGCGGCTTTAGGAGCAGCACGTTCAGCTTTTATGGAAGCTATTGTACAAGCTAAAAAGGGTCATTTTGAAGAAGCAAGTTCATTAATTGAAGAAGGTCAGCAACAACGATTAAAAGGTCACGAAATTCATTTTGAATTATTACAAAAGGATAGTTCAGGGAATAGAGTGCCTTTTTCATTATTATTATTGCACGCAGAAGATCAACTAATGAATGCAGAATTACTACAAGTAACAAGTGAAGAAGTAGTGGCTTTATATCAGAGAGTAGAAAAAATTGAAAAAGCACAAGAATGAAACAAAATAGTGGGGGAATATATATGAAACGTGTGTATTTATTTTGTAATGCAGGAATGTCAACAAGTCTAGTGGCAAGTAAAATGCAAGAAGTTGCAAATCAACATCAATTGCCAATAGAAGTAAAGGCATTTCCTGATGTTCAGTTAGATTCTGTTGTTCAGGAATTTCATCCGGATGTTATTTTGTTGGGTCCTCAAGTGAAATTCAAATTTAATGCTACTCGTGATAAATATGAACCTATTGGCATTCCTGTAGAAGTGATTAATTTGGAAGATTATGGGAATGTTAATGGGGAACGTATTTTGAAACGCGCGATTCAACTCATCAAAAATAAAAAATAGGAGGAATTGTTATGTTTGCTTCGTTAGAAAAAATAATGGGAAGTTCCGCGGAAAAATTAGGCAATAATAAAGTCTTAATTGCGATTCGTGATGGTTTCTTAGTATCCACACCATTAATTATTGTGGCTTCTATTTTTCTTGTAATTGCGAACTTTCCAATACCAGGTTATGTTGATTTCTTAGCTCAATTTTTTGGTCAAGGTTGGCCAAGTAAAATGGATGCTGTCATTGATTCAACATTTAGTGTTTTAGGGTTATTAGGAGCTTTTGGAATTGGGTATGCATATGCTCGTCAATTGGAAAATGATCCAGTTGCCGGTGGAGCCGTTGCTCTTGTATGTTTCCTTATTATTACACCAAAAGTTCATTCTGATTTCGTAAATGCAGCGAATGGTAAAGTGTTTAATGGATTTGCATTAGCACATTTAGGGTCAGCAGGAATGTTTTTAGCCATGATAACAGCTATTATTTCTGTAAAAATTTTTGTGACGGTTAAAAACAAAGGTTGGGTTATTAAAATGCCTGATGGTGTTCCGCCAGCTGTAACTCAATCATTTGCAGCATTAATTCCAAGTGCATTTGCAATGTTCTTCTTCTTTGTAGTGTATTTAGTATTCTCAGCAACAGATTATCAATATGCTCATAACTTTATTTATAAAATTTTACAAGCGCCATTAATGGGATTCGGACAAAGCTTGATTTTTGAACCGATTTATCAATTCTTATCTACTTTATTCTGGTTCTTTGGTATTAATGGTCCTGCTGTAACGAATACGGTCTTTAATCCAATTCATTTAGCATTAACAGCAGAGAACTTAGAAGCATTTAAACAAGGAGCAACACTTCCTAATATCTTTACAGGTCCATTCGGAGACTTCTTTGGAAACTTTGGTGGTGGCGGTAGTACATTATCACTTGTTTTCTTAATGGTATTCTTTGGAAAGTCAGAACGTATGAAAAAATTAGGACGTTTAGCCATTGTTCCTGGTATTTTTGGGATTAACGAAATGATTATTTTTGGATTACCTGTGGTGTTAAATCCATTAATCGTGATTCCATTTATTTTAACACCATTAGTAAATACAATTTTAGCGACTATTGCTACATTAATTGGGTTAATTCCATATACTACAGGAGCAGCACTTCCTTGGACAACTCCATTCTTCTTCTCTGGTTGGTTAGCCACAGGAAGTATCGTAGCAGGTTTATTCCAAATTGTATTAATTATTATCGGAATGTGTATTTACTATCCATTCTTTAGAGTGATTGATAAACAATATCTTCATGAAGAACATCAAGCTGCTAATTCATTAAGCGATGAATTAGATGAATTGTCATTAGATGATTTAAGTTTTGATGATTTATAAAAAGTAATAAACGAGTAGAAAAGTTGAACGTGCGGAGGTGGGAAGACAACAGAAATGAATCAATTTCTGTCGTTATTCCCACTTTTTTTGAAGGGAGAATGCATATGCGAGTGATATTATTTTTGAATCAAATACAGGCAGGTTATGGTGGAAAGGAAAGAGCAGATACTCCTCTTGGGTTAGAGAAAGGAGGAATTGGCTCCTATTTAATGTATAAAGATTACTTTTTAAAAGGAAATTTACAAGTATTAGCGACTGTCTATTGTGGTCCAGATTATTTTGCGAATCATAAGGAAGAAGTGCTTCATAAAATTCATAATTTGATTTTGAAAACAAAAGCAGAAGTGTTGTTTGCGGGCCCATGTTTTAATGATGAAAGTTATACAGAAATGGCAGCAAATGTAGCTTCTTTTATTGAACATCAAACAGATTGTAAAACGTATGTAGCTTGTTCGAAAGAAAATGAAGAGATCATTCAACAATTCAAGGAACATACGACAATGATTGAAATGCCTAAAAAAGGAGCGGTTGGTTTGAATGAAGCGTTGAAAGACATTGCACTCATTATTGCGCATAATCAGCAAGATTCAAATCGGATTTATCGTTAGAAAGGAAGCGAGTGAAGTGGAGTTAAGTACCTTATGTAGTCTACCTGGAGTTTCAGGAGACGAGTATGAAGTCCATCAATATTTGTCTAGGGAATATCAACAATTGAATGTAGAATTGAAAAAAGATAAATTAGGTTCGATTTTTGGAGAGAGACTAGTAGAGCATAGTCCTTTTAAAGTTATGATTAGTTCCAATATTGATGAATGTGGAGGAATGATTGATGATATTCATGAGAGTGGATTATTGTCTTTCGTTACGATTGGTGATGTTTTGCCAAAAGATTTTCTTCACCAACGAGTTTGTCTGTTAACACGACATCATCAACGAGTCTATGGCTATATCTTACAAAAACAAGAGAAATTATGGATTCATATAGGAGCTAAATCGCAGCAAGAAGTGGAAGAGTTTGGGGTTCAAGTAGGAGATACTTTTGTATTAGAAATTCCAGTTATTGAAACGGAACAAATGATTTTAAGTAAAAATATATCTAATCGAGCGGGAGTTTATGCTGCCTATCAGTTAATGGAAACAATGCCTTCTCTACCTTATACACTTAGCATTGGAGGAATTGCTCAATCTATTGTGGGATATAGAGGTGCTATTACTGCTACAAATACAATAATGCCCGATGTATCGATTGTATTAGATGTAGCACCAGTTAGAGATTATGCAGAAAAAACAGTCTATATTCGCTATTTTGATAAGACATTATTACCAAATGTTTCGTTAGTTAAAGAAATCAAAACAGTTGCTCAAAGTTTAGGATACGAAGTGAAGGCAAATGTCCAAGAAAAAGGGACGGATGGATCATTTATTCATAAATCTCTAGTAGGAACCCCAACGGTTGTTGTTGTGATTCCGTTAAAAGAAGAAGGGCAATTTGTCCAATTATTGAAGAAGGAAGATTTGAAACCTGTCATTCATACGCTTCAAGTATTTTTAGAAAATTTAACTTCCCAAAAAGTTCAGCAACTTGCTTTCCAAGAAAGTTGGTGAAGCGATGTTAGAAAATCATCAAATAGAATTATTAAAAACATTAAGTAATCTGGTAGGTGTCTCAGGACATGAAGAGAAAATTTTACAATTTGTGTCAGAACAACTTCCTTTTTGTACGAAAGAACAAGATAAATTAGGCTCAGGATTATTTTCGTTAGGAGAAGGAGACCTTTCCATTATGTTTGCCACTCATATGGATGAAGTGGGATTTGTTGTTTCTTCGATTAATGAGAGAGGATATGTATCGATTCAACCTGTCGGAAATATGTGGGCGCATACGTTATTACAACAATTAGTGACCATTATAACGAGTGGTGGTCGACAATGGACGGGAATTATTGGGGGACCTCAAACGCATGCGATTTCTCCAGAAGCTCGTAAAAAAGTTGTTGCAATGGAAGAGTTATTTATCGATTTGGGTGTTGATAGTCGGGAGTCTATTCAAGAAATGGGCATTGCAGTAGGGGATGTCGTGAGTTTAGTGAGTACTTGCCAAACGATTGGTTTGAATCAGGAATATATGATTGGGAAAGCTCTCGATAATCGAGTGAGTGTTTCGTTAGGAATTTGGCTTATGCAAGCTTTAGAACATCAAAATCTATCTAAAAGAGTGACATTAGCAACAACGATTCAAGAAGAAGTTGGATTAAGGGGTGCACGTACGACAGCTTTCCAAGAAAAGCCATTAGTGGCTTTTGCGGTTGATACAACATTAGCAGGAGATACTCTAGCCAATCAAAATCATACGAAACTAGGAAAAGGTGTCTCGCTTACTGCCATTGATAATATGACAGTGACGAATCGTGGTTTGCTTATTTATTTGGAAAATCTTTGTAAGAAACATCAAATTCCTTATCAAATTGGTTGTTTTACAAAAGGTGGAACAGATGCGGGAAATATTTATAAGTCTGAAACGGGAATTTTAGCGACAACTTTATCAATTCCAATTCGTTATATGCATACGCATCAAAGTATTGTGCATTTAGGAGATATCGAAGCAACTCTTCGATTAATGTATGCGATTTGCGAAGATTTAACGATGGAAAAATATCATCAAATATTAGAATATAATTATCAATATGGAATGGAGGAGTGACTATGTGGGGAATGATTGCCACTTGGAGAATGGCGCTAGAAGGAGTTCAAGAGGCTGTGCATTCATTAGAACAACAGGCATCTTCTGGAGATGCAATTGAAGTAGCGATTAAAGCAGTTGAAGATTTTCCCTATTATAAATCAGTTGGTTATGGAGGACTTCCTAATGAAGTGATGGAAGTGGAATTAGATGCAGCTTATATGGATGGAACAACTCTAGATTTTGGAGCGGTATGTGCCATTCAAGATGTAGCGAATCCCATTTCAGTGGCTCGTCAATTGAGCTTACAATCGGTGAATAATGTATTAGTTGGAATTGGTGCTCAAGCTTATGCACAAAAGCAGGGATTTGAACGGAAAAATATGTTAACCGATCGCGCGAAAATTCATTATCATAATCGTGTTAAAGATTTACAAACGGAATCTTTAGTTCCTTATGCAGGTCATGATACCGTTGGGATGGTTAGTTTAGATACAACTGGGAAAATGGTTGCCGGAACATCTACAAGCGGGTTGTTTATGAAAAAAAGAGGACGTGTAGGAGATTCTCCATTTATTGGTTCAGGCTTATATGTGGATAGCACAGTTGGTGGGGCAACTGCTACAGGTTTAGGGGAAGATTTGATGAAGGGAATTATTTCCTACGAAATTGTTCGATTAATGGAACAAGGAATGCATCCTCAAGAAGCGTGTGAAACAGCAGTGAAAAATTTATCTCAAAAATTAATCCAACGAAGAGGAAATGTTGGGGATTTATCAGTTGTAGCGATGAACAAAAAAGGAGAATGGGGAGCAGCAACAAATATTGCCAATTTCTCGTTTGTAGTAGCAACAGAAAAAGAAGCATTAACGGTTTACCGAGTACATCCACAAGAAGATGGCACAATGATTCATGAAAAAGCCACTCAAGAATGGTTGGATGAGTATTTAAGAGAACGGATGAAACCACTTGAGGTGAAATAAATGGGAATAAGAGAGGATTTAGTCAAAGCGTTGGAAGACATTCAACCTGAATTGCACAAAGCTATCGAGCGATTAGTCGCCATTGAAAGTGTTCGGGGAGAATCGTTGCCAGAAGCTCCTTATGGAGAAGGTCCCAAACAAGCTTTATTGGAAGTATTAGCACTCGCTAAAGAATTAGGCTTTGAAACGAAAAATTTAGATCATCATATTGGATATGCACAATATGGAGATAATCGAAAAGATGGGGAATATTATGGCATTTTTGGACATGTCGATGTTATGCCATTAGGAACAGGATGGGAAAGTCCGGCGTTAAAAGCAACGAAGCGAGATGGAAAACTATTTGGACGTGGCGTGTTAGATAATAAAGGGCCGATTTTGTCGAATTTATTTGCCTTATATGTATTGAAGGAAAAGGGAATTCAATTTGACCGTCCGATTCGAATTGTATTTGGAACAAATGAGGAAACGGGATTTGGCTGTGTAAAACATTATTTAATAAAAGAACAGCCCCCTACTTTTGGATGGACTCCAGACTGTAAATGGCCAGTTGTTTATGGAGAAAGAGGACGATTGAAAGTTCGATTGAGTACTTCTTTAGAACAGATTTCAGCATTATATGATTTTATCAATCAGTACTTACTTCATACAACTCATCAAGGAGTAGAATTAGGAATTAACTATTCCGATGAAGATTTTGGAATGATGCAATTAAGAGGATATACAGTTGGAATAGAGGAAGAACGACATTTTGTGGAATGGACGATGTGTTATCCAGCTTCTGTGACCAAAGAACAATTATTATCGGATATTCGAAAATATATTCCAGAAGGAAGTCGTTTAGAAGAAATGAATTCATGGAAGCCAGTTTTGTATGATAAAGATTCGATTTATGTGCAAACTTTACAAAAAGTCTATCAAGAAGTCGTCGATGGCAATGCAACACCTGTTACAACAACGGGTGGAACTTATGCGAAAATTATTCCAAATATTATTGCTTATGGCCCAAGTTTTCCAGGGCAAAGAGATATTGCTCATCTTCCAAATGAGTGGATAGGAATTGAAGATTTAAAAGTGAATACTATTATTTATGGATTAGCATTATATGAATTAAGTTTCATAACAACATCATTAGAAGGAGGAAAAGGATGACAACTTTAGAAATTTGTGCAGGAGGTATTGAGGACTGTATCAATGCCAAAGCTGCAGGAGCCAATCGTATTGAATTAAATAGTGCATTACATTTAGGAGGGTTAAGCCCATCGTTAGCTGTTTTAACTCAGGCTGTTAAAAAAATCGATATTCCTATTATTTGTATGGTTCGACCAAGGGGAGCCGGTTTTTGTTATAACGAATTGGAAAAAGAAGTGATGTTTGAAGATGCAAAAATCTTTTTAGAAGCAGGTGCAAAAGGTTTAGCTTTTGGTTTCTTAACTCCAGAAGGGAACATGGATTGGGATGCGACAAAGAAAATGATTGAGTTATGTAAAGAATACGGTGCTGATAGTGTCGTTCACCGTGCCTTTGATTGTGTGAAAAATCCGGAAGAAACACTAGAAAGATTAATCGAATTAGGATGCACTCGTATTTTAACAAGTGGACAAGGAAAAAATATTATGTCTGGCTTGGAGAATTTAGCGAAGTGGCAAAAACAATATGGAAAACAAATCGAATTTTTAGGGGGATGTGGCGTTTCTCTTGCCAATCTAACAGAAATTCTAGAAAAAACAGGATTAGAACAACTTCATGGAAGTTTTAAATCTTGGGCAGTGGATCCAACGACAACGAATGGAGAAGTTTCATATCGCTATTCTGATAGCGGAGACTATGATTTGTGTCATTTAGAAAGTATGAAAGAAGCAGTGAATATTTTAAAATAAAGGGGACTTTATAATGGGAAAACGAATTTTAAACTGTGTGGCAAGTGATTTTAGAAAATTTTCTGCAGAAGAATTAAAACTAGCCATTCAGGCAGGTGAGGGTAGAACGGTATGTTGTGAAATGGCCATTCGTCATCGTCCAATTATTCCGGAGTTAACACATGCGGAAATTGCTAGTGCATTTGGGGGAGACTTAATGCTTTTAAATGGATTTGATTGTTTAAATCCAAAATTATATGGAGTAGAAGGTAGCGCAAATCCAATTGAACGATTAAAAGAATTATGTGGGCGTCCTGTTGGTGCTAACTTAGAACCAGTCGATTTAGAAGCAGAAATGTTGGAAACTCGACTAGTTATTCCAGCAGGGAGAATTTGCTCGAAAGAAACATTAAAATCCGCAGAAGCATTAGGATTAGATTTTATTTGTTTAACCGGAAATCCTGGTACAGGAGTGACGAATCAAGCGATTGCCCAAGCGATTCAAAAAGCTAAAAAATATTTTACAGGAGTTATTATTGCCGGAAAAATGCATGGAGCAGGCTCAAAAGAACCCGTAATGAATCGAGAAATTGCAAAGGAACTGATTGAAGCAGGAGCGGATATTTTATTGGTTCCAGCAGTAGGAACAGTTCCTGGATTTACAGAAGAATCATTGATTGATATTGTCCAATTTGCTCATGAACATGAAACACTTGTGTTATCTGCCATTGGAACTAGTCAAGAAGGCTCTTCTAAGGAAGTCATTGAACAAATCGCTATTCGTAATAAAATTTGTGGAGTTGATATTCAACATATTGGAGATGCGGGTTATGGTGGTTTAGCCGATGTAAATAATATTTTTGCTCTGTCCGTTGCGATTCGAGGTATGAGACATACTGTTGCAAGAATGGCAAGTTCGGTAGTCCGTTAATAGAAAGTAAGAATAGAAAAACGAGCATTTCCAATTTGGGAGATGCTCGTTTTATGTTTGAATTCGAATGATTAAATTAAAATTCCTTGTAAATGATCGATCTCATGTTGAATGACTTGAGCAGTAAACTCTGTAAAGGTCCCTGTGTGAGTTTTCCCCATAGCATCTTGATAGCGAACTTCGATTTTTTGATAGCGAGTAGTGCTTTTTATTCCTGTATGAGAGAGGCAACCTTCTTCCGTTTGGTACGGTTGGGATTTTTTAGTAATGACTGGATTGACCATTACAATATCAAATGGACCAGCGGCAACAATAATAATGGCTTTTTGACTTCCAATCATATTCGCAGCCAAGCCGACACAACGGTCACGATTGGCACGTAAAGTATCTTGTAAGTCAATAATGACTTGTTTATCCGTAATAGGATTAGCAGGACTTGCTTTTTGCGATAAGAAAAATGGGTCTTTCATAATTTCTTTTTTCATAAGTTCTCCTTTATAATAGGCTATTTCTTTTTAAATCAACATACCGATTGTAATGAAACATTGAAATTTATGTTATTATATAGTAAATAAAAACAACAATCAACGCATGATTTCTTTAATGATTAGAGGGAAAAGTGATGACATATATACAAGTAAAAAATAGTTTTAAACGATATCAAGTAGGAGAAACTGAAATAATTGCGAATCATGATGTGAATTTCGATATTGAAAAAGGCGAATTTGTGATTATTCTTGGAGCATCTGGAGCAGGAAAATCTACCGTCTTAAATATTTTAGGAGGAATGGATACAAATGATGAGGGAGAAGTATGGATTGATGGTGTCAATATTTCAAACTTTGATGAAACGCAATTAACGTATTATCGTAGGGGTGATGTAGGATTTGTTTTTCAATTTTATAATTTAGTTCCAAATTTAACAGCAAAAGAAAATGTAGAATTAGCTGCTGAAATTGTGAAGGATGCTTGGGACGCAGAAGAAGCGTTGAAAGCAGTAGGATTAGGACATCGTCTTCATAATTTTCCTGCACAATTATCGGGGGGAGAACAACAAAGGGTATCGATTGCTAGAGCAATTGCGAAAAAGCCGAAGATTTTACTTTGTGATGAGCCAACAGGGGCATTAGATTATCAAACAGGCAAGCAAGTATTGAAGATTTTACAAGAAATGTCAAGAGATTATGGAGCGACTGTTATTATCGTTACCCATAATACGGCATTGGCGCCACTAGCAAATCGTGTGATTCATATGCATGATGCTAGGGTAAAAAGTATCGTGTTAAATGATTCTCCGCAAGCGATTGAGGAATTGGAATATTGAGAGGAGAAGAATCGTGAAAAAGAAAATATTGAATAAAGCGATTCTTTCTTCACTGAAGGAATCGAAGGGAAGATTTTTATCGATCTTATGTTTAATGATGCTTGGTTCATTTGCATTAGTGGGGTTAAAAGTTTCGGGTCCGGATATTCAAGAGACGGTTCATCAATATTTGGAAAAATATCATACAGCGGATATTTTTGTATTGGCAGATTACGGATTAAGTCCAAAAGATCAAGAAGAATTACGAGAAAAAAATGCCGAAGTCGAATTTGGATATTTTGTAGATACCGTAATAGCAGACAGTCCGAAAGCGATTCGAGTATTTTCTAAGACTGCTCAGCAATCGGAAGTAGAATTAGTGAGTGGAGCTTATCCAAGTCATTTGGATGAAGTCGTATTAGATGAACAGTTATCCAATCGTTATCATATTGGGGATTCCATTAGTTTAAATGAAGTGAAATCTCCGTCATTATTAAAACAGCACGAGTTTAAAATCACCGGATTTGCTCATTCGAGTGAAATTTTATCGAAAAATAGTAAAGGAGTCTCGACTGCAGGAAGTGGGGATTTATCAGGTTTTGCTATTGCTCCACAAGAAAGTTTTGATAGCTCTGTTTATACAATAGCTCGTTTACGTTATCCGAATTTACGCAGTTTAAAAACATTTAGTAGGGAATATTTAGATGAAGTAATTAGTATTCAACAATCCGTTGAAGAAAAATTATCTGATAATGGAATGGTAAGGTTGAATGATTTAAAAGAGGAAGCCGATGGAAAAATTCAAGAGGGAGAAGAACAAATTTCCAAAGCTCAAAATCAACTAGAAGAGGGGAAAACGAAGCTCGAAGATGGAAAAAATCAAGTCGAAAATCAAGAAGGTAAATTAGTTCAAAGCCAAAATGAACTCGCTCAAAATCAGGTATCTCTCAATAGAGGAAATCAAGAAATTCAACAAGCAAAGCAAAATTTACAAAATCAGTTTGAATTACTTGAAGTTAATCGAGTACAGTTAGAAACTTCCAAACAAACGTTGGATCAGCAAAATAGTACGTTACAAGAAGGTAGAAAGAGATTAGCAGAAGCAGAAAAGCAATTCGAATCTCAAAAAGAAAAAGGGCTTCCTCAAACAGCATTATCTGCTATGCAAGAAAAAATTCTTCAACAAAAACAAGAATTGGATGCGGGAACTACCGCTTATGAAAAAGGCTTGAAGCAATATGAGAGCGGATGGGCTAGTTATCAAGAAGGCTTGAAACAATACCAAGAGGGATTAGCAATCATTCAGTCTAAACAAAATACGCTAGATGCTGGGCAAAGAGCATTAGCAGAAGGAAAGAGAAAAATTTCTGCTGGTGAAGAAGCTGTAGCGAAAGCAAAACAAGAAATTGAAGAAAAACAAAACCAATATACAGATGAAAAAGAAAAAGCTGAAGAAAAAATTAGCCAAGCTAAGACGGATTTAGAAGATGCAAAAGTCAAAGCTTCTAAACTAACAAAACCTCGTTATTCTGTTTATACTCGCTCGACTATGCTAGGGAGTGAAGGTTATTTAAATATGAAGTCTACTGCAGATGGGATTATTGCTGTAGCGAATTTATTCCCGGTTGTATTATATGCTGTCGCAGCTCTTGTGACAGTGACAACGATGACTCGTTTTGTCAATGAAGAACGAATGAATGCCGGTATTTTAAAAGCGTTAGGTTATAGCACATTTGATGTGATGAAGAAATTTGCTTTTTATGGATTTAGTGCGGGAATGATTGGAACGATTATAGGAATCGGATTAGGGACTTACTTTTTACCAAGTATATTAGGGGTTACTTTATTAAAAGAAACAATCCTTCCTTCGATTTCTCTCCTATTTAATTTTCCAATTACTTTAGTAGCGCTACTATGTTCGATTGGTTGTAGTGTGATTCCACCTGTATGGATTGCGTATCGAGAATTAAAAGAAAGTTCAGCAAGTTTACTATTACCAAAAGCTCCAAGTGTAGGTTCTAAAATTTGGTTGGAATATGTACCATTTATTTGGAAGAGATTCAGTTTTACTCAAAAGGTAACAGCACGAAATATTTTCCGTTATAAACAACGAATGTTAATGACAATATTTGGGGTAGCTGGTTCGGTAGCATTGTTATTTGCCGGAAGAGGAATTCTATCTTCTTTATCAGGTATTTCACATCGCCAATTTGGGGAAATTATTACCTATGATGCTATTGTTGTCAAAGAAGCTGTAATGACGGGAAAAGAACAAGAAGCGTTGAGAAAGTTATTATCTACAAAAGAAATTGAGCATTATAGTGATGTACATAGTGAAACGATTGCTACTAAAATTGCTGGAGTACATGAGGAACAATCCCTAACCATATTAGTAGGAGAAGAGGCAGAGTTAAGTCGTTATATACACTTGTATGATGCAAAAACAAAGCGACAGAAATCTCTTACGAACGATGGAGTGTTCTTGTCGGAAAAATTAGCTCAGTTATTGAATGTTCATGAAGGCGAAACGGTTCATTTACCAATTAAAGACGGTGTGACGAAAGAGATGGTTGTGTCAGGCATTATTGAAATGTATGCAGGGCACTTTATGATCATGTCGCCAAAGGTTTATGAAACACTGGCTCAAGCAACTCCAACAAAAAACGCGAGCTTTGTTAGTTTTAAAGAAAAAGATGCGGATAGTGTACGTAAGATGTCTGCTCAATTATTAGCTCAAGATGGAGTGAAGGCCGTTGTTCAAAATACTTCTATGATTCATCGGATTGAAACGATTGTTGGTTCATTGAGTCGAGTGATGATTTTATTAACGATAGTGTCAGTTCTGTTAGCTATTGTTATTTTATATAATTTAACAACGATTAATGTGGCAGAGCGGATTCGGGAATTGTCGACGATTAAGGTGTTAGGCTTTTTGAATCGAGAGGTGACATTATATATTTATCGTGAAACGATGGTTCTTTCATTGATTGGAATTGGTGTGGGGCTATTGTTGGGGAAGGTATTGCATCGTGTGATTATTGAAGCGGTAGCGCCTGCGTTTGTACGGTTCAATCCGCAAGTGGGGTTGGATGTTTATATTTGGCCGTGTATTTTTATCGTTTTGATTTTAGCGGTGCTAGGAATATTAGTGAACCATATGCTGAAAAAGGTTGATATGTTAGAGGCTTTGAAGTCTGTTGATTGAAAATGAAAAAAGACTGGAATAGCTGTAGCAATGGACGCAAGCAGCTTCGCGAAGCGAATCTCATTGCTAAAATTCGAGCCTAGGTCTCGAATTTCCCAGTGATATAAGCCAAATTGGCTTATATCACCAATGCTACGGCTATTAGTATTTTCCCTTTCATTCACTGTAGAAATGAGGTGAAGGAGGGCGTGGAAAAATAAAGCAGAAAAAGATTACGCTTTGGTAGCTAAGGACGCCAGCAGACCTACGGTCTCATGGCTAAAAAACGAGCCTCGGTCTCATTTTTTCCTGTAATATAAGCCGAGAAGGCTTATATTACTCAAGCTACAAAGCTCCATCTTTTTCTGCTTTATTTATATAGAACGACCTTTTACATTTTGTGATGAATATCTCCTTCTTGAGAGAAATACTAAGTAAAGATTTATAGATTGTTTGATTAAATTAACTCATTTAACGAACTATCAAAAAAGATAAGTATCCAAAATGTACTGCACCCAAAAAGTTAGACATAAAAAATCTAACTTTTGGGGTGTTTTTTTAATGAAATTAACTTATGAAGACAAAATACAAATCTATCAGCTATGGAAACAAGATGAAAACTTAAAGAATCTTTCAAAAAATTATATTCTCACCGTACGTAATCTTCATTACTTAGTTAAATTTATTGACAGATATGGAATAGAAAGTGTCAAAAAAGAGAAGAATCGTACTATTCTCCAGAATTAAAGCAGGAAATAATGGATAAAGTGCTTCTAGACGGTCGTTCACAATTGGGTGTATCAATGGATTATGTACTTAAAAGTCGTAGTCTACTCCCAAATTGGCTAGCACAATATAAGAAAAAATGGGTATACTATTGTTTCTTAGACAGGGTCAAGCTCCCGAGTTAATTTTTCTTGACTTAAAATTTAAAAATGATATAATACCCTGTTTAAGGAGAGATAACAATTTATAAAATGTACTACTCTACTTTATTCTACTAGATAATGCTTGAATAAAACTTTTTATAACAACGGCTAGCAAAGTTAAGTTTTATATCTATTAGAAAATAAATATCGAAGGAGATTTAGATGAAAAAAAGAACAGTATTATCATTAACTACAGCTGCGGTTATATTAGCAGCATATGTCCCTAATGAACCAATCCTAGCAGATACACCTAGTTTGGAAGTAATCAAAGAGACTAAAGTTGGAAGTATTATTAAACAAAATAATATCAAATATAAGGTTCTGACTGTAGAAGGCAACATAGGAACTGTTCAAGTGGGTAATGGAGTGACTCCTGTACAGTTTGAAGCTGGTCAAGATGGAAAATCATTCACGATTCCTACAAAAATCACAGTAGGTGATAAAGTATTTACCGTTACTGAAGTAGCTAGTGAAGCTTTTAGTTATTATCCAGATGAAACAGGTAGAATTGTCTACTATCCTAGCTCTATTACTATCCCATCAAGCATAAAAAAAATACAAAAAAACGGCTTCCATGGAAGTAAAGCTAAAACTATTATTTTTGACAATGGCAGTCAGCTGGAGAAAATTGAAGATAGAGCTTTTAATTTTTCTGAATTAGAAGAGATTGAATTGCCTGCATCTCTAGAATATATTGGGACAAGTGCATTTTCTTTTAGTCAAAATTTGAAAAAGCTAACCTTTTCCTCAAGTTCAAAATTAGAATTAATATCACATGAGGCTTTTGCTAATTTATCAAATTTAGAGAAACTAACATTACCAAAATCGGTTAAAAAATTAGGAAGTAATCTATTTAAAAATACTACTAGCTTAAAACATGTTGATGTTGAAGAAGGAAATGAATCGTTTGCCTCAATTGATGGTGTTTTGTTTTCAAAAGATAAAACCAAATTAATTTATTATCCAAGTAAAAAAAATGACGAAAGTTATAAAACACCTAAGGAGACAAAAGAACTTACATCATATTCGTTTGATAAAAATTCTTATTTGAAAAGACTCGAATTGAACGATGGTTTAGAAAAAATCGGTACTTTTGCATTTGAAGATGCGATTAAACTTGAAGAAATTAGCTTACCAAATAGTTTAGAAACTATTGAACGTTTAGCATTTTATCGTAATTTAGAATTAAAAGAACTTATATTACCAGATAATGTTAAAAATTTTGGTAAACATGTCATGAACGGTTTACCAAAATTAAAAAGATTAACAATTGGTAATAATATCAACTCATTGCCGTCCTTCTTCCTAAGTGGCAGCTTAGATTCATTAAAGGAAATTCATATTAAGAATAAAAGTACAGAGTTTTCTGTGAAAAAAGATACATTTGCAATTCCTGAAACTGTTAAGTTCTATGTAACATCAGAACATATAAAAGAAGTTCTTAAATCAAATTTATCTACTAGTAATGATATCATCGTTGAAAAAGTAGATAATATGAAACAAGAAACAGACGTAGAAAAACCTAAAGAAGAGACAGGGAAAACTGAAACTGACGTAGAAAAACCTAAAGAAGGAACAGGGAAAACTGAAACTGACGTAGAAAAACCTAAAGAAGGAACAGGGAAAACCGAAACTGACGTAGAAAAACCTAAAGAAGAGACAGGGAAAACCGAAACTGATGTAGATAAACCTAAAAAGAATTCTAATCAGGGAGTAGTTAGTTGGGTTAAAGATAAAGGCTCATGGTATTACTTAAACGAATCAGGATCAATGGCTACTGGTTGGGTTAAAGACAAAGGCTCATGGTATTACTTAAACGAATCAGGATCA
>ERZ773211.103-NODE-103-length-20409-cov-9.67638_pt1 | contig 20409 bp, 12 predicted proteins | sample MGYA00511914_ERZ773211 | MGnify/ENA primary metagenome ERZ773211 (study PRJEB29015, sample SAMEA2738163) | human oral metagenome | biome: human oral; feature: human-associated habitat; material: saliva | place: China | collected 2242 ...
AAGTATTCAGAGATGAAGAAGGTAATATGATTGGTGGTATTGCACCAAGTGGAAACGAAGTAAAATTAGTTAGTGAAGAATGTTACTTCTTCAAAATGAGTAAATATGCTGATAGATTAGTTAAGTACTATGACGAGCATCCAGAATTCATTTTACCTGAAAGTAGAAAAAATGAAATGCTTAATAACTTCATTAAGCCAGGATTAGAGGACTTAGCTGTTACTCGTACAACTTTTGATTGGGGAGTAAAAGTAAAATCAAATCCAAAACACGTTGTGTATGTTTGGATTGATGCATTAGTTAACTACATTACAGCGCTAGGTTATGCAACTGGTGAAAGTGAAGAGCTATTTAATAAATATTGGCCAGCTGATGTTCAAGTAGTAGGTAAAGAAATTGTGCGTTTCCACGTTATTTACTGGCCGATACTACTTATGGCATTAGATTTACCATTACCTAAAAAAATCTTTGCTCACGGTTGGTTATTAATGAAAGATGGTAAAATGAGTAAGTCTAAAGGTAACGTAGTTGATCCTTATATGTTAATAGAGCGTTATGGTTTAGACTCAGCGCGTTATTACTTACTACGTGAAGTTCCATTTGGGCAAGATGGAATATTCACACCTGAAAGTTTCATTGACAGAATTAACTCAGATTTATCAAATGATTTAGGAAACCTATTAAATAGAACTATTTCTATGATTAATAAATATTGTGGTGGAGTAATTCCAAAATTCGTTGAACCAACTACAGAGTTTGATAAAGAATTAATAGCTTTATCAAAAGAAGTTATTGCTGAATATGAAGAGTACATGGAAAATATGCAGTTTTCTAAAGCATTAGAATCAGTTTGGAAATTCATTTCTAGAACTAACAAATATATTGATCAAACTACACCTTGGATTTTAGCAAAAGATGAAGAAAATCAACCAGAATTAGATAAAGTAATGAACTACTTAGCTGAAAGTCTTCGTATAGCTACAATTTTAATAGCACCAGCTTTAACAAAAGCACCAGCAGAAATTACTAAACAATTAGGAATTAGAGAAGACTTATTAGTGTTTGAATCTGCTAAAACATTTGGAGTATTCGATGGAACTGTAAAAGTTGTAGAAAAACCAACTCCAATTTTCCCAAGATTTGATAAAGAGGTTGAAGTAGAGTACATTAAAGAACAAATGTCACCTAAGGCACTTGAGAACTTAGAAACAGAATCAAAAGAAGAAAAAGAAGATACTTATGTAGAACTTGCTGAAGAAATCACGATAGATAAATTTTTCGAAACTTCTTTAAGAGTAGCAGAAGTATTAGAATGTGAAAAAGTTAAGAAAAGTTCAAAATTATTAAAATTTAAACTTGATTTAGGAAATCACCAAAGACAAATAGTTTCTGGTATTGCTAAATACTATGATCCAGCAGAATTAGTAGGTAAAAAAGTAGCTGTAGTAGCTAACTTAAAACCAGTTAAATTATGTGGAGAATTAAGTGAGGGAATGATTTTATCAGCAGAAAAAGATGGTATCTTACGTGTAGTAGAAATCAATGCTGAAATCCCTAATGGAGCAGAAATTAGATAATACTAAAGAGAATGTAGTGAAAACTATATTCTCTTTTTTAGGGAATTTAAACAATTTATATGTACAAAATAATCCACCTGGGAAATTCCTCAGGTGGATTAAATTAATTATCTTGTTGTTCTTTGGTTGTTTTGAGAGTTAGAGGCGTTTTTATTATCATTACTATCTATGTTTTTAGTCTTAGGCGTTTCTCTACTAACCTCAATTACACGAACAGGATTAACAGGTACGAATGATCCATCAGATACATGATAAATTAATCTGTTGTTATTAATTCCAATACCGTTAATATTAAGTTGTGCACCGTTACCAAAAGTAACTCGAACTTTACTTGCTGTTTCGTCAGAATATACATTCTGTGTAGCTAAGAATTTGATTGCTACTGGTCGAGAAATAAAGTTTTCAAGTTGATCATTTTTAGAATCAACTGAAACAAATTTTTCATTTGCAGTGATAAACTGACCTTGTAAGTTTCCTGATGAAATCTGATACATTAAATATCCAGCAGGAGATACAATTTTATTTACAGTTAATTTAGTACCAGGTTCAATAACTTCTCCTTGATCTGACCAACTTGCGGATTTAAACGCATGAATTTTTTTGCTTACAGTAACTTGGCGATCCACATCGAATGAATAAGATGTAAATGAACCAGCAAGTTTTGCAGTTATCTCTTCATCTTGTGCATCAGAATCTATACGAGCTGCTGCAGCTTTCTCTTGAGCTTCTAGAATTTTAGCTTTTTCTTCAGCTTCTTTTTGTTTCTTCATTTCTTCTGTAGTGTCTACTGCAGTGGTATTTGTTTCTCCAAAACTTACATAGTGTTCTTTGGCAGAAGAAATAAATTTTAGTGTAATAAGGAAGCAAAAAGAAAGAATTATTGCTAGAATAAGTGATGTTGCTATTCTAACTTTTATATTTCTAGCTACTTTTTTTATTCCATTATAATTTTCAACATTTTTTCTAAAGATTTTTTTTGAAATATATGCTTTAAGATAAAGTAGGGATACTAAGAAGATATTTTTTATTTTATTATCTATGTATTTAACTTTAAAAGCAGTTTCTTCTCCATTAACTACTTCTTTTTTTATACTGTGTATTTCTTTTTTAATTCCGTCTAATTTATATTCCATTTCAAGGTTTTTTTGAATTTTTTCAATAATTTTTTTCTCAGACGTTATATCTTTTTGTGTAATTTGTTTTTGAGTTACAAGACTATTTAATCTTTTTTCCTCTAGAGTGATTTTTTCTTTATCTGCATTTCTATATTTAAGGGTAGAGATAGTTAATTTTTTCTCTTCAATTTTATCCTCTAGAGAGATTAATGTAGTTTGTAATGAAAGAAGAGTATTTTCATGTTCCCTTATTTCATTTTCTTTTTGTAATAATTCAATTTTCTTTTTATCTTCTAAGATTTGAAATTCTTTTTCTTTTCTTCTATATTCTCTTTTTCTTTTTTCTGCTTGTTCTTTTTCGATACGTTGGCGTTCAAGTTCTTTTTCACGAGCAACGCGTTCTTTTTCAAGACGTTCTTTCTCACGCTTTTCAGCTTTTTCTTTTTCGATACGCTGACGTTCAAGTTCTTTTTCACGAGCAATACGTTCTTTTTCAAGACGTTCTTTTTCACGTTTTTCAGCTTTTTCTTTTTCGATACGCTGACGTTCAAGTTCTTTTTCGCGAGCAATACGTTCTTTTTCAAGACGTTCTTTTTCGCGTTGTGCAGCTCTTTCTTTTTCGATACGTTGACGTTCTAATTCTTTTTCACGAGCGATACGTTCTTTTTCAAGGCGTTCTCTCTCAGCGCGTGCAAGCTCATTTTTTTTGCGTTCTTCTTCGATTTTACGCTGTTGTTCTTCAAATTTCTTTTTGGCATTTTCTAATTCTAGAGCTCGTTGTTTTAATTCTTTTTCTTTTAATTTTACTTCTTTTTCTTTTTCTCGAAGTTCTTTTTCTAAAGCAGATTCGTCAAGATGATTATTATTAATAGAAGTCGTAGATTCATTATTTTTTAAATTAAAAGTTTTTACTTGTTTTTTAAATCGACTAAAAAAAGACGTCATATTATTCTTTTCTTTAGTTGAATCTGTAGTAGTATTTTCAACCACTTTTTCTTTTTGTTCTTTTGACATAAAAAAAATCCTTTCGCAAACTATTAACTTTTATTATATCATAAAATTATAATATGTTTGTATAAAAAATACTTAAAATCCCATTAAATTATAGAAAAAACTTTTATCTCTAATTGAAATATGTTATCATTAATTATAGATAGTTTTATCAATTAAATTAAATAAAGAGGTAAAAAATTATGAAAAAAACAATTAGCTTTAAAGGAACTCCAGTTACAATTGAGGATAAGTTAAATATTGGTGATGTATTTCCAAATTTTAGAGCAGTAACAAAAACATTATCAGAATTTGAATTGGATGATTATAGAGGTAAAAAAATTATTGTTAATACTTTTCCTTCTGTAGATACTGGTGTTTGTGCTTTACAAACAATTAATTTTAATAAAGAAGTTTGTGATTTGTCAGATACTGTAGTAATAACAGTTTCAAAAGATTTACCGTTTGCTTTAGGTAGATTCTGTGCTGATAAAGAAATAAACAATGCAATTACTGTATCTGACTATAAATATCGTGATTTTGAGAACAACAATGGTCTTTTAGTTGAAGAATTAGGTTTATTAACACGCTCTGTTTTTGTACTTGATGAAAACGGAGTTATCCGCTATAAAGAAGTATTAGAAGAAATCGGAGAAGAACCGAATTATACGGCTGCTCTAGATGCTCTTAAAAAACTATAGTGGGGTAATAGATGACAGAATTAAAATATATTAATAAAGAAGAAAATAAAAATTTACAGATTAAAGATTTAATTACATTAGGTTTATATACAATTTTATTAATTCTTGTAATGGCTGTAGGAATCGGGATTTCAACACTATTAACATCAGTTATATTTGGAGGTAAAGTTTATTTTGCAACATACACTTCAATAACAGCTGCATTAGTGTGTGGTAGTGTGTATAGCTTAATTTTTAACAAAATTAATAAAAATATGGCTATATTCATTATGATTGCAATTATAGGAATTTTCATGTCTGTTTCTGGTCACTCTATAGTGGGAGGAATAGTATTAATCTTTGCAGCAGTTTTAGCGGAGATTGCATTCAGATATGGGAATGAATATTTGTCATACTTATTCTTTAATCTAGGAAATATTGGTATTATTCTGCCAATGTTCTTTATGAAAGATTCATATGTAAAACATCTTCAAAATAGAAATTATTCAGATGAAAAGATAAATCTAGTAATGAGTAGTACAGATATGAAGACATTTATTTTTATAGTTATCTTTACTATAATATTCTCAATAATTGGAACATATCTAGGAAGAAAATTATACTTTAAGAATTTCAATAAAGCAGGACTATAGTATGTTAAGGTTAGATATTAGAACTAAGATTTTTATATTAGTAATTGCTAATATACTAATGTTTAAAATGATGACAGTACCTGTTCACCTTATAGTAGCACTATGCTTTTCAATATACTTAGGAATTAGTTCTAATTTTAAGAGAATGAGTAGATTTTTTGGTATATATCTTTTCTTTACTGCATATGAAGTATTTTTTGCTCATACAGTTACATTACAGGTTATTGATAGTTTCTTGTTATTAACTGCATTAATGTTTAAGACACTGTATTTCCCATTATGTGCAGGTATGGCTTTAGTAAGTAGTTCAAAAGTTTCGGAACTGATCTGCTTTTTGAGAAGCATAAAGTTACCAAAGAAAATGATTATAGTACTCGCAGTATTATATAGATTTTTCCCGGTTTTACTTACAGATTATAAGTTAATAAAGAATTCATTACGAATGAAAGGAATTGGAGTAAGTAGAGGTTACTACTTACTTCATCCAATTAAATTCTTTGAATATGTATTTGTTCCTTATGTAATTATAAGTACTAATATAGCAAATGAGCTATCGGTATCTTGTTTATGTAGAGGAATAGATAACGAAGAGAAACCAAGTAGTTATATCGAATTAAAGTTTAATAAAATTGATTATTTAACTATGGTTATTGTAGTAAGTGCTTTTTGTTATATTATGTATATGAGGTGATAAATTGATAACATTTAAAAATTTTAATTATAAATATATTGAATCACAAAAATTAAATATTGAAGATTTATCGCTTAATATAAAAAAAGGTGAATGTATCCTCTTTACAGGTGCTAGTGGTTGTGGGAAAACTTCTATTTTACGAGTTTTAAATGGATTAGCACCAGAATTTTTTGATGGTGGATATAGTGGTGAATTAAAAGTAGCTCACCTTAATATTGGAGACAAATTAAAAGATTTTTCAAAAGTAGTAGGGAGTGTTTTTCAAAACCCTAAAAATCAGTTTTTCAATCTTGATTCTACGAGTGAACTTGCCTTTAGTATGGAAAATTATGGTTATTCTAAATCAGAGATACAAAGTAGAATTGATGAAGTCATATCAGAATTTTCTGCAGAATATCTGTTGGAAAGAAACGTCTTAGAGTTAAGTGGCGGAGAAAAACAAAAACTAGCTTTTATGGCAAGTATGATGTTAGATGCTGATGTATATGTTCTAGATGAGATAACTAGTAATCTAGATTTGAAGTCGATACAGCTTATTTCATCAATAATAGAAACATTGAAGAAAAAAGGTAAAACTATAGTTGTTGCTGAACATAGAATATATTATCTAAAAGATTTAATCGATAGAATGTATATTATTAAAGATGGTAAATTACTCCATGAAGTTACTAAAGAACAGCTATCAGATTTTGACAGTAGAGCTTGCCACACAAGACAGATTGATTTATCTAAAGTTGAGCTAGGTAATAAAGAAAATAGAAATTTTAAAGAAGACTTTTTAAATATCGAAAGACTTGAATATAAAGTTCATGATAGGAAAGTTGAACTCCAAACTGAAAGTTTCGCAGCTTCAAAAATCTATACTATTATTGGTGATAATGGTTGTGGGAAAACAACATTTGCTAATGCTTTGTGTGGTCTTCATAAATCTAAGCATAAAGTAATATTAGATGGAAATGTTTTAAATAAAAAAGGATTAATTAGAAATGCATTCCAAGTAATGCAAGATGTTAACTATCAACTGTTTACTAATCAGGTAGAAAAAGAAATTAAGTTAGGTAGCGATAATTTATCGTTATTTGATGAAATTGTAGATAGATTAAACATTAGAAAATTTTTAGATAGACATCCGAATACTTTATCTGGTGGAGAAAAGCAAAGAGTTGCTATTGCTTCTGCGCTTTTATCAAATAAAAAAGTACTAATCTTTGATGAACCAACTAGCGGTCTAGATTATGTAAATATGATTGAACTAAGTCGCTTGATTGAAGAAATTGCTAAGAATGATGTTGTGATATTTATAATTACACATGATTATGAATTTTTATGTCAGATTTCAGATGAAGTTCTTTATTTTGACAAAGAAGGCATAAAAGAGCGTATCAAAGTTAATGAAGAAAATAAAAATAGAATATTAGAATTAATGAGTTAATGTACATTGTATATTAACTCATTTCTTTTAACTCAAATAAGTTGTTAAATTGAAGGTATCATGATAAAATATATAAGTTACAAAAAATAATTAGGATAAGGAGGGAACTTATGTCATACGCTTCAGATATGAAGAAAGAATTAACTTTAATAGAAATAACAAAAGATAGAGAATTCTTATCGGAGTTATCAGCCTTAATAAAGATGAATGGTGTATTAAATATATCAAATGGTAGGTTAAGTTTAAGTTTTCAAACAGAGAATGCTTCTATAGCAAGAAGAATGTTTTCATTAATAAAATTTTTCTATGATGTTCATGTAAATATTTCTGTTAGAAAGAAATTGAAATTGAAAAAGAATAATGTATATATTTGTCGTTTAGATCAAAATGTTAAAGAAATATTAACAGATTTATATATATTAAATGACAACTATACAATGAGAATAGACATAGCAAAAGAATTAATTGATACTGATGAGAAGAAAAGAGCTTATCTACGTGGAGCATTTTTAGCAGGAGGATCTATTAATAACCCTCGTACTTCTAGTTATCATATGGAAATATTCTCTTCTTATGAAGAACACAATAAGGAATTAAATGAGCTTTTAAATAGTTATAAATTGAATGCTAGAAGTCTTGAAAGAAAAAAAGGCTTTATAGTTTATATTAAAGAATCTGAAAAAATAGCAGAGTTTATCAACTTGGTTGGAGCTTTTCAAGCTTTATTCCAATTTGAAGATGAGAGAATTGTTCGAGATATTAATAACTCGGTTAATAGAATGCAAAATTGTGATATGGCTAATATGAATAAAACTGTTAATGCTTCAGCAAAACAGGTTGAGGATATTAACATAATAGAGGAAAGAATCGGACTTGATAATATTGATGAGAAACTTAGAGTTGTTGCTGAAGCAAGACTTAAGTATCCAGAATATCCACTAAAAGAAATAGCGGAAATGATTGAAGATGGAAAATTATCTAAATCTGGTTTAAATCACAGATTCAGAAAAATTGCTAAGATAGCTAAGGAATTAAAAGAAGGTACTTATCAAGCAAAATAAAAAAGTGAGGAATAATAATGAGCAAGTGGGATGAACAAATATTAGTAGTTAATAGAAAAGAATTGTTTAGTAATGAAGAAAATCATTTCTATGGATTTATAGAAAAAAATGATAAAAAAACCGAGAAAATCATTGCTACATTTGAATCATACGAAGTTAAACGTCGTGGTGATATGGAAGAAGATCCAAACTATAAGCAATTGATTGGTTATGTTCTACTAAAAGACGAAGTAACAGGTGAGGTACTAGTTTACAAACGTTTAGTAGGTGGAGGAGAAGCGAGATTACACGGGAAAGCCTCTGTTGGTATTGGTGGTCATATGAATGAAGTTGAAGGAAAAACAATTTTTGAAATGTTAAAAATCAATGCCGCACGTGAATTAAATGAGGAAGTTGGAGTTTCAGAAGAAGATGCTTTAAATAACCTACATTTTATTGGACTTATAAATGATGATAAGACAGAAGTTGGACAGGTTCATGTAGGCGTTGTTTATGAGTGTAAAGTTGATAAACAACTTGTAGAAGTTAAGGAAGATGATACTCTTGTTATTAAATGGATGACAGGAGAAGAGGCCAAAGCAGAAGAAAATTATGAAACTTGGTCAGAATTTTTAAAACCAATATTTTAATAAATAAAGATGAACTTTTTTAGTTCATCTTTGTTTTCTTAGTTGTGATAAAATCTAACGCAGAATTGAAATATATTGCTGAAAAGTGTAATATATGGATATATAATTCAAATTTAAAGAACTTTTAGATTATAGTTTTATAAATCTAAGTATTTCTTTGTAAGAAAATGTAACATAAATAAAGAAAGGATGATTGTATGTTAAATATTAAAATGGATATGATTCAAACGGTCGGATTGGCTGTTATTATATTAATTCTAGGAAGATTCTTAAGGAAAAAGGTTAAGTTTTTTGAGACTTATTGTATTCCATCTCCAGTTGTTGGAGGTTTCCTATTTGCTATAATAAATTTAATTTTAAGGAAAAGTAATTTAGTTATTTTTGAATTTGACAATACGTTACAGAGTTTCTTTATGACATTATTCTTCACAAGCATTGGTTTTAATGCAAGTTGGAGGTTATTGAAAGTTGGTGGAAAAAAAGTAGGTATGTTCCTTATTATGGCTATAGTGCTAGTAATACTTCAAAATATTGTGGCTGTAGGTGTAGGGTATTTAACAGGTGTAGATCCCTTAATAGCATTACTGACTGGTTCGACTGCTATGACAGGTGGTCATGGTACTGCAGCGGCAATGGCACCTATAGTAGAAGAGTTAGGACATACAGGAGCGAAGAGTGTAGCTATTGCAGCTGCTACTTTTGGACTTATTGCAGGATCTAGTTTAGGTGGTCCATTAGCTAATAGGTTAATTAAAGGAAAGAAATTAGAAGTTGTAGCGGAGAGAGTAGATAATGAAAAAGTGAGAAATGATGAATTTCTTTTTAATAATGATGTAAGGAAACTTGATGGTGAGAATTTTGCTAAAGCATTCTTTTTAATTTTATTATCGATGTTTATTGGTAGTTATGTTTCTACATTTTTAAATCAATTTTTAAACTTCCCTAATTACATAGGTCCTATGATAGTAGCGGCAATACTAAGAAATATATCAGACCATACGACTAAATTTGATTTACACTATGAAGAAGTACATATTTTAGAAGATGTTTCGTTGAACTTATTCCTTGGAATGGCAATGATTAGTTTGAAATTATGGGAATTAAGTAGTGTAGCAGGTCAACTAGCAGTATTATTACTAGCACAAGCGCTTTTAGCATGGGTATTTATCTACTTTGTAACATTTAGATTTATGGGTAGAAATTATGATGCAGCAGTATTATCTGCAGGACATGTAGGTTTCGGACTTGGAGCAACGCCGAATGGTATTGCAAATATGCAAAGTGTCTGTGATAAATATAAACACTCGCATATAGCATTTTTTGTAATGCCCATAGTAGGAGCACTATTTATAGACTTCTTTAATGTAGCGATAATAAGTGGATTCTTCTCGTTCTTGTCTAGATAGAAGAAGGTTTGGCTTGATGATTGTTTTGATGTGTAATATAATATTAAGGATAGTTTTAATGATCTTATAGATCATTTGAGATAAGGAGAAAGCAGTGAAGAATAAAAAATATTCTATAAGAAAAGTATCGGCTGGAATAATTAGTGTTATTATTGGCTTAAGTATTTTTGAAATTGGTACGGCAAATGCTGCGATAAATTCTGATATACAAACAGATAAAAGAATAATTATTGACCAAAATGGTGTTAGATCTGATGTTGAGCCAATTCCGCCAGAGAATGTAAAAGAAAAGCCGGCAGAGAAACCACCTGTTAAACCAACAGAAAAGCCGACAGAAAAACCACCTGTTAAACCAACAGAAAAGCCGACAGAAAAACCACCTGTTAAACCAACAGAAAAGCCGGCAGAGAAACCACCTGTTAAACCAACAGAAAAGCCGACAGAGAAACCACCTGTTAAACCAATAGAAAAGCCGACAGAGAAACCACCTGTTAAACCAATAGAAAAGCCAATAGAGAAACATTCTGTTAAACCAATAGAAAAGCAAACAGAAAAAACAACTACTAATGCTTTAGAAACAGATTCTAAAAATGAAATTAAAAATGATGTATTAGTAGGGAATTTATCTGGGCGTGAAATTAAGGTTTCTTTTAAAAAAGGTAGTATTTATGCAGAAAAGTTGTACGTAGAATCATTAAATGATAATGATTTAAATAAGACTATTAAGCATAAACTAGGTAGTGATTACAATATTATAGAAACTTTTGAGATTCATTTTGAAAAAAATGATACAAGAGTTGACAGTAATATAGAACGCACAGTTACCGTTGCTATTGTAAAAAAAGATAATGTCGAATTAGAAGTTTATCACATAGCTGATAAAAATACTCTTGAGAAAGTAAATAGTAGCTATAGTACTGGTGAGTTGAAATTTAATATTAATCATTTCAGTAAGTTCACTATAGTAGAACGTATAAAAATAGGTAGTAAGGATTTAGAAGAAAGAACAAAAATTGAAATTCCAGAAAAAATAGAAAACAAAGAGAATAATGAATTACCTGAAACAAAAAGTATTAAAGATGAAAAACAATTGAAAATACTTCCTAAGGCGGGTATATCTGCAAATTCATCTATTTCTGCAGGATTTGTTTTATTAATTGTAGCTAGTATTATAAGAAAAAAGAAAAATTATATATAACTAAATAAACATAAAAAACATATGGATATCATACTGTATTATGCAGTTGGTATCCATTTTTTTATGTTTTTAGGTTAAATTTATAAGCCTATTGTTATTAATAAGATTTTTGCACATTGATAATAAATATAATTTTCTAAATAGACGTAATTATGAAAATTTATTAAATTAAAGATATATTTTAAAATACGAAAAAAATATAAAAATATTAATTTTACAAGATAGCAAATCGTAAAGATACCTATTTACAAGAAAGGTTAAACATGTTATAATAAATCGAAATTATTACGAATTATATTATTAAGGAGAATATGTATGAATAAAAAAAATATGATTATTACTGGTGCTTGTGGCTCATTAGTAATTGGACTGGCAGTATTTTCTGGATATGAATATGGAAAGCTTCATAAACATGAAACTGCACCACTAGTGCAAAATACAGCACAAGCAAAAAAAATTAATTACTCTGACAAAGTTAGCTCAGTAGTTGTAAGTGAAATTACTGAAGATGGTTATGTTACACTTCATGGTGACCATAGCCACTATGAAAAAGGATTAGTACCTTACAACGCTAAAATTCTTGATTCACTAGTTTATAAAAATAAAGACTATAAACTAAAAAATGAAGATATTCAGTATGAACTTGCAGAGGGATATGTAATAAAAGTTAATGGTAAATATTACTACTATCCAAAAGAAGGTATTACTCAAAATAATGTTGTTGACGAAAGTACTGGAAAAGAAATTTCAGCACATGCACATCACCACCATCACCATCACCATGGAGAATCTAGCGAATCTAAAGGAAGTGGAGATAACTACACATTTAATCCAAAAGATATCGTAAGTGAGACTCAAGATGGTTACGTAGTTCGTCATGGAGATCACTTCCACTATATTAAGAAAAGTGAATTATCAGCTTCACAATTATCACAAGCAAAAGAATCTGGAGTTAATCCTTCTTTAGCATCATCAGCTGCAGGAGTAACAACACCAACGAGTGATGGCTATATTTTCAAGGGTGAAAGTGATATTATAGGAAGAAACAGTTTTGGTTTTATAGTTCAACACGGTAATCACCAACATATAATTCCATATTCTCAATTAAGAGGAACACAATGGGAATATTTATTAAATAATCAAGGAACTACAACTAATAACACTAATACAACAGTAGTAAACACTCCAAAAACTAATATAGTAAATGACAATCATCATGATCATCATGAACACTCATCAGATCACGGAGATGATTATAAATTTGATCCAAAAGATATAGTAAGTGAAGATGAAAATGGATATACAGTACGCCATGGAGATCATTTCCACTACATTCCAAAGAATAAAGTAGAGAAACCTGCTGAAACTGTTAAACCAGCTCCGGCTATCCCAACTCCTTCTTTACCAGATGTGAATAAAGTAGAAAAACCTACTGAAGCTGTCAAACCAGCTCCAGTTATTCCAACCCCTATTTTACCTGAAGTGAAAAAAGAAGAGAAACCAAAAGTAGAAGAAACGATTGTAAGACCTAGCATTTTATCTTTTGCAGGTGTACAATTTGAAACTAGTGATGGATTTATTTTATCTGATGAAAGTATAATAACACCAACTTCAACAGGTATTTTAGTAGTTCATAGTGGGCATCAACATTTTATATTCTATAAACAATTAGTTAATTCTAAGTGGGAAAAACTTATTCCTTATCAATATTTGAATAAAGCAAAAGATGAGTATGCTGAACTAGAAAAAGAAGTTAATGATAAAATTAATTATCTTTCTAAAAAGAATAATATAGCTAAAGATAAATTTAGTTATGTTATTACTTCAAACGGGGATGCAATTTCATACAATGGAAAAACGGAATTGTTAAAAGATATAAATATCAAAGAAAATATAGAGACGAATAATTCGAATACTCTAGACACTGAAGTAAATAATTCTTCAAATAATGATTCAAGCAATAATTCTGCAACTACTAATACAGAGACACCGAATAATTCAGCAGAAGGGAAAAATGAAAATTCAGGAGAGGAAAGAGAAATTGAAGAAAAAATTGATTATGTCGCCAAACAATTAAATATAGATAAAAGTTCTATAAAATTAATTGAAACAGCAGAAGGTAAGGCGGTGGTATATCCACATGGAGATCATAGCCATACTATATTGATTAAAGATATAGATACATCAAAACCTTTGGCAGATCCACATAGTAATTCGGGAGCTGAGACGCTGAAAAAATTAGGATTTGATGATGATATTATTCATGATATTCAACACGCATCAGCTGATACTGATTTTCCTGCACACGAGACAAATATGGAGAAAATGAAAGAGTGGTTGAAAACTGTTAAGTATCTAAACATAGGTCAAAACAAAGATCCACTTAAAAGAAATGGATTGGATCTTATGCCAAATATTGAAGTTCTAGGTATTGGATATACTTCTATCGATGACATAACACCTGTTTATAAATTCAAAAAATTGAAACAATTATATGTATCAAGAACTGGTATTAAGGATTATTCATTTATAAAAAATATACCAACACTAGAAGGGATTGATTTCTCTGAAAATGATATACAGGATATCTCATTCTTAAAAGATTATCCGAACTTAAAATTAGTCTCTGCAGCAGGAAATAATATTGAAAATATAGATGTGCTAAAAAATCTTACTAATTTAGAATCAGTGAATTTAGACAATAACAAAATTAAAGATATATCAGCGCTACAAGATTTAAATCACTTAAGAGCAGTTAGCCTTGAAAATAATAATATTACAAAATTAGATGCATTGAGTAGTAAAAATGAATTAGAACGTTTATTCTTATCTAATAATAGTGGCTTAGAATTAGCAACTCTTAAAAATGATAGTTTAGAGCAATTAACAGTAAACAATACTAATATTAGAGACTTAAGTGTTGTTTCTAACTTGCCTAAGTTGAAAAAAATAGTGGCAAATGATAATAAAATAACAACATTATCTCATTTGAAAAATGCTAAAGTTTTAGAAAGTGTAGAAGTTAACAATAATAAGATTGACAGTTTAGATTTTGAGAATAGTACAATTACAAGTCTAGAAATTAAAAACAATAAATTAGAAGAAATTAATAACATTAATAAACTATCTGCGCTTGAAAATCTAGATGCTAGTGGAAATAAAATTAGTGAGTTTCCATCTAATAAACAAAATAAATTGATTAACTTAACGGTTAATAACAATGTTATTAGAACAATGGAAAATGTAAATAATCTTACAGCACTAAAATACTTAACAATGTCAAATAACTATGTATCTACATTAGCATTAAAAGAAAAAAATAAAACTTTAGAATACCTAGATATAAGTCATAATACTGTTCCAAAAGAAGAGTTAGAAATTCCAAGTGGTGGGAATATTCCAAAAGGAATAATGAGTAATTTTGAAAAAGTCGAAGGTGGAGACATAAAAGAAAATTATACTTTATCTGTAGACTATATTACGGAACAGGCAGAAAAACTACAGGAAGAGATATTAAAACTTAAAGATGAGAAAAAACTGGCTCCAGAAGTTGCTGATGAATTAAAACAAAAAGCTCGTATTATCTATCTTGATATGTCTTACAGCGTAGATCAAAGTAGAAATAAACAGATTGATTTAGAAAAACAATTAAGTGAAATAAGAAAACAAGTTAAAGATAACCTAGTTACTCCAACTGCTGAGGATACGAATAAAGAAACTTCAGTAACGGAGCCGTCTAATAGTGAGGTAAACCATGATTTAGAAACACATAATCATACTGAAACCGAAGAACACGATTTTGTATTCGATGTGAATAATATAGTTAGTGAAGAAGGTGATGGATATATTGTAAAACATGGTGATCATAATCATTTTGTTAAAAAATCTGATTTATCAGCTAAACAACTAGAAGAAGCAAAAGAATTTTTAGCTAAGAAAGATGAAGCAACAACAACCGAAGATAAAGCAACTATAGATAGTAAGAAAAATTATATTGCATTATTTTACGGAATAAATGTAAGTGATATTAGAGTTGAGAGTAATACGTTAGTATTTAATTATAACGGTGTTCCTAAACGTCTTGCACTTAGTGATATAACTGTTCCAGTGATGAGCTCAGATTTAGAAGGAGATTTTGAAAAAGAAATAACAGCATTGGCAAGTAGTATGAACACAACAGTTGAACATATACAGGTTCAAGATGGTCAAATGATAGTAAATCATGGTGATCATAGCCATTATTATCCGATTAAGAGTCCTGGATGGAGACTATATAATCAAAACAAAATACCTTATATAGATATTCCTAAAGTAAATGGGAATATTGATGAAGCAGTAGTTAATAGCAGATTAACAGAATTAGAAAATAAAGCCCAAACTGTACTTGCTAATAATCCAGCGAAATTAAGAAAAGTACTAAATTGGTTGAATAACTTTAGAGAAGTTAGCTTAGCCTGGCATGTTACAGCAACAGATGGTTATTTACAAGCGTTAGATAAATTTGAAAAAACTCAAATAGATATATAGTCTATATTGCAACATATAAAGTAGTGAATTGAGAGGAGAGAATCTTAATTCACTACTTTTTATACTTTAGTAAAATTAAGAAATGCCAAGAGAGTCTAAAAGATCTCTCTTGGCATTATCATGAAAAGAAAAATTATATTTGATAGGGTATAAAACTAATCTCTTTCAATTTTAGTGATTCCGCGCATGTATGGACGAAGAACTTCTGGTACTGTGATAGAACCATCTTCATTTTGGTAGTTTTCAATTATAGCCGCTAGACAACGTCCTACCGCTAATCCAGAACCATTTAATGTGTGAAGGAATTCAACTTTTCCAGTGTCTTCACGTTTGAAACGCATATTTGCACGACGTGCTTGGAAATCTGTACAGTTTGAACAAGAACTGATTTCTTTATAAGCGTTATAACTTGGTAACCATACTTCGATATCGTAAGTTTTAGCACTAGAGAATCCAGTATCTCCAGAACATAAAGTAATTACACGATATGGTAAGTTTAATTTTTTAAGAATATTTTCAGCATGTCCAGTCATTATTTCTAATTGTTCATATGAATTTTCAGGTTTAGCGAAACGAACCATTTCTACTTTATTAAATTGGTGAAGACGGATTAATCCACGAGTATCACGACCAGCGCTTCCTGCTTCAGATCTGAAACAGATACTGAATGCTGTAACACCTTTTGGTAACATATCTTCAGTTAAGATTTCTCCATTGTAGTAGTTTGTTAATGGAACTTCTGCAGTAGGGATAAGAGTTAAACCTTCAGATTCTACTGTATATACGTCTTCAACGAATTTAGGGAATTGACCTGTACCGAATAGAGCAGTTCTATTAACTAATTGAGGTACCATAAATTCTTCATATCCGTGTTCAACAACGTGAGTATCAATCATAAAGTTAATTAGTGCACGCTCAAGTAATGCTCCGGCTTTTTTGTAGAATACGAATCTGCTTCCAGAAATTTTAGATGCACGTTCGAAATCTGCAATATCTAATTCTTCAACTAAATCCCAGTGAGCCTTCGGTTCAAAATCAAACTCTTTAACTTGTCCAATACGACGAACTTCGATGTTCTCATCCTCATCTTCACCAATAGGAGTCTCATCAGAGATAAGGTTAGGGATTCTAATAATTTTTTCGTTAATTTCTTCAGCGATTTGTTTAACTTCAATATCACGAGTTGTAATTTCATCAGAAACGTGTTTCATATCTGCGATTACATCTGAAGCATCTTCACGTTTTCTTTTTAAGATAGCAATTTCTTCACTTTTTTTGTTACGAAGTGCTTTTAAATCTTCTACTTGTACAAGTAGCTCACGACGTTTTTTATCTAAGTCGATAAGTAAGTCAACTACATCTGTTTCTAAGTTTCTTGCTGCTAACTTTTCTTTTACCATCTCAGGATTTGCTCTGAATAATTTAATATCTAACATAATTGTATGCTCCTTCTAAATAATTTATTTTGATTGAATTTTTACAAGTAAAATAAAAAGTCCCTTACGTCAAAGACGCAAGGGACGATTAATTTATATACCGTGGTTCCACCCAAATTCAATCTAAAAGATTCTTGAAATTTAATTTAATTTGATATTATTTATAGTAGAATTTTAAAATAAACAATAAGTACTTTCAGCATTTGTACTCTCTCTGGGAATGTTCTTAGATTAAAACATGTCTATAATCAAATTTTATATATTTATTTAATATAATTTTACTCTATTTTTATCTTTTTTGTCAAGTCTTTTTAGATTATTTTTCTTCTGTGGAATTATTTGAAGTTTCTTCTGTTGGAGTAGTTGTGTTGTTAGAAGATTCTTCTTTTTCTGTGTTGTTTTTTGGTTCTACTGTAGTTGTATTACTATTGCCATTAGAAACTTCGTTTTCTGAGTTAAGAGTCGTACTATTTTTATTTTCTGTTGAAGCTTCTTTTGGTTTAGCATTTGCCAATAATGCAGCAAGTAATCTATCGATATCATTAATTAATATCGTTTCAGCTTTTCCGCCAAGTGTGAAGTTCACAGCTTTTCCATATGGTGTTTCAATAATATTTAATGAATCTGGAGAAAGTTTAAAGATTCCTGCAAGTAGGTTTACTTTTGCAGTTTCTTCTGGAGTAAGTTCTACTTTTTTATTATCTGTCGTATTATTTTCTTCTTTAGGTGTACTTACTTCATTGTTTGGTTGATTTCCAGTGTTACTGTCATTGTTTGTGTTATTATCTTTTTCTTCTGGTTTCACTTCAGTGGCTGGTGTAGCAGATTCAGGTTTCTCTGTTGTTTTATTTGCATATTTTTCAAAATCTGCTTTATCATATTTGGCATTAGAGAATTCAATTGGGAATGAAGGATCGTTAGCTTCTTTAGTGAATTGATCAGCTGAAGAGCGTAGTGTTACACCATCACTGTCAGTTTCATTTAATTTATTATATTTTTCACCGAATTCAACTTTTGAACTTCCATTGTGTTCTAGCGCGTAGTGAAGAGCGTTTTTAGCATTAATAAGTCTTGTTACAAGTGTTCTCATTGGTGTTTTAGTGATGAATGCTTGAGATTCATAAGAATCTTTTACAAGAGAAGCAAGTTCTTCACGTAGTTGGTTATCAATTTTATCACTATCTATATTTTCTAAGAAGTATTTAATGTAACTTACAGTTGTAATACTTTCACGATCTTCGAATTTTTGAAGTTCATCTAACATATGACTAACTTTGTTTAGTGTATTAGCATCTTTATTTGAGCTAGCTTCATTTAACTCGTTAGTTAAGTCAGTTTTTGAAAGACCATATTTTTCAATATCAGTGTCTTTGATTCTATTTAGTAGAGTATTATATTTTTTAACTAATTCATCATTTTTAGAAGTATCCGCATTAGCTTTTTCTTGGATGTATTTTTTGTCAAAATCATTTAACATCGCAAGATATCCATTAGTAGAGTTAGTTGGTAATTCTTCTATTGTTGCACGTAATTGATCTAGTGCACGATTTACACGGTTTGCTTGTTTTTTATCATTGCTGTGTTTAGCAAGGTTATTAGCTTTAAGTTCATCGATACGTTTGAATACAGCTTCTTTATCGAAGTCTCCAGAAACATAGTTTCCTGTGATATTAGGAATTCTATTTTTGTAATAGATGTCTGCTCCTTTAGATAAAATTTTAACAAAGTGATCATGATCTCCATGAGGAATTACAAATTTATCGCCATCACGTTTAATTTTATCTGCAGGAATACCTGTACGTTTTGATAAGGCAAGTAATTCATTTTCAAAATCCACTTCATCGTCACCTGTAACCTCTGGAATATGGAATTTCTCACGAGGAATTAGGTATGGGTGAATATGTGTTGGATCATAAGCGTGAGCTGGTTCATTAAATACGAAGAAATCTTTTGTCACTTTAACAGCTTCTTTTGGTACACCGTAGACTTCAGCGATGTAATTAATTTGTTTTTGAATTTCTTCAGTAATATTTACGTCAGTCTCATCAATATGAATTGCATTTAATAATACAGTGTGACTATGATCACCATGAGGATAAGTTAATGCTTGACCGTTTTCAGTTTCTACTAATTTAATAAGTTTAGGGTCAATTCCTAGTATTTTAGCAAGGTGATTAATTTTTTTAGTCACTTCTTCAGAATAATTTTCTTTATTTTCTGTATTATTTTCTTCTTTGTTGTTTTCTGCTGGCTTTTCAGTAGGAGCCTCAGTTACATCGTTAACATTAATATTATCTAATAATGTTGTTTTACCGTCATATGAAAGGGCATCTCCTTGTGCTGTAGACACATATTTAATTGTGTTTTTATCGATGTTATTTTTACTTGATAAGTAATTTATTTTTTCAGTTACTTTATCTTCTAATTCTTTATACTCTTTTTTAGCTTGTTCTAAATATTTTTCAGGAATTAATTTTTCAAATTTAGAATTCACTAGTTGTTTATAGTATACAAAGTGTTGGTGTCCATTATGATCAATCACTAATCCTAATGAAGTCGGAGTACCAACAGTATTTTCATTTAAAATAAATCCATCGCTAGTCTCAAATTGAACACCAGCAAATGATAAAACGCTAGGTCTTACAACTGGTTCTTCTACTTTTGGTTTCTCTTCGTTTTTCACTTCAGGTAAAGAAGGAGTAGGGATAACTGGAGATGGTTTGACAGCTTCAGTAGGTTTTTCTACTTTATTCACTTCAGGTAAAGAAGGAGTTGGGATAACTGGAGCTGGTTTGACAGCTTCAACAGGTTTCTCTACTTTATTCACTTCAGGTAAAGTTGGTGTAGGAATAGCTGGAGCTGGTTTAACTGTTTCAGCAGGTTTCTCTACTTTATTCTTTGTAATATAGTGGAAATGATCTCCATGACGAACTGTATATCCATTTTCATCTTCAGCTACTATATCTTTTGGATCAAATTTATAATCATCTCCGTGATCTGATGAGTGTTCA
>ERZ773211.105-NODE-105-length-20277-cov-32.8859_pt1 | contig 20277 bp, 18 predicted proteins | sample MGYA00511914_ERZ773211 | MGnify/ENA primary metagenome ERZ773211 (study PRJEB29015, sample SAMEA2738163) | human oral metagenome | biome: human oral; feature: human-associated habitat; material: saliva | place: China | collected 2242 ...
CCTTTCTTTTTACCCAGTTCAGTAATCAGGCGTTGGGTGATGGAACCTTGGGCAACCCCGATGGTTTTACCGTTTAGGTCCTCAATCTTTTTGATTTTGGCAGATTTATTGACCAAAAATCCAGAAGCGTCTGTGTAGTAGGGACTGGTAAAGTTGTAGAGTTTTTTGCGTTCGTCTGTGATGGTAAAGGTCGCGATATCCATATCGACCTGTTCATTGTCTAGAAGGGGTCCACGGGTTTGTGCGGTAACAGGCACATAGCGAACCTTGACCTTGAGCTCATCAGCTACCATTTTGGCCAAGTCGGTTTCGATACCAGAATAGGTCCCTGTCTTGGGATCCTTATAGCCAAAGTTGGGAACGTCTTGTTTGACACCGACAACTAGTTCGCCTCTCTTTTGAATATCTGCGACACTGGTGTCGGCCTGAACTGGTTTTGTAGCAGCAAGGCCGAAAAGGCTAATCAATAATGCGGATAAAAAGAATTTCTTTTTCATAGGCGCCTCCTTATTTGACTTTGTCACTTTCGTGGTTGATGATTTTGCTGAGGAATTGTTGGGCACGAGGTTCGCTTGGATTGTCGAAAAAGTCATCGACATCTGTCGTATCCACCAAAACTTCTCCATCAGCCATAAAGATAATGCGGTCAGCAACTTCACGGGCAAAGCCCATTTCATGGGTCACGACAATCATATTCATACCATCGTGGGCTAATTTTTGCATAACTGCCAGAACATCACCGATGGTTTCAGGGTCAAGAGCAGATGTTGGCTCATCAAAGAGGAGGAGTTCAGGATGCATAGCGAGTCCACGTGCGATGGCAATCCGTTGTTTTTGTCCACCAGAAAGCATGGCTGGATAAGAATCTTTCTTGTCCCACATATTTACAAATTCCAGATATTTTTGGGCTGTTTTTTCAGCTTCTTTTTTATCAATTCCTAGAACTTTTATGGGTGCTAGTGTTACGTTTTCTAACACTGTTTTGTGAGGGTAGAGATTGAAATGCTGGAAAACCATGCCGACTTCCTTGCGAAGAGGTACTAAATCTTTCTGGCTGGCACCAGCAACTTGGTGACCATTTACTAGAAGACTTCCTTTATCAACAGCCTCCAAACCATTGATGGTGCGGATAAGAGTGGATTTTCCAGAACCAGAAGGGCCTAGGAGTACAACGACTTGCCCTTTTTCAAAACGGAGATTGATGTCGCGGAGTGCATGGTAGTCTCCGTAATATTTTTCGACGTGTTCAAATTCTACTAAAGCCATAAGGAATCTCCTTTGTGTTAGATTTTATAACATGATTCTACACCAAAAGATTTTTCTTGTCAAATCATATCAGAAAAAAGTTAGTAAAATTTTTGTAGAAAGCAATCTGGATAGAGAAAAAGCCTAAATCGTGTTATAATGAAGCAATAGAATTCTTAGAAAGAGTGGATGTCTTTTTGATAACACCTACTTATGAATGGCAGTTTGCCCCGCAGGTTGAAGATGCGGATTTTACAAAGATAGCCAAGAAGGCTGGGTTGGGTCCTGAGGTGGCTCGGTTATTATTTGAAAGAGGGATTCAGGACCAAGAAAGTCTGAAAAAGTTTTTAGAACCTTCCTTAGAGGACTTGCATGACCCTTATCTGCTCCATGATATGGACAAGGCAGTGGAACGGATTCGTCAGGCCATTGAAGAAGGGGAAAATATTCTCATATACGGAGACTACGATGCGGATGGCATGACTTCGGCTTCGATTGTGAAGGAAAGTTTGGAACAGCTTGGTGCTGAGTGCCGTGTTTACTTGCCCAATCGTTTTACAGACGGTTATGGACCTAATGCCAGTGTCTACAAATACTTTATTGAGCAAGAAGGAATTTCCTTGATTGTGACGGTGGATAATGGAGTTGCTGGTCACGAGGCTATTGAACTGGCTCAGTCTATGGGGGTAGATGTCATTGTGACCGACCACCATTCTATGCCTGAAACTTTGCCAGATGCCTATGCTATTGTCCATCCTGAGCATCCAGATGCGGACTATCCTTTCAAATATTTGGCTGGTTGTGGAGTGGCCTTCAAGTTGGCTTGTGCCCTTTTAGAAGAAGTGCAAGTGGAATTGCTTGATTTGGTCGCTATCGGAACCATTGCAGATATGGTAAGTCTGACGGATGAAAATCGTATCTTGGTTCAATATGGTCTAGAAATGTTGGGTCATACTCAGCGCATTGGTTTACAAGAAATGTTGGATATGGCTGGGATTGCCGCCAATGAAGTAACAGAAGAAACGGTTGGTTTCCAGATTGCCCCTCGTTTGAATGCCTTGGGCCGCTTGGATGATCCCAATCCTGCCATTGATTTGTTGACTGGGTTTGATGATGAGGAAGCGCATGAGATTGCTCTCATGATTCATCAGAAAAACGAAGAGCGCAAGGAAATCGTCCAGTCTATCTATGAAGAAGCTAAGACCATGGTGGACCCTGAGAAGAAGGTCCAAGTCTTGGCCAAGGAAGGCTGGAATCCTGGGGTTCTAGGAATCGTGGCTGGTCGTTTGTTGGAAGAACTAGGGCAGACAGTTATCGTTCTTAATATAGAGGACGGTCGTGCCAAGGGTAGTGCTCGTAGTGTGGAAGCAGTGGATATTTTTGAGGCTCTGGATCCCCATCGAGACCTCTTTATCGCTTTCGGTGGCCATGCTGGCGCAGCTGGCATGACGCTGGAAGTTGAGAAACTTTCAGATTTATCTCAGGTTTTGGAAGACTATGTCCGTGAAAAAGGCGCAGATGCTGGTGGCAAGAACAAGTTAAATCTAGATGAAGAACTGGATTTGGAGACACTTAGCTTGGAAACGGTCAAAAGTTTTGAACGTTTGGCACCTTTTGGCATGGACAATCAGAAACCTGTCTTTTATATCAAGGATTTTCAGGTCGAAAGTGCTCGTACCATGGGGGCAGGGAATGCCCATCTCAAGTTGAAAATTTCCAAAGGTGAGGCGAGTTTTGAAGTGTTAGCCTTTGGCCAAGGCAGATGGGCGACAGAGTTTTCTCAAACCAAGAATCTAGAGTTGGCAGTCAAATTGTCTGTCAACCAATGGAATGGCCAAACTGCCCTCCAGTTGATGATGGTGGATGCTCGTGTGGAGGGTGTTCAACTCTTTAACATTCGTGGGAAAAATGCAGTCTTGCCTGAAGGAGTTCCAGTCTTGGATTTTGCTGGAGAACTACCAGATTTAGTAGATAGTGAAGCTGTTGTTGTAAAAACCGTTCCTGAGGATATTACTCAGCTGAAGACCATTTTTCAGGAACAGAATTTCTCTGCTGTCTATTTCAAAAATGATATTGACAAGGCCTATTATCTGACAGGTTATGGGACTAGAGAGCAGTTTGCCAAATTGTACAAAACCATCTACCAGTTCCCAGAGTTTGATATCCGCTACAAACTGAAGGATTTGGCAACTTATCTCAATATCCAACAAATATTGCTGGTCAAGATGATTCAAGTATTTGAAGAACTAGGCTTTGTGACGATCAAAGATGGGGTCATGACAGTCAATAAAGAGGCACCAAAGCGGGAAATCGGAGAAAGTCAGATTTACCAGAATCTCAAACAAACCGTCAAAGACCAAGAAATGATGGCGCTGGGTACCGTGCAAGAAATTTATGACTTTTTAATGGAAAAAGAGTAGATGATAGGAAAGAGTTGGGCAACCAGCTCTTTTTTGAAAACAAATCTTCATTTTGAAAATCATCAAAAAAATGGTATAATGGTAGGAAAAGATTCGGCTAAAAGTAGTGCTTTTAGAATAAAAGGGCAAGTAACCCTATAATCAAAATAAATTAAGCTTTCGGAGGAAAAATGAGTAATATCAGTTTAACAACACTTGGTGGTGTGCGTGAAAATGGGAAAAATATGTATATCGCTGAAATCGATGGATCTATTTTCGTTTTGGATGCAGGTCTAAAATACCCTGAAAATGAACAACTAGGGGTGGATGTGGTCATTCCCAATATGGACTACCTTTTTGAAAATAGCGATCGTATCGCTGGGGTCTTCTTGACCCACGGCCATGCGGATGCCATTGGTGCTCTGCCTTATCTCTTGGCTGAAGCCAAGGTACCTGTATTTGGCTCTGAATTGACCATTGAGTTGGCAAAACTCTTTGTCAAAGGAAATGACACAGTTAAGAAATTTAATGATTTTCATGTCATTGATGAGGATTCGGAGATTGATTTTGGAGGAACTGTGGTTTCCTTCTTCCGTACGACCCACTCTATCCCAGAAAGTCTGGGTATTGTCTTGAAGACAGCTGAAGGTAGCATCGTTTATACAGGTGACTTCAAATTTGACCAGACAGCTAGTGAATCCTATGCGACAGACTTCGCTCGTTTGGCAGAAATCGGTCGTGATGGAGTTCTAGCTCTTCTTAGCGACTCAGCCAATGCAGATAGCAATATCCAAGTGGCTAGTGAAAGTGAAGTTGGGGATGAAATTACCCAAACTATTGCGGACTGGGATGGTCGTATCATCGTTGCGGCGGTAGCCAGCAACCTCTCTCGTATCCAGCAGGTGTTTGACGCTGCGGATGCAACAGGCCGTCGTGTGGTCTTGACAGGATTCGATATTGAAAATATCGTCCGTACTGCTATTCGCCTTAAGAAATTGTCTCTAGCTAACGAGAGTCTTTTGATTAAGCCAAAAGATATGTCTCGTTTTGAAGACCATGAGTTGATTATTCTTGAGACAGGCCGTATGGGTGAGCCTATCAACGGTCTTCGTAAGATGTCGATTGGTCGCCACCGTTATGTGGAAATCAAGGACGGTGACCTAGTCTATATCGTAACGACTCCATCTATCGCCAAAGAAGCAGTCATGGCGCGTGTGGAAAACATGATTTACCAAGCTGGCGGTGTTGTCAAACTGATCACTCAAAGCTTGCGTGTATCAGGTCACGGAAATGCGCGTGATTTGCAGTTGATGATCAATCTCTTGCAACCCAAGTATCTCTTCCCAATTCAAGGGGAATACCGTGAGTTGGATGCCCATGCTAAGGCTGCTATGGCAGTTGGTATGTTGCCAGAACGCATTTTTATTCCTAAAAAGGGAACCAGCATGGCTTATGAGAATGGAGACTTTGTTCCAGCTGGAGCGGTTTCAGCAGGGGATGTCTTGATTGACGGAAATGCCATTGGTGATGTTGGAAATGTGGTTCTTCGTGACCGTAAGGTCTTGTCAGAGGATGGTATTTTCATCGTCGCAATTACCGTTAACCGTCGTGAGAAGAAAATCGTGGCCAAGGCTCGTGTTCACACGCGTGGATTTGTTTATCTCAAGAAGAGTCGTGATATTCTCCGTGAAAGTTCAGAATTGATTAACCAAACGGTAGAAGACTATCTTCAAGAAGATGACTTTGACTGGGCAGATCTTAAAGGGAAGGTTCGTGATAATCTTACCAAGTATCTCTTTGACCAAACCAAACGTCGTCCAGCTATTTTACCAGTAGTCATGGAAGCGAAATAATCTTTGAAATAAACAGAGAGAAAGTCGAATTTCGGCTTTTTCTTATAGAAAAATAGAGGAAAAATTATGGCAGTAATGAAAATCGAGTATTACTCACAAGTTTTGGATATGGAGTGGGGAGTGAATGTTCTTTACCCCGATGCCAATCGAGTGGAAGAACCAGAGTGTACAGATATCCCTGTCTTGTACCTCTTGCACGGGATGTCTGGCAATCATAATAGTTGGCTCAAGCGGACCAATGTAGAACGCTTGCTTCGAGGAACTAATCTCATCGTTGTTATGCCCAATACCAGCAACGGTTGGTATACCGATACCCAGTATGGTTTTGACTATTACACAGCTCTAGCAGAGGAATTACCACAGGTTTTGAAACGCTTTTTCCCTAATATGACTAGTAAACGTGAAAAGACCTTTATCGCTGGTCTCTCTATGGGAGGCTATGGCTGTTTCAAACTAGCTCTTGCTACAAATCGTTTTTCTCATGCAGCTAGTTTCTCAGGTGCCCTTAGCTTTCAAGAATTTTCTCCTGAAAGCCAAAATCTGGGGACACCAGCTTACTGGAGAGGTGTTTTTGGGGAGATTAAAGATTGGACAGCTAGCCCTTATTCTCTAGAAAGTCTGGCTAAAAAATCGGATAAAAAGACCAAGCTTTGGGCTTGGTGTGGAGAGCAGGATTTCTTGTACGAAGCTAATAATCTAGCAGTGAAAAATCTCAAAGGACTGGGTTTTGATGTGACCTATAGCCATAGCGCTGGAACTCACGAATGGTACTACTGGGAAAAACAATTGGAACGTTTTTTAGCAACCCTACCAATTGATTTCAAATTAGAAGAGAGATTGAGTTAGTTTTTTATAAATGAATCACTATTTATAGTTATTCTTGGCTTTAAAACAATGATGGAAGTCTGTTTTCACTAGACTTTTCAAACGAAAGTAGTAGAATAGTAATAAGATACTGGAGGAAAGAGAGTAGGAAATGTACCGTTATCAAATTGGCATTCCCACATTAGAATATGATCAGTTTGTTAAAGAACATGAATTAGCTAATGTATTACAAAGCAGTGCTTGGGAAAAAGTGAAATCTGATTGGAATCATGAGAGATTTGGTGTCTATGAAGGGGAAGAATTACTGGCTGTGGCTAGTATTCTCATAAAGTCTCTGCCTTTGGGGTATAAAATGTTTTATATTCCAAGAGGTCCCATATTGGATTACAGGGATACAGAAGTTTTAAAGTTTGTTCTGCAGTCTATTAAGTCTTACGCTCGTAGTAAGAGAGCGGTTTTTGTGACTTTTGACCCAAGTATTTGTCTATCTCAACATTTGGTCAATCAAGATAAAACAGAATATCCTGAAAATCTTGCTCTTGTTGAGACTTTAGGGCAACTAGGAGTGAAATGGTCTGGGCAGACAACCGAGATGGATGATACTATTCAACCTCGTATTCAGGCTAAAATATACAAGCAACATTTTGGGGAAGATAAACTTTCTAAATCAACAAGACAAGCTATCCGAACAGCTCGAAACAAAGGGCTTAAGATTCAATATGGTGGATTAGAACTATTAGATTCGTTTTCGGAGTTGATGAAAAAAACTGAGAAACGAAAAGATATTCATTTAAGAAATGAAGTCTACTATAAAAAACTATTAGATAACTTTAAAGAAGATTCTTATATCACGCTAACGAGTTTGGATGTTTCTGAGCGTTTACGAGAATTAGAAGAACAGCTGGAAAAAAATAGAGTAGTTGCAGAAAAATTTAGTGATGCAACCAAACCTTCAAAAGTTCAAGAAAATGTAAAAGAAAAAGAACGTTTAGAAGAGGAAAGAGATTTCTTGCAGGGATATATGAATGGAGGAAAATCAAATATTCCTTTAGCAGCTACTTTGAGTTTGGAATTTGGTAATACTTCTGTCAATCTATATGCTGGTATGGATGATGCTTTTAAACGTTACAATGCACCAATTTTAACTTGGTATGAAACAGCTCGCTATGCCTTTGAGAGAGGTATGGTGTGGCAAAATTTAGGTGGTGTTGAAAACTCTCTCAATGGTGGACTTTATCATTTTAAGGAAAAATTTAATCCAACAATTGAAGAATACTTGGGTGAATTTACAATGCCTACGCATCCTCTCTATCCTCTGTTAAGACTTGCTCTTGATTTCCGTAAAACATTAAGAAAAAAACATAGAAAGTAAGTATATGGCACTAACAACACTCACGAAAGAAGAGTTTCAGGCTTATTCTGATCAGGTTTCTTCTCGTTCCTTTATGCAATCTGTCCAGATGGGTGACTTGCTAGAAAAAAGAGGGGCTCAAATTGTTTATCTTGCTTTAAAACAAGAAGGAGAAATTCAAGTTGCAGCTCTGGTTTATAGTTTGCCCATGCTAGGTGGTCTGCATATGGAGCTCAATTCGGGGCCGATTTATACCCAACAAGATGCCCTTCCAGTTTTTTATGCGGAGTTAAAAGAATATGCCAAGCAAAATGGTGTATTAGAGTTGCTTGTAAAACCTTATGAAACTTATCAAATTTTTGATAGTGAAGGTAATCCAATAGATACTGAGAAAAAAAGTATCATTCAAGGTTTAACTGATTTAGGTTATCAATTTGATGGTTTGACGACAGGATATCCAGGTGGAGAACCAGATTGGTTATATTATAAGGATTTGACTGAATTAACTGAAAAGAATTTACTTAAAAGTTTTAGCAAAAAGGGGAAGCCTTTGGTGAAAAAGGCTGAAACTTTTGGTATTCGGTTGAAAAAGTTAAAACGTGAAGAGCTATCAATTTTTAAGAACATCACAAAAGAAACCTCTGAACGTAGAGAATACAGTGATAAAAGTTTAGAATATTATGAGCACTTTTATGATTCATTTGGAGAACAAGCTGAGTTTCTCATAGCAACCTTGAATTTTTCGGAATATTTGAGTAAATTACAGAGTGAGCAAAGTAAATTAGAAGAAATCCTGGACAAGTTGCGACTTGATTTGAGTAAAAATCCTCATTCTGAGAAAAAACAAAATCAACTGAGAGAATATTCTAGTCAATTTGAAACTTTTGAAGTTCGAAAAGCAGAAGCGAGAGACTTTATTGAAAAATATGGAGAAGAAGATATTGTTTTAGCCGGGAGTTTATTTGTTTATATGCCTCAGGAAACGACTTACCTCTTTAGTGGTTCCTACACTGAATTTAATAAGTTCTATGCCCCTGCGCTACTTCAAAAATATATTATGTTGGAAAGTATAAAACGTGGAATACCTAAATACAACTTCCTGGGCATTCAAGGGATTTTTGATGGTAGTGATGGTGTTTTGCGTTTTAAACAGAATTTTAATGGCTATATTGTACGCAAAGCAGGTACTTTCCGTTACCATCCATCACCTTTAAAATACAAAGCTATTCAGTTATTCAAAAAAATATTAGGACGTTAAGATGAAAAAGCCAGTATTTAGCTTTCTTTCAGCTTGTTTTAGTAAAATAGTCTTTATTTGCTAGAAAGGTGGAAGGATATGCGCTGGATTTTTCGTTTGATAGGGGCTTTCTTTTCTTTTGTGTGGCGTTTGTTTTGGCGCCTGGTTTGGATAGTTGTGCTCTTATGTGCTCTTGCTTTTGGATTTCTCTGGTATCTGAACGGGGATTTTCAAGGAGCGCTAAAGCAAGCAGAGTGGTCAGTCAAGATTGGTCGACAAAGTATTGATCAATGGGAAAAAACAGGGCAACTGCCTAAGTTGAATCAGACAGATAGCCACCAACACTCTGAAGGAAGATGGCCACAGGCTTCTGCTAGTATTTACCTGGATCCGCAGATGGATTCACGCTTTCAAGAAGCTTATGTAGAAGCGATTCAGAATTGGAATCAAACTGGTGCTTTTAACTTTGAAATTGTCACCGAGTCCAGTAAGGCAGATATTATAGCTACGGAGATGAATGACGGAGGCACTCCTGTGGCAGGAGAGGCGGAAAGTCAGACCAATCTCTTAACGGGGCAATTCTTGTCTGTCACGGTGCGGTTGAATCACTATTATCTGTCCAATCCTGACTATGGCTATTCCTATGAGCGCATTGTCCATACGGCAGAACATGAGTTGGGGCATGCGATTGGCTTGGACCATACAGATGAGAAGTCTGTGATGCAACCTGCGGGTTCTTTTTATGGTATTCAGGAAGAGGATGTCGAAAGGCTTCGAAAATTATATGAGACCAATGAGTAGGGGGCTATCTTTCCCTACTTTTTTGCTATAATGGAACTATGAATAACTTGATTAAATCAAAACTAGAGCTCTTGCCGACCAGCCCTGGTTGCTACATTCACAAGGATAAAAACGGCACCATTATCTATGTAGGAAAGGCTAAAAATCTGCGTAACCGCGTGAGGTCTTATTTTCGTGGAAGTCATGATACCAAAACAGAGGCCTTGGTGTCTGAAATTGTGGATTTTGAATTTATCGTTACTGAGTCCAATATTGAGGCACTTCTCCTAGAAATCAACCTGATCAAGGAAAATAAGCCTAAATACAATATCATGCTCAAGGATGATAAGTCCTATCCTTTCATCAAAATCACCAATGAGCGCTATCCTCGCTTGATTATCACTCGTCAGGTCAAAAAAGATGGAGGTCTCTACTTTGGACCTTATCCAGATGTGGGAGCAGCCAATGAAATCAAGCGACTGCTGGATCGGATTTTCCCTTTTCGCAAGTGTACCAATCCACCGTCTAAGGTCTGTTTTTACTACCATATCGGCCAGTGCATGGCTCACACTATCTGTAAGAAGGATGAGGCCTATTTCAAGTCCATGGCTCAGGAGGTCTCTGATTTTCTGAAAGGGCAGGATGACAAAATCATTGATGATCTTAAGGGAAAAATGGCAGCGACAGCCCAGACTATGGAATTTGAACGTGCTGCGGAATACCGTGACCTGATTCAGGCTATTGGAACGCTTCGAACCAAGCAACGGGTCATGGCTAAGGATCTCCAAAATCGGGATGTCTTTGGCTACTATGTGGACAAGGGCTGGATGTGTGTGCAGGTTTTCTTTGTTCGTCAGGGCAAGCTTATTGAGCGCGATGTCAATCTTTTCCCTTATTATAATGATCCAGATGAGGACTTCTTAACCTATGTGGGACAATTCTATCAAGAAAAATCTCACCTAGTTCCCAATGAGGTGCTAATTCCACAGGATATTGATGAAGAAGCTGTTAAGGCCTTGGTGGATACTAAGATTCTCAAGCCTCAGCGTGGAGAGAAAAAGCAACTGGTCAATTTGGCTATAAAGAATGCTCGAGTCAGTCTAGAGCAGAAGTTCAATCTGTTAGAAAAATCTGTCGAAAAGACACAAGGAGCTATTGAAAATCTAGGACGCTTGCTCCAAATCCCAACCCCAGTTCGTATCGAATCTTTCGATAACTCCAACATCATGGGGACCAGTCCTGTTTCAGCCATGGTGGTCTTTGTTAACGGCAAACCAAGTAAAAAAGATTATCGTAAGTATAAAATCAAGACTGTCGTTGGGCCAGACGACTATGCCAGTATGAGAGAAGTCATTCGCAGGCGCTATGGTCGAGTACAGCGTGACGGTTTGACTCCGCCAGATTTGATTGTCATTGATGGGGGACAAGGTCAGGTCAATATCGCCAAGCAAGTCATACAAGAGGAACTGGGTTTGGATATTCCCATTGCAGGTTTGCAAAAAAATGACAAGCACCAAACCCATGAATTGCTCTTTGGAGATCCGCTTGAGGTGGTGGAGTTGTCTCGTAATTCTCAGGAATTTTTCCTCCTCCAACGCATTCAAGATGAGGTGCACCGCTTTGCCATCACCTTCCATCGCCAACTGCGCTCTAAAAATTCCTTTTCATCACAACTGGATGGAATTGAAGGTCTAGGACCTAAACGCAAGCAGAATCTCATGAAGCATTTCAAGTCTTTGACCAAAATCAAGGAAGCCAGTGTGGATGAGATTGTCGAAGTTGGAGTACCGAGACTTGTCGCAGAAGCTGTGCAAAGAAAGTTGAACCCGCAGGAGTCAGAAGCCTTGCCTCAAGTGGCAGAAGAAAGAGTAGATTACCAAACGGAAGGAAAAACATCATGAACCATAAAATCGCAATTTTATCAGATATTCATGGCAATGCGACGGCGCTAGAAGCAGTGATTGCAGATGCTAAAAATCAAGGAGTCAGTGAATACTGGCTTCTGGGAGATATTTTTCTTCCTGGTCCAGGCGCAAATGACTTAGTCGCCCTGCTAAAGGACCTTCCTATCACAGCCAGTGTTCGAGGCAATTGGGATGATCGTATCCTTGAGGCCTTGGATGGTGAATATGGTTTGGAACATCCGAAAGAAATCCAGTCAATGCGCATGACCCAGTTTTTGATGGAGCGAATGGATCCTGCAACGATTGTCTGGCTACGAAGCTTGCCTTTGCTGGAAAAGAAAGAAATTGACGGATTGCGCTTTTCTATCTCTCATAATTTGCCAAATAAGAACTATGGTGGTGACTTGCTAGTTGAGAATGATACAGAGAAATTTGACCAACTACTAGATGAGGAAACGGACGTGGCAGTCTATGGTCATGTTCACAAGCAGTTGCTTCGTTATGGCAGTCAAGGGCAACAAATCATCAATCCAGGTTCGATTGGCATGCCCTATTTTAATTGGGAGGCGTTAAAAAATCACCGTGCCCAGTATGCCGTGATAGAAGTTGAAGATGGGGAATTGGTCAATATCCAATTTCGTAAAGTCGCTTATGACTATGAAGCGGAGTTGGAATTGGCCAAATCCAAAGGGCTTCCCTTTATCGAAATGTATGAAGAACTACGTCGTGAAGATAACTATCAGGGGCACAATCTGGAACTATTAGCCAGCTTAATAGAAAAGCATAGGTATGTAGAGGATGTGAAGGATTTTTTTGATTTTTTGTAAAAGTTTCCTAAAATAATCAATGCAAACTAAAAACGATTGACTGGTCCAATCGTTTTTAATATATCTTATTGTAATTGAGATTGATCTGGGAGATAAGAACCACCTAGATAGGTATTACTGAGTTTTTCAAGGGTTCCGTCTTGATAGAGTTCTTTGAGCGCTTTATCAAATTTCTCTTTAAACTCTTTTTGGTCGCTTGAGAAAATGATATAATTGCTGGGGCTATCAGCAGAAGGCAAGTCAACCACAGAAAGGTCTAAGCCACGGTCCTTGATAATCTTTTGAACGGATACCTTGTCAAAGACTAGGAAATCAAATTCACCGTTAGCAAGGTCTAGGATTCGTTTACCGATATCTTCGCCAGAAAAATCAATCGTAGCGGGATTGTCAGTGTGTTTCTGATTCCAGTTATTGATGAATTGAGCGTTTGAAGTTCCAGTATCCTCTTGCGTTGTTTTGCCAGCGATTTGGTCAAGAGAAGTCAAAGGATTTTTCTTGTTGCTGACGAGGACGAGGGGATTGTTTGAAATTGGAAGTGAGTAGAGGTATTTTTCAGCACGCTCTTTTGTGTAACTCAAGTTATTTGCCGCAGCCTGATAGTGACCAGAATCAAGTCCTGGGAAGATACTTTCCCAGGCAGTTCTTTGGAATTGAATCTCGTAGTCGCTGAGTTTTTCATCTACTGCTTTTAGAACTTCGATATCGAATCCGGTCAGATTACCCTTGTCTTCGTAGTCAAATGGCGGCACATCGCCGGCTGTAGCAACGACGATTGTCTTTTGAGCGCTAGTCTCTTTGGGTGTAGCTTGATTCCCACAGGCAACCAAAAAGGGGATGATGGCTAGTAATAGGCTAAATTTTTTCATAATATCTCCATTCAAATGTAAAGTACTTGCTAGTTTATCAGAAACTGTCTTGATGAACCAATATATATTTTTTATGTCTGTGATAAAAAATCTTAATCATGAAAAATCCCTGCAAGCTCTTTCAAATTATGGTAGAATGGAAACAGTAGAATTAGAAAAGGAAATCGATTATGAAATTTCTTGAATTAAATAAAAAACGTCATGCGACTAAGCATTTCACTGATAAGCCAGTTGATCCAAAAGATGTGCGTACGGCTATCGAAATTGCAACCTTGGCCCCAAGTGCCCACAACAGCCAGCCATGGAAATTTGTGGTGGTACGTGAGAAAAATGCTGAACTAGCAAAATTGGCTTACGGTTCAAACTTTGAACAGGTATCATCAGCGCCTGTAACCATTGCCCTGTTTACAGACACAGATTTGGCTAAACGTGCTCGTAAGATTGCCCGAGTTGGAGGTGCTAACAATTTCTCAGAAGAACAACTTCAATACTTCATGAAAAATTTACCTGCGGAATTTGCCCGTTACAATGAACAACAGGTCAGCGACTACCTAGCCCTCAATGCAGGTCTGGTTGCTATGAACTTGGTTCTGGCTCTTACAGACCAAGGAATCGGATCAAATTTGATCCTTGGATTTGACAAATCAAAAGTCAATGAGGTTTTGGAAATTGAAGACCGTTTCCGCCCAGAACTCTTGATCACAGTGGGTTACACAGACGAAAAATTGGAACCAAGCTATCGCTTGCCAGTAGATGAAATCATCGAGAAAAGATAGAAAGAAGAAAAAATGACAGCAATTGATTTTACAGCAGAAGTAGAAAAACGCAAAGAAGACCTCTTGGCTGACTTGTTTAGCCTATTAGAAATCAACTCTGAACGTGACGATAGCAAGGTAGATGCTGAGCATCCATTTGGACCTGGGCCGGTAAAAGCCTTGGAAAAATTCCTTGAAATTGCAGACCGTGATGGTTACCCAACTAGGAATGTTGATAACTATGCAGGACATTTTGAGTTTGGTGAAGGAGAAGAAGTTCTCGGAATCTTTGCTCACATGGACGTGGTGCCAGCTGGTAGTGGTTGGGATACAGATCCTTACACACCAACTATCAAAGACGGTCGTCTTTATGCGCGTGGGGCATCAGATGACAAGGGTCCTACAACAGCTTGTTACTATGGTTTGAAAATCATCAAAGAATTGGGTCTTCCAACTTCTAAGAAAGTTCGCTTCATCGTCGGAACTGATGAAGAATCAGGCTGGGCAGACATGGACTATTACTTTGAACATGTAGGACTTGCAAAACCAGACTTCGGTTTCTCTCCAGACGCTGAATTCCCTATCATCAATGGTGAAAAAGGAAACATCACAGAATACCTCCACTTTGCAGGTGAAAATACAGGTGCTGCCCGTCTTCATAGCTTTACAGGTGGTTTGCGTGAAAACATGGTACCTGAATCAGCAACAGCAGTTGTTTCAGGAGATTTGGCTGACTTGCACGCTAAATTAGATGCCTTTGTTGCAGAACACAAACTCAGAGGAGAAATTCAAGAGGATGCTGGTCAATACAAGGTGACCATCATTGGTAAATCAGCCCACGGTGCTATGCCTGCTTCAGGTGTCAATGGTGCAACTTACCTTGCCCTATTCCTCAGCCAGTTTGACTTTGCAGGACCTGCAAAAGACTACCTAGATATCGCTGGTAAGATTCTCTTGAACGACCATGAGGGTGAAAATCTCAAGATTGCTCATGTGGATGAAAAGATGGGTGCCCTTTCTATGAATGCGGGTGTCTTCCGCTTCGATGAAATAAGTGCTGACAATACGATTGCCCTCAACATCCGCTATCCAAAAGGAACAAGCCCAGAGCAAATCAAGTCAATCCTTGAAAACTTGCCGGTTGCTTCTGTTAGCTTGTCAGAACACGGTCATACCCCTCACTATGTACCAATGGAAGATCCACTTGTACAAACCTTGTTGAATGTTTATGAAAAACAAACTGGGCTTAAAGGTCACGAACAAGTTATCGGTGGTGGTACCTTTGGTCGCCTGCTCGAACGCGGGGTTGCTTACGGTGCTATGTTCCCAGACTCAATTGACACCATGCACCAAGCCAATGAATTTATCGCCTTGGATGATCTCTTCCGAGCAGCAGCAATCTATGCCGAAGCTATTTATGAATTGATCAAATAAAACGATAGAAGTCTGAGATTTTATGCTTGGACTTCTTTTTGGAGGGAAAATAGATGTCTCAAATCGAAAGAATCAAGCAGGCTATTATGGCAGATCCGCAGAATGCTACCTATACAGAGCGCGGAATTGAGCCTCTCTTTGCGGCGCCAAAGACTGCTCGCATCAATATCATCGGTCAGGCACCGGGACTTAAAACCCAAGAGGCAGGCCTTTATTGGAAGGACAAGAGTGGTGACCGCTTGCGGGAGTGGCTAGGTGTGGATGAGGACACCTTTTACAACTCAGGTTATTTTGCTGTTTTGCCTATGGATTTCTACTTTCCGGGGCATGGCAAGTCGGGTGATCTTCCGCCGCGAGCTGGTTTTGCAGAAAAATGGCATCCGCAGCTCTTGCAAGAATTACCAGATATCCAATTGACCCTCTTGATTGGACAGTATGCCCAAGCCTACTATTTACATGAGAAAGTTAGTGGCAAGGTGACAGAGAGAGTAAAACACTATAAAGATTATCTGCCAGACTATTTTCCTTTAGTTCACCCCTCACCGCGAAATCAAATCTGGATGGCTAAAAACCCTTGGTTTGAGGCGGAAGTAGTGCCAGATTTGAAAAAAAGAATTAAAACGATTTTAGGAGAAAAAGAATGAAAGAAATAGCCTTTGACGCATTTTACCAGCTTTACCAAAACGACCAACTTTCTCTAGTGGACGTAAGAGAAGTGGATGAGTTTGAAGCTCTTCATTTAGAAGGTGCCCACAACCTACCGCTGAGTCAATTGGCTGATATCTTTGATCAGTTGGGCAAGGACCAGTTACATTATGTCATTTGTAAATCTGGAATGAGATCGGTGCGTGCTTGTCAATTTCTAGCTGAACAAGGTTATGAAGTTATCAATGTTCAAGGTGGCATGACGGCCTTTGAAGAGCTTTAAACAGTAGACTTTCTCCTACTCGGTGTGGACTGGGTAGGAGAATTTTATTTTTAGACAATTCTCATTTTTGAGAATCTTGAAAACATTCAATATTTACTTCGTGATACTTTTTTCATACTCTTATTCATGATATACTAGGTCAGTATTTTATAAATATGAAGGAGATTTTCATGGCTAAAAAAGGTGCCCTAACAGGTTTACTCCTGTTCGGAATATTTTTTGGTGCGGGGAACTTGATTTTTCCGCCTTCTCTAGGTGCTCTATCTGGAGAACATTTTCTTCCTGCCATCGCAGGTTTTGTCTTTTCAGGCGTCGGTATCGCCGTCTTGACCCTTATTATTGGAACTCTAAATCCTAAAGGATATATTCATGAGATTTCAACAAAGGTAGCGCCTTGGTTTGCGACTCTCTACCTCTCAGTTCTTTACTTGTCAATCGGTCCATTCTTTGCTATCCCGCGTACTGCTACAACGGCTTACGAAGTAGGGATTAAACCACTTTTATCGGATGCAAATAAAGGTCTTGGATTGATTGTCTTTACGGTTCTGTATTTTGCGGCAGCCTATTTGATTTCGCTTAATCCATCAAAAATCTTGGACCGCATTGGACGTATTTTAACGCCAGTTTTTGCGATTTTGATTGTTATCTTGGTTGTTCTAGGAGCTTTCAAATACGGTGGAACAAGTCCTCAAGCTGCTTCAGCTGCTTATCAAGCTTCTGCCTTTGGGACAGGATTCCTAGAAGGTTATAATACTTTGGATGCCCTTGCCTCAGTTGCCTTTAGCGTAATCGCAGTTCAAACCTTGAAACAACTTGGATTTTCAAGTAAGAAAGAATACATTTCAACTATTTGGGTTGTTGGTATCGTTGTGGCCCTTGCCTTCAGCGCTCTTTACATCGGTTTAGGTTTCCTTGGAAATCATTTCCCAGTGCCAGCTGAAGCGATGAAGGGTGGAACACCAGGTGTATACATCTTGTCACAAGCTACTCAAGAAATCTTTGGTTCAACAGCTCAACTATTCCTTGCAGCAATGGTTACCGTAACCTGCTTCACAACAACAGTTGGTTTGATTGTGTCGACAGCTGAGTTCTTTAATGAGCGTTTCCCACAAATCAGCTACAAGGTTTATGCGACAGCCTTTACCTTGATTGGATTTGCGATTGCCAATTTGGGTCTTGATGCGATTATCAAGTACTCAATCCCAGTATTGGTTATCTTGTACCCAATCACGATTGCCATCGTTATGATTGTCATTGTCAACAAATTTGTGGCTCTTTCAAAACCAGGTATGCAGTTGACAATTGCTGTGGTTACAGCTATTGCCATTGCAAGCGTACTAGGAAGCTCATTTAAGGTTGAGTTTCTTGCAAATCTTGTTAACGCTCTTCCTTTTGCCAAGGCATCTCTTCCATGGTTGGTGCCAGCCATCGTCGGAGTCTTGCTCTCATTGGTTCTACCAAACAAGCAAGAAAGCGATGTTTTTGAAATGGAATAATCACTAAAATCACTTTTGTAGCCAAGTCTACAGGAGTGATTTTCTTTTTTATCCGATGATAAATGTGTTATAATAGGTAGCAAAAGAGGTGAAGAAATGAATCAAACAGTAGAATATATCAAAGAACTGACAGCCATTGCGTCGCCAACGGGCTTCACTCGTGAGGTTTCGGACTATTTAGTCAAGACTTTAGAAGGTTTTGGTTACCAGCCAGTTCGCACAGCCAAGGGCGGTGTCAATGTAACTATCAAAGGTCAAAATGATGAAGAGCATCGCTATGTGACTGCCCATGTAGATACGCTTGGTGCTATTGTCCGTGCTGTCAAACCAGATGGCCGTCTCAAAATGGACCGTATCGGTGGCTTTTCTTGGAACATGATTGAAGGAGAAAACTGTATCGTTCATGTGGCAAGCACAGGTCAAAAGGTATCAGGCACCATCCTCATCCACCAAACTTCTTGTCATGTCTATAAGGATGCAGGAACTGCAGAACGCACTCAGGACAATATGGAAGTGCGTTTGGACGCCAAAGTAACCAGTGAAAAAGAAACTCGTGCTCTTGGCATTGAGGTCGGTGATTTTATCAGTTTTGACCCACGAACTGTCGTGACAGAGACCGGTTTTATCAAGTCTCGTCATTTGGACGATAAGGTCAGTGCAGCGATTTTGCTTAACCTACTTCGTATTTATAAGGAAGAGAAGATTGAATTGCCAGTAACAACCCATTTTGCTTTTTCAGTTTTTGAAGAAGTAGGCCACGGTGCTAACTCTAATATCCCTGCTCAAGTAGTCGAATATCTGGCTGTGGATATGGGAGCTATGGGGGATGATCAGCAAACAGATGAGTACACAGTGTCCATCTGTGTCAAGGATGCTTCAGGTCCTTATCACTATGACTTCCGTCAACATTTGGTTGCCTTGGCGAAAGAGCAAGATATACCATTTAAGCTGGACATCTATCCATTTTATGGTTCGGACGCTTCAGCAGCCATGTCCGCAGGGGTAGAGGTTAAACACGCCCTTCTCGGTGCTGGTATTGAGTCTAGTCATTCTTATGAGCGTACCCATATTGACTCAGTTGTCGCAACGGAGCGTATGGTTGATGCTTACCTTAAGAGCGTATTGGTAGACTAATATGTGCCTGATTTGCCAGAGAATTGAGCTCATCAAGAAGGGAGAAAATCCCTATTTTGTCAAAGAGTTGGAAACAGGCTATCTTGTGATTGGAGACCACCAGTATTTTGAAGGCTATAGTCTCTTTCTAGCCAAGGAACACGTCACCGAATTGCACCATTTGAAAAAGGAGACAAGACTCCGTTTTCTAGAGGAAATGAGTGTGGTCCAAGAGGCGGTTGCTAAGGCCTTTGCTGCTGAGAAAATGAATATCGAACTGCTAGGAAATGGTGATGCCCATCTTCATTGGCATCTGTTTCCTAGACGAACAGGTGATATGAATGGTCACGGTCTCAAGGGGCGTGGGCCAGTCTGGTGGGTTCCCTTTGAAGAAATGACCTCAGAAACCTGCCAAGCAAAACCAGATGAGATTAAAAAACTAGTTAAATGTTTATCGTCAGAACTAGATAAACTATTAGAAATAAAGGAGTAGAGATGAAAAAAAGATACCTTGTCTTGACAGCCTTGCTAGCCTTGAGTCTAGCAGCTTGTTCACAAGAAAAAGCAAAAAATGAAGATGACGCAGCTAAGACAGAGCAAACAGCCAAGACTGATGGAACAGTCGGTAGTAAATCTCAAGGAGCTGCCCAGAAAAAAGCAGAAGTGGTTAACAAAGGAGACTATTACAGTATCCAAGGGAAATACGATGAAATCATCGTAGCCAATAAACACTATCCATTGTCTAAAGACTACAATCCAGGCGAAAATCCAACAGCCAAGGCAGAGTTGCTCAAACTCATCAAAGCTATGCAAGAGGCAGGCTTCCCTATCAGTGATCATTACAGTGGTTTTAGAAGTTATGAGACTCAGACTAAGCTCTATCAAGATTATGTCAATCAAGATGGGAAGGCAGCAGCTGACCGATACTCTGCTCGTCCTGGCTATAGCGAACACCAAACAGGTTTAGCCTTTGACGTGATTAGCACAAATGGAGAATTGGTGACAGAGGAGAAGGCGGCTCAATGGCTTTTGGATCACGCGGCTGATTATGGCTTTGTTGTCCGTTATCTAAAAGGTAAGGAAAAGGAAACAGGTTATATGGCTGAAGAATGGCACCTTCGTTATGTCGGAAAAGAAGCCAAAGAAATTGCTGAGACTGGTCTCAGTTTGGAAGAATACTACGGATTTGAAGGCGGAGATTACGTCGATTAAAAAATAAACTTTTCTCTTGCAATTCCAGATAAATAGTGTATAATAGATGGGT
>ERZ773211.106-NODE-106-length-20273-cov-24.9774_pt1 | contig 20273 bp, 14 predicted proteins | sample MGYA00511914_ERZ773211 | MGnify/ENA primary metagenome ERZ773211 (study PRJEB29015, sample SAMEA2738163) | human oral metagenome | biome: human oral; feature: human-associated habitat; material: saliva | place: China | collected 2242 ...
TCTTGGCAGCCTTCTTTGGAAAAGCAGTCGCACCAAAAGCAGATGGTATCAACTATATCAAATCAAAATAAGCATACAAAAAAACGTCAGTTCTGTTCAAACTGGCGTTTATTTTTTAGGATGTTGGTTGGTTAGGTTCAATCCCCAAGGGACAAGATTTTCAGTTTTATTTTTGATACGAGCGATATTGTCCTTATGCCGAATGATAATCAAACTAGCCAGTGCTAGGATAATAGCGATGAATAGAGGGTCATAGTTGCTCAGGATAAAACCAAAAAGTGGAAAGAGTAGAACTCCGATGACAGCCGCGATAGATGCTGTGACACTAGATAGCGAAATCATACTACCAAGATAGAGGGTTCCAAAGAAAACAACCGCAAGGTAGAGGCAGAAGATAGGCGCAAATCCGAAAATCACTCCAGCACTAGTTGCGACAGCCTTGCCTCCCTTAAATCCTGCAAAGATAGGAAAGGTATGGCCAATGACAGCTAAAAGTCCAAAGATAAGAGGCGAAACGCCTTGCAGATGAAAAATAATCGGAAGAAGCGTTGCTAGGGTTCCTTTGAAAAAGTCAATCACAAAGGTAGCCATACCAGCTTTCTTGCCTAAAATGCGGAAAGTATTGGTCGTTCCAGTATTTCCAGAACCGTGTTCACGCAGATTTGTCTGAAAGAAAATTTGTCCAATCCAGAGACCAGACGGAATTGAACCCAGCAGATAGGCTAGGATTAATAAAACTATTGTAATCATACTCCTATTATATCATGAAATGGAGAAGAAAGGCAGAGAATCTCTTCTGAAATTGTCACACCGGAGAAAGAAAAATTTTGCAAAATCCTTGGAAAACCTGTAGAATAGTAAAGATGAACGAATAGGAGGTTCCTTGTGTCAAAAAAGGAAATCAATATTAACAATTATAATGATGATGCCATTCAGGTGCTAGAAGGGTTGGATGCAGTTCGAAAACGTCCAGGGATGTATATCGGATCGACCGATGGTGCTGGTCTCCACCACCTAGTCTGGGAAATCGTCGACAATGCTGTCGATGAGGCCTTATCTGGATTTGGCGACCGTATTGATGTGACCATCAATAAAGACGGAAGTTTAACGGTTCAAGACCACGGACGTGGGATGCCAACTGGTATGCATGCTATGGGAATTCCAACTGTTGAGGTTATCTTTACTATTCTGCACGCTGGAGGAAAATTCGGTCAGGGTGGCTACAAGACATCTGGTGGTCTTCACGGGGTGGGTTCTTCCGTTGTTAACGCTCTTTCAAGTTGGCTGGAAGTTGAAATTACCCGTGATGGTGCAATCTACAAGCAACGTTTTGAAAATGGTGGAAAACCTGTTACGACCTTAAAGAAAATCGGTACAGCACCCAAGTCTAAGACAGGTACTAAAGTCACCTTCATGCCGGATGCGACTATCTTTTCTACGACAGACTTCAAGTACAATACCATCTCAGAGCGTCTTAATGAATCAGCCTTTCTCTTGAAAAATGTGACCTTGTCTCTAACGGATAAACGCACAGATGAGTCTGTTGAGTTTCACTATGAAAATGGGGTACAAGACTTTGTTTCTTATCTGAACGAAGACAAGGAGACCTTGACGCCAGTTCTGTACTTTGAAGGGGAAGACAATGGTTTTCAAGTGGAAGTAGCGCTTCAGTACAATGATGGATTTTCAGATAACATCTTGTCCTTTGTTAATAATGTTCGCACCAAGGACGGTGGAACGCATGAGACAGGACTCAAGTCTGCTATCACTAAGGTCATGAATGACTATGCGCGTAAGACGGGACTTCTCAAGGAAAAAGATAAAAACCTTGAAGGTTCAGACTATCGTGAGGGACTAGCAGCCGTTCTTTCTATCTTGGTTCCTGAAGAACACCTCCAGTTTGAAGGACAGACCAAGGACAAACTAGGAAGTCCACTAGCTCGCCCAGTTGTGGATGGCATTGTGGCGGATAAGTTGACCTTCTTTCTTATGGAAAATGGAGAACTAGCGTCTAATCTGATTCGTAAAGCTATCAAGGCTCGTGATGCCCGTGAAGCAGCACGTAAGGCGCGTGATGAGAGCCGAAATGGCAAAAAGAATAAGAAAGACAAGGGCTTACTTTCTGGTAAATTGACCCCAGCCCAGTCTAAGAATCCTGCTAAGAATGAACTCTATCTGGTTGAGGGGGACTCTGCCGGAGGTTCTGCCAAACAAGGCCGTGACCGCAAGTTCCAGGCAATCTTGCCTCTTCGTGGTAAGGTTATCAATACAGCCAAGGCTAAGATGGCGGATATCCTCAAAAATGAGGAAATTAACACCATGATTTATACTATTGGTGCAGGTGTGGGAGCAGACTTCTCTATTGAAGATGCCAACTATGACAAAATCATTATCATGACCGATGCGGACACCGATGGTGCCCATATCCAGATCTTGCTCTTGACATTTTTCTACCGTTACATGCGTCCGCTAGTTGAGGCAGGACATGTCTATATTGCCCTTCCACCTCTTTACAAGATGTCAAAAGGTAAAGGCAAGAAAGAAGAAGTGGCTTACGCTTGGACGGATGGAGAATTAGAAGAACTTCGCAAGCAGTTTGGTAAAGGCGCTACTCTCCAACGCTATAAAGGTCTTGGTGAGATGAATGCGGACCAGCTTTGGGAAACAACCATGAACCCAGAAACGCGTACTCTTATCCGTGTTACAATTGAAGATCTAGCCCGCGCCGAACGCCGCGTCAATGTCCTAATGGGTGATAAGGTAGAACCACGCCGTAAGTGGATTGAGGATAATGTCAAGTTTACGCTGGAAGAAGCGACGGTGTTTTAAGAAAGTATAGGAAATATTATGGTGAGACGAAATTATTTTGATATTTTGAACCAGATGGAGTTTGATCCACAGAGAGAACTGAAAAATTTAGTGGACTTACTTAAAATGGAGAATAATTTGGGCCGCGGCTATTATACAACGATAAATAGTGCCATTTCTGATAATTTCTTAGATTATCCTAATCGATCAACGTTCACCAGTTATTCACAAATGATAGAAGTTATTATTTCAAACATCTATGATACAACTGAACAACTATTTGTTTTCTCTGAGTTATTAGTCGATATATTTAATAATCTTGAGGGAAAATTTACAGAAAAAGAATGTCAGTTTATTCAAGTTATATTTGATAATATTACAAGATTCTTAGAATTATCAAATCATGAACTGATCACTTTAGAAAATGGTGACAAGATCATTGTTGAAAAGAATGTTTATGCCTCAGAAGTTTCTCAGATTATATCTGAGACAAATATACAAGATGCAATAAAGGTTTTAGAATATAATCATTTTGCAAATAAGGGAAATATTCAGCGTAAGAAAGAAATACTTATTGCTTTAGCGAACTACCTTGAACCGTTTAGGAGAGAACTAAATAATTCTGAAGAATTAAAAGATATTATGAAAGTTAACAATCAAAAGGTTATCGCGTTTGAAAAACTTTTTGAAATGTATAATAATTTTGGTTTAAGGCACAATAATTCAAATCAATATCATCTTGATTTGGCTGATGATGAATTGGAACAATGGTACGATGACATCTATACTTCGACTTTATTTGTTATTTTAAGCATGGATGAATCTAGAATTTTGTCGAAATTAAAAACTTTGAGAGAAGAATAGCTAAATCTTTTATAATTGATTAACTAATTTAACTTGAGAAATAGTATGCCAATAGATAGTAATATCAAATAAAGAACAGGTATTAACATGAGAACTGAACCCGAAATGCTTGATTTAATTTTTCAAACCGCAAAAGTGCTTCAAGTCGAGGCTGTCGCCATGTCCGGTTCACGGACTGATACAAAAGCGCCAAAAGATGAGTTTCAAGACTATGATGTGGTCTATGTCGTGGACGATTTAGATAATCTGACGAGTGACCTTTCTTGGTTGGACTATTTCGGAAAACGAATTATAGAGCAAGAGGTTGTTCTTGACTATCGTCGTCTTTATCTCATGCTCTTTGAAGATGGCAACCGTATCGATTTGACTCTTTGCCCAAAAGAGCACATCAAAGAGTGGGTGGATAGTGAGACCGGATTCACTGTTTTGGAAGATCCAGAGCATTTATTTGAACCCTATTCTTCAAATATAGAGCGTTACTGGATAAATTCAGCTACTGAAAAGGATTTTGAAAAAGTCTGCAATGAGTTTTGGTGGGTGTCGTCCTACGTTGTCAAAGGGATTTGTCGGAATCAGCTCATCTACGCGACTGACCATCTCTACGGCATTTGTCAACAAGAATTCTTGAAAATTTTGGCTTGGCAGGTTGCAAGTAATAGGGGAGTAGTTGACATAGGCAAGAATTATAAGTATCTTTTTAACTATTTACCCACTGAGAAAGAAAAGGAATTCTCAAATCTGCTTGATTTTTCAAGTATAGAGAAACTCAGCCAGTCTTTATTGGCTACGATGCAACTTTTCCATAGAGAAGCTCAAAGACTTGCTCAAAAGCTGGGCTTTGACTACGATAAAGAAGTGGCTGAGAAGATGATTGAGTATGCTGAGGAGAGACTTCTTAATCGCTAACTAACTAAAGACCTTAATTTAAAAGATTAAACTATAGAAAGGGTCGTTTGGTTATTTGTAGTAATTGAACACGGGACTAATTCCCGTAAAATATCTTTTACTGTATAAAAACCTACTCTATATTCTTTGAAAGGAGTTGAACACGCCCTAGATGCTGTGTGAAAAAGATAAATTCTCTTGTGAGTATCGCTAACTGCAAGAATTTTCTATTTTCACTTTGTATTTTAAGGGCTCTGTATCCTATATGAGTAACATTCAAAATATGTCCCTGGAGGACATCATGGGAGAGCGCTTTGGTCGCTATTCCAAGTACATTATTCAAGACCGGGCCTTGCCAGATATTCGTGATGGCTTGAAGCCGGTTCAGCGCCGCATTCTTTATTCTATGAATAAGGATGGCAATACTTTTGACAAGAGCTACCGTAAGTCGGCCAAGTCTGTTGGTAACATTATGGGGAATTTCCACCCACACGGGGATTCTTCTATCTATGATGCCATGGTTCGTATGTCACAGGACTGGAAAAATCGTGAGATTCTAGTTGAAATGCATGGTAATAACGGTTCTATGGACGGGGATCCGCCTGCGGCCATGCGTTATACCGAGGCGCGTTTGTCAGAGATTGCTGGTTATCTCCTTCAGGATATCGAGAAAAAGACCGTTCCTTTTGCTTGGAACTTTGACGACACGGAGAAAGAGCCAACTGTCTTACCAGCAGCCTTTCCAAATCTCTTGGTAAATGGATCGACTGGGATTTCGGCTGGTTATGCCACAGACATTCCTCCCCATAATTTAGCTGAGGTCATCGATGCGGCGGTTTATATGATTGACCACCCAACTGCCAAGGTTGATAAACTCATGGAATTCTTGCCTGGACCAGATTTCCCGACAGGAGGAATCATTCAGGGTCGTGATGAAATCAAGAAGGCCTACGAAACTGGAAAAGGGCGTGTGGTCGTTCGTTCTAAGACCGAAATTGAAAAGCTAAAAGGTGGTAAGGAACAAATCGTTATTACTGAGATTCCTTATGAAATCAACAAGGCCAATCTAGTCAAGAAAATCGATGATGTTCGTGTCAATAATAAGGTGGCTGGTATTGCTGAGGTTCGCGATGAGTCTGACCGTGATGGTCTTCGTATCGCTATTGAGCTCAAAAAAGATGCCAATACGGAGCTTGTTCTTAATTATCTTTTCAAATACACAGACCTGCAAATCAACTACAACTTTAACATGGTGGCGATTGACAATTTCACACCTCGTCAGGTCGGGATTGTTCCAATCCTGTCTAGCTACATCGCTCACCGTCGTGAAGTGATTTTGGCGCGTTCACGCTTTGATAAGGAAAAGGCTGAAAAACGTCTCCATATTGTCGAAGGTTTGATTCGTGTGATTTCGATCTTGGATGAAGTCATTGCTCTTATCCGTGCTTCTGAGAATAAGGCTGACGCCAAGGAAAATCTCAAGGTCAGCTATGATTTTACAGAAGAGCAGGCTGAGGCCATCGTTACCTTGCAACTGTACCGTTTGACCAATACAGACGTAGTTGTCTTGCAGGAAGAAGAAGCAGAACTTCGTGAAAAGATTGCCATGCTGGCGGCTATTATCGGTGATGAGCGGACTATGTACAATCTCATGAAGAAAGAACTTCGTGAGGTTAAGAAGAAGTTTGCGACTCCTCGTTTGAGTAGCTTAGAAGACACAGCAAAAGCAATCGAGATTGATACAGCTAGTCTGATCGCCGAGGAAGATACCTACGTCAGCGTGACCAAGGCAGGTTACATCAAGCGTACCAGCCCACGTTCTTTTGCAGCTTCAACGCTAGAAGAAATTGGCAAGCGTGATGATGACCGTTTGATCTTTGTACAAGCTGTCAAGACAACCCAGCACCTTTTGATGTTCACGACGCTTGGAAATGTCATCTATCGACCAATTCATGAATTGGCAGACATTCGCTGGAAGGATATCGGAGAGCATCTGAGCCAAACCATCACAAACTTTGAAACCAACGAAGAAATCCTTTATGTGGAAGTACTGGATCAGTTTGATGATGCGACAACCTATTTTGCGGCGACTCGTCTTGGTCAAATCAAGCGTGTAGAACGAAAAGAATTCACCCCATGGCGGACCTACAAGTCTAAGTCGGTTAAGTATGCTAAGCTCAAAGACGAGACAGACCAGATTGTAGCAGTGGCTCCGATTAAACTAGATGATGTTCTCTTGATTAGCCAAAATGGTTATGCCCTTCGTTTCAATATCGAAGAGGTTCCGGTTGTCGGTGCCAAGGCTGCAGGTGTCAAGGCTATGAATCTGAAAGAAGATGATGTCCTCCAATCGGCCTTTATCTGTAATACCTCATCCTTCTACCTCTTGACTCAGCGTGGAAGTTTGAAACGTGTTTCTATTGAGGAAATTCCAGCGACCAGCCGTGCCAAACGAGGACTACAAGTCTTGCGTGAGTTGAAAAACAAACCACACCGTGTCTTCTTGGCTGGAGCAGTTGCAGAACAAGGATTTGTAGGTGATCTCTTCAGTACAGAAGTAGAAGAAAACGACCAGATTCTGCTAGTCCAATCCAATAAAGGAACAATCTATGAAAGCCGATTGCAAGACTTGAATCTGTCAGAACGAACTAGCAACGGTAGTTTCATCTCTGACACGATTTCGGATGAAGAAGTTTTTGACGCTTATCTTCAGGAAGCTTATACAGAATTTGAATCTAAGAAATGATAAACAACAATGAAAAGCTTTTCATTGAGAAATTTGTCAATCTATAGATTTCAAGAGTTAAATCTGATTATATATACAAAAACGAACAGTGCTGATTCCCAACTAATAGGGACTTAGCCTGCTCGTTTTCTTGTTTTTAGTGGTATAGACCACTTGATGTTTAAATGTGAAATTAGTAACATATGAGCAACTATACAAGTTGAGCTAATAAAAAATAATAATTTTTTAAGAAAACGATTGCATCTATAATGTTTTTATGTTATACTGATATCGTTTCAAGAAAGCGCGTTCAAGAAATAATTCGTTCAAATATATAGGAGTTTTTTATGTCTCAAAATAAACAAGATAAAGGATTTCGTTATTCTATTCGTAAATGTAGCGTTGGAGTATGTGGCGTTGCCATTGCAACATTTTTACTAGGTTCTGGACTAATTTTTCAATCAAATGTAGTAAAAGCGACAGAGTCAAGTGTAGCTGCAGTTACTGGTGAAAATATTGCTGCTCATAAACCTGCGAGTCAGAGTTCGACTTATTATGATGCAGATGCCTCTAGAGCGGTTGACGGTAATCGAGATAATAACTACAGACATCACTCAGTCACTCATACGAATTTTCAAGATCATTCTTGGTGGAAAGTTGATCTAGAAAAAGAAGAAGGTGTGGGAACTGTTCGTATTTACAATCGTGGAGATGGGGATGTAGCAAATCGTTTATCTAATTTTGATGTTATTTTGTTGGATAAAGATGGAAATGAGGTAACTCGTCAACACATCGATAGCTTGAACAATCAACCAACAGTTGATGTCCAATTCTCAGGGGTTAATGCACGATATGTAAAAATTGAATTAAATAAATCTAAAACTCCTCTTAGTTTGGCAGAAGTTGAAGTATATCGTTCTGTAAAAGATGAAAAAGTAGTAGAAAGTAAGAAAACAGAAAACAAAGTTAAAACAGAAAATAAAGCAAAAACAGACTTTACTGCAGAACTAAATAACTATTTATTTGGTTTAAATTATGATAAGTTAAATATTTTAACTAGAAAAGGCGAAGCATTAGAAAATTACACTAATACAAGCACAAAACAACAAGGAAATGAATTTGTGGTTGTGGAAAAAGTGAAGAAAAACCTTTCTAATGGTTCTGCGGATGTTGCCATTAATGGTAACGGAGATATCTTCCTAGGTGCATTGTTTAAAGCAAATCAAGACCTCCTAGAAAATAAACCACAACAAATTAGTTTAGATCGTAGCAAAGGTAGAATCAGTGTTGATTTACCAGGAATGGTAGGCGGAGATAGCTATGTAGATGCTAATCCAACTGCAAGTGGTATGCAGGAAGGTGTGAATACCTTGTTAAATCGTTGGCATGAAAAATATGCGGCTAAAAATCCTGCTCCAGCACGTATGCAGTACGAATCAACTTCTGCTTACAGCATGAATCAATTGAAAGCAAAATTCGGAAGTGATTTTGAAAAAGTCGGTGTTAATTTGAAAATTGACTTTGAGGCTGTAAACAAGGGTGAAAAACAAGTTGAAGTTGTTGATTTTAAACAAATTTACTATACTGCTAACTTTGATGCTCCAAAAAATCCATCCGATGTATTTGCGCCAGGAGTAACGGTTGATCAATTGAAAGCACGTGGAATTGATGATAAAACACCTCCTGTATACGTGTCAAGCGTTTCATACGGACGTCAAATGTATGTCAAATTTGAAACAACAAGCAAGAGTACAGAGTTGAAAGCAGCCATTAATGCTGTTATCAAAGGGGTGCCTATTAAACCAGAATCTGAATGGGCGCGTGTCTTGAAGAATACAACTGTAACCGTTTCAATCGTAGGTGGAAATGCTGATGGAGCTGCACATGTTGTGACAGGTACAGTAGAAGATTTGAAGAAATTGATTCAAGAAGGAGCTACTTTCAGTACACAAAACCCTGCTGTTCCAATTTCTTATAAGACTGCATTCTTGAAAGATAATCAAGTAGCCACAATTCAAAGTAACACAGACTACATTGAAACTAAAGTGACTTCATACAAAAATGGCTATCTCAATTTACAACATAAGGGAGCTTATATTGCTCGTTACTATGTTTACTGGGATGAAGTAACTTATGATAAGGATGGAATTGAAAGTATTCGCTCACGTCAATGGGAAGATAATGGTAAGAACAGAACAGCTGGCTTCCAAACTGAACTTCAATTTAAAGGAAATGTACGTAATATACGCGTGAAGATTCAAGAAAAAACAGGTCTTGTTTGGGAACCATGGCGTACAGTTTATAACCGCACAGACCTTCCTCTTGTTCAAAAACGTACCATTGTTAACTCAGGTACAACACTAAGACCAAAATACGATGAAAAAGTTGAAAATAACTAATTTTTCACTTGTAAAAGGAATCAGTTCGAAGAGCTGGTTCTTTTTATTTCTAAATACTCCTCCGTAATCAAAAATCAACAAAGATAGTCAATTATTTCTTATCAATCCATTGATTAGTATTCCAGTTTATCCTATCTACTTTTTGACTTTTTTATTTTTCCTAAAAATGGAGTTTTGGGCCAGCCTTTTGAAAAAAATTTTTAATGGGGTGAAAATTGGTAAATCTGAGCATAATTTCTTGTAAAAAATTCTAAAATCCTTTAAAATAAAAGAGTTGGAGGAATTTATGAATGTAAATCAGATTGTACGGATTATTCCTACTTTAAAAGTTAATAATAGAAAATTAAATGAAACATTTTATATTGAAACCCTTGGCATGAAGGCCTTATTAGAAGAGTCAGCCTTTCTGTCACTAGGTGATCAAACAGGTTTAGAAAAGCTGGTTTTAGAAGAAGCTCCAAGTATGCGCACTCGTAAGGTAGAGGGAAGAAAAAAACTAGCTAGATTGATTGTCAAGGTAGAAAATCCCTTAGAAATCGAGGCCTTATTAGCTAAAACAGATTCGATTCATCAATTATATAAAGGTAAAAATGGCTACGCTTTTGAGATTTTTTCACCCGAAGATGATTTGATTTTGATTCATGCGGAAGATGACAGAGCAAGTCTAGTAGAAGTAGGAGAAAAGCCAGAATTTCAAACAGATCTGGAGTCAATTTCTTTAAGTAAATTTGAAATTTCTATGGAATTACACCTCCCAACGGATGTAGATAGTTTTTTGGAAGTATCTGAAATTGGGACATCACTTGATTTTATCCCAGCTCAGGGTCAAGATTTGACTGTGGACAATACGGCTACTTGGGACTTATCTATGCTCAAGTTCTTGGTCAATGAACTAGATATAGCAAGTCTTCGCCAGAAGTTTGAGTCTACTGAATATTTTATTCCTAAGTCTGAAAAATTCTTCCTTGGAAAAGATCGAAATAATGTTGAATTGTGGTTTGAAGAAGTATGAAGTGGACCAAGATTATTAAAAAAATAGAAGAACAAATCGAGGCAGGGATTTATCCCGGAGCCTCTTTTGCGTATTTTAAGGACCATCAATGGACGGAGATCTATGTAGGACATAGTGACCCAGAACATGGCTTGGATACTGAGGCAGGACTAGTTTACGACCTAGCCAGTGTTAGCAAGGTTGTTGGAGTTGGCACTGTTTTTACCTTCTTGTGGGAAAAAGGTCAATTAGATATTGATAGACCGGTAACAGATTTTTTAGCTGAGAGTGATTATCCAGACATCACTATTCGCCAGCTCTTAACCCACGCTACAGATCTTGATCCTTTTATTCCCAATCGTGATCTTTTAACAGCACCTGAATTAAAGGAAGCGATGTTTCATCTTAAGAGACGAAGTCAGCCAGCCTTTCTTTATTCGGATGTCCATTTTTTGCTGTTGGGTTTTATCTTGGAAAGAATCTTTAATCAAGACTTGGATGTGATTTTACAGGAGCAAGTCTGGAAACCTTGGGGAATGGCGGATACCCAGTTTGGGCCTGTTGAGCTTGCTGTTCCAACAGTTAGAGGTGTCGAGGCAGGTCTGGTACATGATCCCAAGGCTCGTCTCCTGGGCAGACATGCAGGTAGTGCTGGTTTATTTTCGACTGTAAAGGATTTACAAATCTTTTTAGAACACTATTTATCAGATGATTTTGCAAGAGATTTGAGTCAAAATTTTTCTCCTTTGGATGACAAGGAACGTTCTTTGGCCTGGAATTTGGAAGGAGATTGGCTAGACCATACGGGCTATACAGGTACCTTTATCATGTGGAATCGCCAGAAGCAAGAAGCGGCTATTTTCCTATCGAATCGTACCTATGAAAAGGATGAGAGGGCTCAATGGATTGTAGACCGCAATCAAGTGATGGACTTGATTCGCAAAGAAGAGTAAGGAGAGACATGTCAAACAGTTTAAAAGGGACTCTATTAACAGTTGTGGCTGGGATTGCTTGGGGCTTGTCAGGAACGAGTGGCCAATACCTGATGGCACACGGAATTTCGGCTCTGGTTTTGACCAACTTGCGTCTTTTAATCGCTGGTGGAATTCTCATGCTCTTGGCTTATGCCACTGCAAAGGATAAAATGCTGGTCTTTTTAAAGGATAGAAAGAGTTTGCTGTCTCTTCTCATTTTTGCTCTAATTGGTCTCTTCCTCAATCAATTTGCCTATCTAACTGCTATTCAGGAGACCAATGCAGGAACCGCGACGGTGCTTCAGTATGTTTGTCCTGTCGGGATTTTGATTTATAGCTGTATCAAGGATAAGGTGGCACCGACACTGGGAGAGATAGTTTCCATCATATTAGCCATTGGAGGGACCTTCCTGATTGCAACTCATGGGCAGTTGGACCAGTTATCCATGACACCTGCAGGCCTGTTCTGGGGTCTCTTTTCTGCTCTGACTTACGCACTGTATATCATTTTGCCCATAGCCTTGATTAAGAAGTGGGGGAGCAGTTTGCTCATTGGTGTGGGAATGGTCATAGCAGGTTTAGTCGCCCTTCCTTTTACAGGGGTTCTACAGACTGCTATCCCAACTAGTCTTGATTTTCTCCTTGCATTTGCGGGCATTATCCTTATCGGGACTGTCTTTGCCTATACAGCCTTCTTAAAGGGAGCCAGTCTGATTGGGCCGGTCAAGTCAAGTTTGTTGGCTTCAATTGAGCCAATATCGGCGGTTTTCTTTGCCTTCCTGATCATGAATGAACAATTTTATCTCATTGATTTTCTTGGCATGGCAATGATATTGTTTGCTGTAACTCTGATTTCATTGAAAGATTTACTCTTAGAAAAATAAAAAGACTCTTTGTCTGTGACAGAGAGTTTTTGCATAGGGATCTAATTATTTTCAAGATAAAATTCAAAGCGTTCGCCTACATACTGACTTTTTACGTATTCAAATGCAGTACCATCTTCTAGGTAAGAAACCTGAGTTAAACCAAGAATAGCATGTCCTTTTTCAACTTCCAAATAGTGGGCAATCTTTTCTTTAGCAAGGCGAGCATAGATGGTCTGTTGAGATTTGCCGATACGGTAGCCGTGTTTTTGCAAGGTTTGGAAGAAATGACTGGTGATTTCTTCTTTTTTAAAGTCCTTAATGAATTTTTCAGGAATAGAAGCAACTTCATAAACCAGAGGGACTTGGTCGGCATAGCGGACCCGTTCCATTCGGATAATATTTTCCGTTGGAGAAATGCCTAACTTGGCAACTTCCTGCTCATTGGGAATGGTTTTTCTGTAGGAAATGAGTTGGCTAGAGGGAACTTTACCTTGGGACTTAACAATTTCAGTAAAACTGGTTGTCCCTCTCATCTTTTCTTGTACACGTGTACTGGATACAAAGGTGCCACTTCCTACACGTCGCTCTAAAACGCCTTCTTCGACCAAGAGGGAAATAGCTTGGCGGAGGGTCATCCGACTGACCTCGAACTGTTCTGCTAAATCTCGTTCACTAGGGAGTCTCTCCCCAATAGCCCAACGGTGCTCGTCAATATCCTTTTTTATCTGATCATGGATTTTCATATAAGCTGGTAGCATATTTTCACTTCATTTCTATCTTTTCTCTATTGTACCCCAATAAACTAGAAAAAGTCAAACTTCGCCTTGTTTATACTCTTCGAAAATCTCTTCAAACCACGTCAGCTCTATCTGCAACCTCAAAACAGTGTTTTGAGCAACCTGCGGCTAGCTTCCTAGTTTGCTCTTTGATTTTCATTGAGTATTAGTTGGTAATTCGCCTTTATTTGTGATAGAATATTGGAAAAAGATATTTCTTTTGAGAAAGGAAAAAGATGAGCAACATTTCAACTGATTTGCAAGATGTAGAAAAAATCATCGTTTTGGACTATGGTAGCCAATACAACCAGCTGATTTCACGCCGTATCCGTGAGATTGGTGTTTTTTCAGAACTAAAAAGCCATAAAATTTCAGCTGCTGAAGTTCGTGAAATCAATCCTGTAGGAATCATCCTTTCAGGTGGTCCAAATTCTGTATATGAAGATGGTTCATTTGATATTGACCCAGAAATCTTCGAACTTGGAATTCCTATTTTGGGAATTTGTTACGGTATGCAGTTATTGACCCATAAACTTGGAGGAAAAGTTGTCCCTGCAGGTGACGCTGGAAATCGTGAATACGGTCAATCAACCCTAACTCACACACCATCAGCGCTTTTTGAATCAACACCTGATGAACAAACTGTATTGATGAGCCATGGTGATGCGGTTACTGAGATTCCTTCTGACTTTGTTCGTACAGGTACATCAGCTGACTGCCCATACGCAGCCATCGAAAACCCAGATAAACACATTTACGGTATCCAATTCCACCCAGAAGTTCGTCATTCTGTATACGGAAATGATATCCTTCGTAATTTTGCTCTCAACATTTGTAAGGCTAAAGGCGACTGGTCAATGGATAACTTCATTGATATGCAGATCCAAAAAATTCGTGAAACCGTTGGTGATAAACGTGTCCTTCTTGGCCTTTCAGGTGGGGTTGACTCATCTGTCGTTGGGGTTCTTCTCCAAAAAGCGATTGGCGATCAATTGATCTGTATCTTCGTAGACCACGGTCTTCTTCGTAAAGGAGAAGCGGACCAAGTTATGGACATGCTTGGTGGTAAGTTTGGTTTGAATATCGTCAAAGCAGACGCTGCTAAACGTTTCCTTGATAAACTTGCAGGAGTTTCTGACCCTGAACAAAAACGTAAAATCATCGGTAATGAATTTGTCTATGTATTCGATGACGAAGCAAGCAAGCTCAAAGATGTGAAATTCCTTGCTCAAGGTACCTTGTATACAGACGTAATTGAGTCTGGTACGGATACCGCTCAGACGATCAAGTCACACCACAACGTGGGTGGTCTTCCAGAAGACATGCAGTTTGAATTGATTGAACCACTCAATACTCTTTATAAAGATGAGGTTCGTGCCCTTGGTACAGAGCTAGGTATGCCAGACCATATCGTATGGCGCCAACCATTCCCAGGACCAGGACTTGCGATCCGTGTCATGGGTGAAATCACTGAAGAAAAACTTGAAACAGTTCGCGAATCAGACGCTATCCTTCGTGAAGAAATTGCCAAAGCTGGTCTTGACCGCGATATCTGGCAATACTTCACAGTTAACACAGGCGTTCGTTCAGTCGGTGTTATGGGTGACGGTCGTACTTACGACTACACGATTGCAATCCGTGCTATTACCTCTATCGATGGTATGACTGCTGATTTTGCCAAAATTCCTTGGGAAGTCCTTCAAAAAATCTCAGTACGTATCGTAAATGAAGTGGATCACGTTAACCGTATCGTCTATGATATTACAAGTAAACCACCTGCAACAGTAGAGTGGGAGTAGAGTTAAGAGTACCGTAAGCTAAGAATCTTTTCACATTCGTCTTTTGTAAAAAATAGCTCATAAGATTTCTTTTCGTAATTAGTTCATTCAAGTCTATTTTATTAGAGGTTTTATGAGTTTTTATTATACTCTTATATTTTAAAATTTAAACCAAAAATAAAGTCTATAACTTTTCACCTGAAGACGATTATTCCCATTTTAATACATAACACTTGAATACAGTGAGATATAATAAATCATATTGTATAATCAGATTTCAATTAAGGAGAGGTCATTTATGAATTTTGAAGCAAAATCGATACCGCTACAAACTTTTTTAACTGATAAGAAGTATATTATTCCCAGATATCAAAGAGAATATTCATGGGGTAAAGAACAATTAGAAGATTTCTATTCAGATATTGTGTCTAACATAAAAGAAGATAAAGGAATTTATGAAATACAGGAGTATTTTTTTGGTACTGTAATTTTAGTGGGAAAGATGGATAAAACAAATAAGCCTATTGAAATTATTGATGGACAACAAAGAATTACTACAATCACAATATTTTTATCTGTTTTATCGGATATACTTTACAATCATGATGATAACCTATCTACATTGTTATGGAAATATATAATTGCACAGGATAATGACGGGAATTTCTATAATGTTTTGGAAAATGACACTGCTTCTCCATACTTTCAAAAGAAAATTCAAATGAGAGGTATTAAACCTGAAGATGATAAGAAAAAAGATGATTATCCAAGAATTGACTATAGCGATATAGAAGATTTAGAAAAAGAACTCTCAACAGAGGCAAGACTTATTAAAGAAGCTCATGATTTTTTCAGAATAAAGCTAGAGGATGAAAATCTATCAGCACCCATTTTCAAGAATTCTAAGCTTAGTAAAATAGACAAATTGAAACTAGTGCGAGATCAGCTTTTAGGAAGCTCATTCGTTTACATTGTTTCTGAAAATATAAATGATGTAAATGTCATATTTGAGAATATAAATTCAAAAGGGCTTCATCTATCAGCTTTGGATTTGATTAAGAATGAAATTTTTTCTGTTCAGAATGAGACTGTTCCTCTTGATGAAGCAAAACTCATTTGGTCAAATATTAAGATGAATCTCCGAAATGACGGCGAGTATATCTCTGTACAAAAATTCTATAGGTATTTTTGGCTATCAAGATATACATATAGTACGGATAGAGACTTATATAAAAAGTTTAAAAAGAATATTAATAAAAAGGAATATATGACATTTTTGAGGGATTTAGAAACAGCTTCAAAAAATTATGCACATATAATAAAACCAAAACATGATTATTTTCGTACTAGTTCAAAAGGTAATAATGTAGGTAAAGAAGATCTACAATATTTTGTAAACTCCTTAAATTTTCTACAAAATACGTTAAATATTGAACAAGTACAAGTATTACTTATTACACTTGTTGATAGGTACAATTCTGGCCTACTTAGTTTCAAAAATATGAAATCAATGGTTCAATTTTTAGAGGAGTTCCATTTTATTTACAATGGAATTATGAAAGAAAGAACAAATGCATTAGTAAATAAATATGGAAATGTTGCAAGAGAAATTTATAAGTCGGAAAATCAAAATCAAATAATAAATGAATTTAACAAACTAAAGCAAGGCTTCATAGAATTATTACCTGAAGATAATCAAAAATTTATATCTAATTTTGTTCAAATAAATTATTCGTCAAAAACAAATGGTATGGATAACATTCAAAAGAGAAAAAATGCTATAACTAAGTATGCCATCTACAAAATAGAAGAGAAATTATCAGAAGATAACAGTACAAATTTTGATACTATGTCAGCAACTATTGAACACATCATTCCAGAGTCAAGTGAAGGCGATAAAAAATCTATTTTAAATATTGGAAATCTAATAATTTTAGAAAAAAACTTAAATGAAGAATGTGAAAACTATAATTTAAGGAAAAAGCTATCTGTTTATAAAAAATCAAATTATCATTTTGTAAAAGCTTTGTTAAAAAAATATTCTGACAATAAAGAAATTTCTGTTGAAGAAAGATCAAAGGATATTGGAATACAGCTTTATAGTCTTATTACTAAAAAATGGCAAAAATAGATAGAAATCAACTAGGTAAATCTCTTTTCTAAGTTTAAAACTGAGATGAATTAAAAATCTAAAAACGAAACAAAGTTATTTTCTTAATATCTAAAGAACATGAACTCTATAAATAAAACTCTTTTGAATGAAATAACAATAGAATAAGAAAATCGGAAATAGACTACACTCTCCAAAAACTCTGAAATCAATGGTTTCAGAGTTTTTTTTTGCTTATGTGACTATTAGTCCGTCTCGCTCCGCTAGGTGCGAGACAAAAAACCACCCGCTATGCGGGTGCGCGTCGAAGGTTATACCCAAAAAACTCCAAACGCGATACAATAAAGGTGTTCAAGCCAATTGTAAAGCGAAAGGAGAAAAATATGGCACAAAAGGCTCATAGTTTATCGCACACAAAGTGGCACTGTTCTATCACATTGTGTTCACCCCTAAGTATAGACGAAAAGTCATCTATAATCAATATCGAAGTAGTTTAGGCGAAATATTTCATCGTTTGTGTAGTTATAGAGGAGTTGAAATTATCGAGGGTCACTTAATGCCAGACCATGTACACATGTTAGTCAGTATTCCACCAAGGATAAGTGTTTCGAGTTTCATGGGCTATTTAAAAGGAAAAAGTTAACTCATGATGTTTGATAAACACGCCAACCTCAAGTACAAGTTTGGGAATCGGCATTTCTGGGCGTAAGGTTATTATGTAAGTACGGTGGGACTCAATGAAGCCACGATTAAGAAATATATCCAAGATTAAAGAAATTATCCAGTGGATGATTTCTTCACGAGTATGAAAATTTGAGAACGAGTAAAGCATGATATAGCACTAGATAAATTAAGTGTAAAAGAATATGAGGATCCCTTTAGGGATAGTGGTAAGTAATACTAAAGCCTCTTTGAGAGGCAAGTGACGAGTCAAGAGCAATAAGGCTTGAACAAAGTGAAAGCCAGCGTCTTTAGGCGCTGGCTGGTAATTTGGGCTTATAGCCCTGGTACAAATCACCCGTTTGACGGGTGGTCATGATTATGAAATTAACTTATGATGATAAAGTTCAGATCTATGAACTTAGAAAACAAGGATATAGCTTAGAGAAGCTTTCAAATAAATTTGGGATAAACAATTCTAATCTTAGGTACATGATTAAATTGATTGATCGTTACGGAATAGAGTTCGTCAAAAAAGGAAAAAATCGTTACTATTCTCCTGATTTAAAACAAGAAATGATTCATAAAGTCTTACATGAAGGCTGGACTAAAGATAGAGTTTCTCTTGAATACGGCCTCCCAAGTCGTACGATACTTCTTAATTGGCTAGCACAATACAAGAAAAACGGGTATACTATTGTTGAGAAAACAAGAGGGAGAGTACCTAAAATGGGACGTAAACCAAAGAAGAAACCCGAAGAGATGACAGAGTTAGAACGCCTTCAAGCAGAAAACGAGTATCTGAGAGCGGAGAATGCTGTCCTAAAAAAGTTGAGAGAACTCCGCTTGAAGGAGGAAAAAGAGAAAGAAGAAAGACAGAAATTGTTCAAGAATTAATTACTGATTTTTCGTTAGATATTCTTCTAAAAGCCATTAAACTAGCTCGTTCGACCTACTACTATCACTTGAAACAGCTAGACAAACCAGATAAGGACCAAGAGCTTAAAGCCGAAATTCAATCCATTTTTATCGAACATAAGGGAAATTATGGTTATCGTCGGGTTCATTTAAAACTAAGAAATCGTGGTTATGTGGTAAATCATAAAAGAGTTCAACGCTTGATGAAAGTACTCAATTTACAAGCTAAAATGCGACAGAAACGAAAATATTCTTCTCATAAAGGAGATGTTGGTAAGAAAGCAGAGAATCTCATTCAACGTCAATTTGAAGGCTCTAAAACAATGGAAAAGTGCTACACAGATGTGACAGAATTTGCTATTCCAGCAAGTACTCAAAAGCTTTACTTATCACCAGTTTTAGATGGCTTTAATAGCGAAATTATCGCCTATAATCTTTCAACTTCACCCAACTTAGAACAAGTAAAAACAATGTTGGAACAGGCATTCACAGAGAAGCACTACGAGAATACGATTCTCCATAGTGACCAAGGTTGGCAATACCAACACGATTCTTATCATCGGTTCCTAGAGAGTAAGGGAATTCAAGCATCCATGTCACGTAAAGGTAACAGCCCAGACAATGGTATGATGGAGTCCTTCTTTGGGATTCTGAAATCGGAGATGTTTTATGGTTATGAGAAGTCATTTCAATCGCTTAAGCAATTGGAACAAGCCATTGTAGACTATATTGATTACTACAACAATAAACGAATTAAGGTAAAACTAAAAGGACTCAGTTCTGTGCAATACAGAACTAAATCCTTCGGATAAATTAATTGTCTAACTTTTGGGGGTCAGTACATCTGAAAGCGTTTTAGATTAAGTTCCGCTATGGTGGAAGTTAGTGTGAGACGTTTGAATGGGGTTGAAGATTAGTTTTTAGAACTTATGTTGGAGTAATTTAGACGACTGGCAGACGTCTTCTGCAGGTATTTTAGAAATGCCAAGAAGCTTAGAAATCTCTTCTCCGTAAGTAAACTCAAAAAGTTCATAGGCTGATTTTCCATTCAAAGCAGCGCGTTTGACGCTGTTGACATGCGAACAAACTAGATTGATGTCTTCCTGAGTTAAGTTGTCAAAAGAAGTTCCCTTTGGTAGAATGTCGCGAATCAGCGTGTGATTTTTTTCAATTCTCCCTTTCTGGTCAGAGCGATTAGGGTCACAAAAGAAGAGTTTACTCTCTCCTCGCACATCCATTTCGATATCATCAACCCTGGCAAACTCTCCACCATTATCTGTGAGGATGACAGGAAAGAGTTGGAAGAAATCTTTGTCCGCTTGGTAAAGAGTGTTCTTAATATCATAGAGGTGTTTGGTAACCTCAAGGGCAGTTTTATTATCCAGCAGTCTAGCGAAGATAAAGTTACAGAAAGATAGATTGAAGGTGAGTAGGACTGTACCTCCCATTCTACCCATAACTGTATCCATTTCCAGCCAAGAGTCTAGTTGATTAAGGGATAAATAGTTTTGGAAATCCT
>ERZ773211.107-NODE-107-length-20217-cov-6.13025_pt1 | contig 20217 bp, 16 predicted proteins | sample MGYA00511914_ERZ773211 | MGnify/ENA primary metagenome ERZ773211 (study PRJEB29015, sample SAMEA2738163) | human oral metagenome | biome: human oral; feature: human-associated habitat; material: saliva | place: China | collected 2242 ...
CAATCTTGAAGGAGTTCGGGTCGTTGGTCAGCGCCTCAGAAACCACGGAAAGGTTCGCTGCGACTGCCTTGACCTGACCGGTCTTCAGCGCGGAGAACATGAGGGAGGTGTCTTCGTACTGGATGACCTCTGCGCCGTTTTCCTTGGCGTAGGTTTCACCGCTGGTTGCCTGCTGCGCACCAACGCTCACGCCCTTCAAATCTGCGGCGGAGGTGATGGAGGAGCCCTTGGGGACCAGGATTGCCAGGTTGTCGTCGAAGTAGACGGTGGTGAATTCCATCTTGCTCTTCCGTTCATCGGTCACGCCGATACCCGCCAGGGCGATATCGCACTGACCGGTGGCAAGGCCGGTGCCGGAGTCCAGGCCCTCGAAGCTGATGGAGGTCAGCTGAGCCTTCACGCCCAGGTCAGCGGCAATAGCGTTGGCGATGTCTGCGTCCAGGCCGACGATGGTGCCGTTTTCTTCGTATTCGAAGGGCTTGTAGGGGGTGTTGGTGCAGACGCTGAGGGTGCCGGACTTGACGAGGCTGACCTCGCCGTTGGGGTCGGAGTTCTCGTTGGCGGTGGAGACGCAGCCGGTCAGTGCCAGGGGTAGCACTGCCAGTAGTGCGAGGGGCTTGAGGGAAGCCTTTTTGAGGATTGCGGTGTTCATGATGTGCTCCTGTGTGAGGTGTGTTCTATGAAGTCTAGGCTCCATTGTGCGCCCCTATGTTAAAAAATGCAAGTAGATACATAAATATTCATAAATTTTTGCTGAATACGGATAAAACCCACCCCAAAAATTGAATAAAACACCGGATTGGCGGCTCAAAAACAACTCCAGAACGCACCTTAGCGCACCGTGCGACACTACTACGGTTTACCCAACTATCGAATCTGGTAACCTCCATGCCACAATTGAGAGCGTGAACGCAGAGAAGAACACCCGCGCAACCCGCGCAACCCTAGACAAGAAAACCGGCGATATTGCCGCCATGTTCGATACCGTCGCTGAACGCTACGACCTCATGAACGGTATCCTCTCCCTCGGCCAGCACATCTACTGGCGCAAGCAGGCAGTCGCCGCCGTAGACGCACACCCCGGCCAGAAAGTGCTGGACGTAGCCGCAGGTACCGGCGTCTCCTCCGAACCTTTCGCCGACGCCGGCATAGATGTCATCGCAGCAGACCTCTCCGAAGGCATGCTCGACGTGGGCCGCCGTCGCCGCCCCGACATGACCTTCGTGCAGGCAGACGTCACCGCCCTACCCTTCGACGACGAAACCTTCGACGCAGTGACCATGTCCTACGGCCTGCGCAACGTCGCCAACTACCCCAAGGCACTGAGCGAAATCTACCGCGTACTCAAGCCCGGCGGACGCATCGTCATCCTCGAGTTCTCCACCCCGACCTTCGCCCCCTTCGGCGCGGTCTACAAGAACTACATCATGAAGGCAATCCCGCCAATCGCCCGCGCAATCTCCTCCAACCCCGAATCCTACGAATACCTTGCCGAGTCCATCATCGCCTGGCCCAACCAGCAGGAACTGGCGCAGAAGTTCAAGGAGGCGGGCTTCACCTCCGTGCAGTACCGCAACCTCACCGGCGGCATTGTCGCGATTCACCGCGGTTTCAAGCCCGAAGCGCATAGCGCCTAAACACCGCGTTCACACACCACCGAAGACACCAACACCAAGAAGATAGAAGACACCGTGAGCAACGCAGAGCAGCCCATCGCCGCAACCGACCTGCTGGGAGACCTCGACCTGAAGCTTCCCGCAGGCTTCGAACTCATCGCCGCAGACCCCAAGCTGGGTCCGCAGATTCTCTCCTCCCTCGCGCGTATTGAGGAGCGCCTGGCAGAGGCAATCGCCCAGACCGACCACCTGGCGGATGTCGCATCCCGACACCTGCTCTCCGCGGGCGGCAAGCGCGTGCGTCCCCTGCTGGCTCTGCTCTGTGCAGCCGTAGACGGCGAAATTAACGACGAGGTCATTGAAGCCGCCGTGGTCGTTGAGCTGACCCACCTGGCGACCCTCTACCACGACGACGTGATGGATGATGCCCCCAAGCGCCGCGGCGTGGACAGCGCCCAGATGATTTGGGGCAACTCCGTCGCGATTCTCACCGGCGACCTGATCTTCTCCCGCGCATCCCTGCTGGTGTCCGAGCTGGGTACCCGCCCTATGAAGATTCAGTCCCAGACCTTCGAGCGTCTGGTGCTCGGCCAGCTCTTTGAAACCACCGGCCCCCGCGAGGGTCAGGACCTGCTGGACCACTACATTGCCGTCATTGAGGGTAAGACCGGATCCCTGATTGCAGCAGCCGGCGAGTACGGTTCCCTGCTTTCGGGCGCTTCCGAAGAAGTTATCTCCATGGTCAAGGCGTACGGCGAGCTGGTCGGCGTGGCATTCCAGCTGGCTGACGACGTGATCGATATTGTCAGCGACGGCAAGACCAGCGGTAAGACCCGCGGCACCGACCTGCGCGAGGGCGTGCCCACCCTGCCGACCATCCTGCTGGACCGTGCGGTAGCCGCCGGCGACGAATCCGCTATTGCTGTTCGCGCCCTGCTGGATGCCGACCTGAGCTCCGACGAGGCACTGGAGGCAGCCGTGGAGGCGCTCGCCGCTCACCCGGTCACTCAGGAAGCATGGCAGATTGCCTACGACTGGGCGGATCGCGCAATCGCTGCGATTGCTCCGCTGCCCGAGTCCACCGCGAAGGCTGCGCTGGAGTCCTTCGCTCACGCTGTGGTTCACCGCGAAGGCTAAAACCCGCCGTGTAGCGTGTACCCGAGTCTCATGACTTCCGGGTGTCTCATACTTCAAAACCCCCGCTGAATCTGCCCGGATTCGGCGGGGGTTTTCTGTGTTGCGGCTAGTCAGTGCCGGTTTTTGGGGTGGTTTGGGGCTGCTCTCACCCTCCGAAAGCTTCCGCATGTTGGGGTCTTCTTGACCGTCATATGCCTTTAAGGTAATCCTTATAGGCATGCCTGAGGTGCACATCCACCCCTCAGACCTCTGACGGCTCCCACGCCCAACCCGTGTTGGAGAGCCGTTTACTATTTCTGGACGCGAGCAGAGCCCAACCACCCCGACGGGTTATTCTCGCACCAACCATCCGCGTCCCCACACATTCGAGGTTTACAACTATGGGAGCATCTACCCCTAAGGCGCCCACGAAGCGCGAAGGCTTCTCTAGCCGTCGCGTCTTTATCTTTGCCGCCATCGGTTCTGCTGTTGGTCTGGGCAATATTTGGCGTTTCCCCTACATCGCATTTGATAACGGCGGCGGCGCCTTCATGATTCCCTACATTGTCGCCCTACTGACCGCCGGTCTGACCTTCCTTTTCTTTGACTACGCGATTGGTCACCGTGCGCGTGCGTCGTCCCCGCTGGCATTCCGCCGTCTGAACCGTAAGACCGAGTTCATCGGCTGGTGGCACATGGGTATTAACTTCGTCATTGCTATCTACTACGCCGCTATTGTGGCGTGGGCTCTGCGTTACATGGTTTTCTCCTTCACCAATGAGTGGGGCGATAACCCGAAGGCGTTCTTCCAGAGCGAGTTCCTGAAGGTTGCGAAGGATCCCGGCGTCTCCCTGGACTTCAACATGAACGTCCTGATTCCTATGGTTCTGGTGTGGGGCGTTCTGCTCGCTGTGATGGCTCTGGGCGTTCAGAAGGGTGTGGGCGCAGCCAACATTATCTTCATCCCGCTGCTGCTGGTCATGTTCGTTGGTTTGGTGATTTACTCGCTGACCCTGCCCGGTGCTGTGGACGGTCTGAATGCTCTGTTCACCCCCAGCTGGGACTCCCTGGCTAACCCGGAGGTGTGGGTTGCTGCGTACGGCCAGATTTTCTTCTCGCTGTCCATTGGCTTCGGCATTATGGTCACCTACTCTTCCTACCTGAAGCCTAAGACTGACCTGACCGGTTCCGGTGCTGTGGTTGGTTTCGCGAACTCCGGTTTTGAGCTTCTTGCCGGTATCGGTGTGTTCGCTGCTTTGGGCTTTATGGCTCAGGCGGCTGGCACCCAGGTGAGCGAGGTTGCGACCAGCGGTATTGGTCTGGCGTTCATTGCGTTCCCGACCATTATTTCTCAGGCGCCCGGTGGCGTGCTGATCGGTATCCTCTTCTTCGGCTCCCTGCTCTTTGCTGGTTTCACCTCCCTCATCTCGATTCTTGAGGTGATTATTGCGGGTATTCAGGATAAGTTCGCGACCTCGCGTCTGGCATCTACCACTCTGGTGATTGTTCCGATGGCTCTGATTTCGCTGCTGCTGATGCCGACCACCACCGGTCTGTACGTGCTGGATATTCTCGATAACTTCGTGAACCTCTTCGGTATTCTGGCTGCTGGTCTGTGCGCCATTATCGTTGTGGCGTATGTGGTGCGCGCGCTGCCCGCTCTGGCTGAGCACCTGAACCGTTACTCCTCCATCAAGGTCGGCAAGATTTGGATGATTCTGCTGGCTGTCGTGACCCCGTTGGTTCTGGGCTACTCCCTGATTCAGAGCGTTTGGAAGCTGATTCAGACTCCGTATGAGGGTTACCCCGCGGATCTGCTGGCAATCTTTGGTTGGGGCATGAGCGCACTGCTTCTGGTGGGCGCGATTGTTGTTTCTCTTCTGCCCTGGTCGAAGAAGTCTCGTGCGGCTGAAGAGCCTCCGGCACCTCCGGTGATTGCCGGTCAGGTGGAGCACGGCCACGTTGATTCGACCATTACCCGTTAGGAGCCTTCATGTCTATCTCCGCAATTGTGATGCTCATTGTGGCAATCCTAATCATTTGGGGTGGCCTGGGTTTGGCTCTGCTGAACCTGCACCGTCAGCCGGATCTGGATGCTCTCGATGATGCTGCTGAGGCTCAGGGTTCTGAGCTTTAGCGTGTGAACGCGATATAAAGTGATGCCCCGCAGGCTAACGCCTGCGGGGCATCACTGTGTTTTATGCGGATTTTGGGAGAGCTACTTGCTCTGTACGTCTTCTGCCTGCACGAGCGGGATCATGCCGGTTTCCGGGTCGGATAGTGCGGAGGCGCGGTAGGAGCGGGAGGCACGCACCGCATCCACGGTGAAGATAATGAGAGCAATCCAGATGAGGCCCAGGCCCAGTACCTTATCGGCGCTCATCTGCTCGTGCAGAACGGTCAGCGCCAGAACAAACTGGATGGTCGGGCCCAGGTACTGCACCATGCCAATAATCGACAGCGGAAGAGCCTTGGTTGCCGCCGCAAAGAGCATGAGCGGTACAACGGTGACCACGCCGGTGGAGGCGAGAAGCCAGAAGTGTCCGGGGCCCTCACTGAAGAGAGTCATCTGCCCCTGTGCGTTGAGAATAAACAATGCTGCGATGCCGAAGGGCGCCAGGATAAAGGTCTCTAGGGATAGCGAGACGATGGGGCTCACGTCATGGGCGACGCGCGCCTTGAGCAGACCGTAGATGCCGAAGGAGAACGCCACACCCAGACCAGTCCACGGTACCTGGCCGTAGATGAGGCTCATCATCAGCACCGCAATACAGGAAATTGCGACGGACACCCACTGTGCCGGGCGTAGGCGCTCCTGCAGGAAAATCACGCCCAGCACCACGGAGACCAGCGGGTTAATGAAATAGCCCAGGGACACGTCAATTGTGTGACCGCTGGTCGTTGCCATCACGTAGATAAGCCAGTTCGCGCCGATGAGGAACGATGCCGCCGTCAGCACCAGCATAATGCGGCGGTCCCGTAGCGCGCGGCGGAAGTCAGCGGTTGCCCGCAAAATCGGTAGCAGCAGGGCGCAGAAAAGGAGAGAGAAGACCACGCGCGCCACGACAATCTCAATCGGTCCCGCCGGAGCCATCATCACAAAATACAGGGGGAGCATGCCCCAAATAAGGTAGGTGCCGATGATGGTGATAAACCCGTTGCGGGTAGTGTGCTTCTGCTTTTCTGACATGGTTTCTTCTTCTGACCTGATTCTTTAGTGACGTTCTTCTAATGCTAGTCCTCGGGATGCGCCAGCGGGGGCATTGATGCGCACTGAGGCTTACTCTACCCCCCCCGGGCACGCCTCAGGCGCGGTACCACGAGGATACCGCGCCTGAGGAATATTGCGTATTCGGTTTAGAGGCCGAAGAAACGGGAGAAGAAGCCCTTCTTCTTGGGCTGCTCTGCCTCGCGGCGTGCAGCTTCTGCCTGCTCGCGGCGGGCTGCCTCTTCGTGCTCTGCCTGCAGGTCGGGAGCTGCACCAGCGTTGCGGATGGGCTCCACGTGCTGCTCCTCGTACTCTGCTGCCTGCTGCTCAACCTCGACGGGCTGCTCAGGCTCAGCAGCGGCCGGCTCCTCAGCGTACTCGACGGAAGCTTCAACGGCTTCGTATTCGGGCTGCTCGGCGCCAATGGATTCGTCGGTGTAGACACGAGCCTGCTCGGTCTCTTCTGCCTCGTACTCGCCGGGCAGGGTCTCCACGGTGACCAGACCGGGCTCTGCGTGCTCTGCCGGATCCTGATCGAAGGGAGCCTCGTCGGCGGGGTAGAGGTTCTCGGTGCTCTCAACACCGGGCACTTCGGTCTCTGCGACCGGTGCGTGCTCGGCAATTTCGACGGCGCGCTCAGCCTCAGCCTCGGCACGTGCGGCGGCGCGTTCTGCCGCCTCCTGCTCGCGCTGTGCGTTCTGAGCGGCTGCCTCAGCGGCTGCCACGCGCTCAATCTCGGCGCGCAGTGCCGCGAGGGATTCGCGACGCTGTGCGGCAGCGGCTGCGCACTGCTCCAGAACCTCGGGGCCAACCTGAGGCTCGGCCTGCTCGATACCGCTGATGCGGCCCTCGTCGAACCACAGGCGCAGGGCACCGTCGGTTGCGGTCAGCACTGCGGTTGCCTCGGTGTCCCAGGCAATGTGGAAGCCACGCTGCTGAGCGTAGGAGTCCACCGCCAGAACCTGGTTGTGGATCTCTTCGCTCTGCAGGGTCTTAGCAATAACGCGGCCGATACCCTTGTAGGTCGGTGCTTCGAGGGTCAGCTCAGCGCCCTCCAGCAGGGTCCATGCGCGCACGCCAGCGCCCGCCGGCAGCGGGTAGTGTGCGTACAGGCCGCTGACGGTCTTGGTCGCCAGGGTCAGGCGGCGTGCCAGGGACTCGGAGAGGGGCAGTTCGTCGGTGGTCAGCTCGGTCAGGCCGTCACGCTCACCGGTTTCACGCGCCTGAATAGCGGCAGAAACAACGGAGTCGGGGAAGTAGCCCAGCTGCTGCCACGACCAAATCCAAGTACCGCGGTTCTCAGATTCAGTGCCCAACAGGTGCGGCTTGAGAGAGAGCGGGGGAGTGGTCTCAAAATCCAGAGACTGGGAGGTGAAATCCACGTTCCACTCGGAGGTACCCACGAGCTCAGCGAGTCGAGCCTGGTACTCGGTGGAGATAAAGATCGATGCGTCGATAAGGTCCTGCAGAGAATTCGTCATGATTCAAGATTATCAACCTTTTAGCGTTCACTATGCCGTGTATCCCCGGTTTTAGTGTGTGCTTTAGGCGTATTGGGCTTTAAGGTGCCTGATTGAGCCGTGTCCAAGAGCTCTGAGGGAGAGATAGAGCATATATCTTTCGGCGTAAACTATCTGCTTTGAGTGCCTGTGTTCGTTAGAATCGAAGGGACGGCTTCTTCCGGCACCCTGTAAGCCGACACTACGACCGAACACGGATGCCTCCAGCCGCGCCGTATTCACACTCAAGGATGTATGAACTATGACTGAACCCCGCCTCGCCGAGACGAGTAGCCGTGCCGCGCGCATCCAGGATGCGCTGAATAACATTGGAAGCTGGCTGCTGGATGTCGTTAGTGTTGACCCGGGCTGGAGTGAAATGGTGCTGGACGTCAAACCTCTGGCAGGTCAGATTTTCGTGCGCGTGCGTGAATTCCGCGACGGTGAAGAGTTCATTGGCACCATCGGTCCACTCAAGGACGGCTCGCCCATTATTGCTGAGGTTCGCAAGCTGCAGCGCGCCGCCTACGACGGTAACCGCGGCACCTGGTTTACCGCCTCCATCGTGGTGGCGGCAACCGGCTGGCCCAACCCGCAGTTCAGCGTGGGTGCCTCCTATAACCGTGACGATGAGCCGGCTAGCTGGAAGAATGAAGGCACCCTGACCGCAACCGACGTGCGTGAGCACCTGGCTGAGTTCCCTCGCGATACTTCGCGTATTCCGCAGTGGGCTCGTGAGCGTATGGAGGGCCGTGCCCGCCACTCTGCTGTAGCTGCACTGTCTTCGAGCGAGCATGAGATTCCGAACCCGTACCTGGTCTCCGCTCTGGAAACCTTCCGTAACGATGTGCAGGAGCGAACCCTCATTAACGTGGTTCGTACGATGCTCGGTGGTGACGTTCTGCTCGATGCTACCGGCTCCCTGCTGATTCCCTCCGAGACCGACGCGATGGGCCCCGAATCGGTGCTGGCTCACCAGGTTATTCGCATGCCCGAGACCGGCATGCAGGCGCTGTGCGTGTTCTCCTCTTCCGAGCACATTGGCAAGAGCTACGTACGTCAGGAATCCGAGGGTGACGAGCTGATTCTGCGCGAACCGGCGATGAAGGTCTTCATTGACTTCCTTAACAATGAGGCGCTGGACCTGATTGTGGTTGACCCCGGCACCGATCACGAGTGCTACATTGAGCGCGCTCAGGTGCACTGGATTGTCACTTCTCCCCGTAATGACGGCGCGAAGATGGCGCTGGTGCAGGACAACATGCAGATGCTGCTCGGCTCGCTGGTGTCCCCGGCGTCCGTACTGCTGGTGGGTGTTGACCCTGCCGATCCGTCCGGTACCTCCTTCGTGTTTGACCCGGATGAGAACGGCAACCCGCAGAGCCTGCTGGTGTTCACCTCGCCCATTGAGATTGCGGCACTGGACCCGCATATTGAGGTGCGTTCGGCGAACGCCCTGGATATTCTGCGTTACGCCCTGGATATTGGCGCACCGAGCGTGAAGGTGAACGCGATTAACCCTTCGACCGTGCTGAGCGCGGCGCAGATTCGCGAGCTGCTGGAGATTGTGGATTCGCAGCCCCGCATGGGTGCCTAAGCTCCTGCATTGATTACCTTAAACCGTTGAGTCGGCGACACGTGTAGTGTCGCCGCCTCAACGGTTTAAAAGCTCTCATGACCGAGCGGGTCTACCCGACTAAAAGCTATGCCGCTAGGATGCGTGCTGCCGCTTCCTGCTGAGCGCGGGCGAGTGCCGCCTCCTGCTCGGTCTGGCAGTCTACGCACACGCCCTGATAGAGCACGTCTGCGCTGAAGAGCGCCATGCCGTGAAAATCGCTGGGGGTCAGGCAGGGCGCGGAGCCGACCGCGCAGTCCACGTCTTCGACCTTGCCGCAGCGTACGCAGAAGGCGTGGTGGTGATTGTCGCCCGTGCGGGTTTCGTAGAGCGCGGGGGTTCCCGGCGGTTCGAACTTGCGCAGCAGGTCGATGTCGGTCAGGTCGGCAAGGATGACGTAGACCGACTGAACCGTAATGGCGGGGATGCGCTCGCGGACTGCCTGCACGATGGTGTCGGCGGTGGAGTGCGGGTGTTCCTGCACTGCGTGGAGTACGGCGAGGCGCTGCTTGGTGACGCGGCGGCCCTTGGCGCGCAGACCGGTGGTCCATGCTTCTTCGAGCTGTTCGGGGCTCATTGCGGAGAGTAGGGGCAAGCCGGTGGTGTGGGCGCAGCCGGTATTGTGATGGTCTGGGCTTTGAGTCTTCTTCGGATTGGAGGTAGTTTTTGCGTCGGTCATAGGTTTAAGTCTACACATTATTATGAGAAATTCATCATTATCTTATGAAAAACTCATAATAAGCCGGTGGGGCGTCCCTTTCATCCACTCTGTGGCGCCCCTCCTCACCCTGGCCTCGGGTGTGAAGAGATGCCGTACAATCAAAGAACCTAGAGTAACCCGCACCGGCGATCACCATCAAGGAGGATAGGGTCATGGTGTACGACTTCACAAACCCCATCTACATTTTGCTGATGGTTCTGCTCTTTGGTGTGCCCATTGTGACCCCGGTGATTTACGGCCAGTACCGCAGTACTACCACCGGTTTTGATCTGGAGGGGCAGTTGATGCTCGGTCTGCTCTTCACTCTTTTTCTGGGTGCTTACGGCACGATTCTGCTGCTCGGTATTTTTCCGACTGCTACGGCGCAGGTGCTGGAGCAGGTGCCCCTGGTGAATATCCCGGGCGCCATTCCCTAATACCTCCCGCATAGTTTGGCGCGTCGGTGACGCTCTGGGTGAATCCGCGCGCCATAAGGTGCGCCCGCGGGTGCTTGCACGTATTCTATAGAGTCAAGTACACGCTGTACGCGCTGACCTATTTGCTTAGGAGGATACCCATGCACCGTCATAACAATGGACTGAAAACTGCCCTGCTGATGGGCTCCATGGTGGGCATGATGCTGCTCATTGGTGGCCTGCTTTCGGCGACCTTCCGCACCTCTTTTTTCATCTGGATTATGGGTCTGGTGAGCTTGGCTTCGGTCGCGTACACCTACTGGAACTCCGATAAGCTCGCTCTGCGCTCCATGAATGCGTACCCGGTCAGCCGTGAAGAGGTTCCGGTGCTTTACGACATTGTGGAGGAGCTGTCCTCCCGCGCGGGTCAGCCCATGCCCGCCCTCTACGTGGCACCGACCATGACCCCGAACGCGTTCGCAACCGGTCGTAACCCGCAGAATGCGGCGGTGTGCTGCACCGAGGGTATTCTGCAGCTGTTGGATGAGCGCGAGATGCGCGGTGTGCTCGGCCACGAGCTGATGCACGTGTACAACCGCGATATTCTGACCTCTTCGGTGGCGGCGGGTATCGCCTCCATTATCGGTACTGTTGCCCAGTTCCTTTCGTTTGGCGCGATGTTCGGTGGATCCAACCGCGATGGTGAACGCTCCAACCCCCTCGCCATGTTCGTGGTTGCCATGCTGGCTCCCATTGCTACGCAGATTATTCAGATGGCTATTAGCCGCACCCGCGAATTTGATGCCGATGAGGACGGCGCACGTCTGACCGGCGACCCGCTGGCTTTGGCTTCGGCACTGCACAAGCTGGAGAGCGGCGTGTCCATGTACCCGATGGATCCGAACAACCGCAACGCTGAGGCGGCGAGCGCCATGATGATTGCGAATCCTTTCGGTTCGTTGAAGGATATGCTCTCTACTCACCCTCCGATGGATCAGCGTATTGCGCGTCTGCAGCAGCAGGCTCGTGAGATGGGTCAGTACTAGGCCTTTTTCGCCCTCATCTCCGGGTGCGAATGTGGTGCTGCATGAATATGGCGTTGCATGAAGATGGCGTTGCATGAATATGACCCGGGGTGACGATTGTGACCCGCGATGACGGGGCGGCAGACAAAAAGTCCTCGGGGTGGCTACTGTGGAAGTAGCCACCCCGAGGACTTTTGCGTTTCGGCTTCTAGTCGCCTCCCCTCACCCAGCGCGGGGCGGGGGAGGAGGGGAACGCCTCGCCGGAGCTTAGCGGTAGTTGACGAACTGCAGGTCAACCTCAAGGTCGGCGGACTTGAGCATTGCAATGACTTCCTGCAGGTCATCGCGGGACTTGGAGGAGACGCGCAGCTCATCGCCCTGGATGTTCGCCTTCACGCCCTTGGGGCCCTCTTCGCGGATCATCTTGGAAATCTTCTTTGCCTGATCCTGCGCGATGCCTTCCTTGATGGAGCACTCGATGCGGGTTTCCTTACCGGATGCGTAGGGCTTGCCGGAGTCCAGGGACTTCAGGGAGATGCCGCGCTTGACCAGCTTGGACTGGAAAACGTCCAGCACTGCCAGGGCGCGCTCTTCGGCGTTTGCCTTGATGAGGATCTTGTCGCCGGAGTAGTCGATTTCTGCGCCAACGCCGCGGAAGTCGTAACGCTGGGAGATTTCCTTCTGTGCCTGGTGCAGCGCGTTGGAAACTTCCTGCTTGTCCACCTTGGACACAATATCGAATGACGATTCGCTAGCCATGGGCTTTCCTTTCGTGAATGAGGTGCTACTGGCACCGGTTAGTACTAGCCTACCGGGTCAGGGCTCTTGTTCACAGCTAACTACCAGAATAACGGGCCTGTTTTACAGGTGTTACTAACCTAAAAAGAGGACAATAGAAATATGACCACTCCTAACCTGTCCGCAACGGACCTGCGCACGAGCGAGGAAGCTCGCGACCTGCAAACCCTCCTTTTCATCGACCTGCATACCTCTTTGGGTGCTGAGCCCGAGGGTATTCCTGAGGCGGAGCGTCTCAACGAATCTGATCGTCACGATATTCAGCTTGACCTGCATGAGGAAGATGCTGAGCCTTCTCCCTTTGACGGTATCGGTATCACTCTGACGGAGCCTTCGCTGGTGGCGCGTTTCCGCGGTGTTCGCCGTGACCTGGAACGTGAGATTGCCGGTGACATGTGTACTGTGGAGCAGGCGCGTCGCTACCTGGAGCACCTGGAGATTGTGCTTCTGCTTGAGCAGGATGGCGATACTCCTTCCCGCTCCTTCTAAAACTGCTGTAGGCGGTGGCTTTATTCACGGCTTTACTTATAGGGTGAGAGCGCGGGTTGCGATAAATACAACCAGATATATAACCTTCGTCACAAAACCCTATGTGAAGTGTACAAGTCCCTAAAACTGCTGTAGAGTAGTCTCTGTTCGCTTGAGCGAGCAACTAGCACCTAGCTAGGCGGCAGGTTACCCGAGCGGCCAAAGGGGGCTGACTGTAAATCAGCTGGCACTGCCTACGGGGGTTCGAATCCCTCACCTGCCACAAATAGCCCGGTTACGAAAGTAGCCGGGCTTTTGTGTATCTAAAACCAGTTTCACGGTGCCTCCCACTGTGGTCTTTCACCGCAGCTACCTTCTACGACTGCGCCCATATTTTCCCGATGCTCGCGTCGGGATTTTCGTAAGGATGCTGTAGGTGATGCCGGGGGGGGCTTCGGCTGTCGGGCCGGGTGCCTCCACCGCCCGGTATGGAACCTTTCGCTGGACTATCTGCGACACGCCTAAAACTCGGCGGAACGTGCCGCAGAAAGAACCAACTATGACGGCAAGATGTCATATCTTTCACAATGTTTGAATCCCAGGGCGAACAATTCGCGATTGGGGTCTTGAGGGTGTAGTTTTATCTCATGGCTACTATTGAAATTACTCAGCAGAACCTGACTGCTACCGTCGAGAGCAATGACATCGTCTTCCTGGACTTCTGGGCAGATTGGTGCGGTCCCTGCAAGCAGTTCTCCCCCGTTTACGAGGCGGCTTCGGAGAAGCACAGCGACATTGTTTTCGGCAAGGTCGACACCGAGGACCAGGGCCAGCTCGCTCAGGCAGCAGGCATCACCTCCATCCCCACCATCATGGGCTTCCGTGGCGGTATCCTGGTTTACCAGCAGGCTGGCGCACTGCGTGAAGACCAGCTGGAGACCGTGATCGCTTCGATCCGCGAGCTCGACATGGACAAGGTCCGTGCAGAGATTGCAGCAGCAGAGGGCTCTGCAGAGAAGAAGTAAGCTCACCACCACAAAAGAGCTTGAACGGGGCGCACCCGCCGGCACAACCGGTAGGTGCGCTCCGTCGCCTTTTAAAAAAACAGGTGCGCCCCGTCCCCTTTTAACCTCGTGGGGGTGCAGGAGCGTTAGCGGTCGCGGTGATCCTCAATGCTCATGCGTGCCCCGTAGCGCTGCTTTGAGAAGCCCGAAGCGTGCATGAGCCGCACCAGACGCTGCCGATGCGGGCTGTAGGGCGCCAGTAGGGCGAGCATTCCCGCGTCATCGGTGCGTTGACCTGTGAATATCTCACCGACCGCGTGCGCCAGATGGTAGTCGCCCACGCTGATGGCGTCCGGGTGCCCGCACACGCGTTGCAGAGCCTCGGAAATACTCCACGGGCCCACGCCGCGCACAGTGTGCAGGCTCCGCGCCAGTAGCGCGATGTCGCCTTCTGCCGCAATGTTTTTCAGAGACTCGGCGGAACGAGCGTAAGCGTACACGGCGTCGTAGCGGCTTTTATCAACGCCCGCCCGATGCCAATCCCAGGTAGGAATCGTCGCCAGGGTCCGGGCGCTCGGGTAGACGCGCATGCCCTCCGGCTGATGCCCCAACCCGGTCGAAGGGGCTGGGGAGCCGTACTTTCGCAGAACCCAACCTAAGGTCCTGAACGCTTCGGTCTGGGTGATGCGCTGCTCCACAATGGCGTTGAGCATCTGCCGGTCCAGCTGCCCCGAGGCGCTGAGGCGAAGCCCCGGATTCTGCCGCCACGCCTGCTGAACACGCGGCGGAAGAGACTCAAAAGAAGACAGAGCGCCGAACTGCTCGGCGGGGTCGTGCAGACCCAGCCAGTACGTCATTTCCTGCGCTAGCGCCTGAAGGTCGGCTCGCGCCTGCATCTGCTGATCAGCGGCACTATAAGAAACCCAGATGCGAATACGCACCGGGCGCATCAGCAGACGGTGAAGAGCGGGGAGAGACGTTGGAAGCGTAGCAGTCTCCGCAACTCGTTCAACGTACAGCACCGCCGGGAACTCGTGAAACGGCGTACGAGCCGTCAACCAGACTCTCTCGGCACCATCCGCGCGGCTCAGCGCACGATACGAAAGATCCTGAGCGCCGCGGCGCAACAACCCCAAAGTCTGCGCCAACTGCACCGGAACATGCGGCTCAATCACAACCTCGCACACCTCCGGGCTCAGAGTGCCCGGAAGAGACGAAACAGCGGGGGAGAGAGTACGAATATGAACGCGCGGTTCGTGAAGAACATCCGCAAGCGCCGGCGCATAGGGCACACCAGCAGCCGCCAAAGGATGCCGGATGCGCCGCGCACCCGCTGCCGGGCGGCTACCGGGAATCGTGCCGCCGGGGGTTGTGCCGCCGGGGGTTGAGGAAGGAAACGTACTCACCACACCAGTCTATGCGCCCAAGCCGGGCGGCAACATTCGGGGCAGATATTTGAGGAACGAGATACAAAAAGTGCAGGAAGGGCAGGTACGCCACTAATGCGATACTCTAAAAGGTAGAGCGAGAACGAACGCCAATACCGGCACGACATAGGCGGTGCGTTCCACTCGCTCCGTGGGCGCCTGTAGCCCGGACACACACCCCGAGAGAAGGACGCCTATGGCAGCGGAAGCACACGAAGCATCCTCGAATACTGACGCCCCTGAACAGAAGAACAGCACCGCCACCAGCGCGGGCCGTACTCAGCGCGCCAAGAAACAGCCGCGTCAGTCCCTCACCGAGCGCGTCAAGAGCATCCGCCCCCTCGAACTACTACCCGGCCTGTTGCTTGCCGCCGCCGTCATGGCGTTGTACACCTACTATTCGCTGCAGCAGGTGAAGCACTGGATTACGCCCTCCTGGGACCTGGCGATTTTCACCCAGATGGCGCAGGCGTACTCGCACTTCTCCGTGCCCATCGTGCCCATTAAGGGACCCGACTTTAACCTCTGGGGTGACCACTTCCACCCGATTCTGGTGCTCCTGGGGCCCATCTACGCGGTGTTCCCCTCGCCGACCACCCTGCTGGTGGTGCAGAACGCCCTGGTCGCCTTCGCAAGCTTCGCCATTGTGCGCTTCACTCAGCGTGCCTTCGTGCTCGCCCAGAAAACTGAAGATGCACAGAAAACTGAAGACGCGCAGAACGCTCAAGGCGCAAAACTTCAGGGCGTTATCCCGACCATTACCGGTCTGCTCCTCGGCGCCGGATTCGCCCTCAGCTTCGGCGTTCAGCAAGCTATCGCCGCCCAATTCCATGAAGTAGCCTTCGCCGTGCCGCTACTCGCCATGAGCCTCGGCTACCTGGTACTCGCCTCACGAGTGAGCGGCACCGAACGCGCACGCTACCTCGCCTACGCCTGCTGGTGGTCTCTACCCATTGCTTTCGTCAAAGAAGATATGGGCATTACTGTTGCAGCCATCGGCCTCATAATCTTTATCCGCACCGGCTGGCTGAGCACCGCCGTAGACATTCTGATGCCGCGCCTCTCCGCCGGCACTCCCGCCCCCATGCGCACCCGCATGCAGCAGCTCTACTCCTCCTGGGCGCGCACCCCCGCCGTCGCCGAATCCACCATGGTCATGATTTGGGGCGTCTTCTGGTCCGCCGTCGCTATCTACGTGATCCTGCCCTACTTCAACAGCGGCGGAAACTTCGACTACGCCGACAAGGTGAACTTCTCCGCAGCCCTGGGCGACCCCTTCGGCTCGGCACTGCAGATGCTCAGCAATAACACTAAGCTGGCAACCCTCGGCCTGCTGCTCATTACCGGAGCGGTCCTCTGTGTGATTTCTCCTCTGGCGGCAATTGCTCTGCCGACCCTTGCATGGCGCCTGCTCTCCACCATGGAATCCTACTGGGCAAGCACCTGGCACTACTCGCTCGTGCTCATGCCCATCGTCTTCCTCGCCCTGCTCGACGCTGTCATGCGGATACGCTACGGCGTGGTTCCCGCAGCGATTCCCGTGCGTTTGGGTGCGCGAGTCGCCGATAGCGCCTCCGCCGAGGAACCTCAGAGCAACATTGAGCCCGGCCGTCTGGCCGCCCTGGCACGCCGCATCCCCGTGTGGGCTCTACCCGCTGTGGCGCTCTTCCTTGCCGCATCCCCGATTTTCGTGCCTGGCTCCCAGCAGCCCCTCGCATCCCTGAGCAATGCGCAGTTCACCGCCTCCGCGCTGACTGCGACCGACCAGATGAAACAGGACGCCGTGCAGAAGGTACCCGAAGGAGTGACGGTCGCCTCTGACCTGTCGATTCTGACCCAGCTGATTCCCGGCCGCACCGTCTACTGGATCGGCCACACCGGTGAACCCGCACCCGACTACGTGGTCATCGACCGCATGAGCAACTCCTGGGGTGGCAACCCGCCGACCAACGCAGCACAGTACGCGGCCGACCGCTACGGCCACTCCTACGCGAAGTACGCCACCGTCGGCACGATTGATATTGTGCGCCGCGTGGATTAATCCGGCGCGTAGATTAATCCGAGGACTACATAGGCACGATGCGTGCCTGAAAAGCGCCCGCCCTCCGGCCGTGAGGGTGGGCGCTCGCCGTTAAGAGATGAGGTTTTAAGCACCTTTTGGGGTTAAATGGGCGACGCTAAGGTAGACTAGGTAGAACACGGGAACCCCCGATGAAGGTCTTGTGCGCACCCGGCACCCAAGGTGGTGCTGGAATTGTAGGTGCGCCGTACTCACCATCACCGATTGATACGCCCCATAAACTTGCGGTTCACACCGTATACGAGGGCTTCTCTTAACGATCTCTGGTCCAGCCTCTATGCTGCGTCTGCTGTAACAGACACACCCCTGCTATAGGGCAGGAAGGCAAGCACCAGGAATACGTGACATTGCATGTGAGCATTACCCACCCTGTACACCCCTGATTCACAGGAACTACTGTGCGCCGAGAACTACTGTGCGTCGAGCGTAGAGTACGAGCAGGCGTGCCGATAATGTGCCGAGAAATTCAAGACCACCCCCAGCAAAGAGCCGCTACCTGAGCATCCGCAGAAAACAGCTGACGGATTAGCCGGTAACGGAGGACCCCTGGACGCTCTACTCCCCAGGGGATGATGTGTGGCTGGGCCGTGAAGGGGACACCCGGTAAGCACCGAAAAGCGTGCGCTTCCACCCCTACCGTATAGAGGAAAAATTGACTGAGAATACTGCTACCCCGGCCGAACTGAACGCCGAGGCAGAGACCATTGTGACCACTGAGAACATCACTGAGAACACCGCAGAAAATATCGTTGAGAGCCCTGCTGTAGAAGCAGAAGAAACCACCGCAGAAGCTACTGCAGAAACAGCGGCAGAAGAAACCACGGCAGAAGAAACCGCCGAAAAGGCTGAAGAAGAAGGCGTACGCTTCACCGACCTGGGCCTGGACGCCCGCGTCCTGGCGGCTCTGGAAGAGGTAGGCTACGAGAAGCCGTCCCCCATTCAGGAACAGACCATCCCCCTGCTGCTTGAGGGCCGCGACGTAGTCGGTCTGGCACAGACCGGTACCGGTAAGACCGCAGCATTCGCGTTGCCGGCACTGTCCCGCATGGCTGAACTCGCCGACATCAACGGCGTCTCCCGCGACACCCAGGTTCTGGTCCTGGCACCCACCCGCGAGCTGGCTCTGCAGGTTGCAGAAGCCTTCTCCTCCTACGCAACCCACATGGAGGACTTCACCGTCCTGCCCATCTACGGTGGCTCCCCCTACGGCCCGCAGCTGGCCGGTCTGCGCCGTGGTGCGCAGGTCGTCGTCGGTACCCCCGGCCGCGTGATTGACCACCTGGAAAAGGGCTCCCTGGACCTGTCCAACCTGCAGTACCTGGTACTCGATGAGGCAGACGAAATGCTGCGCATGGGCTTCGCCGAAGACGTGGAAAAGATCCTCGAAGGCACCCCCGACAGCAAGCAGGTTGCGCTCTTCTCCGCAACCATGCCCAACTCGATCCGCAAGATCGCTCAGCAGTACCTGAACGACCCCGTTGAGGTTCGCGTCAAGGCTAAGACCACCACCAGCGCAAACATTACCCAGCGCTACATGCAGGTCATGCACTCCCACAAGCTGGACGCAATGACCCGCGTGCTTGAGGTCGAGAACTACGACGGCATCATTGTCTTCGTGCGCACCAAGAAGGAAACCGAGGAAGTTGCCGACAAGCTGAAGGCACGCGGTTTCGCGGCGGCAGCGATTAACGGTGACATCCCCCAGCAGCTGCGTGAGCGCACCGTTGACGCCCTGCGTGACGGCCGCATCGACATCCTCGTGGCAACCGACGTGGCGGCACGCGGTCTGGACGTTGAGCGCATCTCCCTGGTCGTCAACTACGACATCCCCCACGACACCGAGTCCTACGTGCACCGCATCGGTCGTACCGGCCGTGCAGGTCGCGAAGGTGCCGCAATCCTCTTCGTCACCCCGCGTGAGAAGTACATGCTGCGTCAGATCGAGAAGGCAACCCGCCAGAAGGTCGAGCCGATGCACATGCCCACCGCAGAGGCAGTGAACGAGACCCGTAAGCAGCGCTTCGCACAGCAGATTACCGAGACCATCGAATCTGAGGACCTGAGCTTCTTCCGCCAGATTATCGAGGACTACGAGAACGAGCACGACACCACCGCTGAGGACATTGCAGCTGCACTGGCTGTTATCGCCCAGCAGGGTCGTCCCTTCTTCCTCGATGAGAGCGAAGATATCGCCCACAAGTCCCGCCCCTTCTCTGACGATGATTCGGATCGCGGCGGCCGCAAGGCAAAGCGCGCGCATAACGACGAGGGCATGGTCAACTACAAGCTGAACGTTGGCCGTTCCTCCCGCGTGACCGCAGGCGCTATTGTGGGTGCACTGGCTAACGAGGGTGGCATTAAGGGCTCCCAGATTGGCTCCATCGACATTCGCCAGCACTTCACCATTGTTGGCCTGCCCGAGGACCTGCCCCGCGACTTCTTCGATCGCCTGCGCGACACCAAGATCGCTGGCGAGTTCATCAACATCCGTAAGGACAATGGTCCCAAGGGCGGCGGTGGCCGCGGCTTCGGTGGTGGCCGTCGTGAGGGCGGTTTCCGCGACTTCGATCGCCGCGAGGGTGGTCGTCGTGAAGGTGGTCGCCGCGAGGGTGGCTACCGCGGTAACCGTGACGGTGGCCGTGACTTCGGCGGTGACCGCGACTTCAAGCGCGGCGGCCGTGACTTCGGTGGCAAGCGCAATGACCGTGACTTCGGTGGTCGCGACTTCGGTGGCCGTGATAACCGCCGTGAGGGTGGCTACCGTGGCAACCGTGATGGTGGCCGTGACTTTGGCGGTCGCGATAACCGTCGCGAGGGCGGCTACCGCGGTAACCGTGACGGCGGTCGCGACTTCGGCGGTCGCGGCAAGCGCTACTAAGATTTCGGCTAAGCCTGGATTCGCGGTATGAGGGGCTTGCTGAGGCTATCGGCTAGCAGCCTTGTCTAGTAGCCTTGTCATCCGCATATGATTCAAAGACCGGCAGGGGAGTGATGAGCTCTCCTGCCGGTCTTTATGTATTTGTGTGTTGATGCGTTTGCATTAGCTGTTGCGGTGGCGCCTGGTCAATGCGATGGTGCCGGGGCAATGTTGGGCTCTCAGGCGGCAGCGTGAAGAACAACCAAACATAAATGTGGCATATGCCATAGCTTCTCCGCTTGCGAGCATTCGTGAAGACCTGTATAGTTTTACCTGTTGCCCCGATAGCTCAGTGGTAGAGCGCCATCTTGGTAAGATGGAGGTCCCG
>ERZ773211.109-NODE-109-length-20117-cov-37.5587_pt1 | contig 20117 bp, 5 predicted proteins | sample MGYA00511914_ERZ773211 | MGnify/ENA primary metagenome ERZ773211 (study PRJEB29015, sample SAMEA2738163) | human oral metagenome | biome: human oral; feature: human-associated habitat; material: saliva | place: China | collected 2242 ...
TAACCTTATCTTCGATGGCTTTCTTCTCAGCGTCTGTAAGTTTATCTGGGTTAGCAACTACAGTTTTGTCCGCTGGTTTAACAATGTCATCACCTGCGTTTGGTTTAGCTGCATCTGCTGCTGACTTAGTCAAGTCTGACGCTGGAATTACTGCTGTCTTACCTTCTGGAGTTGTAACTGTCGCATTGCCTTTATCGTCCACTACTACAGTTGAACCTGGGTTGACTGCTTTAACCTTATCTTCAATCGCTTTCTTCTCAGCATCTGTAAGTTTGTCTGGGTTAGCAACTACAGTTTTGTCCGCTGGTTTAACAATGTCATCACCTGCGTTTGGTTTAGCTGCATCTGCTGCTGTCTTAGTTAAGTCTGCTGCTGGAATAACGGCTGTGTTTCCTGATGGCGTTGTCACTGTAGCGTTTCCTTTATCGTCTACTACTACAGTCGCACCTGGATTCACTGCTTTAACCTTGTCTTCGATGGCTTTCTTCTCAGCATCTGTAAGTTTTTCTGGGTCTGCTACTACAGTCTTGTCAGCCGGTTTTACGATGTCGTTGCCTGCATTTGGTTTAGTTGCAGTTTCTGGATCTTTTGTCAAGTCTGCTGCTGGAATTACGGCTGTCTTACCTTCTGGGGTTGTGACTGTGGCGTTGCCTTTGTCGTCTACTGCTACAGTTGCTCCTGGGTTGACTGCTTTAACCTTGTCTTCGATGGCTTTCTTCTCTTCTGGAGTGAGAGCATCTGGATTTGCTACTACAGTCTTGTCAGCCGGTTTTACGATGTCGTTGCCTGCATTTGGTTTAGTTGCAGTTTCTGGATCTTTTGTCAAGTCTGCTGCTGGAATTACGGCTGTCTTACCTTCTGGGGTTGTGACTGTGGCGTTGCCTTTGTCGTCTACTGCTACAGTTGCTCCTGGGTTGACTGCTTTAACCTTGTCTTCGATGGCTTTCTTCTCTTCTGGAGTGAGAGCATCTGGATTTGCTACTACAGTCTTGTCAGCCGGTTTTACGATGTCGTTGCCTGCGTTTGGTTTCTTAGTATCTTCAACAGTACGTACTAATTCTTCTACAGGAATAACTTGTGTTTGACCATCTGGAGTTGAAACTTTAGCATTTCCTTTGTCATCAACTACTACAATTGAGTTTGGATTTACAGCTTCAACTGCTGCTTTAATCTTCTCCTTCTCAGCATCTGTCAACTTAGCTGGATCATTTACAACCACTTTATCAGCTGGTTTAACGATATCGTTACCTGCTTTTGGATCATTTGCTGTATCTGCAGTTTTCACTACTTGCTCAGGAGTGATGATTTCTTTGTGTCCATCTGGAGTTGTAACAGTAACATTTCCATCTGCGTCTTGAGTGATTTCTTTAGCATCTGGATTTACTTTCTTAACAGCTTCTAAGACCTTAGCTTTTTCATCATCTGTTAAAGCACTTGGATCATTTACAAGAACTTTGTCAGCCGGAATATTCACTTCACCTACAGCATTAATAGCCGCTTTATCTGACTCTTCAATTCCATTAACAGCGTCTGCGGTTTTAGCTGCATCTACAGATTTCTTAGCTTGATCTGCGATTGCATCTACTTGAGCTTTAAGATCTTCTTTAGCTTTAGGAGTCAAGTCGTCGCGAGCGTCAATTGCTGCTTTTTTAGCTGTTGCTTCTTCATCAATTGCTTTACGAGCATTTGGCTTATCTTCTACAACAGGTACAGATTTTTCAATTTCACCTTCAGCTTCTTTTTGAAGTTGCTTAACTTCTGCATCTGTTCCAGCTTTATCGATTTCTTCCTTAGCTTCTTCTGCTAGAGCTTTAGCTGCATCTGCTGCAACTTTCTTCTCATCATCTGTAGCATCTGGAGTGTTAGCAATGTCTTCCAATTGTTTTGCTAATTTATCTTCGATGGCTTTCTTAGCTACTGGTTTAGCTTTGGCTTCTGGATTTACAGCTGCAACTTCATCTACACCTGATTTCTTAGCACCATCTACTGCTGTTTGTGCTTCTGCTGCTTTTTCTGGTGTTTCTGCATTAGCTGGTTGAGCATCAATTGCATCTGTTGCTTCTTTAGCTTTTGCTTGAGCTTCTTCCTTAGCTGCTGCTTTTTCTTCGTCAGTTAAGTCTGGACGAGCATCGATGGCTGCTTCTTTCTTAGCTAATTCATCTGCTACTGCCTTCTTAGCTGCTTCTTTGGCTACTGGGTTAACTTTCGCAATGTCACCTGTACCAGTTTCTTTAGCTGCGTCTACTGCTGCATCTGTTGGTGCTGCATCGACTGCTTCTTTAGCTTTATCAGCGGCATCTTTAGCTGCATCTTTAGCGGCTTTCTTCTCGGCATCAGTTAAATCTGGACGAGCGTCAATGGCTGCTTCTTTAGCTTTAAGTGCATCGTCAATGGCTTTCTTAGCTGCTGGTTTCTTAACTGCTTCTGGATTTACAGCTTTAACATCTGCTACACCTTTATCTTTTGCACCATCGACTGCTTTTTGAGCTTCTGCTGCTTTTTCTGGTGTTTCTGCGATAGATGGTTGAGCATCGATTGCATCTGTTGCTTCTTTAGCTTTTGCTTGCGCATCTTTCTTAGCAGCATCTTTTTCTTCGTCAGTTAAGTCTGGACGAGCGTCGATTGCTTTTTCTTTTTCTGCTAATTCATCTGCTACTGCCTTCTTAGCTGCTTCTTTGGCTACTGGGTTAACTTTCGCAATGTCACCTGTACCAGTTTCTTTAGCTGCGTCTACTGCTGCATCTGTTGGTGCTGCATCGACTGCTTCTTTAGCTTTATCAGCGGCATCTTTAGCTGCATCTTTAGCGGCTTTCTTCTCGGCATCAGTTAAATCTGGACGAGCGTCAATGGCTGCTTCTTTAGCTTTAAGTGCATCGTCAATGGCTTTCTTAGCTGCTGCTTTTGCTACTGGAGTTACATTTGCAACTGCTGTAGTTCCATCTGCTTTAGCTTTATCAACGGCTGCATTTGTAGTTGCATTATCAACTGCTGCTTTTGCTACATCTGCTTGCGCTTTTGCTACTTCTTTAGCTTTAGTTTTCTCTTCTGGAGTTAAATCTGTGCGAGCATCGATTTCTTGGTTTTTAGCTGTTAGCGCATCGTCGATTGCTTGTTTAGCTTCCGCTTTCTTAGCTGCTACTGGATTTACAGCTTTAACATCTGCTACACCTTTATCTTTTGCACCATCTACTGCTGTTTGAGCTTCTGCTGCTTTTTCTGGTGTTTCTGCGATGTCTGGCTGTTTGTTAATAGCGTCTGTTGCTTCGTTTGCTTTATCTTGAGCTTCTTTCTTAGCTGCGTCTTTTTCTTCTTTCGTCAAATCAGTACGAGCGTCGATTGCTTTTTCTTTCTTAGCTAACTCATCAGCGATTGCTTTCTTAGCTGCTTCTTTAGCTACTGGATTTACTTTCTTAAGTTCATCTCCAATTTTTCCTGCTGCAGTATCAACATCCGCATTAGTTTTTGCTGCATCGACAGCTTCCTTAGCTTTATCAGCTGCTGCTTTTGCTGCTTCTTTAGCTTTAGTTTTCTCTTCTGGAGTTAGATCTGGACGAGCATCGATTGCTTTGTTTTTAGCTGCTAACGCATCGTCAATCGCTTTCTTAGCTTCATCTTTCTTAGCAATTACAGGATTATCTGTTTTAATCTTGTCAGTTCCTGCTTTTTCTACTTTATCTAACTCAGGTTTAGTTGTAGCATTAGAGTTAGCAATATCTTGAAGAGCTTTAGCTTTATCTGCATTTACTTTCTCGATTGCTTTATCTTTTTCTTCTTTAGTTGCTTCTGGGTTATTGTTAATAGCCTCAATTTGCTTCTCAGCTGCTTTATTAACCTCATCGATAGCTGGTTGTTTGTCTAGAGTTACAAATTCTGACAATGGTTTTTTATCTGTAGAACCGTCTGTGTATGTTACTACAAGATTTCCTTGGTCATCTTTTGTTACTGAGGCAATCTTAGCCTTAGCATCTGCAGCATCTACAGTTTTACCTTTTTTGTCAGCTAAGTTAGCATCATCATTGTTATTAGAGTACTCAATTTGTAGTTTTTCTTTGATTTTCTCTAATTCTGCTTCTGTTACGTTAGCTGGATCTGTTACAGCAACTTTTTCAGTTGGAGCTGCAATGTCATATTTAGATGTTTGGTTTTTAACGATGAACTCAACATATCCTGGTTTTTGTTGGCGTACTGCATCGTCAGTTGAAGCATCAAAGTTCTGATCCTCTGGTAATGATCTTGCATTATCATTGTCATTAGCAACAACAAAACTTGTCCATTTGTTTGGAGCTGTAAGTGTTGTAACACCTGTCATCTTGATAGTTGCTGTTCTCTTATCGTCAGATACTGTTCCTTCGCCATTTGTAACTACATCGTTATCAATCTTACCTGTTGTAAATCCATAACCTGCAGTGTTATCATTTCCAACACCACCTGGTCCACGTAGGTACAAATCTTTAACTTCTGCATCATCTGAAGCTTTGAATGTTAAGTCAGTATTTTCACCAGTATAAACATAGATTTGTTTCTTATCTGGGTTTGAGTATGGAAGTTCTACTGTTGGTGCTGGGTTTGTACGTGCAAAGTCAGTTAATGGTTTAGTATCTTTAGAACCGTCTTTATAGGTTACTACAACATTGTTTCCATCTTTTGTAATAGATTCAATACGATCATCTTGATTTTCTACTTCTTTACCTTTTTTATCAGCTAGATTTTTATCTGGGTTTTCAGTAGAGTATTGAATTTTAATATTTTTCTTAATCTCATTAAACTCAGCTTCTGTGACATTATTAGCATCCACTACAGGAACTTTTGTTTCTGGAGTTTTAATGTCATATTTTGCTGTTTGAGCTTTTAGTTTAATAGTGAATGAACCTGGGTCTTTCGCATATGAATCACTAGTTGCAATATTAGAAAGTTCTCTTCCATCAGTATCTGTTGCTGTTGCATAACGAGTTACAATTTTAAGTTCTTGATTTGGTTCTTTAGGGAAGGAACTTGCAGGAATTCCAGAGTTATCTTTTGAAATGTTCCCTTGAATTTTTACGATAGCAGGATTCTCAGCTGTCGCTACTGTTTCAGTAGAAATTTTTTCAACTGTTGTATTGAACTCATTATTCAATACATTTGGATTTGATGCATCTTTAACTGGCGATTCATTATTTCCACCACGTAAAACGTTTGCTGATGCTATTTTTCCTGAATCATCTGTAAATTTAATAGGAATTTCAAAGTCTTCATTGGCATACACGTAAACGTCTTTTTTACCGTCTACTGAGTATGGAATTTCAACTGTTGGAGCTTCGTTAGTACGTGCAAATTTAGTTAATGGTAATGTATCTGTAGATCCATCTTTATACGTTACCACCATATTGTTATCTACTTTTGTAACAGATTTAATTTTAGTATCTTTGTCATCAACATTTTCGTTACGTTTTGATACTAAGTTAGCATCTGTATTTTTTGCAGAATAGTGAAGTTTGATATTGGCATTGTTTTCACCAACTAGTTTCTTAAACTCTGCATCTGTTACGTTATTAGCATCAACTACTGGGAACTTAGCAGATTCTTCTGCCGGTGTTGTAACATCATACTTTTGAGTTTGAGGTTTAAGCATGACACGGAAAGCGTGGTCATTAGCAGCATCCTTTCCAGAACCAGCAAATTTTGTTCCTTCAACATCTGTAACTGCTACATAACGCCAACCTAGAGCTAGCCCCTGTGGAGTTTCTCCTCTAGTCGCTGCGTCTAGTCTATCTTGTGATAAATTATCTACTGCCTTCGGAGTACCTGAGTATGTGATAACCGCTGGTGTCGCGTCCGATGCTGGTGTTTCAGTTTTAAACTCGTTTGCTGTATATCCATACTGGGTATTGATTTTATCAGTCTCACCGTCTACAGGTTTGAAAGCATTGCTTCCCCATTGTTCCAGTGTGGCTTTTGCAACCTTATCCGAATCATCTTTGATTTTAATATTGAAAGAGTTTTCTTCTGCACCATAAACATAAATTTCTCGGTTAGCTGCATCTGAGTATGGAATTTCTACAGTCGGAGGCTCGTTTGTACGTGCCACATCTGCAACTGGAGTGGTGTCTACTGAACCATCTTTATAGGTAACAGTAACTGTTCCATTTTCAACAGTGATTCCGTTTTCTGCTACTACTGTATTTTTATCTGCTAAGACTTCCCCTCTGTGAGACGCTAGTCGAGCATCTTGTGTAGTTGCAATATCAGAATATTGAATCTTAATTTTTTCTTTAATTTTGGCAATATCTGCTTCAGTTAAGCTATCAATATTTGAAACAGCAATCTTATCAGCATTTGATTCTGGCAATTTGATGCTATATTTGTATGTTTGAGATTTAACAACTAGTCTGAAATAACCCAAAGCATTTTTCCCTGATGTTTTTTCAATTTTTGCTCCTGCATCATCATAGACCTGTAAATATCTATCTCCTAGTCCCGCATGTTGACTTTCTTGTTTTGTATAAGCAGGTAGTTTTTTAAACTCTTCGTTTGGTTTTCCGGTAACTCTAACCGGCGCCGGTCCTTGCGTTGCATCTAAAATTGAATGATAAGTCCAACCCCAACCGTCTATTTCTTCAGCTTCAAATGGATCATCTACCTTCTTACTTTTGTTCAAGAACTGACCACTGCCACCTTTAACACCTGCTTTAGTAATCTTCCCTGCTGTCGAATTTACAGTAATATTAACATTTGCATCTTCTTCGTTATAAAGATAGATTTCTTTTGTAGAGTCATTAGAAAACTCCATAGTATAGCTTATGCTATCTAAAGTCTTTGTTGTTTCTGTACGTAACGCATTCTCTTTATCCATCTCTTTACCGTTACGTGGGTCATTAGATCCTGTATTTTCGATTGAGTTAGAATCAGATTTTGGTTCAGTGTTTTCTGCTTTTTTACCTACAGTTGGTTGCCCGTTAGTAGTGTCTACTTTCGGAGCTTCTTTTGGTTTGTTTTTTAACCCTGAACTAACAAACATCACTAGTTTCTGATAAGCCGTTGTCAATTCATCTTGAGTAGTTGCAGAAGCGAGTACAGACTCAGCAGAAGCCAATTTACCATTCAAAAGAGCAAGACTTTCCTCTGTTTTATTAGCATACTTGCCTGCAGAAAGTTTTGATTTAACTTCTGAAATATAGCTTTCAAGTTGGGTCTTGTCCAAAGCTGGAGTTGCTGGCTGAGCAGTAGCTGTGTCTCCAGGTTGGATTTGATCCGCTTGAACAGATACAGCTCCATTACCTAAGAACATGAAGAGAGCAGCGACCGCTACACTAGCCGCCCCAAAACTATATTTACGGATCGAGTAACGAGTGACCTTCTCACGGTGCAGACGTTCAACACGACTCATAGATGGTTTGTTTTCCATTATTTTCTTTTCTCCTTTTGTGAGGTTAATTAATTTGATTTCCACATGACACCTGTATGTAGAGATCTACAATTCACATTTTATCTTATTTTCAATATATATGCAAATGATTTGATTTAAAATTTTCGCAAAAAAAAAAAAGCGTTTTGGGAAAGTAAGGAATTTTCAGATAAATTAGTTTTGTATATTTTCTTGTTTTTGTAAATAAATAATTCACATGTTTTTATAACAAATTTGCTTTTGTTTTAATTCCATCCATAAAGATAGCGCATTCATATAGGATTGGTAGTAAAATAAATAAGTTTGATGGGTGAAACAAACTATTTTTGCACTGCATAAGAAAAAATTATCCGTAAAAAATATGAACCAAAAATAAAACATGCTACCTCATTTCGGTAACATGTCATCGTTTTCTACTTACAACAAGTCCTCAAACTCAGCCACGGTCATTCCCAATTGATGGCTAGCAACCTCGGAAGTCAGAAGACCTTGACGTACTAAATTTAGTAGCATGGACAAACTTCCTTCAACTTTCCCTCGTTCAAGTCCACGCTCTAAACCTTGTTCAATACCTTCAGCCCTAGCTGTTTCCAGGGCATAAGCATGTGCTAACAAGGCTTGTTCTTCGCGCATACGTAGTTGACTAAACATTTTCCTGTCCTCCTCGGACCAGCTCTTGTAGTCCAGCAGTTGGTCTGCTTGGCTGATGGCTCGCTCGGGTTCTTGGGTAAAGGGTTTATTCCCAAAAAACTCCAACCACGGCTTGCGAACCTCATCTTTGCTGGTTTCTCTGTATTTTTAGGTCTTATTTATGATGGTCTTTCAATAGCTCCTCAAACTCAGCCACGGTCATGCCTAATTGATGGCTGGCAACTTCAGGTGTTAGAAGACCTTGACGTACTAGATTTACTAGCATAGACAAACTTCCTTCAACTTTTCCTCGTTCAAGTCCACGCTCTAAACCTTGTTCAATACCTTCTGCCCTAGCAGTTTCCAAGGCATAATCATGTGCTAACAAGGCTTGTTCTTCACGCCTGCGTTGTTCACTAAACATTCTCCTGTCCTCCTCGGACCAGCTCTTGTAGTCCAGCAGTTGGTCTGCTTGGCTGATGGCTCGCTCGGGGTGCTGGGTAAAGGGTTTATTACCGAAAAACTCCAACCACGGCTTGCGAACACTATCCTTGCTGGTTTCTCTGTATTTTTTTAGTTCTAAGAACGCCATCTTAACCAAATGGTTTTCTTGACCGTTACTTGTGATAGTTAAGACTTCACCCGTCGTGTCCTCTCGCATGCTGAAACTGTGGAAAGCCAAGTCATCTGAGAAGTAATTACTATCGACAATAGCAATAGCGTATACTGGGGCAATGTGTTTGTAGCTCTGGTGAGTATCACCTTCTCGTTGGCGGATTTTTTCAAGATTTTGATTAACCTGACTGCACAAGTAAGCCCACAGGCGATTGATGAAAAAATTCTGATGATGAACTTGGATTTCAATAATTACTTGCGTTCCATTATCTAGCTCCGCCAAGACGTCTATACTAGTATAGAAATCCTGTGCCGAGTAAGGTACGGAAGGCAAGACGTGAATGTTACTTCCCTCCAAAATGGTTACATTTTTGGCTGGCAAGTCCAACATATCGCGAATAAATTGACAAGTGATTTCTGGATTGCTAAAGATTTTCTTAGCTACCAAGTCATTGGTTGGGCTAATGCCCGGATGTCTTAAAGTCATCCATTTCCTCCTCTTATTATACCACAGTTTTAAATCTAATTTCACTAGATTCAATGGTTCTATCTATTTATTCGGAAAGGAAATGAATTGTGAAGATATTTTATCTCGTTTCAACTAAAATATGAGCTTGATCAATCAGCTGTCCATCAACAGTCAGATTCAGATAGAAATCCAAGGTCTTATCAGCAGCAAAATACAGGGTTGGTATGGTCAAATCTTTTTTGCTTTCCCCAGCTTGAAACGCAAGGACTTGAATCTCGTCCTGATAGGCGACACCATGGACACCTGTCCCCGGTTGAATCGAAATCTTAGCCTCCAAAGGAGTGTCACTTTCGCTACGTTCAATCCTAAAATGAAGAGTCTCTCCCTTTGCCACAGCTAGACTTTTTTCTGCAAATGCTAGTCCCTGAACAACTTCTTTTTTTGATAAGCTAGGAGTTTTATAGAGTGAAATCTTGGTCAGTACAGGTAAATCCTGCGACTCTGTAATCATCACGCGCACCTTCTGTGCCTCTACTAGCGGACCTCGCAGGAGACGCTTATGACCAACTGTAAAGCCTGTACCAAATTCTTGCCAGACGCCGTCCACCTCTACTTGCACATGAAAAGCAGCGATTCGTTGCCCTAGCTTCAAATCTTCTCTTAACTCAATTACATCAAAAGTTTTAGGAGATCCTAAGTCGAGTTCTAACTGGATTGGCAAGCCTACGTCGCTTGCCCAAGAGCTGGTCTTAAGACCATCTGTCAAATGGTGACAGGCAAAGTCTGCGGAAAGAGCTGGACCAGATACCTCAGCTCCCAGAGCTAAATCTTCTTTATAGAGCTCATTGCGATAAGCCGCAAATTCATAGAGGCGCTTGATATCTTTATCGTCAAAGAGCCCATCTTGATTCGGCGGAATATTAAGTAGGAGCGGGGTTCCTCTCCCCACTGAGTGAAAGTAGATTTCGACCAACTCCTCAAGAGACTTAGGATCCTGCTCTTCATGGTAAAACCAACCCGGCCGGATGGAAACATCTGCCTCTCCGATTGAAAAAATCGTTCCCGAGGGATCTCCGTGCTGAAGATAGTCCAGCTCTGCTTCTGTTCCTAGTTTGTCAGGATTCACCTTTTGCCATAGGGGATCACCTGCATACCCTCGTTCATTGCCAATCCAGCGGATACTAGTGCCTTCTGTTGAAAAAATTAAGCAATCTCCCTGCAGGTCACGAATGGTTTCAAACCATTTTTCAAATTCATAATTAACCTTTTGAGCGCCCTCTCCTCTGGCACCATCCATCCAGACCTCAGCAAATTTCCCTCCATTTCCATAGGCAGGATTTGATAAAATTTCCTTCAGCTGAGCCAGATAATAGGCATTATAATCCGCTTCTCGGTCCACATGATAGAGTGGGCTGTGGGCATCCCAGGGTGACAGGTAGACTCCCATATCCATATCAAACTCTGTGACAGCCTGGGATACTTCAAGGAGCAAGTCCCCCTCTCCATTCCTCCAAGGACTGGCCTTGACCGAATAATCTGTGTGAGCTGTCGGATAGAGGACAAAGCCGTCGTGGTGCTTGATCACCAAAATCAACTTTTTAAAGCCCATTTCCTTGAGCACGCGAACCCACTCACGCGCATCTAACCTGGTCGGATTAAAGCGTTCAGGTTCCTCCTGACCTGTCCCCCATTCCTGGTCATAAAAGGTATTAGGCCCAAAATGGATAAAGGCTGCTAGTTCATCCTCTAAATAAGCTAGCTGGGCCTGACTAGGCAAGGGCCCATGCGGTTTTATTTCTCTTACCATACTACTTCCTATCTACACTTTTCTTTACTTTTTTGGCATATACTTGCAATTCGGTTAAGGCTAGGGGACTAGTCAAACTTTCAAATCGAAGACGAAGGGCGTAAGTCTTCACCTTATCAAATTCAAAACGAAGCTCTTCATCCTTGTCACTTGACACTTTTCGGATGCCTGATACAGGGCGCCAATTCTCCTCTTGTTTGAGTAGAGAATCCTTGTCCAAATGGTTGGGAGTCCGAGGCAAGGCAGGCTCATTCCCTACATAATAATCGATAAAGGTCGGCTCAACGGCCACATATTCTTGATTTTCAACATAATACAAGGTCAGGTTATCCACAAATCGCGGTTTTAAAATCCCTGCATCTCCAAACAGAATACCCACGCTGGCTTGCTCTGACTTGGCAATCCAAGTATTGGCTGTCGATTTCTTCCGAGCAATAACCTTGTCATTGAGATATGAGGCTGGGTGATTCGGCTCTGAGTGGGAAGCAAAGACCAGAGGCAGGTTAGATCCTGTCCACTGATTGGAAATAACTTCCCCATCTACACTGGCAGCTGTCACATGGATGGTAACTGTTGCCGGCAACTCACAGCCCGCTACCTGCCCTGTGAGTACACATTCTCCTACCTGAGCATAGACTTGAGGTTCGAGTTCATCCCAAGTCACCTTGGCCGTATCTCTTCTGCCATCTGATAAGACTAGCTTGACTCGATCTGGTAAATGTGGGACTTCCTTGACAAGCGTCCAAACCTTTTCAGGCTCAATAGCGCAAATCCCTTGGACACAAACCTGAGCAGAAGCCTTTATATCCAGCCCCTCAAGATGACCAGATACCGTAAATTTATGAAAGCTTTCCAGATCTTCTTCTGAGATTGCCTCCCAAACAACCTTTACTCGTTTTGCACTACCGGACTCATAGTCCACCAAAACTGAAGATGGCAACTGTGGATAAGTACCCTTATCTGTATACAAGCGAAGAGGTCGTACAGAAACTACCTGCCCCAGTGAGGTATTTTCTGCAACCTGCAAATGAGTTTGATAGGTTTTCCCTTGATAAATAGCACTGATAACCAAGTCGCCTGCAGACAAGCAATGAAGCACTCCCTGCTTGATAATGGCGTGGGCACTACCACTCGTCTCCCAAATCACTTCACTATTCCCCACCTTGTTCACAGGGTTATCCACAGTTTGTGGATAAAGTCCAATAGCTGGGGAATCCCCTTCTTGTAAGCCTGCCTGCTTGTCCACTCGAATCTCAAATAAGCGCCGATTTTTCACTGGCTTGCAATCAAAAGCCTCTCCCACTAAGAGATCAAAACTTGCCGGCTCTAGCCCTCTGGCACTGGCCTTGACTCTCACTTGACCTGCCCGCTCCAAGCTCTGAACCAAAAGTACACCTCTGCCATGGAAGGCTTTCCGCTTAAACCGACCATTTTTCTGAGCCTTGTAACGTTCACGACTGGCCTGCCTACCATTATCCACACCTACAATACGAGCAGGGCCTTCAATTTTAAAATGAAGCTGATTGGAAGCACTCGGCACCCAATTTCCAGCTTGGTCCAATACATCAAAATAAAGATAGAGGAGATCTTGCCCATCTGGTTTAAGTTGTGTCTTCTCGGCATGTAACCCGATTTTGGCTGGCTTACCTGCAGTCACCACCCTATCTTCTGCCACAAGCTGACCTTGATAATCATAGGCTACAGCATGCAATTCTCCTGGTTGATAAGCCAAACGCCATTCGAGATAAAGTTGTTCAGAACTTGCTCCCTCTTGGTATTTTCTACCATCTGAAGTCCATTTTTCCTGAAAGGTCTTCCTACCTTGGGATTTTTCATTGAGAAATAGCTCTACAGAACGGGCATTTGAATACACTCGAACAGGGATATCCCCATACTTATCCACAACTTGTTGATAACTCTTGTGGATTTCCCAATTCCAGTGGGGTAAAATATGAACCATAGGATGCTGATCTAGCTCCAACCACTGACTTTGATAGAGATAATAGTCATTTTTAGGAATCCCTGCTGTATCCACGATTCCAAAATAGGAACTCTTTACAGGCGTGTCATTTTGATTGTGCCAAGGAGTCGGCTCACCGATATAATCCACTCCTGTCCAGATAAACTGACCCGCATAGTCTAGCCGATTTCGATCTGCTATCCAAGAAGTCGTCGCTGTCTTCCCCCAAGGAACCCGATCATTGCCATAGTCTGACTGTTCAAAATTCCGAACGTGGCGATTATCCCCAACCCATTCCTTATCTGGTCGAAAATAGCTGTCACGAGTCCGTGTAGCCGATGAGGTTTCAGACCCACAAAGACGCCACTTAGGATGTCTTTTGCGAATCCCATCAATATTGTCTTCCGAGTAATTTAAGCCCACCACATCCAGCAAATTGGCTATCTTTTCATGACCTCCAGAACCATCGCCAAAGCGGAATTGATCCATTCCCATGGTCACAAAACGGCTATCATCAACCTCCTTAACCCTTTCTAGCAAGCGTTTGATAGTCATCAATGAATGAGCATCGCCATTTGCTTCGCTGACTTCATTTCCCAAGGACCACATAAAAATCGCTGGATTGTTCTTACCACGTTCAATCATAGTGCGCAAATCATAATCTGACCAGAAATCGCCTGCTTTCGCTTCTGGATGAGTCGCTTCTTCCTCAAAAAAGCGACCATAATCATATTCTTTCTTGCCTCCATACCAGGTATCAAAGGCTTCTTCTTGGATGAGTAGGCCCATTTTGGCAGCTACATCCAGCAAAATACTACTGGCTGGATTATGGGTGATTCGAATCGCATTGACACCCATTTCCTTCATCTGGCGCAAGCGTCTCTCGGCAGCTGACCTGTTTTCCACAGCTCCCAGCGCTCCGTAGTCATGGTGCAGACAAACCCCATGAATCTTCAACCAGCGACCATTTAGAAAGAAACCCTTATCCGCTTGCCAATCCATATAGCGGTAACCAAATGTCTCCTCTTCTTCATCAACCAAAATGCCATTTTTGTAGATGCGAGTCTTCAACTGATAGAGATGAGGATGGTCAATATCCCAAAGCAAAGGTTGGAAAATTGATATGGCTTGTTGGAAATAATGTTTTTCTCCAGAATCAATCATTACAGAATCTGTCGCCTGCCAGTCTGACAGCTGCTGCCCATCATACCAGATACTCTGTTCCAAATACACCGACACAGACTGAGGTCCATCATTTGAAACCTTACTTGTAAGCTGAGTTTCCACCCAAGATTGCCTTTGCTCCTTGAGCTTGGGACTTACTATCTTAATCCCATACAAATCTAGATGAACTGCATCTGTAATCAATAATTTTACTTCTCGGTAAATACCGCTACCAGAGTACCAACGACTGCTAGGTTGCTGATTTTCCACAAAAACCGCAAGCTGGTTGGCCGTCCCATCATTTCTTAGATAAGGCGTGATATCATAAGAAAAGGGTGTATAGCCATTGGGATGATAGCCCAGCACTTGCCCGTTGATATAGACTTGGGCATTCATATAAACCCCGTCAAAGAGCAAACGCACCGAAACAAGACTGGCATCTTCTTCCAAGTAAAACTGCGTCCGGTACCAAGCCTGACCCCCGTTTAACTGACCACCCTCATTTTGAGCTGGCGAATACTGATCAAAATCATTGTAAATACTCCAGTCATGTGGCACTTGAATAGCCTGCCAATTTTCCCTATGAAAATCCGGTGACAAGGCATCTTCTTTCCCCACCTCTTGGCTAAAAAACCAGTGATTTCGTAAAACTTCTTCTCTTCTCATACAAACATTCCTCTTTAAACGACTCGCTTTACTTGACTATAGCATAAAACAAAAGCGCTTTCAAGATTTCCTCCATTACTCCCTAAATCCTCAGAAAAGATTCTATAATTTGTGGAAAAGTCTGAAAATCACTCCATATCCATATAAAATGTCATTTTCAAGAAACAAGGTCATACTCTTAGAAAATCTCTTCAAACCACGTCAGCGTCGCCTTCCTGTGCGTATAGTTACTGACTTCGTCAGTCTTATCTACAACCTCAAAACCATGTTTTGAGCTGACTTCGTCAGTTTTATCTGCAGCCTCAAAGCTGTACTTTGACCAACCTGCGACTAGCTTCCTAGTTTACTTTTTGATTTTCATTGAGTAGCAAATCTGACAAGAGCGCAAAAAACACCCCTCTGAATGTTCATTCTAGAGAGATGTTTCTTTTGTCTTAACTATTGTAAATCGACTGTCTAAAGTCATCTGAATCTTTAAGATAAGCTTTATAAATCGCTTGTTTCAGTTTTTGCACTGGAGTTTCAATAAACTCAAACTTTTTAGCCGTTGTATTTCCTGCTTTTATCTGTTTCAACTCCTCTTGGACAGCTTTCTGCATCAATTCACGTAACTTCTGACCTGTCAGACTTATTTGCTGACCTTCATATTGGATTGTCAAAGGTTTCAATTGATCAATCTTAGCTACCCTTTCCTTAAATTGTGCTTTTTTAAACTCAGCATAACTCTTACCATTCAAAATTTTATTGAAAATGTAAGTATCAGATAAAGGCTTGTTCTCAGACTCTGCTGCTTGTTTGTATTGATTTGATACATAAGGTACAAATCCTTCATAATAGCCCAAAGCAGCCATCAATTCAAAGGCTTGTTTTCTAAAGGTGATATCCCCACTCATACCAGAGTCATTTTGACTAACACCATAAATGGTATCAAACATATCAACAGTATAGTAACCATTTGCTGCAATTTTACCTTTATCTGAAAAACCAGCAATGATATAACGATTGACTAGGATATGATTGTCAATCAAACTATCAATATTTGTCAATTTTTTGGCATCTTCTAAGGTCAGAGCTTGAATCTCCTCACTCTTATGAGTCGGTTTAACTGCTGTATTACGGTAATCTACCCAAGTTCTAGGACCTGTTGAAGTGATTGGCGTTATTTTTTTGAAATAACTCATCTTGTCTTCTGCAGATAAGCCTTTGCTTGCCTCTGCTTCTAGGTAATCTATAGTATAAAGGACATCAAAACTTCCCTTCATGTAAGATTGCAAATCTTCTGCCGTTTTAAATCGATCAGGTGTTTTATTGTAAAATCCATTCTGATCACTCTCATCATATACAAAGTTGAGATTGAAATAAGTATCCTTTTCTGGATTATAGGAGTTTTCAAAAATACCACGCGCATAAAACTCTGCTCCTGTACCATCTCGACGACCGTGATTATTAAACAAGACCGTTCTATCTAGTAAGTGCGTCATTTCATGAGAATAAGTAGCTGAACCCCTATCATCCAGAACCCTATCTATAAAGTAACGGACACCTAATCCATTGGCCTCAGCTCCCACCTTACTTACTGGAGAATAGTAATTCATAGGAGTCATAAATTGGTCGACCCCCTTATCAGCTCCATTACCAGCAGCTGATGACCAAGTGCTATCAATCTGGGCATTCGGATTACTTGTATATTTCTTCATCGTATCAATAATCAAGCGATTTGTCAGCAACTTATCACGATTTTCTGGTTTTGTTATACGATAAAGAGTATCAACATAGTTGGCTTGTTGTACAGCCGCCTTTTCAATTAAAGACTTGACTCTAGCAAGCTCAGCCTGATACTTAGTTGGATTAGACTGGGCAAGAGAAGTATCTATATAGGAACCAATATTACCATAGGTAATTGTCGCCATATTACTAATCACGTAAACATTTGGTTCTTTCACATTTAAAAGTCCCAAAATAGCAGCCATATTAGCCTCTTGTTTACGAGGATCCTTTTCTCCAGCTGTCAACTTGCTATACAGCCCGACATGCGCTGAAGGATTTTCCTTAGATGGTTTGTCAACAATCATAGCTTGGCTAGATTTTTTAAGCCAGGTATCCGCATCATCTGACGTAAAGAGTTGGCGATTGCTATCTAAAAATTCCTTCAAGCTAGCCTTACCTGTAATGGTAGATAAATACTTTGTAAATGTTTGAGGACTATTGGTCAATTTCATCTCTTCATAAGACATGGATCCTAACTTTTTCAAACTATCCAAGGCTGTCATTGTTTTATTACCAAATGAGCTTGGATTAAAGGCCAGAATATCACGAATATTCGTGTCCCCAAATTGAATATTATAAAAACGATTGATATAAGACAATCCCAACAAGATCTGCTCTTTGTATTGCTCCAGCTCTTGTTTGACCTTGCTGCGATTTTCAGGGGTATCTCCTATAATTCCCAATGTATGCGAGGCAATCTTTTTGAAACTTGACTCAGCTTGCGTCTTCGTCTGATCAAAGCTTTCTTGAATTGACAGTTTTTGAAGATACTCTGTGCGCAACATATCTTTGACTTCTTGGTCAGTGATATTTGGATGTGTTTTTCTGAGCGCAATTCTCTTTGTTATAATATCTCGAGGATCATAGGTAGGCTCTAACTGTGCTTTTAGTTTACTGTCATGTAAGAAATCTACTGATCTCGCGCTTGTGGTCAGAGCAGACACATCCACAGCATCTTCTCTCTCACTATTAGCCGGAAGAATGTGTGGTTTATCCTCCTGACTACCAACTAAAATAACTCTCGGTTTCATTGGTTTTGTTATTTGACTCACTTCTTGAGGATTAACCAATTCACCAGTTTGTTCATTGATAGCGTATGTTCTGGTAAGTGTATTCTCACCAACTTCTCCTTCAGATGCTACCTTTTCTATATTTTTAGCAAGTGAAGAATCCTCTCTTCGCTCATCAGTAACAGCAATCGGTTGTATTACTTTTTCCACATTACCAACTTGAATCACTTTATCGACTGCTGAATTTACTTGTTTAGTAGTATCAGATACCGTCACCTGACCTGTTGCCTTGTCTAGTTGATAAGTCGTCCTAGTTTCCACCGAACCATCACGCCCCGCAACCGCTACTTCCTGTCGTCTGAACTCCAAAGCAGGATTCACTTGGTAAATCGTTTTATGAGATAGGACAGTAGTTTCAACACTCGGTTTAGTTCCAACTTCTACAACTTGATCAACTTTATTAACTACTATTTTGACAGTTTTATTCTCAGAAATATTTCCACTTGCTTGATCTTTAGTATAGGTAGTAGTAACTTGTTCTTGTCCCTCAGCACCCGGAATCTTTACTCTTGTAACTCCGTGGTCTAGTGCCTCATTCTTTTCATAAACGATTTCATAAGGAACAGCTTTGGTCTCCACTTTGGTCTGAGGAAGTTGAGTGTCATCTTTATACTCTGGGAGAGCCTCCTGTATCTCAGGCTCGCCGGAAACGCCACCTTCATAAGAAGGAAGAGACGGCTCTACCGAAGGCTCACCGGAAACACCACCCTCATAAGATGGAAGGGACGGTTCCACCAAGGATGCACCGGAAACACCGCCTTCATAAGATGGAAGGGACGGCTCTACCAAAGGCTCACCAGAAACACCGCCTTCATAAGACGGAAGAGATGGCTCTACCGAAGGATCGCCGGAAACACCACCTCCATAAGATGGAAGGGACGGCTCTACCAAGGACTCACCGGAAACACCGCCCTCATAAGACGGAAGGGACGGCTCTACCAAGGACTCACCGGAAACACCGCCCTCATAAGACGGAAGGGACGGCTCCACCAAGGATTCACCGGAAACACCGCCTTCATAAGACGGAAGAGATGGCTCTACTAAGGACTCACCGGAAACACCGCCTTCATAAGAGGGGAGAGTTGGCTCTACCGAAGGATCGCCGGAAACGCCGCCTTCATAAGAGGGGAGAGTTGGTTGGACTTCCGGGGCTGTGCTTATGCCATTTTCTTGAGGTTCCTTCTCTTTTGTCCCGACCAGAATCACCTGAGTAACTGGTTCACGAAGCACTTCTCTCCCTACTTCATTTCGCGTAACAATACCATCGACAACCCTTACTTCTGTTAAGATTCGTTCTTGTCCCTTGGCACCTTCTATAGAAATTCTTTTTTCTCCCTTAGCCAGAGTTGGGTCAGACTGAAATTGAGTTTCAAATTCTATCTCCCCTATCCTCACTTCCAGTTCTGGCTTGTCTTCAATAACAGTTTTCATTCCTTCATCTGATACTTTTTTAGACTCAATACTCATACTTTTTTCAGGAGTTGGATTTAAAACAGGCTCAACTGAGTAAGATGGTTGAGGAGATTGCACAAGATCTTTAGTCGAGCTAAAATGAGATGTAGTCTGTGGTACAATCTTCTTAGATTGAGGTTCTGAACTTTCCTCCTTTTGAGATAATGCTGGCGACTCTACCTTATCAACAGAAAGTTCCTTGCTAGCACTATCTCTTACCAAATAATATCCCGTAAATTCATATCCTTGGACTGTTTCAGGACTTGGTAAAAACTGACCTTCTACTCTCTTAACAAGGGCTGGTTGCAATTCTACCAGATTTTCTAAAGCAGAGATGGATGCTACCCAACCACCAACAGCAAAGACGCTCACAAGGAAGTAAGACGCTCCCTTTTTTCTCTTGATTAAAGTGAAGGAAAGCAATAATAATCCTGCTCCCAAGATAAACATCCCATCATTAGAAAACAGACCTGTTTCTGGTAATCTTGTAGCCAATTTTCGATAGACAAAATAGTATTCTTTTCCCTCTTTTACCTCAATCTTATTTTCTTCAAACCATTGCAACTCAGATTTCAGCTTTTCAGGTAAATCCTGCTCATCCAAATAATGACTTGAAATTAGTGTTGAACTCATTTCTGCAGCCTGTACGGGTTGAGCCCCCATACCAGCAAAAAATAAACTCGTTCCTAGCAAGACCGAACAAGCTCCTATTGTATATTTTCTCAAAGAAAAACGCTGCTTTCTCTCAAATTGAAATTCTTTCATCCCATATCCTATCATTCATTATTACTGTATATTTAGTATATCAGAAATAGTTTGTATTCACAAATATTTCTAGTTATTCCCTTATCATGCCAAATTAAGGGGGACAACATACAATAATTTTTATTTAATACTCTTCGAAAATCAAATTCAAACCACGTCAGCGTCGCCTTACCGTACTCAAGTACAGCCTGCGGCTAGCTTCCTAGTTTGCTCTTTGATTTTCATTGAGTATAAATGTATATCAATGTTCTTTGCTTTTCTTAACAAATGCAATGCAAAAAGAGCCTGTTGCCAGGCTCTTTAGTCTATTATTTCTTCTCAGCACGGAGGGCTGACAAGATTTGTGTACGGATATCATCCACACCATT
>ERZ773211.110-NODE-110-length-20060-cov-4.63694_pt1 | contig 20060 bp, 12 predicted proteins | sample MGYA00511914_ERZ773211 | MGnify/ENA primary metagenome ERZ773211 (study PRJEB29015, sample SAMEA2738163) | human oral metagenome | biome: human oral; feature: human-associated habitat; material: saliva | place: China | collected 2242 ...
GAGGAGTAGCGAGAGGTCGCCTAGGGATCCTGCACGGGTAGAGCACACCCCGCATGGTGGGCGTGCGGGGTGCCCCGTTAGGGTAAACACCGCCGCGCCCGTATCCTAGAGAAGTACAGCCTAAGAAGAGTGCAACGCTACCGCGCCGCGAGGGGTGCCGAAAGGTACCCGGCGTAGGTTGTGCACCCGCCCTCATTGACGAGATGGCATCACGCTGCGAACGCACGCAGCACGTGAGCGCTATAGAAACCGCAAACGACACAGAAATCGAGAGAAGATGACCGTAGAACGTAGCCCCCTGGCCCCCACACCGCTCATCCCCGAGTCTTTTGCCGCGAAGTACCGCGAAGCCGGCTACTGGATTGACCAGACCATCCCCGAGTTCCTGCTGGACGCCTGCCGCGCAAAGCCGCACTTCCCGGCGCTCGTGGCGATTTCGCACGCGCAGCTCGATGAGGACGGCAAGCCCCAGCAGATTCGCCTCTCCTACGGTGAGCTGGAGGCGGCAGGTCGTGCCGCTGCGGCGCGCCTCGTTCAGGCTGGCGTGCAGCCCGGTGACCGCGTGCTGCTGCAGCTGGGTAACACCGCCGAGTACCTGGTGTACCTGCTCGGTATTTTCTGGGCGGCGGCTCTGCCGGTGTTCTGCCTGCCGCAGCACCGCACCACCGAGCTCGTGCACTTTGCAACCCGCACCGACGCGGCGGCGCACGTGTTCTCTTCGCTGACCCCCGGCGCGGATTTCACCGCCCTGCACGAGGACGTTGCCGCCGAGCTGCGCAAGAACTCCCAGGAGCCGCCGGTCGCTATTGACGTTGCCGAGCCGCTGACCCCGCTGACCGACGAGGAGCTCGCTGAAGAGTTCGTGCCCGGCGTCGTTCAGAACACCGAGAACCAGCGCGCGAGCGAGCAGGTGGCGTTCCTGCAGCTTTCCGGCGGTACGACCGGCATTTCGAAGCTGATTCCTCGCACCCACGCCGCCTACTTGTACTCGGTGCGCGGCTCGGTCGATATCTGCAAGCTGAACAACAACACGACCATGCTCGTGGTGTTGCCCGCCGCGCACAACTTCACGATGAGCTCGCCCGGTATTCTGGGCGTCATGTGCGCCTCCGGCAAGCTGGTGTTTGCGGCGGATCCGTCCCCGCAGACTGCATTCCACCTCATTGAGATGGAGGGTGTGACCACCTCCGCGCTGGTGCCGCCGCTGGCTCAGGCGTGGGTCGCCTCCGCGGAGAAGCGCGATGTGTCCCTGCCGTCCCTGCAGACCCTGCAGGTGGGCGGCTCGAAGCTGGCTCCGGCGGTTGCGGGCAAGATCGAGTCCGTGCTCGGCTGCACCGTTCAGCAGGTGTTCGGCATGGCTGAGGGCCTGGTGAACTACACCCGCTCCACCGACCCGATTGAGATGCGTCTGAGGACTCAGGGCTACCCGATTAGCCCCGATGACGAAATTCTGATTGTTGATGATCAGGACCAGCCGGTTCAGCGCGGCGAAAGCGGCCACCTGCTCACTCGCGGCCCGTACACGATTCGCGGCTACTACCTGGAGGAGAACGCGAACCGCTACGGCTTCACCGAGGACGGTTTCTACCGCACCGGCGACATTGTGCGCCTGGTCGCCGGCAAGTACCTTGAGGTGACCGGCCGCGCGAAGGACCAGATCAACCGCAATGGCGAGAAGATTGCCGTGGACGAAATTGAAGAGCTGGCGCTGACCCACCCCGACGTTTTTGACGCCGTGGTTCTGGGCATCCCGGATGAGACCGTGGGCGAGCGCGTGGGCCTGGTCATTGTGCCGCAGGAAGGCGCTGACCTGGGCGAAAACCCGCGCCGCACGATGCACGAGTTCTTCACCTCGAAGAAGCTCGCCGACTTCAAGATTCCCGAGCGCGTGCAGGTTCTGCAGGAGCTGCCCACCACGAACGTGGGTAAGATTTCTCGCCGCGAACTGCGCGCCAAGCTTGCCGAAATTTTCGGCTAAACCCTTTTCGGCTAAACCTTACGCCCGTATTCCTACCCCTACTTGAGGAGAAAAATGTCCGCACTTGAGACCCTGCGCCCCATCATGGAGAAGTACATCGTCGAGCCCGACTCCCTGCAGACTGCTTTTGACGAGCCGACCACCGACCTGTTCTCGCTGGGCCTGGACTCGATGGGTTCCTTCGCCCTGCTCGATGATCTTGCCGCAGAAGGCGCCGTGATTGAGTTTACTGAGCTGGTGGAGAACCCGACCGTGGAGTTCATCGCCTCCCGCCTGGGCTAAGCGTTACCGCACCCCGAGTGCCCGCCTGCCGCGCATGCAGACGGGTGCCCGGGGTGTTTGCTACTCGCCTCGCTCGCCCCGCTTGATCTGTGCCGTCTCGCCCCGTATTTTGTAGCGGAGTTCTTGGCCGCGTTCATGCCGGAGGCGTGGCTGGGGTTGCCACTGTCGGTTTACCCTAGTCAGCGCACTTCTGCCAGCGCGAAACGGTGGGGCAGTAGCCTACCTTTCACACACCGCATATCATCCCTAATCCAGACCCTTACTCCAGACCTTGAGAGGCCACCATGGGCGTAGCTGATACTACCGCACCCGATAGCTTCGGGACTGCTTCCGACCTTCGCACCGCCGCGACTGATCCCGCATCGCACAGTGCTGACAGTCCCTGGCTGCCGCTGACCACGAACGCGCGCGGCATCTACTTTGCCGCCGCGATTGACCCGACAAACCCCTGCTACAACACCGCGGAGGTTCTGCAATGCCCCGCGGACACCGACCTCGCCCTGCTGCGTGAGGCGCTGGTGCAGCTCTACCGCGAGAACGAGGGCTTCCGCGTGCGCACCCGCATTGCCGATGGTGCCGCCTCTCAGCAGATTCTGCCGCTTGAGGTGTTCCTTTCGGGCATTGACCTGCTCGTAGATGAAGGGGAGCTGAGTGGCACCGCCGAGGCGGGGGAGGAGAACGCCTCTGACCTGCCTGAATCAGCCCTGCCTGACTCTGATTTGCCCGCGCCGGTACGCGCCTGGGCGCAGCACCTGCTCGCCCAGCCCCTCACCACCGATGAGGGCGTGACCGTGCGCAGTGCAGCGGTGCGTTACGGCGGGTTCCTCTGGGTTTATCACTCCTTCTCCCACGTGGTTGCCGACGGTTTCGCCGCGTTCAACGGCCTTTCCCGCGTGGCGGCGATATACCGTGCCCTGTCCGCCGGTCAGCCGGTTCCGGCAACCCGCCGCATGAGCCTGCAGCAGCTGCTCGATGCCGACGATGCCGCCTCCGACGCCCGTGACGAAGACGTCGCCTTCTGGGAGGCGAGCGGCGCCCTGGAACAGGAAGACACCTCCCTGGCGGGTCGTACCGCCTCCCCGTCGGCGCGGTCTGTGCGCCTGGCATTCAGCATCGACGCGCCCACCCAGCAGGCTCTGCTGGATGCGGCAAAGCAGCACGCCGTCTCCTGGCCGGTGCTGGCGACCGCCGCTGTGGGCTCGTACCTGGCGCGTGTGGGCGGCTACCCGCAGGCTTCGTTCGGCGTGCCGCAGATGAACCGTATGTTCGCCCGCACCCTGCCGGAGGCGACCCGCGCCCTGGGTGCGGCGAGCGCGCAGACCGGCTGTACCGCGGTGAACGTGCTGCCGGTGCAGGTTGCGGCGACCGGCCCCATTGCGGAATCCCTGCACTCGGTGAAGGAGCAGTACGCCCGTAACGCTGAGCATCCGCTGGCCCGTCAGGAAGACCTCGAACGTACCGCACGTAACGCCCAGTCCAGGCTGTTTGGCGCGCAGATTAACGTGGTGCCCTTCGACGCGGTGCTACCGCTGGCGGCGCCCTCCAAGGATGAGTCCGGATCCGCGGTACCGACCGCGCGCATCCACAATATCTCTGCCGGTCCCGTTGCTGACGCGACCTTCACTCTGCGCGGCATGCCCGGCCGCGGCAACAGCATCTCCTGCGAGATTGACATGAACCCGGCGCTCTACACCGCCAAGGAGCTGGAACGCCACGCCGCCCGCCTGAGCGAGTGGCTGCCCGCCTACGCCGCGGAGGCTCAGCGCGAGGGCGCCTCCCTGAACAACCTGGGTTTGGCGACCGAGGCGGAGCTTGCGACCCTGCGCGAGCTGACCGCCCCGGCGCTGACCGAGCATCCGCTGGAGTACAAGACCCTGCTGGGTCGCTTCCGTGATGCGGCGGCGGCGCATCCGCGGGCGCTCGCGGTGCTGGATTCTGCCCCCGCGCCCGGTGAGGTGCTCACCCCCGAGTCGGAGCGCGCCTACGCTTTTGACCGCGCCCTCACCTACGCCGAACTGGATGAGCGTGCCCGCGCGCTTGCCGCGCAGCTACTGGACTGGGGCGTTCGCCCTTCCGATGCGGTGGGTCTGCGTGTGCACCGCGGTGTGGAGCAGTACGTGGCGCTGTACGCCCTGCTGTACGCTGGCGCCACCTACGTGCCGGTGCTGCCGGATCTGCCCGCCGAGCGTGTGGGCGTGATGATGGAGGACGCCGAATGTTCCCTGCTGTTGCACGGCCCCGGTCTGCATCCGCTGAGTGCGCAGGAGCTGAACCCGCAGGAGCCGCAGCGGCACGCGAACCTGCCCCAGCACGTACTGTCTGAGCAGACCCTGCCTGAGCCGAGCCTGCCGCTGGTAAACACTAATGAGCCTACCCCAGCACACTCCTCGGCACCCGCCGCAGAGGAGCTTCCGGGTGCGAAAACCGGTCTGGACGAGGACGCTTACGTGCTCTTCACCTCCGGCTCCACGGGCAGGCCTAAGGGCGTTGCCATCAGCCACCGCGCGATTGATAACCGCCTGCGCTGGCAGCAGCATCAGATTCCGGTGGGGGAGGGCGACCGCGTTCTGCACAAGACCCCCATCTCCTTTGACGTGCACGTGTGGGAGCTGTACTGGCCGCTCGCCGAGGGTGCCGCCGTAGTTATTGCCGCCCCGGATGGGCACCGCGACCCCGCCTACCTGGCGCGCGTGATTGCCGAGCAGTCCGTCACGGCAGTGCACTTTGTGCCGACCATGCTGTCGGCACTGACCTCTTCACCTGCGGCGCGCCGCATCCTGGCTGATGCCGGCTTCGGCAGGGATCGAGACCAGCCCCTGCGCTACGTGGTCTGCTCGGGTGAGGCACTGCAGAAGGACCAGGTGCAGGCCGCGGGCGAGGTTCTGGGAGTGTACCCGCTGAACCTGTACGGCCCGACCGAGGCGGCAGTGGACGTGACCTTCTGGGAAACCTCCACCGACCCGCAGCGCGAGAGCGTGCCCATTGGCGAGCCGGTCTGGAACACCGGCACCCTGATTCTTGACCCGACCGGCCACCCCGTGCCGGTGGGCGTGACGGGTGAACTGCACCTGTCGGGCGTGCAGCTGGCGCGCGGCTACAAGAACAACCCGCAGGCGACCGCGGCGGCTTTCGTGGAGCAGGCTCCTGCCGGTGCGCTCGCGCTGCTGAACGGTGAGAGTCAGCGCCTGTACCGTACGGGCGATTTGGCGTGCTGGGAGATTCTTCCCGATGGTCGCGCCGTTATCGGTTACCGCGGCCGCACGGATTACCAGATTAAGGTGCGCGGTCAGCGCCTGGAGCTGGGCGATATTGAGATGGCTCTTGCCGCGGTTGAGGGCGTGAGCGCTTCGGTGGCTCTGCTGTACCGCGGTCTGCGTGAGCCTGCCCTGGCGGCAGTGCTGGAGGTGGGCGACGTGCCCACCGAGCGTGCCGAGCAGCTGGTGGAGGCGGCGCGTGAGCATTGTGCGCAGGTTCTGCCGGACTACATGGTTCCGACCCTGTGGCATACTCTGCCTGCTCTGCCGGTGAGCCCCTCCGGTAAGGCTGATCGTAAGCTCTTGGCGTCCCTCGATTTGACCCCGCAGACTTCTGATGCTGAGGGTCCGCACGGTCTGCTGGAGCAACAGCTGTGCTCGATTATTGCGGGAGTGCTGGGTCGTGAGCGTTTTGGCGTGGATGAGGATTTCTTCGCTTCGGGCGGTCATTCGCTGGCGGCTCTTGAGGTGATTGCCACGGTTGAGGAGCAGCTGGGTCTGCGCGTGAGCATCGGTGCGCTTTTCGCGCATCCGACCGTGCAGGCTTTGGCGGCGTCCATTGCGGGCGAGCGCGGCGAGGGTGCGGAGTTCGCGCCGGTTCTGCCGCTGCGTGAGCATCCTGCCGCGCATGATGCTGCTGAGCCCGCTCATCAGCCTGCGCCGCTGTTTATTCTGCCGCCTGCGGGTGGTTTGGGCTGGTGCTATGCGGGGTACCTCTCACATCTTCCGGCTCAGCAGGGTGTGTACGCTTTGCAGGCTGAGGCGTTCTCTGACCCGAATGCCGGGTTTGCGTCGAGCCTGCAGGAGTTGGCTGAGGGCTACCTGGCACAGATTGAGAAGACCCTGGCGGAGCGTTCGCTGCCGCGTCGTTTTGTCCTGATGGGCTGGTCTGTAGGCGGTACTGCCGCGGTGCAGGTGGCGGCCCTGGCGCAGGCTGCGGGTGCGCAGGTTGAGCGCGTCATCCTGTTGGATGCGTATCCTTCGGAGCAGTGGCAGGGTGTGCCTGCGCCGGATGAGCAGGAGAGCTTCCGTGCGCTGCTGCGCATGGGCGGTCTGCCGGAGCCTGCCGCCGACGAGCAGCTTGATTTGCCGGGTACTCTGGAGCGTTTGCAGAAGGCGGGTTCGGCGATGGGTTACCTACCGGAGGAGAAGCTGGGCGTGTGCTTGGGTAGTATGCGCGCTTCGGCGGCGTTGATGCGTGGTGCTGAGCAGGCGTTCTTTGATGGTGATGTGTTGCTGGTGGGTGTGCCGCATGAGGATCAGCCGTATCTGGATGCGAAGGGTTGGGCGGCGCATGCGTCGTCGTTCCGTGCGGTGCTGCTGGAGGGTACGCACCCTGACCTGGTGAATCCGGCGCGTTTGGCGGAGGTGACCGGCCACTTCGCAGGCTAGCCTCACCAGTGCCCCGAGTCATTGAACTAGCCCGGAGGTAATAGTCGTTACCTCCGGGCTACATCGGTTAAAACATGCGGTTGAGTTAAAACACGAATGCCCCCGGTTGATGAATCATCAACCGGGGCATCGCTTTATTATCATAAAGAGTATCTTTTGAGTGATTTTAGTCACATAAAATATTCGTGCAAAAAATTATCAGTACGCAAATGGCGTCAAATACCAAATTTTACAGCCCTTATTATACATACACTCTTAAATTTTGTGACACATGCCTCATCCATTGCTTGAAAAGGCTCCTTAATGAGTGCTACATTGTAGCCACCTCTTAAATATGATTCCGATTACATAGATAGGGATTGTAGTTAAGAGAACGACTTGGTATACACCAAGCCGTAGAATTTATTTCACTCACGCAGAAGGATATCCTTCTCAAAAACACTAGGAGTTTACGATGAAGCTCTACAAGGCTCTTGCAACCGCGATGGTTGCAACGGCAGCTACCATGGCAGCGATGCCCGCCGGTAACGCCGCAGTCTTTTACGACTGGCGCAACTATAACGAGGCAGGCGGTATTCACGACACCCACGGCGATTGGTACGTGCCTCACCTGCGTGATATGAATGATCGCGTATCTTCCATCCGAAGCCATGGCGAACATTACGTCGCTTATCAGGATAAAAACTACAAGGGACTCTCATTCGATATCAATTATCGCGACTTCAACAGCCTCGAAGGTTTCTATGAAGGTCGAAATTGGTGGAACGGAGACTGGAACGATAAGATCACTTCCCTTCACCGAAAGTAATTTCCCCGTATAGATGGTTGGGTGGCGTGGTATTGCATAAGTACTATGCCACCCAACCATAAAATATATCCCCTTGTTGTTCTTGAAAGGAAAAATCATGAACCTCAAGAAAATCTTTCAACCCGCAATGGCCATAACATTTGCATTCACGCTAGCCTGCACATCCTGTTCTACAGGCCCGCAACTAGAACGTGATGAAACGGCCCAAGCAACTCTAGACTATAAAAATAACCGAATCATTACTCCACTCGAAGAATACAATGACACTTTCGATGAAAATTCCCAGTATTACAATCAAGCCTTGGAAATTCTCAGGCAGCGCTGTTTCGCAAAACACGGCCAATCCTACGAAATATATATCCCGGATGTAGAAGATAGGCAATTCGTTTCGTCCGGTCGCGAGTTTGGTCTCTGGAACCCCGAATACTCCGCCAAATATGGAAACTACAAGCGACCCGGGAATGCACCATCATCGGGGGGCTATGACACAAAAATCATGGAACAGTGCATGCCTGAAATCTTAGCCACGTTGAAAGAGATTGCGGGCATCAGCCTCGAAGAGCAAAGTGGCCTCAGAGAAGCCTATCGTCGAATCCACGGCCAATCCTATGCAGCTGCCATGAATCATCCTGAATGGAAAAAATACCGTGAAGCATGGTGGAAATGCCTATCGGATAAAGGTTTAACACCACGAAAGGGCGACGAAGAATGGGAAACACAAGAACTATCAGATGCAACCCGTGCTAGCGGTGATAATAATGCCCCGGCATCAGAAGAAGAAATTCGACTCAGCGTCATTGAAGCACAATGCAGTAAAGATACAGGAATGGCTCAAGGTCTTGCTAACCTCGTAGCTTCATATCAAAAACCGCTCATTCGAGATAATGAAACAAAACTAGAAGAACAGCGACAGCGGCAATCAGAAGTTAATCTTCGGTATAAAGAGTGGGTTCTCAAAAACCAATAAATATAATGCCCCCGGTTGATGAATCATCAACCGGGGGCATCGTTTAGCCTCTAACGCAGAACCGGGGTTCTATCGCTAAATGCTTAGTGCTGCTCCAGCTCGGAGTTAGCGTTCACGTTCAGCAGGTCGTACTTAGCGAATGCCTTCGCGGGAACGTCTGCTGCAACCTCGCCGCGCTTTGCCAGCATCTGCAGGGTGCGGACAACAACCGACTCTGCATCGATGTGGAAGAAGCGACGTGCACCCGGGCGGGTGTCTGCGAAGCCGAAGCCGTCAGCACCCAGGGTTGCGAAGTCGTTCGGAACGAACTGGCGGATCTGGTCGGGAACCTCCGAGGAGAAGTCGGTGGTCGCGATGATCGGGCCAGCAGCGCCTGCCAGCTTCTGGGTCACGTAAGGAACGCGAGCGGGCTGGTTCGGGTTCAGCAGAGCCTCTTCCTCAGCGGCAATGCCGTCGCGACGCAGCTCAGTCCACGAGGTGACGGACCAGACGTCTGCGGAGACGCCCCAGTCCTCAGCCAGCAGCTTCTGAGCCTTCTCAATCCACGGAACAGCAACGCCGGATGCCAGCAGCTGTGCCTTGGGGCCGGAGGTCAGCGGGGACTCGCTGATCTTGTGGATACCCTTGATGATGCCCTCAACGTCAACATTTGCCGGCTCAGCAGGCTGGTGAATCGGCTCGTTGTACACGGTCAGGTAGTACATGACGTTGTGGTCTTCGTCCTTGGTGCCGTACATCTGCTCGATACCGCGCTCCATGATGTGCGCAATCTCGTAACCGTATGCCGGGTCGTAGATCTTGAACGCCGGGTTGGTGGACGCCAAGATCGGGGAGTGACCGTCAGCGTGCTGCAGACCCTCACCGGACAGGGTGGTACGACCTGCGGTTGCACCGATAACGAAGCCGCGGCACAGCTGGTCGGAAGCTGCCCAGAAGCCGTCGCCGGTGCGCTGGAAGCCGAACATCGAGTAGAAGATGTAAATCGGAATCATCGGCTCGCCGTGGGTGTCGTAGGAGGTACCGATAGCGGTGAACGCTGCGGTTGCGCCTGCCTCGTTAATACCCACGTGAACGATCTGGCCCTCGGGGGACTCGGTGTAGGTCAGCATGAGCTGGTGGTCAACGGGCACGTAGTTCTGGCCGTTGGGGTTGTACAGCTTAGCGGACGGGAAGAAGGAGTCCATACCGAAGGTACGTGCCTCATCGGGGGTGATGGGAACGATACGGTGACCGAAGCCCTTCACACGCATGAGGTCCTTCATCAGGCGGACGAACGCCATGGTGGTAGCAGCGGTCTGTTTGCCGGAGCCCTTCTTGGTCTGTGCGTAGACCTTGGACTCGGGCAGGGTGATCTCGGGCTGTGCGTTTGCGCGGCCGGGGATGTAACCGCCGAGTTCCTTACGGCGTGCCTGCATGTACTGCAGTGCCGGGTGGCTTGCCTCGGGCAGGTAGTACGGCGGGTTGTACAGATCCTTCTCCAGCTCCTCGTCGGAGATGGGGATGTTCAGGTGGTCACGGAAGCCCTTCAGTGCTTCCATGGTGAACTTCTTGATCTGGTGGGTGGAGTTACGTGCCTCGAAGAACGGGCCGAGCTCCGCACCCTTAATGGACTGTGCCAGGATGACGGTGGGCTTGCCCTTGGTCTCCATAGCTTCCTTGAAGGCTGCGTAGAGCTTCTTGTCGTCGTGGCCACCCAGGCGCAGGTTGAAGATCTGCTCGTCGGTCAGGTCTGCAACCAGTTCCTTGGTCTCGGGGTACTTGCCGAAGAAGTGCTCGCGGATGTAGCCGCCGTCTTCGCCGCGGAAGGTCTGGTAGTCACCGTCGAGGGTTTCGTTCATCAGCTGGATGAGCTTGCCGCTCTTGTCCTTCTTGAGCAGCTCGTCGTAGTCGGAGCCCCACAGGACCTTGATGACGTGCCAGCCTGCGCCGCGGAAGAATGCCTCAAGCTCCTGAACGATCTTGCCGTTACCGCGAACGGGGCCGTCCAGACGCTGCAGGTTGCAGTTGACGACGAAGGTCAGGTTGTCCAGGTGCTCGTTTGCAGCCAGCTGCAGTGCACCACGCGACTCGGGCTCGTCCATCTCGCCGTCGCCCAGGAATGCCCAGACGTGCTGCTCGGAGGTGTCCTTGATCTTGTGGTTGTGCAGGTACTTGTTGAAGGATGCCTGGTGGATAGCGTTCAGGGGACCCAGACCCATGGAAACGGTCGGGAACTGCCAGAACTCGGGCATGCAGCGGGGGTGCGGGTACGAAGGAATACCGTTTGCGCCCTTGGTCTTCTCCTGGCGGAAGCCGTCCATCTGCTCTTCGGTCAGGACGCCCTCAACGAATGCGCGGGAGTAGACACCGGGGGAGGAGTGACCCTGGAAGAAGATCTGGTCGCCGCCACCGGGGTGGTTACGGCCGCGGAAGAAGTGGTTCTGGCCCATCTCGTAGATGTCAGCGACACCTGCGAAGGTGGAAATGTGGCCACCAACGCCGATGCCCTTCTTCTGGGCACGCTGAACCATGATTGCTGCGTTCCAACGGATCCATGCGCGGTACTGGCGCTCGAGTTCCTCATCGCCGGGGTACTCGGGCTGCTGGTCTGCGGGGATGGTGTTGATGTAGTCGGTCTTGACCAGAGTGGGGACCTTTACGCCCTTTGCGCCAGCCTCCTTGAGCAGCGCGCGAAGGATGTACTCTGCACGCTCGGTGCCGTGAGTCTTGATAAGGTCCTCGAGGGACTCAGCCCATTCCTGGGTCTCTTCTACGTCGATGTCCTTCAGGCCATCAAGAAGGGTGCTCAGGGAGTGCTCGTTCGGTACGTTAGCCAAACTAATCCAACCTCTCTTCTGTGCGGTTGTGTAGATTGTTCGCCGCGATGTTGCATTGTCGAACAATCTCTGCGTTTAAGCGCTATAGATCCGTGGGGTCTACTTCGCTACTTATCTCTACTATCTTAGACCTAAATGTGGGCTTCTTGGCATCAAACGAAGGTTTTTGTGATGTGGGTTTCGTGGCTTAGCTCTCTGTGCGAAAAATATGCGCATCAAAAGTACTAGTTAGGGTCTTTTTGTATCTAAATAGTGCGGAATGGTGGGGGTGGCGGAATGGCGCGGAATGATGGGGTATGACCTACCTATAAGGCCGGGGGTCAACATGGCTTGATGTGGCTTGCTGTGGGGTGAGTTGCGAAAAAGAAAAAAATATTGAGACATAGAACACGCGTCTCGGATTTGCGTGGCGCCTCAAAAGCCCGTATAGTTTTCTCTTGTGTTCGCCACTGAAACGACAACGAATCAGTGAGAACTACGGGTCTTTAGCTCAGCTGGTAGAGCGCCACGTTTACACCGTGGATGTCATCGGTTCGATCCCGGTAGGACCCACCAATTACCCCGGTACCGCAAGGTGCCGGGGTTTTTGTTTACCCATTGAGCTGTCGCGAGGGTGCCCTGCGGGAAGCTCGCGAAGATAATCTAGTCGGAACTGCGATTCCTTCGGGCATAAAACTGCACTCCACCTATATATAGCCTGCCCTAAGCGCGTATCCTTATATACATGACTGAAAACAAGAAGGCACAGATTGGTGTCACCGGCCTTGCTGTCATGGGCGCAAACCTCGCCCGCAACCTGGCACGTAACGGCTACACCGTGGCACTGCACAACCGTTCCGTAGAGAAGACCGACGCACTGCTGGCTGAGCACGGCGCAGACGGCGACTTCATCCGTACCGAGTCCCTGCAGGAACTCGTTGACTCCCTCGAGTCTCCCCGCCGCATCCTGATTATGGTCAAGGCGGGCGCACCCGTCGACGCAGTGATCGAGCAGCTCACCCCCATGCTCGATGAGGGCGACATCATTATCGACGGCGGTAACTCCCACTTCCCCGACACCATCCGTCGCGAGCACGCCCTGGCTGAAAAGGGCCTGCACTTCGTGGGCGTTGGCGTCTCCGGCGGCGAAGAAGGCGCTCTCTGGGGCCCCTCCATGATGCCCGGCGGCTCCGCAGAGTCCTACAAGCACCTGGGCCCGCTGCTCGAAAAGATCGCAGCGAAGGCACCGCAGGACGGCGCACCCTGCTGCGCATGGATCTCCACCGACGGTGCGGGTCACTTCGTGAAGATGGTCCACAACGGCATCGAGTACGCCGACATGCAGGTGATCGGCGAAGCCTACGACATTCTGCGCTCCATCGCAGGCATTGAGCCGGCACAGCAGGCAGAAATCTTCAAGACCTGGAACGAAGGCGACCTGAGCTCCTACCTGATCGAAATCACCGCTGAGGTGCTCGCACAGGTCGACGCAAAGACCGGCAAGCCCCTGGTCGACGTTATCGTCGACGCAGCGGGCCAGAAGGGTACCGGCCTGTGGACCGCTAAGGCCGGCCTGGACCTCGGTTCCCCCGTCTCCGCTATCGCAGAGTCCGTGTTCGCACGCGCCCTCTCCTCCTCCGAGCGTGAGCAGCGCGAGCAAGCACAGCGCGAACTGCCCGCAGGCCTAATCGCAACCACCGGCATCGGTGCAGGCGACCCCGAGTTCGTTGAGGATGTGCGCCGCGCACTCTTCGCATCCAAGCTCGTTGCGTACGCACAGGGCATGGACCTGCTCACCCGCGCAGGCAAGGAATACGGTTGGGACCTGAAGCTGGACACCATCGCATCGCTGTGGCGTGCAGGCTGCATCATCCGCGCCGAGCTGCTGGGCGACATCATGGCTGCCTACGCTGATGAGGCTCCCGCGAACATGCTGCTCGCACCCGCTTTCAAGAACCTCATGGAGGAGCTCGTTCCTTCCTGGCGTCGCGTGGTGGCTAAGGCAACCGCACTGGGTATCCCCGTGCCGGTGTTCGCTTCCGCACTGTCCTACTACGACGGTCTGCGCCGCGACCGCCTGCCCGCATCCCTGATTCAGGGTCAGCGTGACTTCTTCGGTGCACACACCTACGGTCGTATTGACGAAGAGGGCGCCTTCCACACCATGTGGAGCGGTGACCGTTCCGAGGTGAACGCAGCGGACATTCACGTTCACTAAGCTCCCGTAGCTGAACACATCAAAGCCCGCCTTCGGCTGGATGAGAATCCGGTCGAAGGCGGGCTTTCGTTATGTCTTGATATGGGGTACCCCGAGGTGTCTCAAGGGTATCTCCAGGGGTATTTTAGGGGCTATAGCAGGGGAGAAGGCCTGCAGAGCCTCGTCAGGAGCCTCCAGACGCGCCGCTACCGCCTCAAAACGCTAACAAGCACTAAATCCACATGGCGGGGTCAATATACTCCACAGCGTCCACCAGCGGCTTCTTCTTCTCCGGGGTGCGCGGGCGGTGCTTCGCCGGAATGCCGGTAATAATCGAATCGGCGGGGTGATCGTTGACGACCACGGCGTTCGCGCCAATAGCGCTATCGGAACCAATCTCCACCGGACCGAGCACCTTAGCGCCGGCACCAATGGTCACGCGGTCACCAATGGTGGGGTGGCGCTTCACCTTCTCCAGGGAGCGACCGCCCAGGGTCACGCCGTGGTACAGCATCACGTCGTCACCGACCTCAGCGGTTTCACCAATGACAATGCCCATGCCGTGATCGATGAAGAAACGGCGGCCAATAGTCGCGCCGGGGTGAATCTCCACACCGGTCAGAAAACGCGCAAACTGCGAGAGAGTACGAGCCAGCGCCTTCGTCTCATCCTTCTGCCAGAGCTTATGGGTCAGACGGTGAACCCATATGGCGTGCATACCTGAATAGTTCAGCGCAATCTCGACAGCGCCGCGCGCAGCAGGGTCGTGCTGGCGGACGTTCTCAATATCTTCACGCAGACGCGCAATAAAACTCATGGGTTCCCTTTCCCTCATCGGTCGTTCTCTGTATATGCGACCTTTCCAAAGGTACCAACAATGAAGCCTATTCGCCTATTCCCGGCCGGCTACATGTCATAGTAGACACGCTTACCAAAAACTCAGTCACACAAACGCGCGGAACGTAATATTTCTGCCGGTCAAAAGACGCAAAAGCCCCGCCTCGGGACCATCCACAGCGGGACGAGCCGGAGGCGGGGCATCAGCTATCCAAACCCTAGGTCCAAGACCTCAGGCAGGGAGCAGAGGGGAGAAACAACGGGCTATTAGCCGCGGATATCCTCGTACAGGGCGGTGGAGATGTAACGCTCACCGAAGTCGGGAACAATAGCCACAATCAGCTTGTCCTTGTTCTCAGACTTCTTAGCCTCCTCCAGAGCAGCCCAGACAGCCGCACCGGAAGAAATACCGCCCAGAATACCTTCCTGGGTAGCCAGCAGGCGGGAGGTGCGCATAGCGTCCTCAGCGCTGACCGGAGTCACTGAATCGTAGACGCCACGGTCCAGAGTCTCCGGAACGAAGTTAGCGCCCAGGCCCTGAATCTTGTGGGGACCAACGCGACCCTCGGAAAGCAGCGGGGAGTCCTTAGGCTCAACCGCAACAACCTTCACGTCCGGGTTCTGCTCCTTCAGGTACTTACCGGTACCGGAAATGGTGCCGCCGGTGCCAATACCCGCCACGAAAATGTCGACCTTACCGTCGGTTGCTTCCCAAATCTCAGGGCCGGTGGTGTTGTAGTGAATGGCGGGGTTTGCCTCGTTGGTGAACTGGGACGCCAGAATAGCGTTCTCGGTGGTCGCAACGATTTCCTTAGCCTTCTCCACAGCGCCGCGCATACCCTCGGTACCGGGGGTCAGCACAATCTGAGCACCGTAAGCGCGCAGCAGCACGCGACGCTCAGCAGACATGGTCTCCGGCATGGTCAGGATGACGCGGTAACCGCGAGCAGCACCCACCATAGCCAGCGCAATACCGGTGTTACCGGAAGTACCCTCAACGATGGTGCCGCCGGGCTTCAGCTCGCCCGACTTCTCAGCAGCGTCAATGATGGCGCGACCGATACGGTCCTTAACCGAACCTGCGGGGTTGTAGAACTCAAGCTTGACCGCTACGTTACCGGGAAGGCCCTCGTCCAGTCGGTTCAGCTTAACCAGGGGGGTCTGGCCGGTTGCTTCAACAATGCTGTTGAGAATCTTTGCCATGGGGTGCTCCTTACATGAGCTTGGAGGGAGGCCAACCGTGACGGGGTCTCCGCAATGAATAATCGGTTACGTGGCAACTCTACTACTCGCCGGCGGCAGGTTTAAACCTGCGGTCACAGTTCGTAATAATGCCAGAGAAAAACCTCAAGGAACGAGATTCAGGAAGAGGGTACAGAAAAGCGCCGCACGAACCCTTTCTCGATAAAGGATGATGAATGTGCGGCGCTCTCTAGAAACATTATGTAGCCCAAAAGACAACCTCTGTATATAAGAGTAATGATGAACTCTGTTCACCGCAAGCTGGAGCCACAAATTTTATTGCCATCAATGGAAAAAACAGTAAAAACCGCATCCTGAGATGGAAAAGACCCAAAAACAGGGGAGAAAACCAGCCTCAGAGGACTAGTTAATGTCCATGTGCAGGTCCCACTTGTTGTTCAAGTAGCGGCCAACAGCCTCACCGAACATCTTCACGTGACGCTTATCAGCCGCCACGGTCTGCTCCTTACCGTCCTTGAACAGCTTCTCACCCAGATCCACGTTCAAAGTCACGGTCCAGTTGTACGCGCCCTGCGCCAGAACCGGCTGCTTAGTGCCGATAGTCAAGGTAGCGGTCGGGTTCACGTACCAGGTCTTTTTCTCGTCAATACCGGCCTTGGTGGAGTCCGCGTACTTCTTCATCGCCGCCAGGGTCTCCTGGTCGGTGCTGACCTCGTTCATGTAGCGCATATCACCGGTACGCAGCAGGTACTCGAACGCCGCACCGAAGTACGCCAGAGCCGCCGCGAAGCCAGCCACCGAATTCTGGTGCATGGCCTCCGGAACAATCGGGGAAGGAACATTCTGCGGCGGGGGCTCAGCGTTACCCGGCTGGTACTCGCCGTGCTCCTCCATCTTCTCCAGCTTCGCTACGCCGCTGTAATCCTTATTGTCGTTAGGCAGCGGAGAATTCGCTGCGGAAGCCGAAGCCGACGCAGAAGCGGAAGGGGAAGCAGATGCCGAAGCCGAAGCGCTCGGCGACGCGGTAGCAGACTCAGAAGCAGCAGAAGCGCTCTCAGAGCCAGCAGCGGAAGCAGACGCCTCAGAAGTAGCCTTAGAGCCACAAGCCGCCAGCAACGCCATGGAGCTGACGCCCAGCACGCCCAGCGCCGCGCGGCGGGTCAGGTTCTCGGACATAGTGATACCTTTCAGTCAGTCGGTGATTGCAACCAGTTTAGCCGCAAACCCAACAGGATACAGAGTTGAGCGGACGAAGCGTGAGAAGCGCCTCGCAGATCAAAGCGTTATGACGAACTATGACGCCGCGGAGGTGGCGGACGCCTCAGCGGAAGCCCCAGCAGAAGAGGATGCGGAAGCCGAACCGGATGCCGCCGCGCTCGCGGCGCCCTGGGTAGCGGTGCCACCAGTAGCGCCACCCTGGGCGGTACCTCCCTGGAGCGTCGCACCGTACGCCACGCTCAGCTCCCACATCTTAGAATCAGCGTGGTAGCGGCCGCGGAAATCGCACTCCTGAACCGTCACCTGAGACGCCGGACCCGCCGCGGTCGCAGAAGCGCTGGCAGAAGCGCTGGCAGAAGCGCTGGGGGACGCCGCCTCAGACACCAGCGCATCCTCAGAAGGCTCAGTAGGCTCAACCGATGCGGAGGCAGAAGCAGAAGCACTCGCGGAGGCGACCACCGGCTGGATCTTGCCCTCAGCCACCGCCTCCGTACCGAAATCCAGAGTGTACTTGCCCTTAAACAGCAGGTTGCCATCACTCATAATCGACGGCTGCGCACTCGACAGCGCATAGGAAGCCGACGGGTTCACATACCAGGAACCCTTCTGTACACCCGCAAGAATAGAAGCCGACAGGGCATCCACCTCAGAGCGAGTCTTCGATGACAACGTAATGCCGGTCGAGAACGCATCCGTGCTACCGGTCTTCACCAGATAATCCATAGCCGCCGCAAAATAAGCAATCGCCTCATGGAAACCCGTCACCGTATTGACCGACAGAGCATCAGTCACCTTCGGCTTCGGAGCATTACGCGGCGGATGCTCCACCGTGCCCTGCTCATAATTCACCGCGCCCTCATAGTGGGTGTACTCCACCAGACCCGAATAGTTCTGGCCATCATCACTGTACCCATTCGGGTTAGCGCTCGACTTCGCGCCGTTCAGGCTACCGCCCTGAGAACCAGACTGCTGGCTAGAGCCACCCGAACCGCACGCGCTCAACAGCGCCGCAGAACCGGCAACAGCAGAAACGCCCACGCCCAGGCGCAACAGGGAGCGGCGAGAGAAAGAAGACTGAGAAAAAGAAGACATACAAAAACCTTGAATCCGGGAAAGTACGTTACTACCAGAGTAAAACAGATCATGCCCTAACCCGAGTGCGAGTTAGGGCATGATGCCTCATCCATCTGAGGGCTTAAAGGTTGTCACCATTAGAAGTGCCGCCATTACCGGAGTTACCGGAATCACCAGCGTTACCGCCGTTAGCACCGCCGGAATCACCGGCATTACCGCCGTTAGCGGAACCACCGGAACCGCCACCATTCTTAGGCTGAGCCGAAGCCTGCGCCTCATACTCATCCTGAATAGTCAAAGTCCAATCATTATCGTGGCGAACACCGGTAACCACCAGACCACGCTCAGTATGGCGAACCTTCTCAGACATCTCCGCAGGAGCGCCATCAACCACAACGGTCGGACCCAAATCAATCACTAGGTCAAAAGTCCACTGCACACTCTTCTTCACCAGGGTCGGAACAGCAGTGAACGCAGACATCGTCACCTTCGGCGACACAAACCAGTTACGCGCCTGCGAGCTCTCATTCGACTCATCCATGAACGAAGAGAACGAGGCAATGAACTTCTCGTCAGCCTTCGACTCACGCAACGGAGCCGCATCACCGGTCAACACCAGGTAGTTAATCGCCGCATACACGAACGCAATCGAATCGTACAGACCCTGCACCGAGTTCTCCGAAGCGCTCGCTGGGCGCTTGGGTACCGGTACGTTCTGCGCGGGAGCAGACTCGGTCGCCGGAACGAAAGTGCCCTTCTTCTCGTAGTTATCGAAGGTGACCTCGCCGCTAAAGTCAGTGCGCGCAGAAGCCGAGGGAGACATCTGAGGGGTATCCGCATCAGCGTTCTCGGTGGTGGACGAAGAACCACCGCAGGCAACCAGCAGGGCGCTCAAGGACACGCCTGCAACGCCCGCACCGGCGTAACGCAGAGCAGAACGGCGGCTGATGCCGGTAGCGGAACCATTAGAAAGCCCAGAGGTCAAAGGGAAAAGCGCCACGGAGTACCTTTCGAGTGAGAATCTCAGGTGAGAGACGAGTGAGAGTGCGCCTCGACGAGCGGATATCACACGCGGATATCCCTCTAGAGACAGTCCTAAGTATAACGCGCCCCCGCCTTCACACCCGTGCGTACCACCGCTCAAATGAGCGTGATATGCCGCCCATCAGCGAACTTACCGCAACCAGCGGCAACAGCGCACCGAAGGGGCACGGGATATAGCGAAGGCGAGGACGCGTTCATCGTCTATAAGGATTGTCTATAGGGGAGGGGCTACTGGGCGCCACCGGCGGGAGTAGCATCTCCACCAGCGGCACCATTCTGAGCGGCACCGGGCTCAGGAACACCGGGATCAGGAGCACCAGGAGCTACACTCGGCTGAGCCGTCGCAGCGGCAGGCTGAGTCGCCACAGGCTGCGCGGTAGCCGCAGGCGCCTGGGTAGCGGCAGGCTGAGGAGCCTGTGCGCCACCATTCTGAGCGCCACCGTTCTGTGCTCCACCATTCTGGGAGCCAGTGTACTGTCGTGCGCCGCCGTTTTGGGTACCACCATTTTGGGTGCCGCCATTCTGTGCGCCACCGTTCTGTGCCGCACCATTATTTGCGGTACCCTGCGCGGCACCGTTACCCGAAGTGTTCGCACCGTTATTTGTGCCAGTGTTCGCGCCGCCATGAGCCGCCACGGTGCTGTCATCAGTCACCGTCGGAGTGTAAGTCGACGAAGGATGCGCGCGCGGAGTCTGAGTCGGCTTCGGAGTCAACGCGGGATCATACTGCTGAGGCGCAATCACCAACCAGCGCTTCGCCTCCTCATCGTACTCAGCGTACAGAGCGGTAATCTCCGCAGCCTCAGTATTCTCCAGGGGCTTGGTGGTGTTCGTCGCCTTCTCAACCTGCAGGCCGTGCGCCTGAGTAACAGAACACGCCCACGAATACTTAGTACCGCGGGTCGTCGGCTGCTTATCGGTCAGGCGGAACGTCCACTCGCCACCCACCAGCCAGTTCGTGCCAGTCGCGTAGAACGCACGCAACTTCTCCAACGCCGCACGATCGGTAGC